>Ga0207797_1002782_pt1 | contig 11986 bp, 9 predicted proteins | sample PRCRCaboRojoPR_6_FD_187275 | JGI IMG/M metagenome (GOLD analysis project Ga0207797, IMG submission 187275) | Marine sediment microbial community from Cabo Rojo, Puerto Rico - PR CR 10% Liquid 1 (SPAdes) | ecosystem: Environmental > Aquatic > Marine > Coastal > Sediment | place: Cabo Rojo, Puerto... | reverse complement strand
CCCCGCCACGAAGACCCGCTGCCAGCTCCGCCCCCGCGCCTCCTCCACTGACAGCACTGAAACACCATCATGCAACCGGATATTCTGCGGATAGGCCTGGTTCCGGAGTAACCTTCGCAGGTGACGGGAAAACTCCGCTGTTGAAAGGGCCCGAAGATTCAGTTGCGAATCCAGCGCCTCAAGCTCGTCAATAAATTCCATAAATTTCATTAAGGCCCGGGCATCCCGGCCGTGAGGGAGGTCCAGATCTGCAGCGCTTTCCGTAAAATCAATTGCATCACGTAAATTCATCAGGCGAATCACTTCACGAAGATCTTCAATATGTTCCCGCCACGTTGCTGTCCGGAATTCCGGTAATTGGTCCCAGAGATGTTGAATTTCGCCGCCCACCTGCTGATCCTGCAGAAACTTCCGCCTTTCCCTGGCCCGCATACCTTCTTCCGATCCTTCAGTCCGGCTTCGCTTTCGTTGACGCTGCAGGTGGGTTTCAATTTTCCCAAGCCAGTCATCGCGTCCCCGGACAATCTGCGCCCGGTTTGCCAACCCACGTATTCTCCCACCGAATCTCTCGGGCTCAGTCACATCCGGCAGCACATAAGCCGAGTCGAACCATCCGGTCACCTCCTCCCTGGCAAACCCTGAACCCAGCACCTCATACCACCGAAGCAGTGCCGCAACCGCCGGATTAGCTGAAAGCGGTCTCTCCACCACTCCGGCCACGGGAATTCGCTCCCGCCTGAATGCTGTGATCAGACGCTGCTGATAGCTGTTATCCCCCCGGTGGATAACAGCTATCTCGCCGGGCGGAGTTCCTTCCTCAATCAGAGCGCGTTTGGTCCGCCGGACGATCTCCTGCTCCTCAAGCAGCTCACCCGAGGCTTCAATCAGTGCCGCGGTTTCCAGCGAATCCGGGCCGGCCTCACGTGCAAACAATCCTTCCGGTTCCGGAATTGCTCCATCCTGACTGCGCCGGAGAGTGGTTACCGTCCCATTATAAGCCTCTGCGCATTGTTCAACCCAGTTGCGGGTATCGTCGGTAAACTGAAATACCCGTTCCTCTCCACACAACAGGGTGAACCTCACAGCTTCTGCCTGATGAAACAGTTGTTGCAGCAGCTGCCGCTGCACCGGATGGAAGTCATAGAATCCGTCGACGATAAGCACCTCCTCTTCTAACAGCGAGGAGCTGTCCGCGAGCTGAGAATTGACCAGACCGAACAGCTGTTCCCTGGAAGTAAAATTGTGCTCCAGAAGATAAGTGGAGAAATCCAGGTACAACCGGTGGAGTTCCTGTAACCTGGCTGATTCACGATCATCCGGCAATTGTTCATGCAGGGTACGGAGATTCCCGGCTGTCACCGCACCGTCATGGAGATCCCTGAAATACTCCAGTAGTGCTTCGAGATATCCCGTAGTTATTTCATGACCGAATAGTGTGGGATACTCATCCTCCCGGGAGTCGAGATAGTGTTCGAGTACCAGCATCAACCGGGCAGGGTTCAGCTCTTCATACATCAAATTGAGATCCCCGGCCAGGGTCTTCACCAGGGGGTAGAGGGTATCAAGGTTGAGCGTCAACGATCCTTTGAATCCCGGTGATTTGATCAGACGATTCCGGAACTCCTTTACTAACTCCTGTGAGGGGAGAATGACCCGGATGCTTCGGTCATTCTGTAGCAATCGGTTACATTCATTGACGCACCACCCGGTTTTTCCACTTCCGGCGGAACCTTCAACAAGATGGAATTCAGGGCTACCCATTCGTTTAAATCTGTGTTATGTCATCATAAGGATTGCTGTACATCAAACAGAGAGCAAGGAAGCCGGCTAACGCGACTTCCCTGATCTCTGGCAGAAAACTTATCGATATGGGCCGGTGAAATCCAACGAATTCATCACCGGGAGAGTGGGTTCCCCGGGATGCAGATTCGAATTCGCTGTGCTGACTCTCTTAGTGGCCTTGTCCGGCCATCTCTCTGAGACGTTTAATGCGTTCTTCAGTAGACGGATGGGTCCGGAAGAGGCTGGCAAATCCCTCTCCGCTCAATGGATTGACTATAAAGAGATGAGCGGTATGCTCCCGGGCGTTTTGCATGGGCTTCCGCCGGGCGTAATTTTCCATTTTCTCCAATGCACTGGCCAGTGCCAGCGGCTTTTTCGAGAGCTCCGCACCACCTTCGTCCGCGTGATACTCCCGGGACCTGGAAATGGCCATCTGGATAAGGCCGGCAGCAATCGGGGCAAGAATTGCCAGTGCAAGTGTCGCGAAGAGATTGTTATTCTCGTCCCGGCCACCGAGTCCGAAAATCGCAGCCCAGCGGGCCATCATTGCCAGCATGGTAATCGCACCGGCAATCGTAGAAGCAATAGTACTGATCAGAATGTCCCGGTGTTCAACATGTGACAGTTCGTGAGCCAGCACACCTTCCAGTTCGTCATCGTTGAGAATCTCCATAATGCCTTTGGTCACAGCCACTGCGGCATGCTCGGGATCACGCCCGGTGGCGAAGGCGTTCGGAGTCTCTGTGGGGATGATATAGACTGCCGGCATCGGTAATCCCCGGCGCTGGGCGAGGGAGCGGATGATACTGTACAGCTTCGGGTCTTCCCGCTCATCCACTTCCTGCGCTTTGTACATGCGGAGCACTACCTTGTCCGAATACCAGTAACTGAAGAAGTTCATGGCCAGTGCAATTACAAATGCAATCACTGCACCGTTGGTGCCCCCCAGCATGTTCCCGATGATAATTAACAGCGCCGTCAACGCTGCCAGTAATATAGCGGTCTTAAAATAGTTCATAGTCTGCTCTTATCTCATGTAGGTTCTATCTATCGCAATGTTATAAGCTTTTCACCGGATCGAGTTCCGATCATTCGTACCCCGACCGGTTCACTCGATTTCCAGCGACACCTCCGATGTATCCTCCGCAATAGTCTTCTCCTGGGCCAGCGATCCGGCGGAGATCTGGAAATCTTCCAATTTGTTTTCCTCGATTTTGTACACATATGGTGAGGAATCTGTGGTGATGTACCGCATGCTCAGGTCCGTGGTATCCCCAACCGTGAAGCCATCATATTCGCTTCCGGATACCTTCATTATCACACGCAACCACGGTTCATCCAGCCCGTACAGTGCTGGCGATGTCCGTTCATAGCTGGCCAGTTCATCCACCCGTATGGAAGAGAGATCCCGTGTGATACTCTGCACCGGACTCTCTCTCACCGGTTGCTCCACCGGAGCCGTCATCTTCCAGACCGTATCCACTTTCGATACGGTGTATGTCGTATCATTCCAGCTGATCTCCACATCGGTGATCTGGTTTCGGTTCACGTCGAACAGTTGTTTATTCTGGAACTCGAACGGACTCTTCTGTAATTGTGTCACCAGATCATTCCTGATGGTAAAAATCATCGGCCGGGCGAGATCTCTGGCATAGTATTCCGGCGAATCCGAATCCTCTGCCGATTCCCCCAATTTCAACACCGCATCCCGTGTGGTGTCATCACTGAATAGTGAGACCGTGATTGACGGCTCGTCAATCCCGTATTCCGTCAGATTCTCCGGAGTTTCCTGTACGACATCCTGAAATTTGTTGTTCGACAGATCGCGTAAAATCCGGTTAACTGCGGAATTTTGCACCCGGACGTTCGGATCTTCCAATCGCCAGTCATTCCCGAACTTCGTAAACTCCAGGGACCTTCCTTCGCCTCTGTCCAGTACGATTCTTGAAATACGGTTCCGGTCAAAATGCACGATGGACCGGTCCCGCAGGTCAAACAATCCCTTAGTGCCTTCAGTTTGAATATTATTACCGGCTGTATAGATAGCCGGTTTTTCTTCCAGTTTGACAAAGATACCTGAGGCGGTCGGAGTTTCATCTCCCACCAGCAATGTCGCCTTTCCGGTATCCCGGTAAGCTATCCCAATTCTGGCTTGTGGCTTATCCAGACCGTACGGTTGCAGATCGGTTAACTCGGTGGTAATGGTACGTTTTTTTTCCGCCTCCAGAAAGGTTTCGAGGTTTGATGTCAGGTTGCTGGTATCCGGTTGGGTCTGCACCGGTGCAGTAATTTGCCACGTCCCGTCCACTCGCTCATATACCACTGAGGTATCACCTCCCTGAACCAGCTCCACCCGGTTGACCTCACCGGTCTCCAGCATCGGGAGGATGCGATTCTGGCGTTCCTGCCGGGCTTCACGCTGTGCTTCACCCTTCACACCCCAGAGATAATAAAACAATCCGATACCAATCAATGCCACGAAGAGGATAAGTGTCGTCCTCGGTTTCATTGTATCTCTTCCTCTTTGCTTCCTTCGGTTTCGCGATTACTCCGGTTTCAGCGATACAGCATCCGTGCATGGTTCAGCGTTGTCTGACCCAGTAAATCACGCCCCCGCCAACCAGAAAGGCAAGTGGCAACAGAATCACCACAAGGATCAGCACCCCCTGTACCTGACTTTGGCTCATCTGCACGCGCCGGTTCTCGGGACGATTCGGACGCACGGAGATCAGGTCTTCGTCCTGCAATAACCAGTTCAGGCTGTTCATAAAGAGATCACCGTTGCCCTGGTTGTTAAAATGACGGTTCGTGGCGAAATCCGAATCACCGAAAACCACAATCCGGCCATTTCCGTCCCCCTCGACTTCCGGAACTTCCATAGCGGCCGCAACGGGAACCGGCCCCTCAACATCTTCCGGATCGGGGTTCGCCTCCTGGTTAGACCGTATCCGGTCAATATTGGTCTCGCCCCAACTGCTCTGGCTGGTCCGGGCGAGTATCGTACCAGTATAACCCCGCTCATCCGACGGCACGTCAACATTCACGGACCGGGTGAGTGGAAAGTACGTCATCACTCCGAAGTTCTGTGTGATGGTGTGATCCCCGTAATTCTGCACCAGAGGGACCGCTGGGCCGGTGCCGAATAACCGCCCCATACCGGACATATCGACGACAATATTATTTCCGATTTCGTAATAATACTTCTTCAGGAATTCCTCAAATCCTTCAGCAGGGTCCGGATCCACCAGGAAGAACACACTGCCGCCGTTTCCGATATATTGGGCCAGGTAATTGAGTTCATTATCCAGAAATGCCGACTGCGCGCCGGCAATCACCACCACCGATGCATCACCCGGAATACTGTCTTCTCTGGCCAGAAACAGGGGTTCCGCTTCATAGTTCTGGGCCTGGATGGCTTCTGCCACATTCTGAAAGCCCGTTTCACCGCTTTCATCCAGTTTATGTTCTCCGTGACCGGAGGTGAAATACACTCGTTTCGTTTCGCCACGGGTCACCTTGATTATGGCGTTCGTCAGATTCTGTTCGGTGAATTCCTCAACTTTCTCGGATTTATTTCCGGATTCCACCACCACAGTCCCCATCTGCCGAATGTTATACCGTTTTGCCACCTCCGGATTTTTGTCAGGATCCACGAACTGCCACTGGAAATTGTTCGAGTAATGCTCATACTCGGCGAGCCGATCTTCCACAGCACGCCGGCGGGTTTCGGTATTAAATACCGTGGTTTCCACGGTCTGATCCAGATTTCTGAGAACTTTGATTGTCTGGTCGGCCAGGGAATACTGACCTCCGGCCGTCGTATCCTTCCGATAATTGAACTCGTTCAGTATCAGATTCGCGAGGACCAGAATAACAATGACGATCACCGTGCCGGCCAGACTGCTCAGGCCGTACCTGGTGGTCCGCCGCCCCAATAGTTCTGTAACCGTGCTCCAGTTGACAACGAATCCTGCAACGGTCAGCACTGCACCTAATATCAAGGGGATAAGCGACAATGCGCCCCATACTCCGGCAATCCAGTAGATAATCAGTCCGATAAAAACCAGTGCAATACCAACCCAGAATCCATACCGTTGAAAAAGTTCCATCGGCTTAACCCCTCCACTTTGTTGATTCTATGGATTGATAGGTCAGAAACAGCGCGAGAAACATGAAACTGGCATAATAGACCAGATGCTGGGTGTCAAACACGCCTTTAGTAAAGTCCTCCATGTGATCAATCAGGGAAAGATAGGAGGACAGTTCACTGAAAAATGAATCTCCGGTCCCCAGCCAGCCAATCATCCAGAACATCATCATTATAGCGAACGTGCCGACTGCGGCGATAATCTGGTTTTCTGTGAATGAGGAGATCAACACCCCCACGGAAACGGTTGCCGCTCCCAGAAAGAGTAGCCCGATATATCCCATCAGTGTCGGCATAACCTCAGGATTTCCAAACAGCATCAGGACCACAGGATAGACGAATGTAATCAACACCATGGTGATATAGAGGATCAGCGCTGCGCCGAACTTCCCGAGGATCAGCTGGGTATTGGAAACCGGTGAAGTGAGCAGCAGCTCGATTGTGCCGGTTTTCTTGTCCTCCGAAAACGATCGCATGGTGATCATCGGAATCATAAACAGTGCGATAATACTCATGTTTGACAGTAGCGGCCTCACCAGATACTGATTCACGTTAATGGGGATCTGGCGTCCCATTTGCTGTGCCTGCATCATGGCCTGCATCTGGATTTGCAGGAACCTGGTCAGCAGCGCATAGAAAAACACCCCGGAAATTGCCACAAACAGGGCGATCACCACGTAGGCAATCGGGGAGGAGAAATACGATTTCAGATCCCGTTTGAAGATAACCCAGGTGTTTCTCATGATTGCACCTCCTCTTCTTCCGTAGTCAATTCCAGGAAGATGTCTTCCAGCGTCATGGAAATTTGACGGAGCTCCAGCAGTTTCCATCCGTTACTCACAATCGCTGACGCGACATCGGGACGGATATCCTGCTGCGGCGAACTCTCAACCCGAATTGCCGTACCATCGCCATTCCCGGCGTGTTCCGGATCCAGATCGACAGTAGTGACACCCGGGATACTTTCCAGTTGCGCTTTAATATCATCAAACGGCCCATCCACCAGCACGTGCAGAGTTTCTCCGCTTTTCATCCCGGCCATCAGGTTTTCCGGCGTATCCTGGGCAACGATCTTCCCCTTATTAATAATTACCACCCGTTCACTGGTCATGCTGACTTCGGGCAGGATATGCGTTGAAAGGATAATGGTATGATCATTTCCCAGCTCTTTGATCAATTCCCGGACCTCGATAATCTGCTTCGGATCCAGGCCGACAGTGGGTTCATCCAGCACCAGCACTTCCGGGTCGTTGATCAGGGACTGCGCGAGACCGACCCGCTGCCGGAATCCCTTGGAGAGCTTCCGGATCAGGTGATCCTTCATTCCCTGGATACTGGTCAGTTCCATTACCCGATCAACCTGTTTGGGTATTTCGCTGCGTTCAACACCTTTAATCGATGCCACAAACCGCAGATAATCCCCCACCTTCATCTCCGTATACAGTGGCGGATTCTCCGGCATGTATCCGATCCGTCTCTTCACTTCCATCGGATCGTCGAACACATCAAATCCGGCAACGGAAACCGTGCCGGATGTGGCCGGCATAAAACTCGTGATTATACGCATAGTGGTGGTTTTCCCGGCCGCATTCGGCCCGAGAAATCCCACAATCTCTCCCTTGTCCACCTGAAAGGAGATATCATCAACCGCAAGCGTTTCACCGTAACGCTTCGAGACATTCTGTACTTCAATCACGGTTCTTCTCCTTTGTTTGCTTGAATACTCGTCTCTTCTTTTCCCTCATTCCTGTGAAAATCATCTTCGTGGTCCGCCGGTGCCAAATCCACAATCTTTGTGGTTTCAACGATATGAAAAGCCGTCTGCAGAGATGAATACGCTTCGTCCGGAGAAGGCCGATATTTCGCGAACTTCACCAGATCCGCCCTGGTGAGGAGAGCCGCTGTTTGTTCCTCTGCCTCGTCACCCAGGTCGTACTCAGATAAGGTGTCGAGCACTTCTCTGGAAGTCATTTCCAGTGCGGGGAAAAAATAGCGGTTTTCGAAATAGTCCCGGACGGTTTGTGACACTTCAGTAAAGTGTTGCTTCATAGCACCATGTGCCGGATAATCCCTCTGCTCAATTTGGCGTAACCGTTCATGCGCCCATTCGTGGGCCAGTCTCCGGCGCTCCCGGGGACTGATTTCCGGCTCTTCCACAGCACCGCGCTTTCTGAGATACAGCCAGATGCCCACAGCCGCTGCAATAAGCGACAGTCCAAGTCCGATCCACAGCCAGGGGATCGTGGACGGGAGTGACATCAGAGGTTTGATGTCTTTGAGTTCCCTGGCATCCGGCGGTACCATCGATAAAATCGTTATCTCCACCGGGGCCGACTCCAAAGATGTCATCTCTGCTGAGGCGTTACCCCGCGCCACCCGAACTGGAACAGGCGGGACGACATACTTTCCGGTATCATATACTGCAAGTTGATAGGTGATCAGTGTGGCATTATTCTGCGGTTCCGCCGAAGCACTGCGTACGGTAAATTCGCCCAGCGCGCTGGTATCAGCCGGGTAAATCACCTCCGCACCCTCGGGATGACTAACTTCCAGCTGAAGATGAAATAAATCGCCTATGTAACCGCGGGTGGTATCGACAAAAGTGTTAATTTGCGTCTGTGGCGACGCAAAAACAGGAAAGATAACCACCAGGCAAAACAGGAAAACTCTGGTTAGCCCATATGTCCCGATGCGACTGTGCACTCTCACCTCGTCACACATCCTCAATATTGCAAACGCCGTTCTCTCATGTTAAAAAACTTCATCAGCGGTTCAACGTACGAACGGTCAGTCCTGATCTTGACCGTATCCAATTTCATTGCCTTGAACGTTTGTATCAGCTGGTTTTCCCTGTTTTTCACCGCTTCTTCAAACAGGTGCCGCAGCTCCGGATCCCGGGTATCTACTACCATTTCCTCTCCGGTCTCCGGATCGTGCATGCGTAACAATCCAACCTCCGGGAGACGCTCTTCCCTGGGATCAATCAACCAGAGACCGATCATATCATGCTTCCGGCTGGCAACCCGAAGCTTTTGCTGGAATCCATCATCCCAGAAGTCGCTGATCAGAAAGGCGACGGATTTCCGCCGCTGGACATTCAGGAAGTACTCAACCGCACCAGTGATATCGGTGCCCCGGAATTCCGGTTCAAAGGCAAGGATTTCTCTGATCAGTCGCAGAATATGTGAACGCCCTTTTCTGGGCGGTACGTATTTCTCAATCTGATCAGTGAAGATGATGAGCCCGACCTTGTCGTTGTTCTTAATTGCAGCAAACGAGAGTAGGGCCCCCAGCTCCGCGGCAATCTCGATCTTCAACTGTTCTACCGATCCGAACGCCTCAGAGGCACTGGCATCCACCAGCAGCATCACCGTCAATTCCCGTTCCTCCTCGAATACTTTTACATACGGCTGTTGATTCCGGGCCGTGACATTCCAGTCGATGGTGCGGATATCATCACCGATCTGATATTCTCGGACTTCAGCGAATTCCATCCCGCGACCCTTGAAGACGCTGTGGTACTCTCCACTGAAAACATCGTTTACCAGATGCCGCGTTCGGATTTCAATGCGCCTGACTTTCCGTAATATCTCTTTCGATATCACCTGAGTATATTAAGTTGGTTTTTTAGAGGGATCGAACGATTACGGTACCTCAACTGTTCCGAACACTTGCCTGATTACATCTTCGGAGGTAATCTCCTCCGCTTCTGCTTCATAACTCACAATCACCCGGTGACGGAGCACATCCGTCCCGATTGCCCTGACGTCATCGGGGGTCACGTATCCCCTGTGCTGCAGAAATGCATGTGCTTTCGAGGCCAGGGCCAGATAAATGGATGCGCGCGGTGATGCGCCGTACTGGATCAACGGTTCCAGATCCGAAACGTTATAACTCGCCGGATCTCTGGTTGCAAACACCAAATCCACAATATAGTCCCGGATCTTTTCATCGATGTACACATTGTCCACAACCTCCCGTGCTCTCACAATTGCGTCGGGCTTTACCACCGACTCCGCCCGCTCGGTTTTCCTGGTTGTTGCCATTCGCCGGAGGATCTCCTTTTCCTCGGATTTCGTTGGGTAATCCACGGATATTTTCAGCATAAACCGATCAACCTGCGCTTCAGGCAGGGGATAGGTCCCTTCCTGCTCAATGGGATTTTGGGTGGCCAGGACCATAAACGGGTCATCCAGAGGGAACGTCTCTTCCCCAATGGTCACCTGACGTTCCTGCATGGACTCCAGCAAGGCGCTCTGGACTTTTGCAGGTGACCGGTTGATTTCATCGGCAAGAATGACATTGGCGAAAATGGGACCCTTTTTCGTGGTAAACTCCCCATCTTTTTGATTGTAAATCAGGGTTCCAAGTAAATCGGCCGGCAGGAGATCCGGTGTGAACTGAATTCGCTGAAATTTTGTATCGATGGTCTGGGAAAGGGTGCTCACCGTCAGGGTTTTTGCCAGCCCCGGCACCCCTTCCAACAGGACATGTCCGTTGGTCAGGAGAGCCAGAAGCAGACGGTCAATCATATATGTTTGGCCAACGATGACCCGGGCGATCTCCTTGCGCACATCGTCGAGAAAAGCACTCTCCTGCTCAATCTGCTCGTTCAGATCAGCAATCTCACTGCTCATTATCCATCTCCTGAGCAGCAGATGCATCGGAAGATTGGAGAAAATCCAGATTTTTGATCTGATCCAGGTCTTCACCCAGATACTTTAGTTCAAAGTTCACCGCATTGACCAGTTCGTGGGTCGGATAGATATCCAGAAAGCGCTGGTACTCTTTCTCCGCCTCCTTATAATTGTGAATGTGATTGGCATAGACATATCCAATCATAAATTGGGCTTTGGGACCCCACAAACTCGCACTATAGTTTTCGGTAACCTCGCGGTAGTAGTTCAGTGCCTGCTGGTATTTCTTCTCCTGATTCAGATACAGGTCGGCCAGGGTAAAGTGGGTCTTCGCCAGCACAGTATCCGACACGGCTTCCATATCCAGGATCGATTCATAAATGTCGATCGCCTCAGAATAGTTCTCTTCCTGCGACAGCTGCTTTGCCTTATTCCAGAGCTGATTCGGCGACTGACTCTGCCCACAGGCAAAAACCAGCACTGTTATGATTGTAATGAATGCAATCCAACCCCGATTCCTCATAGATCTTCCCCTTTTAATTTACAGTTTCGGCAAATGATGAAATATAATCAGAGCATCACAGGTTCACAACCGCACTTCCGCGGCTGATACTAAGACTATTCAACGCACCCGGATCAGTCAGGTTCCCCGGTCTCGAAATATTCCGCTTCATTCGGTTGACCATTTGACTGTGGCTCATGATCGGTTACCTGAAATTCAAATCCCCGGTCACCGTAGTCAATGACCACCGTATCGCCTGCCGTAATGTCTTCATTCAGCACCCTGGTGGCCATTTTATCCACCACTTCTTTCTGGAGGACACGTTTAATCGGCCGGGCGCCGAACGACGGATCGTATCCGATCGCCGCCAGTTTCTCTTTCGCCTCCTCGGAGAGTGAAGCCGTGATATCCTGACGTTCAAACCGCTGGCGCAACCGGTCAAACTGCAGCTGAACAATCGCTTTGATATCCTCTTGTGTCAATGGCTCAAAGACTATAACATCATCGATGCGGTTCAGGAACTCAGGTCGGACATTCATCTTCAGCTGCTTCAGTACTTCTTCCTTCATTTCCTCGTAAATGATCTCCCGGTTTTCCGCCGTGATCTTTTCCATCTCCTGCATGATGTACTGTGAACCCAGGTTTGAGGTCATGATGATAATGGTATTCCGGAAATCAACCGTCTTCCCTTTATTATCCGTGAGACGACCGTCATCCAACACCTGCAGCAGAATATTAAACACATCGGGATGCGCTTTTTCGATCTCATCCAGTAATACGACCGAATACGGTTTCCGGCGGACCGCTTCCGTCAGCTGACCTCCTTCTTCGTATCCGACATATCCCGGTGGTGAGCCTACCAACCGGGCAACAGAGTGCTTCTCCATGTATTCAGACATATCCAGCCGCACCATGGCC
>Ga0207797_1002781_pt1 | contig 11997 bp, 12 predicted proteins | sample PRCRCaboRojoPR_6_FD_187275 | JGI IMG/M metagenome (GOLD analysis project Ga0207797, IMG submission 187275) | Marine sediment microbial community from Cabo Rojo, Puerto Rico - PR CR 10% Liquid 1 (SPAdes) | ecosystem: Environmental > Aquatic > Marine > Coastal > Sediment | place: Cabo Rojo, Puerto... | reverse complement strand
CCGGCCTTTTTGCCTAGCTTCTGCTCACCCGCAGGCGGGGAGGCCGGGAGGCCTGCCCCCATGCTGAGAGGGAGGTCGCTTTGGACCATCTGACCAGTCTGCGTCACCGTCTGCACTCCCGGCCCGAGCTCTCCCATCGCGAGGAGTCCACGGCTGCCGAGCTGCAGCATTTCCTGAAGTCCCTGAATTCGGGGGAGCTCGTCACCGGGCTGGGCGGCAACGGACTCGCCCTGGCCTTGGCGGGAGCGGAGACCGGACCGAGGGTCCTCGTCCGGGCCGACATGGATGCCCTTCCCATCCCCGATTCCATCGATGCGGATTACGCTTCCGGAAAACACGGCATCGGGCACAAGTGCGGGCACGACGGCCACATGGCAATTCTCTGCGGCGTGGCCGAGAAGCTGGCCGCATCGCCGCCGAATGCGGGGGAGGCGGTGCTTCTCTTCCAGCCGGCCGAGGAGACCGGCGAGGGAGCCGCCCTGGTGCTTGCGGACCCGGCGTTCCGGCGGTTTCTGCCGGACCGGGCCTACGCCCTCCACAACCTGCCGGGGTTCCCGCAGGGCTCCGTGGTGGTGAGGGAGGGCTGCTTCGCATCCGCCTCGCGGGGCATGGTGGTGGAGCTTCACGGGGAGTCGGCCCATGCGGCCCAGCCCCACCTGGCCAGGGGCCCGGCGCTGGCGGTGGCCCGTCTGATAACGGGGATGGCCTCGTTGCCCCAGACCGCTACCGCTCTCCATGAGCCTTCCAAGGCCACCGTGATACACGCCAGGCTGGGATCGGAGGCCTTCGGCACCACCCCCGGCGAAGCGGTGGTGATGGCCACGCTGCGCACCTGGTCGGAGGGGGTCATGGACCGACTGGTCGAAGACGCGGTCAGGCTTGCGCATTCGGCGGCAGAACCGGCTGGCCTGGAGGTGCGCATCTCCTGGAAGCAGGAGTTTCCGGCCACCGTCAACGACGCCGATGCTGCGGAGTGCGCGGCCGCCGCGGCCGAATGTATGGGCCTGGATGTGGCAAGGCCCACCCGTCCCTTTCCCTGGTCGGAGGACTTCGGCCACTTCACCGGCCGTTTCGGGGGCGCCCTCTTCGGCCTGGGAGCCGGCGAGGACCATGCTCCCCTGCACAGCAGCACCTACGATTTCCCAGACGGGCTCATCCCGATTGGCGTGGACCTCCTGGAGGACCTGCTCCGGCGCTCCCTGGCAGGCGGCTGAACCGTGTTCGACACCTCTGTGATCGAGCTGAGCCGCGGAGCCCTGAAGAGGAACTTCCGCTTCATGAGGAGAAGGCTGGGACCCCATCCCACCATAAGCTGCGTCATCAAGGGGAACGCATACGGCCACGGCATAGAGTCCTTTCTCCCCATGGCCGAGGAGTGCGGCGTCGGGCACTTCTCGGTGTTCAGCGCCTCCGAGGCCGTGAGGGCGGTGGCCAGCAGCTGCCGCGACCGCACCCACGTAATGGTGATGGGCCACATCGAGGGAGAGGCCATACCCTGGGCGGTGGAGCACGGGGTCTCCTTCTACGTCTTCGACCTCGACCGGCTGGAGGCTGCCCGGAAGGCGGCCTCCCGGATCGGAAAGCCGGCCCTGGTGCACCTGGAGGTGGAGACGGGCCTCAACAGGACCGGCCTGGGCGACGGAGACCTGGACCGGGCCCTGGAGGTCCTGGCCGAAAACAGGGACCGCCTCAGGCTCTCCGGCGTATGCACCCACTACGCCGGGGCAGAGAGCGTGAACAACTACCTGCGGATTCAGGAGCAGAAGAGGCGGTACGACCAGGCGCTGGAGCGGGTGAACGCTGCTGGACTGGAGCCGGGCCTGCGCCACACCGCCTGCTCCGCTGCGGCCCTCACCTACCCCGAGACAGTCATGGACATGGTGCGCACGGGTATAGCCATGTACGGCTTCTGGCCCAGCGAGCAGACCAAGATGCACTACATACGCAACTGCTGCCAGACCCCCAGCCAGCGGAGGGCCAACCCGCTGCGACGGGTGATGCGCTGGAAGAGCAGCATAATGTCGCTGAAGGAGGTGGAGGCGGGGGAGTTCATCGGATACGGGACCTCCTGCCTGGCCACCAGGAAGCGGGTTTTGGCCTCCGTGCCGGTGGGCTATTACCACGGCTTCGCCCGGTCCCTGAGCAACCTGGGCTACGTGCTGGTCCACGGACGGAGGGCCAACGTGGCCGGCCTGGTGAACATGAACGCCCTGCTGGTGGACGTCACGGACATGAACGGGAAGGTGCGCAAGGGGGACGAGGTGGTGCTGATAGGGAGGCAGAAGAGGGCGCACATCTCGGTGAGCTCCTTCAGCGACATGACCCGCAACCCCAACTACGAGGTGCTCACCCGCATACCCGCCTGCATACCCAGGGTGGTGGTGGACTGATGCCCGGGGGCTCGGCGGACGGGGGCGAAAGGCTGCTGGAGCTCTCCGGCCTCTCGGCGGGCACCGACGGCAGGGTCCTGATCACGGGCCTGGACCTCTGCGTGCGGGAGGGGGAGTTCGTGGCTCTGCTGGGCCCCTCGGGATGCGGCAAGACCACCCTCCTGCGGGCGGTGTCCGGCCTGATAGACCCGCTGGAGGGCGCGGTCCGGCTGCGCGGGGAAGAGGCCCCCGGCGATCACTGGCCCTCCTTCCGCCGGCGGGTGGTTCTGATACAGCAGACCCCCGTGCTGCTGGACCGGACGGTGGAGGAGAACCTGCGGAGGCCCTTCGACTACGACAGTGCCGGAGAGGCCGGCTTTCCCGGGGACAGGGCGGTATCTCTGCTGGAGGTCTTCGGGGTGGACGAGTCCCGCATGTCCCAGAACGCCCGGTCGCTCAGCGTGGGTCAGCAGCAGAGGGTCTGCCTGGTGCGGGCCCTGATACTCCAGCCGGAGGTGCTGCTGCTGGACGAGCCCACCAGCGCCCTGGACCCGGAATCGGTCCGCTCGGTGGAGGAGGTCTTCGTGCGGGAGGCCAGGCAGCGGGGGATGTCCGCACTTCTGGTGACCCACGACCGGGCCCAGGCCGAAAGGGTCTGCGACCGCAGCGTGGAGCTGCAGCCCTACCTCACCGAGGAGGCCAGGATTGGCTAGCCCCGTTCAGCCCATGGACCTCTCCTGGTGGCAGCTGGCCATCGCGGCTTCGCTGATACTGATCTCCGGGGCGGTGAGCCTGGCGTTGAAGCTCCGCATGGAGAAGAGGCTGGCCCTGGCCTCCCTTCGCACCATCGTCCAGCTGGGCCTGGTGGGCTACGTCCTCAAGTGGGTCTTCGAGCTGGACACCCTCCTGGCCCTGGGCCCGGTGTTCCTGCTGATGATCGCCACCGCAACCGGGGCCGCCATACGCCGGCCCGAACGCAGGTACGGAGGGGCAGCCCGGCGGGCCTTCTTCTCCCTGGCCCTCACCGGGCTGGTTATCACCGTAACCGCCACCAGGCTGATAATCGGAGTTGATCCCTGGTACGCTCCCTCCTACTTCATACCGCTGCTGGGCATGGTCCTGGGCAACGGGATGAACGGCATCTCCCTATGCCTGGACCACCTGCTGGAGAGCTTCACGCTGCGGCGCGACGTGGTGGAGATGGAGCTGGCCCTGGGGGCCACCTCCTGGGAGTCGGCCAGGGGGCCGGTCTCCTCGGCCGTCCGCAGGGGAATGATACCCATCATCAACTCCATGATGGTGGTGGGAATAGTCTCGCTTCCCGGAATGATGACGGGTCAGATACTGGCCGGCGCCGACCCCCTGCGGGCGGTGAAGTACCAGATAGTGATCATGTTCATGATCGCCGCCGGCACCGCCATGGGCAGCATGCTCATCGCCGTCCTGAGCTACAGGGCCCTGTACAACTCACGGCACCAGCTGGTGTCCGACAGGATCCGCAGCGGAAAGGGATAGCGTGCGCTCTGCATGGGCCATCACGGCGGCGACCGCGGCCGCCGTCCTCTGCATGACCATCCTGATGCCTTCTGCCGCCCCCTTCTCCGGTGACAACGGCCTGAGGCTGTGGGCGGCCTCCTCCGGTCCCGGGGCCCCCCTGGACCGGGCGGTACCGCCCGGGATGGACCCCGCCGGCCTTTCCCCCTCCCTGACCCGGGCGGGAGGGGGCGGCCTCTTCCCCGCCTACGGAACCCTCCTTCCCGCTGCGGTCTCACTGGGGGGGCTGCTGGATTCCCCGCTGGTCTGGCGGCTTCTGGTGGCGGCGGCCTCTCTCCTGGCCATTCCCCTCCTCACCGCTCTCTCGGGAGGAGACCCCAGGGCAGGCCCGGTCTGCTTTCTGGCCGCAGGGCTGCTGCCCTACTCCCTGCTGTTCTGGGAGCATGGACCGGCCGTAACCCTGTTCCTGCTGGCCGCCCTGCTGCTGCTGCGGGCCCTGGGCGGCACCTCGGCTGCGCCCTGGTGGCTGGCCGCAGCGGCTTTGGCCTGCAGGCTGCGCCCCGAACTGGTGCCGGCGGCCGCGGCGCTGCTGGCGGTGGCTCTGATCCGCGGGAGAGCACTGCCGGGAGCGGGGAGGACGCTCCTCTGGGCCCTGGCCGCGCTGGGGGCCGCCGGCCTCGGAGCCCTGGTCTTCCCCGAGCAGGTGATGGGCGGGCAGGTGCTTGCGAACCTGCCCGCCGGCCCGGCGGACCTGCTTGCGTCCCGGCTGGAGGTTCTCACCGCGTGGACGGCGGGGGGGACGGTGCCGGTGAGGGCGGCGGTCCTTCTGTGGGCCGCATCCTCCCTGGCGCTTCTAACTGGCCGCGGCGGACCGCGCCTGCGCAGGGGGCTCCTGGCGGCGGGGCTGGCCGGCTCCGCGGTTCTGCTATATCCGGTGGCCCGGAACTCGGCCGGCACCATGTCTCTGCTGACACTGTCCCCCGCCGTCCTACTGCTGCCGGTGGCCGCCTGGCGCGCCCGGGGGCAGGGCCGTACCCTTCTGGCGGCGGGCATGCTGGGAGGAGGGCTGGTGGCGCTGCTGGCGCCCACCCACGGCATGTTCCAGTTCGGCCCCCGCTTCCTGCTGGGTCCACTGGCGCTGGCGGCCGCCGGAGGCTGCCTGGGTCTCAGGGCCCTGAAAGGCAGGAACCGGCGCAGGGCCGCAGCTCTGGCTGCGCTGTTGCTGGGGCTGCTGGGAACGATCCGGGGAGCGTTGTTCTGCGGCTACTTCCGGGTGAGCCACTCCCGGCTGCAGCGGTCTGTGGAGTCCGTCTGCTTCGACGCGGTGTGCACCGACCAGGAGTGGCTGCCCCTGATCTGCTGGCCCCAGGCGGAGACCCTTCCGATACTGGTAACAGAACCGGGGACTGCGGAGCGACTGGCCTCGAGAGGGCTCGCTCTGGTGTGGCTGTCTCCCGTAACAGATCTTGCCGGACGGGTGGGCGAGCCGGGCTACAGGGGAATGAGGTACAGCCTTCCTGAGGGGGCCGCGGCGGAGCTTCCGCCTCCCGTCCCTGGGGACATCACGCTCTCACCGCCTCCGCTGGCGCCGAGGTAGGGCTCAGAATCCGTTGGAGCTTATCTTCTCAGGCGGCTCCCTCTCCTCGCTCTCCCGGGCCGGCTCCACCACCTCCTCCATCACCGCACCGGGGGGAAGGCCGAAGCCTTCCACGGCCAGCACTCTGTACATGGTGACCCCGTCTCTGCGGCCGCTGACGATGCAGAAGGGGCTGCCCGCCCTGTCGGCGCGGGCCGAGGCCCGTCTCCTGGCCTCCTCGATGGTGGGGAGAAGCTCACTGGTCATACTTCGGATATAGAAGTTCGCGGGGCACAAGAAAAGCGGCCGCCCCCTTACGGGGACGGCCGCCGGGGAGAGAGGCCCGTCAGCGGTATCCGTGGAATCCGCCGCCGGGACCTCCGTGTGGCCCGCCTTCTGGAGGACCTTCCTCGATGATCTCCGCCAGTCTTGTCAGCTGTTCGGCTGTGAGCAGGTCGTGGATGTCCACCAGGGCCCGGGCGACGATGCGACGAATGCTGTCCCGGGTCTCGTCACCCTCCGCCATCAGCTCCAGCACCTCGGCCTCGCTGAGATCGGGCGAGGCGAAGAGCTCCAGCATGCGGCGCCGGCCGTCGTCGCTGCGGGTGCTCTCCATCTCAGCCCGGATGTCGTCCCGCGCATCTTCGAACACCGTGCGGACCTCCTCGCGCTGCGTATCTGTCAGCTCCAGCGCCCTCAGCAGACGCAGGAACCCGCCCAGCTGCCCCATCTCGGACGGGCCCTCGGACATCCGAGGCCTTCCGCCGCCCCGGGGTCCGCCCGTCTCGCCCATCATGGGCTGGGCATAGGCCGCCGCCGTCAGCAGGAGGGCCGCGGCCATAGCTGCCAGTGTCGTCCTTCGGAATGCCTTGCTCATGTCCATCACTCTCCCCGTCTTGCGAAGTGAATGCCCCAGGCCGAGGAATCGTAGTCGTCCTCCACCTGGTCGCTCATGGTATCGGAATCGATCAAGTCCACCGCTACGAAGCTCCGCCTGGTCACATTCTCGGCGTACCATTCGTAGCTGTAGACGCCGTCCCCGGCCACCCGGTCGCCGTAGAGGCCGTCATCGCCGAGGGGATGCCTCTGCCAGACGGGGCAGGGGCCGTGCACGTAGGCCAGGAAGGGGGGCTCGTAGAAGGGATTCTCGTGCAGGAACTCCGCCTCCACCCTGATCAGCTCGCCCTCCTCCACCTCGGGCAGCTCGGTGTCCACGTCGTAGAAGGCCGAGGGGTCGTCCGTCTCCCAGGCCAGCTCGTCGTCTACATAGAGTCTCATGGAGGTGACGAAAACCTCCTGCTGTACCGATGCGGACTGGGACAGGCAGTGCTCCCCCGCGGATATGGCGTTTACGGTCCAGCCTCCGTGAGGGTCGGACGCGTCTCCCGTCCTCTCCACTATCATGTGCCTGGTGCGGATGTCGTCGATGTCCTTCTGTCCCGGGTTCCACTCCCCGTCGTGTACCACGTCGATGTTGAGACGGCCTTCGAGAGTCCGCTGGACGGTGAGGGTGCAGACTCCAGCGGAGGGGTCGTTCCAGAAGGTCACCTCGGGGTCGCTCTCTGCGGTCTTCTCCCTGTACCATCCCTCGGGAGCCTCCATGCCCTTGTCGGAGCCGCCGCCCCGGGACGTAAGGGGATCCATCTCCGAGAAGCCGCTGCCGGCCACCAGGTCGATTATCCGATCCCGGTCCGAGAGCTCGGGGTCCGTTGCGCATGCGGCCAGACCAATCAGTACCAGGAAAGCTGCCGCTGCCGTCGCCTTCATTTCCTTCCTCCTCTCTGCTGTCCATCCGACCTTTCACCGGTAAGCTGAAGGGCCGTGATGAACGGAGGACAAACGGAAGGTAACGGAATGTAACATCCGTTCGGGGGGAGGTAAGAAATAAGCCCCCAAAAAGGGGGCCATGAAGGGATGGCGGACCGGACGGGACTCGAACCCGCAGCTTCCGGCGTGACAGGCCGGTGCTCTAACCAGATTGAACTACCGGTCCGCGCATGAAGCGTTCATTCAGGGTCGGGAATATCGTCACTGGCCGTGGGATGTCAAGAGCGGCGGGGCCTCCTCCGGTCCGGGAACTGTGCAGGCCCGAATGTATTTCCTATAATCGAGGTGGACATTATGGCAACGATGTCAACATCCCTTGCGGAAAGGGGATCGGAGATGCTTCGCACCGTACTGGCACTCGGTCTTCTGGCCTCGGCGGCGCTGGCGGCCGAGGTGGAGATCGGCACACCCGACTTCCAGAACAGCCTTCCCTTCTGCGGCGATTGAGCCCAGAGCCTAGACTACCAGTTGGTAGTCCTGTCCGAGGAGATGGACGGAGCGATGGAGATAGACGCCATCGCCCTCAAGAGGCACCCTTCCAGCCAGCCCCAGGCGAACTTCCAGCAGCTCACCATCAGCATGGGCCTGTGTGAGACCGACACTCTCAGCGAGAACTACGAGGACAATTACATACCGGGCACCAAGACAACCGTTCTCGACGCGTCCGGTTTCACCGTAAACGCCCCGGCCGGAGACGAGTGGTTCTACGTCAACCTCGAAGAGCCCTACTGGTACAACGGCGAGGATAACCTCATATTGGAGTTCGAGTGGCCGGGCGGTTCCGGCTCGCTGTACGTATACCACTGGTTCACCGGCGAGAACCGGGCGGTGAACGGCGGATACGGCAGCGGCTCGGGCTACCTGGAGGGGAACATTCCGCATATGCTCCTGTCCGGGACACTGAGCTTCGATCAGATGACATTCGGGAGGATCAAGACGATCCTCATCCAATAGAGGGCCAGCCGGCGCCGGAAGGGGCGGCCGTCGGGCCGCCCCTTCTTCCAAACACCGGGAGCTTTGATGAAGACCCTGCCGCTGCTTACCCTCCTGGCCATCACGGCCGCCGTATCGGCCCAGTGCCCGCTGGGCAGGACCCCGGAGACGGCATGCCCGGAAGCCGAGCCGGCATGTGCGCTCTACGTGGACGCCGACGGCGACGGCCTCTGCGACAACCCCGGGCCTCAGCCCGAAGCCGAAGATACCGGCGAGACGGCCGCCGATTCCACCGTCGCGGCCCCCGACACAACTACGGAGGAGGAAGCAGAACAATCCTTCCCCGAAACCACCGTCGCCGAAGACGCCACTCCGGAGCCCGCAGCAGCGCCGGACACGTCATACGACGCGGGGAGCGAACCCGCCGCGCAAGCATCGGTTTCCATTCCCGCCGCGGAGGAGGACACGGCCTCCCAGTCCGATACGGCCGCTGCAGTGGAGGCGCAGCTCTCTGCAGACACCGCCTCTGCCGCCGGGGAGGCAACGGACTGCCCCCTGGGGAGGAGGCCGGATGAGGCCTGTCCGGAGAGCGACCCGCTCTGCGTGCTCTACGTCGACGGGGACGGAGACGGCCTCTGCGACAATCCCGGCCCCCAACTTCCGGACACCCTCGATGTCACCGCTTCAGAGGATACAGTAGCAGCCTCATCCACCGATCAGGAGGCCACCTGCTGCCCCCTGGGCAAGACCCCAGAGACGGCATGCCCCGAGGACGAGCCGCTGTGCGCCCTCTATGTGGACGGAAACGGAGACAACCTCTGCGACAACCCCTTCGCCGGACTGACGCAGCCGGTGTGCAGCGTGTTCGTGGCCACTCCCAACACCTGCCCCCTCTACCTCAACGCTGAATCGGCATGCCCGGACTCCATGGCCCTCTGTCCGCACTGGTACGGAGCCGGGCCCGGGGTAAGGTGCGCCAATCCCACCGGAGGCAAGAGGCGGGACATGATAATCCTGATAACACTGGCGGCTCTCCTGCCCCTGGCAACCATCATCTCCCGCCATTACGCCTGCCGGGGGCGCAAGTGCTCCCGGGAGCGGGACAGGGCGCACATGATCATGCACGTCCTCAGCCTCATCGTCCTGGGATTCGTGGTTCAGGGCTGCTACTGTCCCCTGGGAGCCTTCCAGTACCTGTTCCTGCCCGGCGGCCTGGAGTTCCTGGGGTGGATGGGGCTGGCCATACTGCTTCTGCCCATGGTGTTCGCCCTGTTCTGGGGAAGGGTGTTCTGCGGTTGGGTATGCCCCATGGGCGCCCTGCAGGACCTGCTGGGCAGGATCCACGTCCCCCGCAAGCTCGGCCTCCCCGAATGGCTCGACAAGGCCCTCCATTACCTGAAGTACGGAGTGCTGGTGGGGCTGGTGGCCTACCTCACCGCCGCCGCCCACGGCTCCTTCGCCGAAGGCAGCTGGCCCGCGGTTTTCTGCCACATAGACCCCTTCCACACGATCTTCACGGGTTTCCTGGTGGGCCTGCTCTGGCTGGCTGCGCTCACCATTGTGCTCTCGATCCTGCTGGGCCGGTTCTTCTGCAAGTACCTCTGCTTCTACGGTGCGCTGCTCTCGCTGCTCTCCAGACTGCGGCTGTGGAGGCTTCTCACCGGACCCAGCAGGGTGGCCGCCGACGCCGAGGAGGAGATGGAGACGGAGGAGCGCGAGGTGGAGGAGTAACCACTGCCACTTGACCCGGTGCTGCTGGCGGTTTAGCTCTACTCTGTAAACTCGTCATCACCGTTGAGGGGTTTCCTGCCCGGGGAACGGAGGGACTCAGTGGCAGCGCGAGAGACCTGGAGCAGCAAGACGGCGTTCATACTGGCCGCCATAGGGTCGGCCATCGGCCTGGGGAACATCTGGCGGTTCCCCTACATCACATACGCCAACGGCGGCGGGGCCTTCCTCGTGGCCTACTTCGTATGCCTCTTCCTGGCCGGCATACCACTGCTGATGCTGGAGTTCAGCCTGGGACATCAGTCTCAGCGGGCGGCTCCCGGGTCCTTCAAGAGGATCTCGCCCCGGCTGGAGTGGTTCGGCTGGTTCGCGGTGGGAGTGGGCTTCATCATCACCTGCTACTACGCCATCATCATGTCCTGGTGCGTGAACTACACGTTCGAGGCGGCGACGCTGGGCTGGGAGCAGGAGCACGGCCAGTACGCGCAGGAGGAGCTGGCGGTGATGGAGACCGGCCTAGAGGACTACGAGGTCCTTACTCCCGTCCCGAACGAGCTGGCCGGGATTGCCTTCGTCTCCCCCATCGACTCCGTCGCCGACGTCATCGTCCCGGAGGCCACCACACTGGTGAGCTACCGGGGAGACATCTACGGCTTCCCCACCCGGGACGAGGCCGAGGCCTTTCTGGACAGCCCCTGCGGCGACGGCACCTGCGCCATCGAGCCGGCGGGGGACAACGTGAGCCACGTACTGGACCGGGTGCCGGACAACCTGGTGGGCAAGCCGTACGTCTCGCCCTACTCCGGCGCAGAGGACGTGGTGAGGAAGGTGGCCACCATACTGGTGGCCTACGACGGCCACCTGTACGCCTTCAGCAACGTGGACGAGGCCAGCGCTTTCATGGGCTCGCCCGGGGACTACTTCTACAACGACTTCCTGGGACTCACCGACACGCCCTGGAGGTTGGGCGACTTCAAGTGGTACCTGTTCATAGGCTTCGCCATCTCCTGGGTGTGGATCATCGCCTCCATCTGGAAGGGCACCAAGACGGTGAGCAAGGTGGTATACTTCACCGTGCTCATCCCCTGGGGCCTGCTGATCCTCTTCATCATCCGGGGGGTGACGCTGCCCGGCTCGGGCACCGGCCTGGCTTTCTATCTCACGCCGGTGTGGAGCAAGCTGATGGATCCGTCCATCTGGCTGGCGGCCATCAGCCAGGTCTTCTTCAGCCTCAGCGTGGGCTTCGCCATCATGATCGCATACGGCAGCTTCCTCCCCCAGAAGACAGACCTGGCCGGAAACGCCTTCATCATCGGCATAGCCGACGCCCTCACCGCCTTCATGGGCGGACTGGCGGTGTTCAGCGCCCTGGGCTACCAGGCCAGCAAGCTGGGGGTGCCGGTGACCGAGGTGGTGCAGTCCGGGCCCGGCCTGACCTTCGTGGCCTACCCTCACATCATCAGCGGGCTGCCGGGGGCGAGGATATTCGGAGTGCTGTTCTTCCTGATGCTGCTGACGCTGGCGGTGGACTCCGCGTTCAGCCTGGTGGAGGCGGTCACCTCCTCTGTGAAGGACAAGTGGAAGACCACCCACAAGCGCGCCAACCTGACAGTGGGTGCCATCGCGTTCCTGCTGGGCCTGCCAATGCTCACCGGCGCCGGCCTGCACATACTGGACATCGCCGACCACTTCATGAACAGCTTCGGCCTGACGCTTGTGGTGCTGGGCGAGGTGATCATCCTCGGCTGGGGCGTGGGCGCCGCGAAGCAGAGGGAGTACATCAACCGGTACTCCTCCTTCCGCGTCGGCCCCTGGTGGGACATCTGCGTACGGTGGATCATCCCCATGGGCATTCTGTGGATGCTGTACAGCGAGATACAGCAGAGAACCGTCCCCTACGGGAGCTTCGGACTGCGGGGAATGGAGTTCGCCTTCGGGTGGCTGCTGATAATACTGCTGCCCATCGTGGCGGACATCATGGCCAACGCAAGGGCAAAGGAGTAGCCGGGAGGGAGTACTACTCTCGCAACCCGCGGGCGCGACAGACCCGCAACAGGAACATGAAGGGTA
>Ga0207797_1002780_pt1 | contig 12001 bp, 13 predicted proteins | sample PRCRCaboRojoPR_6_FD_187275 | JGI IMG/M metagenome (GOLD analysis project Ga0207797, IMG submission 187275) | Marine sediment microbial community from Cabo Rojo, Puerto Rico - PR CR 10% Liquid 1 (SPAdes) | ecosystem: Environmental > Aquatic > Marine > Coastal > Sediment | place: Cabo Rojo, Puerto... | reverse complement strand
CCGCCTGGGGCCCTTTGTGGATCAGGCCGAGCGGTTGCTCTGGTTGGAGGACGGGCGTCTGGTGGCCGATGGCCTGCCCCAGGAGGTGCTCCCCCGTGTGGAGGCCGTTCCCCTGGAGGGTAGCCCCGGGCCTGGGGGCGGCGTTCCCCTGGTCAGCCTGCGTGACGTGACGGTGGGCTACAACGGCCGGCCGGTGCTCCGGGGTTGCTCGATGACGCTGCGGGAGGGCGAGCTGGGCGCGCTGGTTGGCCCCAATGGCTCGGGCAAGTCGACCCTGGCTCGGGCTCTGGCCGGGCTGCTCCGTCCCTGGCAGGGCCGCGTGATCTGGCACCGGGGGCGCCAGGCGGCGGGCCGGGTGGGCTTCCTGCAGCAGAACCCGCTCCATCAGCTGGTCTGTCAGACCGTGGAGGACGAGCTCCGTTTCGCCCCCCGTAACCTGGGCCTGGAGGCTCCTGATGGGGCGGATGGTGGCGTCACGGCGCTGCTGGAGCGCACGGGCCTGCGCGCCCTGCGGCGCCGCCCGACGCAGGGCCTGAGCGTGGGGGAGCAGCAGCGCACCGCCATGGCGGCCACGTTGAGCGTCCGGCCGCAGCTGCTGATCCTGGACGAGCCGACGCTGGGGCAGGACCGGGGACACCTGCACAGGCTGATGGGGTTGGTGAGGTCGTGGAACGAGCGGGGTCGGACGGTGCTGCTCATCACCCACGATCGGGAGTTGGTGGCGCGCTGCGCCGGCTGCGTCTGGGAGCTGGCGGACGGTCGGGTGCGCCAGAGAGCTTGAATGCGGCGGAATACGGTCAGACCAGCACCCGTTGGGCTCCCTCCGGATTCGCAATCCGGAGGCTGAAGGATGTCATATCCGCCAGGAGCGATTGACGGAGTAGGCTCAAGCCGGACTCGTAATCTGGCGGCGGTGGAGACGAGCCAGGACTGCGAATCCGCTGGGATCGCGGATCCGCTTAGAGCAAGAGGCGATTTTGGGGAGGTAGGCAGGTGTCATCCTATAAAGTACGAGATTGGGTCATAGTGGGGTTGTTCGGTGCCCTGTGGGGCGTGGTGGAGACGACGCTCGGGACGTACCTGAACGTCATCTTCCCCTCGTTCACCAACACGTTCTTCAAGGGCGTCATCCTGGGCGGCATTGGGGTGGCGGTGGCGCTGACGGGGCGGTTCTTCGTGCGGAAACGGGGCTCGGTGCTCTTGATCGGCGTGATCACGGCGCTTCTCAAGATGCTGAGCCCGGCGGGCTCGCGCATCGGACCGATCGCGGCGATCATCATGCAGAGCGTGCTGATGGAGCTGGTCCTGTCGCTGGCGGGCGACCCTCAGCGCTGGGCCTTTCTGCTGGGCGGTGCTCTCGCCGTCGGCTGGAACTTCCCCCACAAGTTCATCATGATGAGGATCATGTACGGCCGGACGATCGTCCAGGTCTACCAGAAGCTGACCCAGGACGGCAGCCAGATGCTGGGGATCGATCCGTCGCTGGCTCTGCTGATTCTGGCGGTCTTGCTGGGGGTTCGGCTGCTGGCCGGGGGGATTGCGGGATGGAGCGCCTGGGCTTTGGGCGGGGCGGTCGCCGAGCGGCTGGGTCAGCGCGGTCAGCTGGCTGCCCAATGAGGCGTTTCAGCGCCTGGGGCTACCTGGCCTTCACCGTCTGGGGCCTGGGCATGGCCACGACGGTGGGAGGGTGGCGCCTGGGCGCGCTGGCCGTGGCGGAGCTTGCCTTCGGGCTGGCTTGGAGCCGAGAGGGCCTGGGTCCCCTGCGCCGCCTCCGCTTCTGGCTGCTGATGGCAGCTGCCGTGGCCTTGGGACCCTGGCTGGCGGGGATACACGGCATCCCGGGGATAAACGGAGTCCCTGGGAGGAGCGGGTTGACCGGGGCTGGCCACCAGGTCTCCTGGGTGGGCCTGTCGCTGGGCCTGGAGATGGCGGGACGCGCCATGACGCTGATGCTGGCCTTCAGCCTCGGATTGTCGTGTCTCTCGATGTCGGACCTGGTGGCGATTTTCGACGGGATATCGTGTATCCCCGGGATCTCGTCTCTCCCCAGTCTCAACCTGCGCGGCCTGGGGCTCGCCCTGGGCGTGGCGACGAACATGCTGACCACCCTGCAGACGATGGCGCGAGTCACGTTCGAGACGATCAAGCTGCGCGGGGGCCTGCGCCGGCCCCTGGTGGCACTGCGCCTCTTCCTGGTGACCCTGGTGAGCAACACGCTCCGCTACGGCGACCAGCTGGTCGACGCGGCCTCGGTGCGCGCTTTCGATCCGCAGCAGGGTCGGGCCAGGCGCGTTCCCTTGCGACGGGATGACCTCTGGCTCGTCGCTGCTATGGCGGCCTTCAGCGTGGGGGTCTTTCTGCTTTAGCGCTGTTTCACCTCTCTAGCGCCCAACGAAATTCCAACCTTAGCCAACTTAACCCAACGTCAGCCCTAACCGAGCCCATCAGTTAGGGCTCTTCTTTTGTGGTACACTAACCAGTGACGCGCGGCGAGGGGCGTCTTGGGCGGCCCCAAGCGGGGGTGAGGGGGCGGAGGACGCTTCGGAGGCACACTTTCGGCATGATACCGCCCAGGGTGCCTCCGGTGACGCATTCTGGGAGCCTGCGGCCGGTGACGGAGACAGGCCGTCGCCTCGCCCCCGTGTGCCCCATCCAGGGGTGTGGATGGAAGAGCGATCACCTGTAGCGTTACACTTGGTTGAGTCAGCAGAGGAGGGACACGAGCGATGGAGAAACAATATCCCGAGTACTACGAACGCCTGAACGTGTTGATGCAGAGACTCGGTGAGGCAGCGCCCGGCGCCATGGGCGGCTTCGCCGAGATGCACCAGGGCGCCGTCGGCGACGGCGCGTTGAGCGCGAAGACGAAGGAGTTGATTGCGCTGGGGATCGCGGTGACGGTCCGCTGTGATGGATGTATTGCCTACCACGTCCACGACGCTCTGGAGGCGGGAGCCTCGCGGGAGGAGATCGCAGAGACGATCGGCGTGGCGGTGCTCATGGGTGGCGGCCCGTCGGTGGTCTACGGCGCCGAGGCGTTGGACGCTGTGGAGCAGTTCGAGGCCGAGTAGGTCGCTGGAGCGGCGCATCCCGGGTGCGCGTCACGGGCAAGGACCCGGGATCGCGCGGAACACGCTGTGAGACGAATTCGAGGACGAGACTTGGGTGTCGGGCGGCAGGCCCGACGGATAGACATAGGGAGGCTACACATGGCAGACATCGAGCGAACGGGCACGGCAGTCTGGACCGGGAGCCTGCGCGAGGGCAAGGGCACCCTTAGCGTCGAGAGCGCTGCGTTGCGGGATGAGGCGTATAGCTTCGGCACGCGGTTCGAGGATGGGCCCGGTACGAACCCCGAGGAGTTGATCGGTGCGGCTCACGCCGGGTGCTATAGCATGGCGCTCGCCAACGTGCTCCACCAAGAGGGATATGAGGTCGAGGGGCTGGAGACGACGGCGACGGTTCACCTGGAGAAGACGGAGGGGGGCTTCGCCATCACCAAGAGCGCCCTGGAGGTTCAAGGGCGGGTGCCCGACCTCGATCAGGAGACCTTCGAGCAGCTGGCCGAGAAAGCGGACGCGGCCTGCCCCGTCTCCAATCTGCTGCGGCCGGGGCTGGAGATCGAGATCGAGGCCATGCTGGCGTAAAGCGGCGAGGCATCAGCCTGGAGGGAGGCGATGAGCCAACCGGTTCGGATCGAGCGAAAGATCGAGGCCGTGGAGACGGCGGAGGGGTCCGGTGCGACAGTGCAGCGGGTCTTCCCCACCGACCGCCTACGGCATCTCGATCCTTTCGTGCTGTTGGATCAGTTCACCGTGACGCCGCCGGCCGCCTTCCCCGAGCATCCGCACGGCGGCTTTGAGGCGATCACGTATATGCTGGACGGCGCCTTTCGCCACCGTGACAACCTGGGCAACGACCAGATCGTCTCCGCCGGTGGGGTGCAGCGCTTCACCGCCGGGGAGCGGATCGTCCATGCCGAGCTCCCCGGATCCGAGGAGACGAGCCACGGCCTCCAGCTGTGGGTCAACTTGCCCCAGGCGTTGAAGGAGACCGAGCCGGCCTATCAGCCGATCCCGGCGTCCGAGATCCCGGACACTGAGGAGGGCGACGCGCGGATACGGACGGTGGTCGGCCCGAGCTCGCCGGTGGAGCTCCACACCGCCGTGCGGTACCTGGACGTCAGGCTGCCGTCGGGGGGCCGCTTCGAGGATCAGGTTCCCGAGGCATGGAGCGGGTTGATCTACGTCCTGGAGGGCGAGCTGTCGATCGGCGGTTCGGCCTTGGGCCCGCGGGAGGCGGTGACGTTCGAGAGGGGCGGCCATGTCGAGGTGACGGCGGAGGGGAAGGCGCGCTTCGCCCTGATCGCCGGGGAACCTCACGACGAGCCGATTCGTCTGCGAGGGTCCTTCGTAGCTTGAACGTGGCTCGAGCGGCCAGTAGACGGCAAGCGGAGAGACGAGAGGGGGTAGAGGAAGGGCATGGATAAACGACGGCTGGGGCGGACGGAACACCAGAGTTCAGTGGCCATCCTGGGGGCGTTTGCCTTTTCTGACGTGACGCAGGAGGAGACCGATCAGGCCATGGAGGACGTCATCGAGGCCGGTGTCAACCACATCGACGTGGCACCGACCTACGGCGACGCCGAGGCGCGGCTGGGCCCCTGGCTGGCTCGCGAGCGGGACCGCTTCTTCGTGGGCTGCAAGACGATGGAGCGCACCAAGGATGGGGCGGCGCGGGAGATGCGGGAGTCGTTGGAGCGTCTCCAGATCGATGCCTTCGATCTCTACCAGCTCCACGCCGTGACCAGCATGGACGAGTTAGAGCAGGCGACGGGCCCGGATGGGGCCCTGCAGGCCGTTCTGGAGGCGCGGGCGGAGGGCCTGACGCGCTTCGTCGGCATCACGGGCCACGGGATGGAGGCGCCGATGGTCTTCCTGGAGGCGCTGAGCCGCTTCGACTTCGACTCGGTCCTCTTCCCCATCAACTTCGTGCTCTATGCCAATCCTGACTACCGCCGCACGGCGGAGGAGCTGCTGCGGCTCTGTCGGGCGCGGGACGTGGGGGCGATGATCATCAAGTCGATCGCCAAGGGCCTGTGGGACGAAGGTCAGCCTCGACCCTACAACACCTGGTATGAGCCCTTCGAGCGAGATGAGACGATCGAGCAGGGCGTCGACTTCGCCCTGTCCCAGGACGTCACCGGTCTCTGTACCGTGGGGGACTTGACGCTCCTCCCCCGCTTCTTGGCTGCGTGTCAGGATGTCACGCCCATGAGCGAGGAGGAGCAGGAGGCGTTGATCGCCACGGCGGACCAGTACGAACCGATATTCTAGAGCGGGAGGACGTATGAATCACGTGAGGATGGTCCTTTTCGGCTTGCTGTTAGCGCTGCTGGTGACCGCCTGCGGGCCCCTGAGGGGCACGCCACAGGGCCCAGGCGGCGCCACCGACCTGCCCGATGACGTGGCGATGGCGGCCAAGGAGACCCTGAGTGCTGAGGCCGGCGTCGCCGTCGAGGAGATCGACGTAGTGGAGGCTGAGGAGAGAGAGTGGCCTGACGCCTGCCTTGGGCTGGCGGGGGAGGGGGAGGCCTGCGCCGAGGTGATCACGCCGGGCTGGCAGGTCACGCTGCGTGCCGCGGGCGAGACGTACGTCCTGCGCACCGACGAAGAGGGCACCACCGTGCGCCTGGAGGAGTGAGCGTGGCTGAGAACGAGGGGCGTCACTATGACCTGATCGTCGTCGGCTCCGGCAGCGGGGCGACGATCGTCGATAACGCGCTCTACCAAGGTATGCAGGTCGCCTGGGTCGACAAGGGGCCGCTGGGGGGTACCTGTCTCAACGTGGGTTGCATCCCCTCGAAGATCCTCATCTTCCCGGCCGACCGGGTGATGCAGATCCGGGAGGCCGAGAAGCTCGGCGTCGACGCCGAGATCACGGGGATCGACTTCGAGGCCATCATGGCCCGCATGCGCCGTATGGTGAGCCAGAGCCGGAACCACATCCGGGAGGGGCTCCATCGGGCCCCCAACCTCGATTTCTACGAGGTGGAGGGGCACTTCCTGGCGCCCGAGGAGCGCGACCGCGACGGCCACCTCCTGGAGGTGGGCGGTGAGGTGATCTCCGCGCGGAACGTCGTCGTCGCCAGCGGCGCCCGGCCCCTCATCCCACCGATCCAGGGGCTCGACGAGGTCCCCTACCTGACCAATGAGAACGTGTTGGACCTGCGGGAGCGGCCTGAGAGCTTGACCATCATCGGGGGTGGCTACATCAGCGTGGAGTACGCCCATTTCTTCTCCGCGATGGGCACTCGGGTGACGATCATGCAGCGGAACGACCGCCTGGTGCCCGACGAGGAGCCCGAGATTTCGGAGCTGCTCGAGAAGAAGCTGTCGGAGCGGATGGACGTCTACTCGCACACGGAAGCCGTCGAGGTCGCCCAGGTTCAGGACGGCATCAGAGTCGTGGGGCGGGATCGGCAGAACGATCAAAGGCGGGAGGTCGTCACCGCGGAGGTCATGGTGGCGGCGGGGCGGCGGTCGAACGCCGACCTGCTGCGGGTGGAGAACGCCGGCATCGCGACCGACGAGCGCGGCTACATCAAGGTGAATGAGTATTTGGAGACGGACGTCGAGAACGTCTGGGCCCTGGGGGACGCCACCGGTCGGCACATGTTCAAGCACGTCGCCAATCGGGAGGCGAGCATCGTCTGGCACAACTTCGCGCACGACCACAAGGTGGCGATGGACTACGGCGCCGTCCCCCACGCCGTCTTCTCGCATCCGCAGATCGCGTCGGTCGGTATGACCGAGGCGGAGGCGGCGGCGGAGCACGATCTGCTGGTCGGTGAGGCCAGATACCTGGACGTGGCCAAGGGACAGGCCATGATGGAGACCGACGGGTTTGCCAAAGCCATCGTCCAGCGAGGATCCTCCCAGTCGCACGGCGCGGGGAAGATCCTGGGCTTCCACATCATCGGTCCCCACGCCCCGATCCTTATCCAGGAGGTGGTGAACGCAATGGCGGATGAAGCGCCCCCGGGAGCGGTCGGTCGAGGGATGCACATCCACCCCGCGTTGCCGGAGGTGGTGGTGAGCGCGCTCTACAACCTGCGCGAGCCCGAGTAATCACGTGCACGGCCGGCGTCCGAGGACCGGAGAGCTTCTTTCAGAGCACAATTGGTCTTGCTCATAGGAGCGTTGGCGCCTGCAGAGATCGCGATGAAGACGTCGGAAGCCCTAGAGACCAGATGATAGAGTGTTGAGCTAGATCTCAGAGAATCGTCAATGTGTTGCATCAGACAGAGTAAGGAGGACGTGACATGGCAAAGGTAGCGATCAACGGATTTGGACGGATTGGACGTGCGGCGTTCAAGGTGATCCGCGAGACGCCGGAGCTCGACCTGGTGGCGATCAACGACATCGCGCCGGTGGAGAACCTGGCCTACTTGTTGAACTACGACACGGCCTACGGGAGGTACCAGGATCGCGTCGAGGTCGACGATGACGGCAACCTGGTGGTGGGCGGCGAGACCTACGAGTTCCTCCAGATCAAGGACCCGACCCAACTGCCCTGGGAGGAGATGGAGGTGGACATCGTCTTCGAGTGCACCGGCATCTTCCGAACCGGCGAGGACCTGAAGAAGCACCTGGAGGCGGGGGCGAAGTTCGCCATTCTCTCCGCCCCGCCGAAGAGTGAGGATGTGCCCACCGTGGTTCACGGCGTCAACGTGGCGTCCGGCGAGACGCGCATCGTGTCGTGCGCCAGCTGCACCACAAACTCGATCACGCCCGTGGCGGAGGTCATGGAACGCAGGCTGGGCGTCCAGAAGGCGCTGCTGACCACCATTCACGCCTACACCTCGTCTCAGGCCATCGTCGACGCGCCGAGCAAGAAGATCCGGCGCGGTCGCGCCGCGGCGGCTAACTTCGTGCCCACGTCGACGGGCGCGGCCATCGCCACGACCAAGGCCCTGCCGCAGTTGGAGGGCAAGTTCGACGGCGTGGCGGTGCGGGCCCCCATTCCTGTGGGCTCGATCTCCGATCTCGTCTTCTTGACGGAGCAGGAGACGACGGTGGAGGAGGTCAACCAGATCTTCCGCCAGGAGGCTGAGAGCGAGAAGTACAAGGGCATCATGGGGGTGACCGACGATCCCATCGTCTCGTCGGATATCGTCGGTGACCCGCACGCCGCGGTCGTCGATCTGGGGATGACGACGGTGGTGGACGGCAACTTGGTCAAGCTGATGGTCTGGTACGACAATGAGTGGGGTTTCACGAATCAGATGATTCGAGAGGCCTTGAGGATTGAGAAGACGCTATAGCGCCAGGCTTGCTGGGGTGGTCGGTCTCTCGGCCGGCCACCCCTGCGACTGGAGACCGGCCACAGCCGTCGTCAAGAGAACGATCACGGCTACAGGTAGAGAACGACCGCAAGAGCACTCGGACGCTCGACCAGGGCTGCGGTCGGGAGGTCCAGTTTCTGTGGCCGGTCCTCTGACCGGCTGCAGACCTGATTGCTCATCGTGCTAGACGCGTGAAAGGAGGACCACTATGATGCCCGCCGGACCGTTGATGAAGGAGCACCGCTTGATCGAGCGCATGATCGCGTTGGTGGGCCGGGAGTCGGAGAGGATTGCCGAGGAGAGGGAGGTCGACCCGACATTCATCGACACGGCCGTGGATTTCATCCGCACCTACGCGGACGAGACCCATCACGGGAAGGAGGAGGACATCCTCTTCCGGGAACTGCGCGAGAAGGATTTGTCTGGGAAGCATCAGCGCGTGATGAAGGAGCTCGTCGAGGAGCACGTCGTGGCGCGGCAGACCACCGGCGAGCTCGTGGAGGCTAAGGAGCGCTATCTGGAGGGTGACCAGGAGGCGCTGGACACCATCCTGGTGAAGCTCGACGCCCTGGCCGACATGTACCCGCCCCACATCGAGAAGGAGGATAAGCACTTCTTCCTTCCTGTGATGGAGTACTTCAGCGAGGATGAACGGGATGCTATGCTGGAGGAGATGTGGGCCTTTGACCGGGGCATGATCCACGACAAATACGAGTCCGTCGTGGAGCGCTTAGAGAGCTAGTGACATAGACAGGAGGCAAGACGGTGAGCATCGACTTCGTACCGGGAGACACCGTACAGGTGCCGGAGATTCCGTACGCCGACGAGGTCACCGCGAGCAGGAGGCGACCATCGTCGAGCTGAAGCAGCGGTTGGAAGAAGGAGACGACTAGCGGGCGGGCCTAGGCTGCAAGGGGAGCGTCTGGATCGTTCGACGTGGGTGACGCGTCGACCCGGTGACTGCCATGAGTGGAGCCACGCGGAGCGTCGCGAAGCGACACCCGAGTTCAATAAGGAGGTTGTGAAACGTGACTTGTCAGAGACTCGGCCTGGGTCTCAGGCTGTTTGTGCTGTCCACTATCCTTCTCATCGTCGCCTCGAGCGGTTGCGCGCTAGAGGAGGTCTCGCCTGGAGAGCCGGGCCGAACCGAAGCGACGGCCACCGAGCCGTCTACAACCGACACGCCAACTCGGTCACCGACCCGGTCACCGGCCGAGGAGGATCCCGACTGGCTGGTCTACATCAACCAGCCCTACGGCTTCTCCCTCCGCTATCCGAGCGCGTGGCAGCTGATAGAGGGCCAGAACTTCGTCAGCCTCAACCAGGGATCGGTCAACCTGGTCGTCGGGTACCGGCACGTGACGGAGGACCCCAACATCTGCTGCAGACAGCGGCTGCCCGAGGGTGAGCTGGTGCAGAGTGGCTCGGTCGCGTGTCAGGGCGAGGAGATCGAGAAATCCCTGCTCCGGTGCGAGGGCGAGACGAAGGCCGTCATCTACCAGGGCACGGAGGAGGTCGCCGTGGGGGATCTGCGCTTCCTCTTCTATCTGGAGGATTTCAACGCTGACTACCAGGCGGCCGGCATCCCGGAGGACGTACAGATGGAGGTGGACCGGGTTGTCAGCTCACTGGAGACGTTCCAGCCGGCGTCCGACTTTGCCACGGCGATACCCCGGCCGACGAAGCTGCCCCCAACGCCGGAATCATCGCCCCAGCCGACGGCGTCTCCTACGGCGGCCCCCGCCACGGCGACCCCTGTACCGGCGATGGCAGCCGCGCAGCCCGACGGCGCCAACGTTCGCAGCGGGCCGGGGACCGACTACCCACTCCAGGGGACGCTGGAGGGCGGGGAGCGGGTCGAGATCCTGGGTCGATACGCCGACTGGTGGCAGGTCGCTTATCGGGGCAGGACGGCCTGGATCTACGACGGTGTGGTGACGACGAGCAACGCGGAGGTGGTGCCCCGAGTGGACACGGCGCCCACCCGGGTGCCCTCCAGCCCGACCCAGATCCCCACCCCGGCGGCGCCATCAGCGATCCAGGAACCGCGATGGATCGACGTCGACCTGGCCGAGCAGCGTCTCACAGCCTATGAGAACGGGCAGGCGGTGCACACCACGTTGATTTCGACGGGCCTGCCCCGGACGCCGACGGTCCAGGGACAGTTCCGCATCTGGATCAAGCTCCGCGCCGACGATATGGAGGGGCCGGACTACTATCTGGAGGACGTACCCTATGTGATGTACTTCTACCAGGGCTATGGGCTGCACGGCGCGCCGTGGCACAACAATTTTGGCCACCGCATGAGCCACGGCTGCGTCAACCTGCCCGTGCCTGAGGCGGAGTGGTTGTTTAACTTCGCGGACGTCGGCACCCTGGTGAACGTGCGCCCGTGATGTGATCCCAGACGTGATCTAAGGAAGGAGGAGAGGTAGACTTGTGAGCGCGTTACATCGGACGAGGGGCGAGGGTATCGAGGGGAAGCCGAGGCCGGTTCCGCCCTTGGGCGAGCCTGGTGGAGAGGGGCCCCCAGGTCTGACGCCGGCTGTCACCCTGAGCGCGGAACACGACGTCATCCGGCGCGTCCTCCGCGTCCTGGAGCGGCAGGCGGCCCGTGTTGAGGAACGGGAGGAAGTCGATGGTGAGTGTGTCGATCCCCTCGTCTTTCTCACGAACGTCGTGGACTTCATGGACACGTACGCTGGTCGGGTCCATCACGGGAAGGAGGAGGAGATCCTCTTCCGCCGCCTCGACGACGAGGGCCTCTCCGCGGAAGACCGCCGGATGATGGAGCAGCTGGCCCAGGAGCACGTGGAGATGAGACGCACCGCCGAGGCGCTGCGCCAGGCGAAGGACCGCTATCGGGAGGGCGAGGAGGGGGCCCTGGACGACGTCGTGGGAGCGCTCGACACCTTGGCCGATCTCTACCCGGGCCACATGGCGACCGAGGAGGAGGACTTCTTCCCGGCGGCTATGGACTACCTGGGTGAGGAAGAGCAGCGGGGCTTGTTGGAGCAGATGAGGGACCACGACCGGGCCATGATCCACGAGACCTACGGGTCTCTGGCCGACGAGCTTGAGGCGACCTCGGAGGATTGGGCGCTCCGTGAGTGAGATCTCTGCCCTCATCCGGGACGGCGTGGAATGACCCCCACGGCCGACGATGTGGCGTGCATCCTGATCGTCGACGATCAGAAGCTGGTGCGCTTCGTCATGGAGCGGGCTCTGGAGAAACTCGACGTCCCCTGTGAGTTGGTAGCCGTGGGCGATGGACGGGAGGCCCTGGCCGCTTTGGATGGCAAGCCCTTCGACCTGATCATCACCGATCTGAGGATGGAGGACATCGGTGGCCTCGAGCTGACCGAGCGGATCCGGGCTCGGGGGGTCGACGCCGCCGTGGTGTGGATCACAGCATACGGGTGTGATGGGTTTCGGGACGATATCGAGCGCCTGGGTGTGTTCCGATGTGTGGAGAAGCCGCTGGAGGTTCGCCAGATACGCCAGCTAGCCAGCGATGCCTTGGAGGGGCGGTGACGCGGTCTCCCCTCACCTAGCCTCTCCCCCCAGGGGAGAGGGATGGGCTGGTGGTGGGGCGAAGGTTGGCTCCCCCTCACCTGGCCTCTCCCCCTAGGGGAGAGGGATAGAGTGGGGACG
>Ga0207797_1002779_pt1 | contig 12002 bp, 8 predicted proteins | sample PRCRCaboRojoPR_6_FD_187275 | JGI IMG/M metagenome (GOLD analysis project Ga0207797, IMG submission 187275) | Marine sediment microbial community from Cabo Rojo, Puerto Rico - PR CR 10% Liquid 1 (SPAdes) | ecosystem: Environmental > Aquatic > Marine > Coastal > Sediment | place: Cabo Rojo, Puerto... | reverse complement strand
CTGGCGAAGGGCATCGAGGACCGCGCCGGGGGCGGCCTCGGTGAACTTGAACCCGTTTCCCCGGCCGGTCCGCGGGTCCCAGGCGCTCACCGTGTCCTGAAGCCCTCCGGTGGCGCGGACCACGGGAACGGAGCCGTATCTCATGGCATGCATCTGGGTCAACCCGCACGGCTCGTAGCGCGAGGGCACGAGGAACAGGTCCGTGCCCGCCGTGATCCGGTGCGCCAGGGGTTCGTCGAAATCGAGCCGCAACGCCATGCGCCCGCCCAGCTGTCCGCCGGCCACGCGCAGCGCCTCCTCGATCACCGGGTCCCCGGTCCCGAGCACCACCAGGCCCACGTCCAGGGCCCACAGGTCGTCCAGGACGTCGATCAGGAGGTCCAGTCCCTTCTGACGGTCCAGCCTGGAGACGACGCCGATCAGGGGCCGTTGCTCCAGCCGCGCGTCCAGGCCGAGCTCCCGGATCAGGGCCTCCTTGCACCGCGTCTTTCCGGCCATGCGGTCCGGACCGTACCGGGCCGGCAGGCAGGGGTCCGCCCCCGGATCCCACCTTGCATAATCCGCGCCGTTCAGGATCCCGTGGAGGGAGCTCCTGCGGTTTCGCAGGACCCCCTCCAGCCCCATGCCGAACTCCGGGGTCTGGATCTCCTCCGCATAGGTGGGGCTGACCGTGGTCACGGCATCCGCGTACACGATCCCCGCCTTGAGCAGGCTGATCCCGCCCCAGTACTCGACCCCCTCCGGATGAAAGCAGCGGTCCGCGTCCAGGCCGGTGGCGGGAAGCCGGTCGGCCGGGAACAGACCCTGATAGCCCAGGTTGTGGATCGTGAAGACGCTTCCGGCCCGAGGGAAGAACGCCCCCAGAAGGGGCGGCATCAGTCCGGTCTGCCAGTCGTGGCAGTGGACGAGGTCCGGGACGAACCCCATCTCGCCGCAGGCCAGCAGGGCGGCTCGGGAGAAGAAGGCGAACCGCTCCAGATTGTCGTAGTAATCCCCGGCGGCGTTCCTGTAGAGGTTGGGGCGGTCGAACAGATCCTCCCGCTCCACGGCGTACACCGGGACCCCCTGCGCGGTCCGGGTCTCCAGGACACCGGTCTCCAGCGAGGCCCCGCCCAGGGGCACCCTGAGGCGGCTGATCGCACGCCCCATCTCTCCGGCCCGCTCCCGCACGACGCGGTAGCAGGGGAGGCACACGCGCACGTCGCAGCCCCGGCGGAGAAGGGCACCCGGGAGCGCGCCCGCCACGTCCCCCAACCCCCCCGTCTTGGCATAGGGCACCATCTCGCTCACCGCGAACAGCAGCTTCAAGGCTTCGGTCTTTTCCTCCGCGGTCCGCGGGCTCACGCGTTGTCCTCCTCCACGGCCCGGATCAGATCGGCCTGGATCTCGGGCATCGAGAACACCACGCGGTTCCAGGAAGGGATCAGTGTGCTCTCGTGGGGCCCTTTGATCTGCTCCCAGGCGGTCCACAGGAACCCCCGGAAGTATCGCACGGTCTGCTCCTCCTGGTACCGGTCGTATGCAAGCCCGTTGACCTCGGCGTCGTCGCTGTAGCGCTTGATGAAGTCCAGGCTCCGGTTGTAGTAGGTGTGGAGGATCATGTCCACGAAGGCGTCGTCCAGGGGGACGCCGTTGGACCGCATGTAGTTGAGATAGAACTTCCCGATGTCCACCACCATCCGGTGAAGGCCGCGGCTCGCGTCCTGCGGCGACATCTCCTGGTGCTTGTGCTCGTAGTTGCTCGTCAGGTCGATCTGGGCGATCTTCCTCTGGATCACACGCTGGTAGGCCTCCGAAAGCGTGCTCACCTCCAGACCCCAGTCGTAGGCGACGTTGATCCCTCTCGCCATCCGGGTGGCCAAGCTGAACTCGCCGGCCAGCGGGTACTTGAAGGAGCGGTGGTAGCTGAAGAAGGCCCCCAGGTCCCTGTGGCCCCGCTTGTACATGATCCACTGGAGTGTGTCCACGAGCGGGGTCACGAACAGCCTGGTCACCCGGCCTTTCATGGCCCGCTCGGTGGGAGAGATCCTGGCATAGTAGCCCTTGCAGAACTCGTAGTCGTTGTGCGGGTTGGCGGTGGGCTCGATCAACCGTCCCAGCATTACCCGGTCGTAGGTGACGATGTCGCAGTCGTGGAGGGCCACCACCTCGCAGTCCGCCACCTCGCAGTCCGCCGTCTCGCAGTCGGCACGCGCCAGGATGTAGCCCAGGGCCACCCAGACCGACTGCCCCTTGCCCTGGACGCCCGTGGGGATCTCCCGTTCCCGGATGCTGTTCAGGACCGCCTGGATGCGGGGACCGTCCACCCAGACGACCTTCACCTCCCGCTCTTCCGCTCGGAGCCGCTCGAAGTAGGCCTTGGCCTTCAAGAACCGGTCCTCGTCCTCGGCCCCGCCCAGGGCCACGGTGATGGTCTTGAGATAGCGCACGGCGGCGATCTCGTTCAGGATGTGATCCAGGACCTCGGGGTTTTCGATCTCGGAGTAGAGGGAAGGGAGTATCAGCGCGACCGGCGCGTGCCGGCTCCACTCCTCGAGTCTCTGCTCCAGCGCCTCCAGGTAGGCGTCGCGGTCGAGCGTCTCGTGGAGGGCATGCAGGGTGGTGATCACGCCCCCTTGGTGAAAGTCGGCCATGGCGTTCTCCTCTGTTCACGGAATGGTCTCCTGCACCCGCACGCGTCCGCACCGGGTCGTTCCGACGCTTTGCGCGCCGTCCATCATACCAATGCAGGGGATGGGGAACCAGACCAAAATCCGGGGCAAACCGCTCCCGGCAGGCACCCTCCGGGGCAAGGACAAAGGGCGGGTGGCTCCCCCGGGAGCCCACCCGCGCCTCCCGTGCGCCTCCCGTGATGACAACCGCGGGAAGGTGTGCTATGGATGGGTCCGGATCGGACACTCGTGACCCATTGGATCTCGGAACCCTGCTTCTTTCGGGAAGGCCATGCAGGAAAGCGCCACCGAATCGGCCCGCGCCGGGCGGTCCGTCACCCTGGTGGGATTCTGGACCAACGCCCTGCTCATCGTGATCAAGTTCCTGGCCGGGTGGTTCGGAAGAAGCCAGGCGTTGCTGGCGGATGCGGTCCACTCCGTGTCCGACCTCCTGACCGACGGGGTGACCCTCCTGGGCATCCACGTGGGAAGACAGGAGGCGGACGAGCGACACCCCTTCGGGCACGCCCGGCTCGAGACCCTGGCCTCCGCACTGGTGGGGGTGTCGCTGGTGGGAACGGGCGTCTACATCGGTGTCAGCGCGGGCATCGCCATCCACGAGCACCAGGAGCACCATCCCACCGCGCTGGCCCTCGTCGGGGCCGGCCTCAGCATTGCCTGCAAAGAGCTCCTCTACCAGTACACCGTCTCCGTTGGAAAACGGATCCAGAGCCGGCTCATCGTTGTAAACGCATGGCACCACCGTTCGGATGCGCTCAGCTCGGTGGCGGTCTTCCTCGGGGTGCTCGGGACCTACGTCCACCCGGCCTGGCACATCCTCGACGCCTACGCCGCCCTGCTCGTCTCCTTTTTCATCGTGAAGGTCGGCCTGGAAGCCCTCCGGGATTCCCTCCGCGAGTTCACGGACACCGCACCCGCCCCGGAGATCATCGACCAGATCGAGCGCTGTATCTGCAGGACCGACGGTGTGCTGGACGTGCACGATCTTCGGGTGCGAACCGCGGGCGGGCGCTACCAGATGGAGGCGCACGTCGGCGTGAACGAACGGCTGACTGTGGGGGAGGGACACCGGATTGCCAAGGAGGTGGAAGGTTGCCTTCTGGACGAGATCGAGGACATGGACCGGATCATCATCCACGTGGATCCCCGCAGGCCTTAGACCGGCCGGGGGTTCCGGACCCCCGATCCAATGGAACCCGAACGCCGGTGGCGCTTCAAAATGCCCGCGGTCCAGCGTTCCGCCCCGGCGTCCCGACAGATCGCTGCGTCTCCCCCCGGCGGGACAGCAGGTTTTCGTGAACCCGCCCAACGATCGTTGCGGAGGAATTGAGATCGTCCTGCCGCGGCCGGGTGCCTGATTTCGGCCGCGGCAGGGCTTTTGCGGGGCGGGGGAACCCGGCGCCGTCGGCGCATTCCGGCTGAAGCGACCTCGACGGATGGATCGCGCCGGTTTCCCCCACCCCGCCCGAACCGCCCGCCGGGTCACAAACCCTCCTGCGGGCCGGGCGTTACAGGGTGAGCCCGTCCTTGATCTTCTCGAAGGTCTTGGACCCGATGCCCTTCACGTTCATGAGGTCCTCCAGCGAACCGAACGGCCCCGAGTCCTTTCGGTACTGCACGATCCTCTCGGCAATCGCCGGTCCGATGAACTTCACCTCGGCGAGCTGTTCGACCGTCGCGTCGTTGATGTTCACCTTTCCGGCGTCCTCGGCGTGAAGCGCCGGGACGAACGAGAGGGCCAAAGCCAACAAAACCAAGCACATGCCTGCCTTTTTCAGATTGCTCATCTGCATCTCCTCCTTTGCACCGGCCCCGCGACGGGGTTCGGCGCGCTTGCGAATGTGGGTCCTGTGAAACGCTTCGACCGGAATGGCGGCCCCCTCGAGGATCAACTTTCGTGCCGGAAAGAGGGCCTGCGCCGATCGGGCCGGCCTCAAAACGAGGTCTTTGGGAGTTCACTCATGGTTCCAACAGGTTGTCGTTGACGACCCCCGGCCTGAACAGGAGCCTTTCTCGTGTTCCTCGCCGCCCCGTCCCCTGCGCCGCCCCGCCCCCTGCACAGGAACCGGAGCACCCGAGCACCCTTTTTTGTGCGGAGCCCGCCCCCCTCCATGGGCTTCTTGACACCCGCCCGGGCTCCTCCCTATACTTGATCCGTCCATGTCACGAGGGCTGCCGCCGGCCGCTGAAGCGGCCTGCCGTCACGACGCGCGAGACGGGCCGGGCCCGGAAAAGGCCCTGCAAGAACGAGGGGGACGAAACATGCGAAACACCCTGGCCTTCGTCATGGCCGGCGGCCGGGGGGCGCGCCTCATGCCCCTGACGGCCGATCGAAGCAAGCCCGCCGTCCCCTTCGGGGGCCTGTACCGGCTCATCGACTTCACCCTGAGCAACTGCGTCAACTCGCAGCTCTACAAGATCATCGTGCTGCCCCAGTACAAGTCCCAGTCCCTGACGGACCACCTCGAGGAGGGCTGGAACATCTTCAGCCGCCAGATCGGCCACTTCCTGAAGATCGTGCCTCCGCAGCAGCGCACGGGCACGGACTGGTACCGGGGGACGGCGGACTCCATCCGGCAGAACCTGTACCTGATCGAACGATACAACCCGGAGCTCGTTCTGATCCTCTCGGGCGATCACATTTACAAGATGGACTTCCACCGCTTTGCCGAGTATCACCGGGACCACCGCGCCGACGTCACCATCAGCCTCCTGGAGGTCGGCACCGAGCTGGCCTCCCAGTTCGGCGTGGCCGTCGCAGACCCGGACTTCCGCATCCGCGGGTTCCAGGAAAAGCCCGAGACGTCCCCCCAGACCGTCCCGGGGGACCCCCGGCACATCCTGGCCTCCATGGGCATCTACCTCTTCCGGACGGAGGCCCTGGTCCACGCCCTGAGGTCCTGGGCGGAGGACGACTTCGGGGGGGATATCATCCCGAGGATGCTGGAGACCCACCGCATCTACGCCTACCCCTACCGCAAGAACAACCGGATCGAGGACTACGTGCACGTCACCGACGAGGAAGGCGTGAGAAAGCTCCGGTTGGAGGGCCGGACGCGCGACTCCGCCTACTGGAGGGACGTCGGGACCCTGGACGCCTACTGGAACGCCAACATGGACCTGACCGGCGTGGATCCCTACTTCAATCTCTACGGCCGCAGGTGGCCCGTCCACACCAACCAGGTGCAGGCGCCCCCCGCCAAGTTCGTCTTCGCCACGGAGCGCGCGGAGGGCTACCGGGTGGGCAAGGCCCTGGACTCGCTGGTGGCGCCGGGCGCCATTGTGAGCGGTGTGGTGCGGAACTGCGTGCTCGGCTCCAACGTGGTGGTTCGAAGCTGGTCGGAGCTGGACGAGTCCGTGATCATGGACGGGGTGACCGTGGGCCGCAGGAGCCGGATCAAGAAGGCGATCGTCGACAAGGGGAACGACATCCCGGACGGGACGGAGATCGGGTTCAACCCGCGGGAGGACAGAGAGCGGTTCACCGTGACCCCGCGGGGGATCACGGTGGTGCCGAAGGGGTACTTCTCCTGAACTTGTCCCGCTGCTCCTCGTAGTAGGACCGCCGGTCCTGCGCCATATCGATGGCCTCCTCGATGACCTGAACCGCCCGCTCCGGGTCCCCGGTCTGGTAGTAGGCCTCGGCCAGGGTGTCGAGAAAGGGCGCGGTCCTCTGCAGGGACACCGCCCTCCGCGCGAGCGGGAGCGCCCTGCGTTCGTCCCGCAGGTCCTCTTCCGGCGCCGTCAGCAGGATCCAGGCCAGGTTGTTGAGCGCGGCCGCGCTGTCCGGCCGAATGGAAAGCGCGGTTTCGTAGGCGGCCACGGCCTTGCGGTGCTCCCCCAGCTGGTGATGGATCATGGCCAGGTTGCGGTACAGGAGGGCGTTGTTCGGGCTCTCCTCCAGCTGCCGGCTCACCGCCCCCTCCAGGAACCGGTAGGCCACCTGCTGTTTCACGTCGCTGAAGTTCAAGAGCCATCCAAAGCCCGCAATCGCGGACAGATAGATCGCAAAGGAGAGGCCGACGAACCGGTTCTGGCGCTTGAGAAGGCCCGGCTCGGACGCCGCCCGCTCCAGGCACTCCACCCGCTCCCGGATGCTGAAGTGGTGCCAGCTCGGCAGATCCCGGATCTTGCCGCCGGCCAGGGCGATTCGCTCGAGCGACCGGATCACCGGGCCGGGCGTTCCCATGGTCTCCGCGGCGAACAGGTCCGCCTGGCGCTCGAAGTGCCTCATGAAAAAGCCCATGAGAAACCGGAAGTAGACCAGCATGGCCAGGAGCACGGGGAGCGAGAGGCTCAGGTAAAACAGCCTGAGGGCGGTGGGGCTTCCGCTTTCCAGGGCCTCGACGAACACGGGCCTCGTCGCCAGGAGGTAGTAGAGCAGATCGAACAGCCCGAAGGAGATCACCATGAACCCCAGGAAAAAGAGGACGTAGAACAGGAGGTGCTTGTACCGGGCGTGCCCCATCTCGTGGGCCATGACCGCCCTGAGCTCCTCGACCGACAGGAGGTCCATGAGCCCGTCCGTCACCAGGATGTAGCGGTACCGCGGAACGATCCCCATGATCCCGGCCGTGATCATGCGGCCCTCGAACAGCGGCCACCGGAGGATCCCGCGGTAGCGAAACCCCTGCTCCGAGAGGAACCGCTCCAGCGCCTGCACCTTACCGGTCCGCGGAAAGGGGCTGCATCCCCACCATGTCTGGATCAGGCGGGGCATGAAGGTCATGAGGACCAGCAGGAAGACGCCGATGAGAAGCATCTGTCCTTCGGTGCGGTCCAGGAAGGTGCCCGGGCCCGCCCAGGGGGTCAGCGCAATGAGGTCGAACAGGAGGGTCAGCCCGATCCAGGGGAAGACGATGGGGGCGTTCAGACGGAGGTTGCCCGCAATGAAGGCCCGGCGGTTCCCGGGAGTGCCGTAGGCCAGGGCGTACACGGGGGAGGCGAAGAACCAGAGGGTGGCCAGGTAGAGAAAGAACAGGGCCAGGGCGGCCGTGCCGGGGATCACGGAGAGGACGGCGGCCCCGGGAACGAGCTGGAGCCAGTGACGCAGGTGGAGCAGGTGGACGTTCAGGGCGAAGAGCACCACCGCCAGGATGGAGAGCTGCATGACGAGGCGCTGGTAGGCCTCGGCCCATCGCCCCGAAGGCGCCCCTGTCGCGCGCCGGACCGCGCGCTGCGATGCCTTGCGGCAGTAGAGGGCGAAGGCGATCCAGCCCAGGAGGTGGGAGAGCAGAGCAAAGGCGGCCGGCTGCTCCACCCGCCCTTCCGCGGGAGCGGTGTTGTAGACGAGCAGGACGACGATCAGGTAGATGACGTTGTTGAACATGGCGATGGCACCCGGCTATCGGAGGAGCCCCAGCCAGACCACGTAGGTCGCCGAGGAAAGAAGCGTGGACAGGGAGACCGCGGCTGAGGCCTGGTCCGGGGAGCCGCCCATCTCCACCGCCATCACGTAGCTCACCGTGGCGGTGGGGGCGGCGAGCAGGATGAAGCCCGGCAGGAAGCCGGACTCCGGGATGCCCAGCAGGCGGAAGATCAGGAGGCCGGCCGCGGGAAGCAGCCCCAGCTTCAGGCCGGCCGAAGGCACCACGTACCTGAGCTGGGTTCGCACCAGGCCGAAGGAAAGGGAGGCCCCGATGACCAGGAGGGCCAGGGGCAGGGCCATTCCGCTCACGATCTTCAAGGTGCGGACGGCGATCACGGGCAGGGGCAGGCCGGACAGGTTGAAGACCACGCTCGCCAGCAGGGACAGGATCACCGGGTTCACGCAGACGGTCTTCAACGCGGCCCCCGGTCTCGCCCCCCCTCCCCTGCGCTCCGAGAACATTTGAAGACCGACCACCGAGAGGAGGTTCTGGAGCAGCATGAGAAACCCCGCCAGGATGCTGGCGCGGGTGAAGCCTTCCTCGCCCAGCAGGTAAAACGCCACGGCGAACCCGATGTACCCCAGGTTCCCGTGGAAGGACGACTGAACGAACGTCCCCATCTCGACCCGCGGGATCGACAGGAGGCGGCCGAGCACCATTGCCGCCCCAAAGAGCAGGCCCACCGGGACCAGGGTCCCCAGAAGGACCTCCGTCCGGAACTGGGAGCTGAAGGACGCCGTGGCCAGGGCCTGAAAGATCATGGCCGGTATGGCCACGTAGTACACCAGCCGGTTCAGGGAGACGGTCACCGGCGCCGGGAGAAACCCGAACCGGCGGACCAGGGCGCCGACCAGGATCACCAGGAAGACGGGAACGATGGTTTCCAGGATGTGGAGCATGGCTACCGCCAGGTGATGCGGGCTTCCCTGCGCAACGGGATGCGCCGGTACCGAAACCTGGGGCGGCCGATCAGCATGGCCCCGAAGCTCGCGTGCCCCTCGGGAAGGCCCAGCGACTCCATCATCGGGGGCCACAGGGAGGCCGCGGCGTTCAGGAACCCCGCCCAGCAGGCCCCCAGCCCCATGGAGAAGGCCGTCAGCTCGAGATGCGCGAGCGCAACGGTGCAGGCCGCCGGGGCCGTTCGATCCTCCTTGTGGGCGTGGGCCACGATCACGTGAGGCGCGTCGCGGCACACCCGGTCCCGGCCCTTCTCCCAGGCCGACACCACGTGGTCCATGTTCAGGCTCTCGGCAAAGGCCGGCTGGTCCCGAAGCACGGATCGCATCCAGTCCACGGTCAGCCCGGCCAGCCGCCGGACCTCGGAGGCCTCGAGAAACACGAGCCAGCGGACCGGCTGTGCGTTGTGCCCGGACGGTGCGTGCCGGGCCCCCTCGATCAGGCGGGCCAGGTCATCCCGAGGCACGGGCTGCTCCCGGTACGCCCGGATGGATCTCCTGGCACGGAGGGCGTGGCGGAAGGCCGCCTCGTCCGGGAGACGGTCTTCCGCCACGGGCTCGCACTGCTCCGGGGGCATGTCCCGGTGGGACAACGCACCCGTGGGGCACACGGCGACGCAGTGACCGCAGGAGATGCAGAAATCCCCCGCACGCTCAGTGGGTGCGGGCAAACCTCCCTCCTCGATCCGAATGATGCCGGCGGGGCACACGGTCGCGCACGCGCCGTCCCGGTGGCACTTCCCGGTATCCACCTCGAACAAGGCCATGAATGGCTCCTTTCAGGAAACGCCGTCCGGCGGCTTGGACAAATCCCGGTCAGTCGCCGCCCCCGCGTTTCTCCACCAGATGCTCCCAGTCCGGCCCGTACGGATGAACGGCGTCGGTCTCCCCCTGCGCATTCACCACCGGGTGGCCTTCGTTGTACCAACGGAACAGCCCTCCCCGAAGGTTGGCCACGGACAGGGCGCCTGCAGCCAGGGCCGGCTCCTGTACGCGCTCCGCGAGCCGGGCGCTCCGCTCCCCCACGGAGCAGTAAAACACCAGGTCCCTGTCCCGGATGCGGGCCCCGTGACGGCCCAGGAAGGTCTTCGCCGAAAGGCCGGGATCCACCCGGACCGCCCCCTGAATGCGGCTCACGGCGTACTCCGCCTCGGAGCGGACGTCGAAAAGGAGCGGTGGCGTCCCGCCGCCCTTCAACCGCCCCGCCAGCGTTTCCACCCGGACCTCCTCCACGTCGTAGCGAAACGCCACCTTCTGCTCCACCCACCAGAGCGACAGCCCGGCCGAGGCCGTGCCCGTCCAGCCGAGCACCAGGAGGAGGGCCAGGGACCGCTGGAGACCGGTCATCGGGCTACGGCCTCCGGGAGAAGCTCAAGCACGGAGGCGGTGTGCTTCCGAATCGCCTCGTCGCTGAACCACCAGTAGACCTTCTCCCCGTTCATGAACGGCTCGATCTGGTCCTCGGTGTGGGGGTGGAAGAGCCGCCCTGCAACCCCGCCCGGCAGCACGGCCAGGACCTTGTCCGGATCGTGGAGGTCCGCCACCATGCGGAGGGAGGCGGACACCGTCACCCGGAAGGGGTCCCCGAACTCGTAGTACCCGCGGCACAGGGCCTCCACCGAACCCGGGGCGGGATGGGATCCGCCCCCCAGCAGGCCCTTCCCTGCGCCCTCGCGACGGATGGGGCTCACGAACTCCAGGCGGTGGACCTCGCCCCAGGTCCAGTCCGAAGGGTCCTCTCCGAGCTCGGGCCCGTACCGCGCCCGAACGTCACGGGCCGCCCGGACGATCAAGGCCGCCAGGTCCTCTCGGATCCCGGGGGTCGTGGTGTCGTCGAACCAGGGCGAACCGCCGTCCAGCATCATCCGCTGAAAACGCTCCTGCCAGAAGTACCAGACCGAGAGCATCCGACGGGCCTCCTCTTCTCCCAGCTCGTCCCGGAAGGTGAGGTAGGCGGTCCGCTCGTAAACCGCGTGGAACACGGTCGGCGCGGCCTGGTCCGGATCGTCGTGGAAATCCCACCCCGACAGGATCTCACCCATGGCCCGGGTCTCCTCGTGGTCCATCAGCGCCGCGGCCAGCAGGGGGCCGAGCCGCTCGGCCATGACGTTCTTGGTGTCCAGCTGGTAGGCCCAGTGGTCCTCCGCCGTTCGAGGTCCCGGCGGCCCCATGAGCTCCTTCAACCTGCGGTACCGGTAGGAGGGGGACTGGTGAGAGGAGTAGTAGTAGGGGTAGTCCCGGGTCGTTGTGGCGTGGTTGCAGGTCCCCACCCAGCCCCTCTCGGGGTTGTAGCTGTGGGGCATCTCGTCGAAGGGGATCCACCCCACCCAGTTGTCCTCCCCGTCGGTCACGCTCACGGGCAGGGTGCCGTCCCCCCTGGATCGGACGGGCAGCCTTCCGGAGGCGTGCCAACCCACCTGCCCGTCCCGATCGGCGAACACGAAGTTGAGCATGATCATGTTCACGCGCGCCAGGGTCTCCCGCACATCGTCCACCGTCTCGGCCCGCAGGAGGCCGAGGAGCCCCAGCCGCGGCCCCATGGTCTCCACGGGGGACCAGCGCAAGGTGACCACACGGCGTTTCCCCAACCCGGGCAGGACACCGGAGACCACCGGGCCTCGGCGGGTGAAGCGGATCTGCACGGTCTCCTCCCGAAAACCGGTGTCGGTCTCGTCGTCTCGAATGTGCAGGGTCTCCTCGACCACACGGAAGGGGATCGAACGCCCCCCTTCCAGGTAGCGGCCGGGCCGTTCCGGATCCAGGGTCTCCACGTAGAGGTCCTGGGAGTCGCCGTACGCATTGGTGATGCCCACGGCGACGTGCTCGTTCCGCATGATGGGCATGGCCGGCAGCCCCGGGATGTGCACCCCCACCACGCGGAGCTCCGGGGTGACCAGGCACGCCGGGTACCACGGGCCGGGAAGGATGCGCGCGTCCAGGTGGGGGTCGTTCGCCAGGATGGGGTGCCCGTCTTTGCCCTTCACCGGGGAGACCGCCCAGTTGTT
>Ga0207797_1002778_pt1 | contig 12004 bp, 9 predicted proteins | sample PRCRCaboRojoPR_6_FD_187275 | JGI IMG/M metagenome (GOLD analysis project Ga0207797, IMG submission 187275) | Marine sediment microbial community from Cabo Rojo, Puerto Rico - PR CR 10% Liquid 1 (SPAdes) | ecosystem: Environmental > Aquatic > Marine > Coastal > Sediment | place: Cabo Rojo, Puerto... | reverse complement strand
AGGAGATCCTGGAAACCACCCTCCGGGAAGGGGCCTGGCGGGGCGAGGTGGTCAATTTTACCGAGGATGGGAAGAAGATTGTCTTTGACAGCCGGACCCAGCTGATCAAGGATGAGCAGGGGGAACCGATCGGTATGCTGGGCATCAGTACGGACATCACCGAACGGGTGCAGGCGGAGCGAGAGCTGCAGGAGCAGAAGCAGCGGCTGGAGCTGGCCCTGGAAGGTGTCGGCTGTCTCGCGCAGACGCGCGCCCGCCTCCGTGTAGTCGACCTGGGACAGCTGGATGTTCTCCGCCACATCCTGCAGGGCCCGGATCAGGCCGGCCACATCGTGCATGATGTTGTCGGTGCGTGGGGCGTATTTGGGCAGCAGGTACAGCGAGGTCGCCTGCTCAACCCCGCTCAGCAGATGGGTCTGGGCGTCGGTGAGCTTGAGGTAGAAATAGCCGTAGAACAGATAGCAGACGATGGCGGTGATCGTGGTGGACAGCGCCGTGGACATGCCGTGGATCACGAGCCCCATCTGCTCCGGATTGCGCGCCGTCTCGAGCAGGTCGGAGGCACCGACAAGGGCGATGGCCAGAGACACGATGGTGCCGAATACGCCGGTCAGGATCAGGATGCTGTTGATGAACCGTGGAAAGCTGATCCGGGTGCTCTCATCGGCGGCCAGCATGGACGCCAGGGCATTGTGATTGATCTGGGCATTCTGCTTGGCGAGATGCAGGACATGGCTGTATCGCCGGTAGATCAGCGAGCGGGGGCGGATGCCCTGCACTGGATGGAAGTGATCATCCTCCAGCCGGTTGATGAAGCGCCGGAGGACACGCTCCTCCCGGCTGTAGCGCCACAGGGTGGCGACCACCCTGGCCATGCCCAGGCCGAAGAGCAGGAGGATGCCGCCATTGATGATGTAGCCCGCCGCCGTCAGCTGCTCGCGAAAGTACACGTGGGCCACGAAATCGGCGCTCAGGACGCCTGCTACGGCAACCGCGAGCGCCAGGAAGGCGAGTCGCCACAGGACGTTGCGACTGAAATTGGCATTGAACTCCATTGGTGACTCCGAAGGCGCCAACCGGCCAGCAGGCCGATTGGCCAAGACGTTACAGCTCCAGCTGGATCAGGGGAGGGGATAAGCTACCGGGCGACTACAATCTCAACTGACGCCCTCGAGGCCGCCCTGCATCGTGTCCTCGCGTCCGGCACCGTAGACGACGATGGTCTTGCCCTTCACGTAGATGACGCCTTCCTGCTCGAGCTTTTTGAGCACGCGTCCTGCCATCTCGCGGGAGCAGCCGACAATACGTCCCAGCTCCTGGCGGGTGATGCGGATCTGCATACCCTGGGGATGCGTCATGGCGTCGGGCTCCTGGCATAGATCCAGCAGGGTCCGCGCGATCCGCCCGGTGACATCAAAGAAGGCGAGGCGGCCCACCTTGCGGCTGGCCTCCATGAGCCGGCGGCTGAGCTGCTCGCCGAGGGCGACCAAGATATCTGCGTAGTCCTTGGCCAGGGGCCCTTCCAGGAGCCCCCGGAGGCGTCGGTAGCTCACCTCGGCCAAGACACAGGGGGTTCGTGTACGCACCGTCGAGCTGCGCACGGGCTGGTCGACGAAAAGGGCGGCCTCGCCGATGAAATCGCCTGCATTCAGATAGGCGAGCACCAGCTCCCGACCTTCCTCCGCCTCGTCCATGATGACCGCCACGGAGCCCTCGACCACATAGTACAACGTCTCGGCCGCATCGCCCGGGCGGATGATGTCGGCGTTGGCCGGGTACCGCCGGCGGTGACAGAAGCTCAGAAGGTTCTCGAGCGACGGCTTCGCCTTGAGGGCCGTCGAGCGGTCCGTTGTCGACACGCCAACCGGCTGGTCATCGTTCAAGTGATTGACCTCGCTGTTCGCCTTGTCCCTGTGTACGGTCCCACTGCGGACCTGACGTCCCGAGGGAAGCAGCGTGGAAGCTCAGCCAAATAGTGTAGGTGACGACGCGCGCCCTGTCGATCCTGCTACCCCTGACCGGCTCAGTAGCGACCATGGCTGCGGGTAATGTAGTTGGCCATCTCCACGTACTGTGCGTTCATGCGCCGCAGGGTGTTGTGGACGGTGCGCACGATGGTACGCATCACGGCGTAGACCACCTGGGGATGGTCCCCCAGCAGGCGCTCGAAGGCCTCGCGCTCGAGCGAGATGACCGCCGTGTCGCCGATGGCCTTCAGCGTTGCCGAGTGCGGGGTGCCGTCGATGAAGGCCATCTCGCCGGCCAGATCGCCCCCCTGGAGCACGTGCAGGATGGTGGATTCGCCGGCACCCGTGGTCTTGGTAACCGCGAGCTTGCCCTCGGCGATGATGTGCACCGTATTGTCGGTATGCCCTTCCTCGAACAGGATATCGCTATCGTTGAGCACGTGGATCGTCGCGATATCGCTCAGGATCTGACAGCCTGCCTCCCCCAGGTCCTGAGCCAAGGGCGACCTACGGACCATCTCGCAGATATTCTCCTCCACCATTACACCCCCGCGTGGTCGTTTGTGTTCACAATGCCTAGCCGCCCGTCCGGGAGGCGGTTCGGGCCAGACGTACCGCGCCGACGGGGGCCATACGGGCGCTCAGGCGTACCGTCTCGTCCCCGAGGCGGCGCTCGAAGATGGTCGTGTAGGTCATGATCGCCTTGATGTATGCACGTGTCTCCCGGTAGGGGATGGTCTCGACCCAACGTTCGGCCGCCACCACCTGACCGCGGGGCAGCCATTCATCGACCCTCGCCGGGCCCGCGTTGTAGGCAGCCGTCGCCAGGACCCGATTACCATCATAGCGGTCCAGGACACGGCGCAGGTAGCCGCAGCCCAGCTCGATATTGCGCGCCGGCTCCAGCAGCTGCCAGCTGGTGGGCTGTGGCAGATCCCGGCGCGCGGCCTCATCGCGCGCCGTAGCCGGCATCAGCTGCATCAGACCCAGGGCGCCCGCCGACGAGCGGATATCGGCGATGAAGGCGCTCTCTCGCCGCATGACCGCGTATACCCATGCGGGGTCGAGCCCGAGGTCACCGGCCTCGTCCGTAATCTGGCCCCGATACGGTGCCGGGAAGCGCAGACCAAGCGCATCCCAGGCCTCGCCCTTGGCTGCCGCCCTGATCGCTGCCCACGCCCAGTCCCAGCCGTAGGCAAGGGCGGCTGCCTGCACCCGCTGTGGCCCGGGCATCGTGTCGAGGGTGTGCTCCCACTCGCGGCGCGCATCGACGGCCTCGCCCAGCCGGTAGAGCTCATGTGCGCGCCTCAGCCCCGGGTGCTCAGCCATCAGGGCCTCCCCGCTCCCCACCGACGGCGCACCCAGATCAATCGCATAGGGACGAGCCAGGCGGTCCGAGGCCAGGAGACCGTAGTAGCCCACCTCGCCTACGAGATCGCCGTAGAGACGCTCCGCAGCCGCATCATGGCCGTTGCGCTCAAGGGCGCGGGCGAGCCAGTAGCGCCACACCGGCTCCTCCCGATGGCGCGCCTCCATAGCGAGGATGGCATCACGCAGCGCCTGCCAGTCGCCGTCGCGCAGGGCCGTGCGCGCCTGCCAGACGTGGACCGGCTGCGTCTGCGCGGCCTCCGGCAGATCCCCCAGCCACGCCGCCGCCTGCGGCAGATGCTCATAGGCCGCCTGCAGCGCGATCTCGCGTTCAATCTCGTGGCGCCGCTCAGGGCTGAACCCGTAGCGCTCGGCCAGGCGCGACCAGAGGGCATGCGCCCTGGCGGGATCCCCGCTCGCTAGGGTGGTCAGGCCATCCGCCACGATGCGCCGGGTCAGCGCGGTGTCCTCACGCAACCGCGGGTCTTCGAGCAGCGCCCCCGGACGAGCGAGCACCTCGGACCACAGCTCGATCCATGCCTCCGCCGCCGGGCTGATGTCGCGGGCGAGGTAGCGCGCCAGACCGCTGCGGCCGGCGCCGATGGCCTTGAGCGTGCGCCGCCACCGCAGCTCCCGGGTCAGGCGGCCCTCGCGGGCGAGCAGATCGAATACGGGGTCGCAGGCATCAGGCTGAGAGCGGCCGACGAGCCAGAGAGACTCCGCGGCGTCCAGCACATCCCGGTCGAGGCCACGGCGATCGACCTGGGCACGGACCGCATAGCAGCGCAGGGCCGTGTCGTCGGAGCCGGGGTAGAAGGTCAGGAAGCGGCGCCACTCCCGGGACTCACCGAGCTGCTGCAGCCACTGGTGGCGCAGTCGTCGGGCCAGCACGGTTCCCTCGTGCTCGTCTAGGAAGGCCCGCACCTCGGCATCGCGGGCATCCCCCAGGCGGCCTGTGAGCTCTTCATACACCAGGTAGGGATAGAGGGCATAGCCGCGCAGCCGCGCCAGCTGCGCCTGGAAGCGCTCCTCCTGACCCTGCTGCAGGCTCTCCTGGGCCTGCTGGTAGAGCCCCCGCGGATCGGCTGGCTCCCCGTCGCGGGCGCCCGCGACACAGCCCAGCGCCGTGGCAGCCACTAACACCGCCGCTGGCCCCCGCTTGCCCCACCCTACGCGCTGCCGATGCACCGCCATGCCCTCCAGTCTAATGTCACCGGCCGCAGCCGTTCACCCCCGCAGGCAAGCCGGTCCGGCTAGAGCGCGTTGAGGATGCGCTCGTAGAGCCCGGCGTACTGATCCTTGACGTGCTTGCCGAACAGGGGATCGTCCTTGTCGGGCAGCACTGCCTCGATCCGCTCCCAGTCTCCGGGATCGAGCCGGCGTTCCACTAGGGGGAAGAGGTCCGCCTCCTCACGCTCCAGGTGGCGCCTCTGGACCCGGATGAACTCCCTCAGCTGGCGTGCCAGACGCTCCCGGGGCACGATGGCGTCGTGCAACAGCCCGTCGATCTCCTCGTTGAGCTCGTCGGTCATGGCCTTAAGGTCACGATGCTCGCGCATCATGGCCTTGACGGCATCGGCCTTCTCGTCGTGGCGCTCGAGATAATAGCTGAAGATGAGGTCCTCGCGCGGGTGGTGGATCATGTCCGGATAGTTCTCGATGTAATCCACCATATCGAGCATCAGCTCGAAATCAGGCGTACCGCCCTCGCCGAGGGTCGCCAACTCCTGCTCCAGCAGATCGAGCAGCCTGGTAAAGTTGGCGTGATCACGCCGAAGCTCGGCCATGATGTCGGCCATGCAGGCCTCCGCCGATCGGGCGCCTAAGTCTGCATCACCTATAGCAGAACGGCCAGGGCTCAACCAGGCACATCGACAACGCGAGCGCCAGGCCCTGGTCGAATGTATGGACGACCACCGCCCGGGAGCGCACAGCCCATGAGCGAGCCAGACAAGTCCCTGCCGCGGCGCTCGAGCAGCAGCGAGATCGATGCCTTCGTCGAGCAGGCAGCGGCCACCCCGCCGCGGACAGGCGGACGGCTGATCTTCGCCATGGATGCAACCGCCAGCCGCCAAGCCACCTGGGATCGGGCCTGCGAGATCCAGGCCGAGATGTTCACCGAGGCCGCCCGCATGGGCGGGCTCCAGATCCAGCTCTGCTACTACCGCGGTTATCGCGAGTGCCGCTGCAGCCGCTGGCTCGCCCAGGCCCAGCAGCTACAAAAGGCCATGGGCAAGGTGGGTTGTCGCGGCGGGCTCACCCAGATCGAGCGCGTGCTCGACCACGCCGTAGCCGAGGCGCGCCGCCAACGGGTACAGGCCCTCGCCTTCGTCGGCGACTGCATGGAGGAAGACCCCGACCGGCTGGCTGCCAGGGCGGGCGAGCTCGCCCTGCTCGGGGTACCCGCATTCATCTTCCAGGAGGGCTACGAGGCCGGGGCTGAACGCCTCTTCCGTCACCTGGCTGCACTGACCGGCGGGGCCTACAGCCGATTCGACCTGAGCAGCCCCCGGCAGCTGCGCGACCTGCTGGCAGCGGCCGCAGTGTACACCGTGGGCGGCCAGCAGGCGCTCGACGACTACGGCCGACGCCAGGGCGGCCTGGCCCACAAGGTCTCACGTCAGCTAGGGCGCGATCGCCGTTGATCCGCATCTTGATCCTGCTGGCCGTCATCGGGGTCGTGGTGCTCGCCCTGGTGCGGCCGTCGCCCGCACAGCTGCGCCAATACGCGTGGCGCGCCGCCCTGGCCGGCGGGGTTCTGCTGCTCGTCGTGCTGCTGGCCACCGGGCGGCTGCACTGGCTGGCTGCGGTCGCCGCGTCCCTGGTCCCGCTGCTGCGCCGTGCCGCGCCGCTGCTACGGTACGCGCCCATGCTGGGCACTCTGCTACAGCGCGTGCGCGCGGCACGGGCGGGAGCCGGCCCCGCCGAGGGCAGACGCTCGGAGGTCCGCAGCGACCTGCTGCTCATGACGCTCAACCACGAGACCGGGGAGATGGACGGCGAGGTCCTGGCAGGCCCGTTTCAGGGCCGGCGGCTCAGCGAGATGACAATGGCCGAGCTGACGGGGCTGTACACCGAGGCCAGGGATCACGACCCGGAGGCCGCCACCCTGCTCGCCACCTACCTCGACCGGCGGTTCGGGGCCGGATGGCGCGACGGCGTGGAGGGCTCGGATCAGGGACGGGCGGATCGGGAGACGTCGGCATCGGGGGCCATGACCCGCGAGGAGGCCTATCGAATCCTCGGACTGGAGCGCGGAGCAAGCCGGGAGGCCATCATCGAGGCCCATCGACGGCTCATGCAGCGCCTCCACCCCGACCGGGGTGGCTCCAGCCACCTGGCTGCCCAGATCAACCGGGCCAAGTCGCTGCTGCTGGGGGAGTAGCGCGCGGATCAGACCTGCGACAGCAGGGCATCCAGCTGGCGTTTGAGACCCTCCTTGGCCGCCTCGGACTGTCGATAGACGAGCTCGGCCTTGTAGAACTCGAGGACCTGGACATCCCGGATGTCGGGCTCGACCAGCACATGGGGACGAAGCCGCCTGAGCTTCTCGTGCAGGATGGTGTGCTGCATGATCTGGAAGGTGTTGAAGATCGTCTCGAAATACGACGGCACCCGGTCTGCATCCGGCTCCCGGGAACCGCTGACATCCACCGCCACCGTCAGATCGCAGTCCTCGAGCAACAGGTCATAGGGCACCGGGTTCACCGTGCCGCCGTCCACCAGGACCCGGCCTCCATGCTGGACCGGCGAGAATAGACCGGGTACCGCGATACTGGCCTCCAGGGGCGGCAGCAGCTCACCGCTATTGAAGACGACCTGCTCGCGGGTCCAGAAGTCCGCTGCCACGACCTCGAGCGGGATTGCCAGCTCCTCGAAGCGGGAGCGCTGCACAGTCTCGTGCAGGAAGCGGATGATGCTGTCGCCGTCGACGAGCCCGCCCTGTCCGAGCTGTGGATCGATGAACTCGATCCATTTGAAGACATCCTTCTTGCGCAGGGCTTGGAGCCACTGATCCTGCTCCGTGACGACCATATGGTCGATGAGCTCCCGGATCTCCCGCCCCTCTAGCCCGGCAGCGGCCAGGCAGCCCATGATCGCGCCGATGCTGCTGCCGCTGATCCGGCAAGGGCTAATGCCCAGCTCGTCGAGTGCCTCGATCATCAGCGCGTGAGCCAGGCCTCGGGCACCGCCCGCGCCCAGGGCTAGCCCGACGCTGGGCTTACCGCTGCTACGGCCCCTGCTCGTCTCTCGGCTCGCCTCCCGTGCCGGCACCGCGCCTACAGCTCCCGCGCCGATCAAGCCCCCAAGAAAGCTCCGCCTGTCGATCTTCGTCCCATGCATCGGCCTCCCGCCCTCAGGCATGACCATCCTCGAGGACCTCGGCCACACGTCGATAGCCCTCCTCCGTGAACAACACGGCGTGGATCGTGCTGGCATAGACCCGCCCGCTGTCACGCAGGGCCTGTATGGTTGCCGCATGCGCCTCGCCCGAGAGGTAGAGGTAGTCCTGACCCTCGACGAGCTGGGAACGGATGCGCTTGAAGCTGCGGAAGGCCGTGCCCTTGGGCCGCCCGAAGGCCTCGTCGATATCACGGAAGGAGTAGAGGTGCTCGTACATCGTCCCCGCCGGGGTGCATGCCACGGACCATGAGGGTCGGCCCAGTCTAGCGCAGCGCCGGCACGCTTGCTCGTTGATGTACAATACCCATTTTCACGGCAGGTGCATGCCGCGCTGCCCGGCATGCCTGCACCGCCCCGATCATCCGAGAGCAAGGAGTCACTCGGAGGAGCCCTGTCATGCCTTGGCATCGCCTACTGAAGCCCAAGTGGAAGCATCCGGATCCGTCCGTCCGCCGCAAGGCGGTGGCCGACCTCCAGGGCGAGGGCGCCACCATCCTCCTGCAGCTGGCGGAGACCGACCCCGATGACTCGGTGCGGGCTGCCGCGATCGAGCGCCTGAGCGACCTGGAGGCGCTTTGCCGGCTGGCTAGTGGCTCCGGGCGCATACCCGAGGCGGCCAGGGCACGCCTGCACAGGCTGGTCACCGAGGCCGACCCCGGACCGCTGTCGCCCGAGCTGGCCCGCACCCTGCTGGGACTGGTGGCCGATGCAGCGCTGAGCGAGCGGCTTGCACGCAATGCACCGGAGCCGGCGGTTCGCTGTGCCGCCGCGGAGGCTATCACCGATCAGCAGCTCGCCGCCGAGCTCGCCTGCAACGATGCCTCGGGGGAGGTGCGCTACGCCGCGGCGCTGCAGGTCCAGGATCCGGGGCTCCTGCAGCGTCTGGAACGCCACGGCAGGCAGCGGGATAAGCGCGTCGCGCGCCTGGCTCGTCAGCGCCTGCACGACGACCAGGCGCGTCGGCAACGGGCTGCCCAGCGCGGTGAGCTCCTGCAGGCGATGGAGGCGCTGGCCCAGGAACCGGACCGTAGCGACGCAGCTGGTCAGTGGCGTCGCATCCAGGAGCAATGGGATGCGATCGCGGCCGAGGCCGATGAACAGGAGCTGACGCGCTTTGGCCAGCTGGCCGAGATGGTCCAGCACGGCCTGGAGGCTGCTCGTGCCCGGCATCAGAAGGAGCAGCAGCTGAAGGCGGATAAGGAGGCCCTGCTCGCGGAGCTGCAGGCGTTAACGCAGGGGGATGCCATCGACGCCGATGCATCCCGGATGCGGCTGGGGGAGCTCGAACAGGCCTGGGCTGAGCAGACCCGCCTGGCCAACGAGGCCATCGAACAGGACCTGCAGCACGAATTCGAGCGCCTCGCCAGCGAGGCCCGCGAACGGATGGAGACAGACCGCCTGGCACAGGCCCGTGCCCAGCTCGAAGGCCTGCGAGATCGAGTCCGGGCCCTGGCACAGAGCGCAACGCCCGATCGTGACCGCGTCGAGGCCGCCAAGGCCGAGCTCTCGCAGGCAGCGCAGGAGCCGCGGCTGGCGGACCTGCACCAGGAGACCCGCTCCCTGATCCAGCGCCTCGAGCAGCAGCGTCAAGAGACACAGGCCCGGCAGCACCAGGAGGAGTCCGAGGCCATACGTCAGGCCCTGGATCGCCTGGACGAGGCCCTGGAGGCACGGCGGGTCAAGGCCGCCGAGCATCACTACAACCGGGCCCACAAGCTGATCGAATCCAGCCAGCTGTTATCGAGCAGCCAGCACAGGCGCCTGCAGAGGCGCCTCCAGGCGGGCCTGCCGCTGCTACGAGAGCTGCGCAACTGGCGCCACTGGAGCACCGACCAGGTCCGCCACGCGATGATCGAGGAGGCCGAGGCCCTGGTGGGCGCAGACCTGCCCGCGGAGACCATTGCCGAGCGCGTCAAGGCCCTGCGTGAGCGGTGGAAGCAGCTGGGCAAGATGGATCCCTCGGCGCATGCCCTGTGGAAGCGCTTCGACGATGCCTGCGAACGCGCCTTCCAGCCGGTGCTGGCCGAGCGCGAGGCCCTGGCCCAGCGTAGACGCGAGCACCTGGAGGCACGCCAGGCCATATGCGCCGAGCTGGAGGCACTCGCCCAGGAGACCGACTGGGCAGCCCCGGAGTGGCGTCAGATCGATCGCCGGGTCCAGCGTCTGCGCCGGGCCTGGCGGGAGGCCGGCGAGGTGGAGCATCGCGACTGGCGAGCGATCAAACGGCGTTTCGATGCCGCCATGGATGCACTGGAGGCCCACCTCGGCGAGGAGCGCCAGCGCAACCTGCGGCAGCGAGAGGACCTGATCGCCCGCGCCCGGGCTCTCTCGGAAGAGCCCGACCGGCACAAGGCCCTGCGTGAGGCCAAGGAGCTGCAGCGGGCATGGCAGCCGACGGTCACCGCCCGGCCACGAGACGAGCGTCGCCTGTGGCGGGAGTTCAAGTCGGCGATCGACGCCGTCTATGACCGCGACCGACGCGAACGCATGGCCGCGGAGCAGACCCTGGTGGACAACCTGGCGCAGTGCCAGGAGCTATGCCAGCAGCTGGAGACCCTGAGCGACCTCGACGCCGAGGCCCTGCTCGCCCGCCGCCACGAGGTCCAGGGCATCGAGCAGGCCTTCCGCGCCGCGGGCGAGGTCCCGCGAGGCGAGCGGCAGGGTCTCCGCCAGCGCTTCGATCAGGCCCTTGCAGCCTTCCGCCAGGCCGAGGCCGGGGCTTTACAGACCTGGGCCCGTGTGGAGCTGGAACGCCTAGCGCAGAAGGCAGCCCTGTGCCACCGCCTGGAGGCGATGGGCTCAGAAGACCCGCAGGTCCTGTCCGAGGTGCTCGCCGACTGGGATGCCCTGCCGGCCCAGGATGACGCGCAGGTGGAGGATGCCATTGGCCATCGCTTTGCCACCGCGCGTGCCGCGGCCGAGGGTGACTCCGCAGCCCGTCAGGCCCTGGAGGCGGGGCGCACAGAGAACCTGGCAGCCAAGCAGCGCATATGCCTGGACCTGGAGATCCTGCTCGAGATCTCGAGCCCTGAGCCGCACCAGGAGGAGCGCCTGGAGCGCCAGGTCGAGCGCCTGGCCGAGACCATGCCGGCCGGCGGCCATCATCACCCCCAGCGTGAGCCCCGGATCCGGGACCTGCTCACTCGCTGGCACCTGACGGGACCGGTTCCGGAGGCCGCCGAGGCTGGGCTGGCACAGCGCTTCGCCCGGATCGAGCGCCACGTGTGGGCGGAACCTCAGCAGAGGGGCGCGGATACCCGAACGGCGGAGGGCGACCCCGCCTAGGGCCCGCGGCATCGCGAACGCGGGCACCGGGCTCGGTAACGCCAGAGCACGGCAGGCTGAAGGCCGGACGCTCCGTATCGCCTTCCGCACGCGCCCTTGAACCATAACTCGTCAAGCCATGGGCGCTCGCCGCCGACAGACTGACCTGCTTCTCGTAGCCCTGCCCATCTGTGTCGCCGTAGCCGCCTTGGGCCTGGGGATGCCCGGGGCCCTCGAGGCCTGGGCCAGGGTCCTCACCGGAACCGCCTTTCGCGCCCTGGACTGGTTCTTCCTGGCCTCGGTCACAGGCTTCGTGGCTATCTCACTGTGGCTGGGCTTCGGGCGCTACGGCCAGATCCGACTGGGCGCAGCGGACGACGAGCCTGAATTCGGCATCCTGTCGTGGCTGAGCATGCTCTTCGCCGCGGGTATGGGCGTGGGCCTGTTGTTCTGGGGCGTCGCCGAGCCCGTCCACCACTATACGGATGCCCCGCACACCGGCGCCGATCCACGCGAGGCCGTACGCCAGGCCATGGTCCTGACGGAGTTCCACTGGGGCCTGCATGCATGGGGCGTCTACTGCTTCAGCGGTCTGAGCCTGGCCTACTTCGGCTTCCGCCGGGGTGCGCCGCACCTGGCCGGGACACCCATCCGACAGGCCTTCAGCGGGGGCTGGGTTGCGCCGGTCGCGGTGATCGCCGACCTCGTAGCCGTGCTTGCCGTCGCCTTCGGGGTCGCCGGCTCCACGGGCACGGGGGTACTGCAGATGCAGGCAGGGCTCCATGTGCTGGCCGGTCTGCCAGAGGCCTCCACTGCCCTGGCCCTCGGTCTGCTGGCCGTGCTGGCCGTCTGCTACATGGCCTCCGCAGCGACCGGGATAGGCCGCGGGATCAAGTGGCTGAGCAACGTCAACATCGCCCTGGCGATCCTGCTGCTGGTCTTCCTGCTCATGGCGGGCCCCACCGTCTTCCTCCTTCGGGAGTTCTTCTCGGCCCTCGGCG
>Ga0207797_1002777_pt1 | contig 12007 bp, 10 predicted proteins | sample PRCRCaboRojoPR_6_FD_187275 | JGI IMG/M metagenome (GOLD analysis project Ga0207797, IMG submission 187275) | Marine sediment microbial community from Cabo Rojo, Puerto Rico - PR CR 10% Liquid 1 (SPAdes) | ecosystem: Environmental > Aquatic > Marine > Coastal > Sediment | place: Cabo Rojo, Puerto... | reverse complement strand
GGGCGGGGCGTGGAATTCGGACGCGACGTTCATCGGGGTGGGGATGCGCGACACGCAGCCGAAGGACGAGGCGTCGGTAGATGTCGGCTTCCGGTGCGTACAAGGAGCCGTGAGCTTCGACCGGTCCGAATCAGCGCCCCAAGACACGACAGGATCCAGGAACGCGTCCCAGTAGAATCTGGAGCGTCAGATGCTCGGCCCACACTTCGAGATTGCCGATTGCGCCATTCGAGCTCTACCGCGTGGCCCATCAGGATCAACGATGTGGCCCGCTCCTGAGCGGTGCAGTGACACGCCCTGGAGACCTTCCCCTAATCGCCGAGAGTCACCCAGGCCGACCCGGGATGTTGCAAATCCGCAATAAAGCTCCCATCTTGGCAATACACTTGGAAGTACCGCTTCAGGGGATCGAAACCCCCGTTGCTGAGTTCTCTGAGACGTCATCCGTGTTGATGAGCGTAGTGAGTCTCCACCACGGATATAGGGGAGCAGTTCTTTCATCCTTCTTGGCATCGGTGGCTTACACGTTGCTTCGAGCGCATTTCTCTCCTCCTCCTGAACTACGCCGTTCAGTGCCATGCCTGTGCTGACCCCTAGCAACTACAAGCTTGAGCGACGATGGTCGTTCACCCACTTTCTCATCGGGGTGTTCGGGGCCATGGCCATCCTGGGGGTGATGGCGAAAATTTTCACCTTCGAGGCCGAGATTTTCGGGTACCTCATCACGTGGAAGCCCATCGCAATTGTCGGCTTTCTCGGAGAGGCCTTCGTCTTCGTCCTAATGGGCATGATGCGAGAACTGCGGTACGTCCCTATTGACGAGGACACTCAACAGGAGAACTCTTCAAAAAGCCCCGCGGCGGACCCCGGAGCGAGCCACACATCGGAGTGGGAAGACGCCGAGCATGAATTGACCCAGGAGGCGGAACGCTTAGCCCAGCAGATTAGAGCCGCCCGTGAGACGCTGGCTGAAGAGGTCGATGTGCTTCAGCAGTTTCAAGCCCTCCGTGAGGACCTTCAGGAGGCCGGCGACAGCCTCTCCGCTCACTCCGAGGCCCTCGGCGCAAACATGGAGGATCTTCAGGCCCTCCATGACACGCAAACGTCCCTTGCGCACTTGACCGAAACACTCCAGCAGGAGCTTTCCGACAACTCGAAGGGCCTGGGCGAGGAAATCGCCGAGACCCGAGAGGCGATGCGGGCTCTTCGCGAACAGTTCGCCCAGGCTGCTCGCCGGTTCGAACAGTTCAACGAACCCCTTTCCATGGACCAGCGCCCCGACAACGGACGGCCGGCTCGCGAAGAATCCGCAAAGGAGTTCTCGGACTCGAACTGACCGGACCGTAACTGAATGGAATCCTCAGCTAGCCCCCCTGTACAGCCGTGAGCCAAGCGAAGGAGCTCCGGTACTACGTCATGCTGGCGTTGTACTTCCCGATCCTCCTCTACGCCGTCAGCACGTTTGACGTCTCTGAGGAGACCTACGCCGTGCAGGACTACAAGGGTGTCGCCGTCGGCGAGCAGACCGTCGTCGTGGGCCAGCCGTTCAAGGCCCGCACCTTCCTGGCCGCCGAGCGGTTGACGACCGCCGGAAGCGGAGAAGAGGGATTTCGTCCCGACCTCATTTCTCAAGGCAACCTCTCGGTCCGGGGCGACTCAATGCTCGTCATGAACACCAACGAGCTGCTCGACCCCGGCCAGGATCAGAAACGGGTCTCCTACAAGGCCTATTTTCAGGCCCCCCAACTCGGCGGCACCACTCAGCGCTTCCCTGTCTCCGGTTCTTTTACGGTCCGCCGCCCAGAAATCGTTGCGAAAACAGAGACGGCGCAGGCCCTCTACCGGCGCAGCCTGAACCGCCTGCGCCTCTCCGTACCGGGGATTGAGGACAATGCTCTTCGGGTGGAGGGCCCTGGCGGCTCGGCCTCGGGCACGACGCTCTCGCTAAGTCCGACCGGAGAGGCGGTTACGGTGGACGTGTATCTGAAGCGCTCCGGCGAGGATCTTCTGCTCGGACAGCGGGAGTTTGCGGTGATCGATCCGCCCCGCCCGCAGATTCGGGTGTTTGGGCCGCAGGGGGAGGTCACGAGCGGTGCGCCAATCAACCGACGGCGGGCACTGCTTCGGTTTCAGGTGGAGGCAGATCGGGAGTTTCAAACCCGTCATCCGGAGGACGCCCGGTACGAGGCAGGGACAGCCACGGTGTACCTGCGTCGGGGAGAGATGGCGAGCGAGGAGCTGGGAACGTTCGATCTCAGCGGCGAGGGGCGGTTGGTACTGACCCAAGAGCTTCGGAATGCCGAAGCGGGAGACCAAATTATCGTCCGGCTCAAAAACATCGTCCGGGTCAACCATCGTGGGCGGCGCGTGGAGGTCAATCTTCGGGAAAATAGCCGGACGTTCGGGTTCATCCTTTCCTAATGTCACCCCTTGCCGTCGATTCTATGCGCCCCAATTCCTTCTTCGACTCAGCTCGTTGGTCCCCCCTTGCAGTCCTTGGTGTTCTGATTCTGTTCCTCCCCATCCAGGAGAGCGCCGCACAGGTCCGATGGCAGCGGACAGTGAAGGTGATTGCACCGGTCCAGGAGGGGCTCGTGACTCGCGCCCTGACCGACTCGGTGGTGGCGATGGCGGAAGCCCAAGAGCTACAAGTCCGGCGGCGTCCCGAATCGGACACGACCGTCCCACTCTCGGAAATCAAAGAAGCGCTGTCGAAGGAGGGCCTGGCCCTAACCAGCGCCACGCACGTTTTTGTTACCTACCGCTTCGTCCTCCGAAGCAGCGCGCTTGAGCGGGACATTCGGGACCTACACTTCATCTACCGTCCGGCGGCGGAGCAGGGGGAGGACATTCCGATTCTCTACCTGGACCTGACGAAAGATGACCTGTATCAGCGGCTGCTCGTGGAGAAGGGGCTTCCGTCGTCGGTCAATGAAGTGGCCTTTCACCCGTTTGAGGAGCGAGTTGCGTTCCACAGCCTGCAGGACACGGCACAGGTCGTGCAGGTCGGGGATGAGATCATTCGGGACTCCGAGCGAGCGGCAACCGAAAAGCAGCAGATCATGGACACGATTCGGAGATTGACGTACAAGTGATGTTCTGATTGCTGCGCCGAACTGACGATCCAGGCCTCGCTGCCACACGACCTCTCTTCCCCACCGGCGGGACGCCGCGTCTCTCCGGCCTCCGACACCTCCCCCATCGATGCTCGACGACCTCTTCGTCCTAGAACTCGCCTCCGTCCTCGCCGGACCGAGCGTGGGGCAGTTTTTCGCTGAACTGGGGGCGACGGTCGTCAAGGTTGAGAACCCGCGCACGGACGGTGACGTGACGCGGCGCTGGCGAGCTCCGAACGTCGACGATGCCGACGACGATCGGTCCGCGTACTTCTGCTGCTGCAACGCCGGCAAGCAGTCGATGGCACTCGACCTCTCGACCACGACGGGCCAGGACCTGCTCCACGACCTCGCGCGGGAGGCCGATGTGGTACTGGCCAGCTACCGCCCCGGCACCGCCGAGGCCCTCGGGGCCGACCACGAGACGCTCTCGGCCATCAATCCCGCCCTGATCTACGGCCACGTCACCGGCTACGGGCCGGAGCGCGAGCGGGCCGGGTACGACGCGGTGATTCAGGCCGAAAGTGGCTTCATGCACATGAACGGCCCCTCCGACGGCCCGCCGACGAAGCTGCCAGTGGCGCTGATGGACGTGCTGGCCGCACACCAGCTCAAGGAGGGACTCCTCGTGGCCCTCCTGAATCGCGAGCGCGGCGGGGGCGGCGCGTACGTGCCCGTGTCCCTCTTCCAGGCCGCTGTGAGCGGCCTCGCCAACCAGGCCACCAACTGGCTCGTGGCCGGCCACAGCCCACAGCGCATGGGCTCGGCCCATCCCAACATCGCGCCCTATGGCACACCCTACACTACGGCCAATGACGAGTCAATCGTCCTGGCGGTGGGGACCGACCGCCAGTTCGCGGCGCTGTGTGAGATTCTCGGGCGCCCGGATCTGGCCAACGACCCGCGGTTCGCGACGAACGCCGACCGGGTCGATCATCGCGACGCTCTCCACGCCGCCCTGGCGGATCGCATCCAAACGTTCGAGCGCGACGCATTGCTCTCGGCCCTAGACGAGCAGAACGTGCCGGCCGGGGCGGTGCGCAACGTGCCTGCGGTCTTCGAGCAGCCGACCGCTCAGGCCATGATGATCCACTCGAAGAATGATCTGACGGGCCTCCGGCAGACCGCATTTCCCCATCCCGACGGCGCCTCGCCTTCCCTTTCTCCCCCACCGCACTACGCCGAGCACACGTCCGCGATTTTACGAGAGAAGGTCGGCTACTCGCCCGAGCAGATCGATGCACTGTCGAAAAAAGACGTGGTCTCTCGATAAGTCTGGACCCTGCGATCCTCCCTCCAGAACCCTCTACTCACGGGATTCCCAGTTCCGGGTCTGGTCGAAGATGTAGGTCGCGAGCTGGTCGATCGCCACGCGGTCCTGCTCCATGGTGTCGCGGTCGCGGACGGTGACGGTCTGGTCGTCGAGCGTATCGAAGTCGACCGTGATGCAGAAGGGCGTGCCCGCCTCGTCCTGGCGGCGATAGCGCTTGCCCATCGAGCCGCGGTCGTCGTAGCGGACGTTGAAGTGCTGGTTGAGGTCGTCCTCGATCTCCCGCGCGATGTCCGGCAGGCCCTCCTTGTCCACCAGCGGGAAGATGCCGGCGCGGACGGGGGCCACCTCCGGGTGGAACTGGAGCACCGAGCGCGTGTCGCCCTTCACCTCCTCCTCGTAGTAGGCATCGCAGAGGAGCATGAAGAGCGTGCGGTCGAGCCCCGTCGAGGTCTCCACCACGTACGGCGTGTATCGCTCCTCCTCCCAGGGATCGTAGTACGACATTTTCTTGCCCGAGTACTCCTCGTGCCGGCTCAGGTCGTAGTCGGTCCGCGAGTGGATGCCCTCCAGTTCCTTCCAGCCGATCGGGAAGTCGTACTGAATGTCGACCGCCGCGTTGGCGTAGTGCGAGAGCTGGTCGTGCTCGTGGAAGCGGAGGTTTGACGCATCGATGCCGAGGCTCTCGTGCCACTTCATGCGGCGCTCCTTCCACTGCTCGTACCAGTCGAGCTCGGTCCCCGGCTTCACGAAGTACTGCATCTCCATCTGCTCGAACTCCCGCATGCGGAAGACGAACTGCCGGGCCACGATCTCATTGCGGAACGCCTTCCCGATCTGCGCCACGCCGAACGGGACATGCAGGCGCGCCGGCTCGCGGGCATTGTGGAAGTTGACGAAGATGCCCTGCGCCGTCTCGGGCCGCAGGAAGACCTTCTGACCGTCCACCGGCCCCATCTGCGTCTCAAACATGAGGTTGAACTGGCGGACATCCGTCCAGTCGAAGGCGCCGGACTCAGGGGCCGGGATCTCCTCGTCCATGATGATCTCATGGAGCGCGTCGTTCATCTCCTCGCCCGCATTCAGCGCCTCCACCAGCCGCTCGTGGACCTCCTCGGCGTGCTCGTCCTCCCCCTCCTCCCGCAGGTCGCGGATGTAATCCTCGATGAGTTCGTCGGCGCGGTAGCGATTACCCGAAGCTTTGTCGTCAATGAGGGGGTCGTTGAACGCCTCCGTGTGGCCCGACGCGTCCCACGTCTTCGGGTGCATCATGATGGCGGCGTCGAGCCCCACAATGTCGTCATTCTGGTACACCATCGACTGCCACCACTTCTCCTTCACGTTGCGCTTCAGCTCCACGCCCATCGGCCCGTAGTCGTAGGTGGCGCTCAGTCCGCCGTAGATTTCCGACGACTGCACGATGAAGCCGCGCTGCTTGGAGAGGGAAACGATGGTGTCGAACAGGTCGTCGCTCATGGAATCGGAAAAATCGGGATTAGGCGTGAGAACGCACGGGCACGGGAAGAAAGGTATCAACCGCTTCTGCTGGATTCAACGGGCACAGGCCATTGTTCATTGAGCATTGGCGCGTGCTCCGTTCTATCGACCCCGTGTCTTTTCTTTCGCGGTGTGGACAGACTGGGACAAAATGGCACAGAGCTGATCGGTCTCGTCGGTAATTGCATGCAGGCGCTGGGCCGCCAGCAGATCGGCCTTTCGAATGATCCGGAGCCACGTCTTGGTCTCGCGCAGCTCCTTCAGACTGATGCTCAATTTGTGTGCAAAATCACGTCGGCTCTCCGCGGCACAGCCTTCCGAGTAGTTCGGCGCCGGCGACGTGCCACTGCGCAGAATCTGATCGGCAATGTGCTGTCCCAGCGGGGTCTCCGGCAACGCATCCGCGACATTTCCAATCCGCACCGCAAAGTCGATTAGGCGATCTTCCAGTTCTTCCGAGGTCATTTTTTCATTTTTCATTGGCACATTTTCTCATTTTTCCATTTCTGGTGTCGGGAATGACGAAATGAAACAATGCCCAAATGAGAAAATGACCCGTCAGTCAATAACACCGCGTTCGGCCAGAGACGTGTGCTCGGTGCCGGCAATGATGAGGTGGTCGTGGACCGGGATGCCCATCGTGTCGCCCGCGTCGACGAGTTGCCGAGTGATGCGGATGTCCTCGCGGCTGGGCTCGGGGTTGCCGGAGGGGTGGTTGTGAAGACAAATGACCGCGGCAGCGTCGTCGAGAATAGCCTGCTCAAAGACGCCTCGGGGTTCGACGACGCTCGACGAGAGACCGCCTTCGCTGACGGTGTAGTCACCAATAATGACGTTGGCCGTGTTGAGGTGGACGACCTTGAAGACCTCCTTGTCGAGGTCGCGCAATAGGGGAGCGTAGACATCGGCCACATCGCCCGGACAGGTGACCTGGACGCGTTCGTCCTGCTGCCGCTGCGATTCGACGCGGCGCCCGGCCTCAAACGCAGCTGCGAGTTTGGTGGCTTTGGCCGGCCCCACGCCCCGTGTGCGGGTCAGCTCTTTGGGCTTGCGCTGCGACACGTCGTGTAGCGAGCCGTAGCTCTGGAGAAGCGAGCGGCCCAGCTCGACGGCGGAGACGGGGCCATCGCTGGTACGGGTGCCAGAGCCGAGCAGGAGGGCCAGTACCTCGGCGTCGGACAGGACGGTAGGCCCGTGCTTCAAGAGCTTCTCGCGGGGCTGGTCCGACTCGTCCCACTCGTGGATGGGAACGTGGTAGAGAAGGGCCGGCTCCTCCGACGATCCTTCGGGGGAGGAATCGTCAGTGGAGGAATCAGGAGTAGAATCGGTCGATGCCATGGACGGGAAAGGTGTATGGACGAGTGCACGCACACTCTCCAGACACATTGCCTCCCGCATTCATAACGCTTCTCTCCCGCTCGATTGGGTTCTCCCCTCCAACGGCGTCACGGCACGCAGGTAGATCCCACTCCCACGCACCGATCCTCCGCACGTCTCCTACGGCCATTGCCACTCACGCCCCACGCACGGATCACACCAGGCCGAGATGTGCGACGACATCCCCATCCGAGAGTGTCCTTCTACGACACCGCGACGGAGGGTCTACTCCGGCACGAGCTCGTTCAGGAGGTGGGCATTCGAGGGGCTGTTCCGCAGGTGTCGCAGAAGCGCCTGCATCCCTTCGATCGGCGCCCGCGAGTTGAGCGCACGGAACAACTGGTTGTGCTTCTTGCGGCGCACCTCGCCGAGGAGCCGCTCCTCGTTCCGCGTGCCGCTCTCACGAAGGTTGACGGCCGGAAAAATGCGCTTGTCGGCCATCTCGCGGTCAAGCACGATCTCGGAGTTGCCGGTGCCCTTAAACTCCTCGAAGATGACCTCGTCCATCCGGCTGCCTGTATCGACCAGCGCGGTGGCGATGATCGTGAGCGAACCGCCGCCCTCAATGTTGCGGGCCGAGCCGAAGATCTGGCGCGGTACCTTGAGCGCCTCGGCGTCAAGGCCGCCGGAGAGCGTCCGACCACTGCCATCGACCCAAAGGTTGAAGGTGCGCCCGAGTCGCGTGAGGGAGTCGAGGAGAATGACGACATCCTTCCCCGTCTCCACGAGCCGCTTCGAGTACTCCAGGGCCAGGGTGGAGACGCGGACGTGGTTGTCCTCTCCACGGTCATTGGAGGACGCGAAGACTTGCGCCTCGGTGGTGCGGCGGAAATCGGTGACCTCCTCCGGCCGCTCGTCCACGAGCAGTGCGACGAGCTCACATTCGGGGTGATTTTTCGTAACTCCCGCCGCAATGTCCTTCAGCAACATGGTCTTGCCGGCGCGAGGCGGAGACACGATGAGGGCGCGCTGGCCCTTTCCGAGGGGGGCGACGAGATCGAGCACGCGCATCGACTCATCGTCGGGCCCGGTAATCAGGTCCAGTTTCTCGTCCGGATAGACGCTCGCGCCCTGATCAAAGTCTTTCAACTGTGCCCATTCCTCGGGCGGAAGTCCCATAACGGTATCGATCCATCCGACCTGCATGCCGCCTTTTCGGCCCGGCTTCAGATCGCCCTCGATGACGACGCCGTCCCGAAGGTTGAATTTTCCGATGAGGGGTGGGGGCATGAACGGATCGTCCTCATCTTTCGGCAGGTCCGGCCGCAGCTCGCGCATGAAGCCGTATTTCTTTTCGCCGATAAGCTCGAGGAGCCTACGAAAGGATTTGTTCTCGTTTTCTGACATAGTCGGTTCTACGGTGAATGATCAAGCCGACAAGAGTCCTTAAAGGGACCCTCACCGATTCACAATGCGGAGACGACAGAGCGCTCCAAATCCCAGGTCTGCCTGCGCCCGAAACGGCATTTCCTCCATTCCAATGAGAGCAAAGCACATGTGCCTCTACACTCCGGCGGTGCCTGCACGAGGAGGAGCCCAGTACCGCTCCGAAATGGGGGACCACTGGACGGTCCTCCGTAGCGGAGGGGTGAACAGAAGCCTCCAGACAGGAAGATGCTCAAAGCCGTGCTGCTAGGTACAGATATCAGGAGTCAGCAGGCGAGACCAACATCGATACGACGGATGTTCCCTGCCCATTCTGGCGTCCCACCAAGGTCGAACACTCAGAGGTGCATCTACGGCCGATACGAGATCAGGAGCAGACGCGTCTACGCTGCGCTCCCCTACACCTCGTATCGACTGCAACACACTCCGCACCGCAGGGCCAATGCAAAGAGCAGACCCTTGCGGGTCGACGCGAGGGGATAGCGTGTCCTCACGCCGGTGAGGACATTTCCCGAAGCAGATCTTAGGGCCGCAAGGCCAGAAGACGGATCGGGAACTGGCGCGAAGCCAGAGGACAGGGTAGCATTCAGATCACGGAACGCCCCCATATGCAGATGGTTTCCCGAATGCCCATCCCTCGCTGCTCTCTTCACTCGACGTTCGGCGTTTCTGTGACGGATTCCAATTTGAACGTCGAGGTTCGAGGCCCCTCCGACGGTCCCGCCCTCCTCCTGCTCCACGGCTGGGGACGAAGCCTGCAGGACATGCGCCCCCTCGCACAGGGCTTGTCTGACACATACTGGACGCACGCCATCGACCTACCCGGTCACGGCGCCTCGCCTCCTCCACCGGAACCGTGGGGCGTCGCCGAGCACGCCAAGGTACTGCACGAGTACGTCCGGGACGAGATCCAATCGAGCGTCACCGTCGTTGGGCACTCGAACGGAGGCCGTATCGCCCTTTACATGGCCAGTCGGCCGGAGTATTCCTCGTCGATTGAGCGATTGGCCCTCATCAGCCCGTCCGGTGTAGAGGCCGAGCGCTCCTGGACCTACCACTTGCGATCGGGGATCGCCACGGCCCTGAAAGCGCCCGTCCAAGCCCTCCCCTCGCCCTTCCAGACCCCTGCGGAGGATTGGCTCCGTCACTCGCTCGTGTGGCGCCTGCTGGGCTCCGCCGACTACAACGCGCAGGAGGGGGTGATGCGGAAGACGTTCGTCAAAACCGTGAACTACCATCTTAACGGAGAGCTGACTCGCATTGAGGTCCCGACGCTGCTCTTCTGGGGCACCGAGGACGAGGCCATTTCCCGTCGGCAGATGGACGTCATGGAAAGCACCATCGACGACTGCGGGCTCGTGGAGCTCGATGGGGCGGGGCACTTTGGCCACCTTGATCAACCCGACACCGTGCTCTCCGGCCTCCGGCATTTCCTGGAAAACTCGTAGGTACGGTCCGCTACTGTCTTGCACGGGCGCGGCGTGCGTCCAATGTTAATGGAGTGATCGCTCCCTGGTAATTAGGCTGGCTGCCCTTCAGTAGCCACGCGTCGGCATGACGACTGCCCTCATCCTCCTCGGAGTTATCGCCACGCTGTTTGCCGGATGGCGGGCCGGTCGTCGCGTCCGCTTCTTTCTCCACATCTTTCAGCTCGAAACCTATAAATTCGACCGGTACGGCCACTGGCTGGCCGATCACGTCTCCACCACGATTGTCCGCCCCTCCCACGGAGCCGGCGCCACCGTGCTTCTCCTAGGCAGCTTTGCCGTGTCGCTCGTTGACTCGGCCTGGGTCGCCCTCGCCGCGCTGCCGGTGTGGACGGTGACATTCATCTCGTCGCGCCGCTATCGGAGTGATGAAGAAAAGAAGCCGCTCGCATTTACGGAGCGGATGACGCGCCTGTCAATTCCGGTCGGCCTGTGGGCCCTCCTCCCCATCGCCGCTGGGGGTTTGTACGGATGGACGCTCGGAAGTCCCACGGGTGTGCTGTGGTACCTCGGGGGCTTTCTCGTGGCCGACCTCGGCGCGCCGCTCTGGGTGGCGCTCGGGGCCGCGCTCATGCACCCTGTCGAGTCCACCATCCAAAAGGGATTCAAACGGCAGGCGCGGCGTCGCCTCCAATCACGCCCGGACCTCACGGTGGTGGGCATTACCGGCTCGTACGGAAAGACGAGCACTAAAGTCATCCTCGCCGAGCTCCTTCGGCAGAGGTACAACGTGTACGCCACCCCGAGCTCCTACAACACGCCGATGGGGCTCTGCCTCGCCGTCAACGAGCACCTGAAGCCCGAGCACCAGGTCCTCGTGCTGGAGTACGGCATCCGCTATCCGGGCGACATGGACGAGCTCTGTGACATTGCCGCGCCGGACGCATCGGTCGTGACCACGGTCGGCGTGGCCCACCTCGAAACGATGGGCACGCAGGACCGCATCGCGGCGGAAAAAGGGAAGCTCGTGGCGCGGACCTCTGCGGAGGGTCCTGCCGTGCTGAACGTGGACGACGAGCGCGTGGCCACCATGGCCGAACGGGCGCAGGGACCCGTGTGGCGCGTCTCGACCGAAGGGGATCCCGACGCGGACATTACCGCCGCCAACATCAAATACGACACGAACGGCACGGCCTTCGACGTCACGGACGACACGGGAAGCACCGCGTCGTTCCAGACCCAACTTTTGGGTCGTCACAACGTGCTCAATGTGCTCCTCGCCGTGGCCGTGGGGCGCTCGATGGGCCTCCGGCTCCGGCAGATGGCCCACGCGGCCCGGCGCCTGGAACCGGTCGAGCACCGTCTCCAGCTCCGCGGGCGGGGCGATGTGACGATCATCGACGACGCCTTCAACTCAAATCCCGTGGGGGCCCGCAACGCGGTCGAGATTCTGAGCGAGATGGGCGACGGGCGGCGCGTAATCGTGACGCCCGGGATGGTGGAGCTCGGCGACCGCCAGTGGGACGAAAACGAGGCCCTCGGCCGCTTCATCGCCCAGCATGACCTCGACCTGGTGGTTCTCGTCGGGGAGGATCAGACCGCCCCCATTCGGAAGGGCCTCTCGGCGGCACAGTTTCCGGACGAGCGGACGCGGGTCGTCGACTCCCTCTCTAAGGCGCAAGACTTCCTCAAGCGGTACCTGGAACCGGGCGACGTTGTACTCTACGAAAACGATCTGCCCGACCAGTACGAGGTGTGAGACGGGTTCCTACGAGGTCTGCTTGTAGAACCGGAAGCGCCGCTTGTTGACTGTGTAGCGGCGCTGGTCCGAGGGCACAAATCGGAAATGCTCGGCCCAGTAGGGCGCTGATTCGTCCTCCATCGACCGCTCGCTGTAGAAGTGCCGCGTCTCGACCGGAAACGGGCGGTACACC
>Ga0207797_1002776_pt1 | contig 12008 bp, 5 predicted proteins | sample PRCRCaboRojoPR_6_FD_187275 | JGI IMG/M metagenome (GOLD analysis project Ga0207797, IMG submission 187275) | Marine sediment microbial community from Cabo Rojo, Puerto Rico - PR CR 10% Liquid 1 (SPAdes) | ecosystem: Environmental > Aquatic > Marine > Coastal > Sediment | place: Cabo Rojo, Puerto... | reverse complement strand
CCCTGATCCCTGAGGGCCTGGCGAAAGATGTCCTCCTGAGACTGCATGACCTCGGCCAGCTGAAAAGCTTCTTCCCTGATCTCCAGCTTATCGGCCTCTATCCTGGATAGGTCGAGGATGTCGCTCAAGAGCCTGGACAATCGCTTGGACGACCTGACAGCCATATCCACGTACTCCTGCTGCTCCGCTTCCAGGTCCGTGGCCTGCAGGATTTGGAGCATGCCCAGAATGCCGTTCAAAGGGGTGCGGATCTCGTGGCTCATGTTGGCCAGGAACTCGGACTTGGCCCGACTTGATGACTCCGCAGCCTTTTTGGCTTGCTCGAGCTCGACTTGTATGCGCTTCACCTCGGAGAGATCCACGTCGATGCAGAACAGCTCTTTGCTCCCCTGCAGGCTCTCGTACATGACGTGGGAGGAGAAGACCGGGACTTGGCGTCCAAATTTGTCTTCAAGAACGAGCTCGCCGGCTGGGATCTTCACCCCCTGCTCCACCCACCGGGTCACATCCCTGACGACCTCCTCCCGCATGGGCTCTGGTATGATCAGATCCTCCAGCTTCCGGCCCAGGGCCTCCTCTTGGGAGTAACCATAGAGGTCTTCGCTGGCCTTGTTCCAGAAAACAACTTTGCGATTCCGATCGTATCCTTGAATGGCCAAATTCGAAACATCCTCAATGATGAACCGGAAGCGGCGTTCACTGGCGGCCAAGGCCAGCTCAGCCTTCTTCCGTTCAGTGATATCAAAGGCCACGGGCAGCATTATGGGCTGGCCGTCGAGCCTGACAGAGCTCAAATGGATCTCTACAGGGTAAACCGTACCGTCCTTCCGAACATGCCTGGACTCAAACGTTGTGGACTCCCCATGCTCCAGCTCATGCCACAATCGGCAACGATCCTCCCGCGAGATGCTCTCCGGATCGATATCCGCCACAGTCATGCTCAAGAGCTCCTCCTTTGCATAGCCAGTGTATTGGGAGGCTCTGTCATTGAGGAGCACGAAACGGCCTTCGAGGTCGTGGGCAAAAACACCGGCGGGAAGATCTTTCAGAACAGTCCGAAACCGCTCCTCGCTCTCTTGCAAGGCCGCGGCCACGCGGCGCTGCATAAGACCGAGGGACAGGTTGGCCGCCAGTCGCTCGAAAAGGCCGATCTGGCTCTGCGTAAAGCGGTTGCGCCGGGAGTCGTTCAGCTGGAGCAGGCCGAAGGTCTCGCCGCCGTGTCGAAGCGGTATAAGCACCACGGACTCGTAGCCTTCCCCATGGCAACGGTTTCGCGTCCTGGCTTGGCGGTCCTCGTCGCTGGTGGAGGCCAGCAGGTCTGTAGTGCTGTTGGTCCAAAAGCTGCCGGATTCAGTGAAAAACGGCAGGCCGGCATCGAAGCGCCCGCGGATGACGTTGCCGCACATGCATTCCAGCACCGGGTTGCCCAGGCTGTCCCGCACCGGCGCACCGTGTGCATCCACCTCGCAGAGGCTGCTCTCGGCTTGAACGAACTCTTTTGCAAAGCCCCGTGTCTCAAAGTAGGGGTAGTCCTCCCCGTCCTTCAGGCGAATGCCCACGGCATCACAGCCGGCCCAGCTCTGCATCAGCCGGGTGACCTCGGCCATGAAGGCGTGCAAGGAGTTGGTCCGGTTCAGCAAACGGAGCAATCTGAGGGTGATCTCCCGCTCGGACTCGGCCTTGCGGCGCTCCTCCTCCAGCTCCAGATCGTGCAGGGCGAAGGCGAGATCTCCGGCCAGCTCCTGGAACAAATCGTGCTCCTCGACATCAACAGCATAGCGGGCTGGAATGGACACGGTCAGCAGCCCATACGTTTGCCCTCCATATGCCAACAGTGTAGCCATGGCCGAGCGTTCGGACTGTTCCTCGGCTAGAGGGCAGCCCGCACAGGTGGTACCGGTATCTTGGACAATCACGACCTCCGAGCGCTCGAGGGTCATCTGAGCGCACACAGGCAGGTGGCCTTGCTCCAGTTGCTGCCTGATGCGCTGGAAGTCTTTCCCCAAACCTGCTTCAACTGTTTCTGAGAACGCCCCGGTTTCGTCAAAGAGGGCAATCCAGGCATTGTGGTAGCCGCGCGTCTCGATGAGGCTTTCGCAGGCCCTCTGGATCAAACGGCTCGGATCCCTCTCTGTAGTGATCAGCTGATTGACGTTTCGAATGGCTTGCAGGACCCGATTGAGATGCTCTGTCTTTTCCTGGAGCTGCTTGCGCTGAACAATCGACCAGGAGACATCGGCGAAGAAGGAGGCCATCTCCACATCCCGTTCGGTGTAATCGATCGGTTTGTTACCCAGGCCAAGAAAGGCGACTATTGCGTCCTCGCGAAGGACCGGCACCACGAGCTCCCGGCTGACTGCTGGATGCCCATCGGGCAACCCTCGTTTATGGGGCAATGCTTCGTAATCATTATGAATAACCGGCTTCTTCTCCCGCAGGCAGTCCACCCAGACGCCGGCCTGGTCGATGGGGTAATGCAGGCCCTTGCCCTTTGCAGCGCAGAACTCCTCTAACGTTCGAGTTGACCACTGCTGTAAAATAACGCTCTTTTGATCCTCTCCAACAAAGTGGTAGAACCCAATCGGGCTGTGCAAGAGGCTGCCGAGATCGTCCAGGACCTTGGTCAAGAGCTCATCCAGGTCATGTGAATCAGCGAAGTCGATCAGCTCAAGGCGCTTCTCGGTAAGCAGACTGGCCGCATGCTCCTCGGTCACATCGCGAAAGACCAGCACCACACCGGCAATATCTCCTTCATCGTTATGAATCGGAGCAGCCGAGTCGGCGATATGCAGCTCCCGGCCGTCTCTGGCGATGAGCACTGTGTGATTGGCCAGGCCCTGAACGGTCCCGGAGTCGAGGACAATATCAACGGGGTTTTCGCAGCTCGCCCGCGTCTGGGCGTTGACAATCTGAAAAACCGTCTGAAGCGGACGACCAACAGCCTCGCACTGCTTCCAGCCCGTGAGATCTTCAGCTGCGGTGTTCATACGCTGAACATGTCCGCGGACATCAGTGGAGATGACGCCGTCACCAATGGAATGAAGCGTCGTCCGCAGGTCGCTTTCCCTCTCCTGCAAGGCCCTCTGAGCCCTTTGCAGCCTGAGGAGCAATGAGGAGGCAATAGCCCCAAAAGCCAGAAACAAACCGAGAATGAGGAGCCGGATATAGACTTCGTGGAGTGGAGCCTGAACCAAAAGGTTCTCCCAGAACGTTCCGCCATAAAAGACAGAGGAATCGACAATCGAATCCACCAGCCAGACGAGCAGCCCCATGAGGACTGACAGGAGCATGATCTTTCTGTGCAGGGTAATCAAGGCGAAAACCCTCCCCTTTGTTTTCCGTCATCTGTCAGATGCTCTTCCAGGGCTTTCGAACCATATCCCAGCCGTCTGCAAGGCCCTAAGCCCTGCCTACTGGGTTTTTCAAAGCAGTGCTTCTCTCTGGCCATGCTGAGAGCGGGCCTCGTTGACGAAGCGATAGGGCAAGAGGGAGCGGAAGAATCGCTTCCATTCAGAGGGGTCGGAGACGATTCTTTCCAGCTTAAGGAGCAGGGAGTGAACATCATCTTCCTTGTAGGAGGTCCCGTTGATCACGGCGTAGTCTCTGGTCAGAGCCAGGGCCGCTTGATGGCGGAACTGGGCCCAGACCGAACCGGACCCGAGGTACAAGGCGTCATACATGCCGGTGTCCGTGGCCTGACGAGGGCAGGGGGTAAACAGGCAATGCCTGGGTCTGGCCTGCTGGAGGGTACAAGCAGTGAGGCTCTCCGAGAAGAAAACGCACTGGTCATTCCTTCGGATGGTCAGGCCTCCTGTCCCAGCGCTCAGCTCGTCGGCCAGGTAGCGAGCAAAGAACTCCCTATGGGAGAGGCCCAAAAAGGCTGAAATCCTCTGGATGTCGTCAAGGGTGATGGGCGTTTCTCGGGCATGCCTGCCGGGGCTGTCACATCTGGAGCAGTCGTAGATCATGCCCTGCGCGGCTCCGGAAGCGTCTCTCCCGACCTTGAGCTTCTGCGTTGTCCTGACGACGATGTTGGCTTGAATCGCCTCCATGGCTGCTTGATAGTCCTTCCTGCTCCAATGGGCACCGTTCTTCTGGATGTATGTTTTGGAAACCTTTTCGGCCACAGACTGCTCCCACATGGTCGCGATATCCAGCTCCTGCCCGGACCAGTCCTCCTGGAAAGGCACATCTGCCCCTGCCTGACAGGAATAGAGGCGGCAAATGCTCGGCTTGGCCGAATGAATCAGGCAGCGCTTCGACTCGCTGAGAAAGATACAGGCCCTGGAGGCGGTCTTCTGCATCATGAACAGCCCTGATCGTCCGGATATCCCGGGCTGGAGATAGCGGGCAAAGACTCTGTCCGGCTTCAGGGAGAGAAGCTTGGCCATGCGGTGAACATCCAGAAGGGTGACTGGTATCTCATTATAGCAGCACCTCCCGCACATCCTGCAGCCTCCTGAAGACATACGCTCTCTCCTTGTCCGCGCCTGACCCGGAGCTCCCCTGCTCTGGGCTGCTTGTTCCCTGCTTCAGGCCCGTTCCCTTCACTCGAGATTCAAGGCGGAACCTTGCAAGAGGGATCACGGCCTGCGGATTGCCCTTTTCTCTGGTTCCAGACGAAAAAACCTTTAAAAACGTACACGTATCGCAAGCAAATTGCGTACCAAGCAATGGCTCACAAAGGGGAAAGCTGGAAGCTATTGAGCTGCATCATCTCGGACGATGACAAAGCTGATCTCAAACAAAAAAGGGGCTCTTCAGGAAAATCGCTCTCCTAAAAAGCCCCTTCATACTCTTGCAGGCAGAAGTCACTGCAATTCGCTCTTTGCTCGCTGAGCTCAGCTGCGCGGGAAGTGACCCCCTCCTTGCTTCATGCCCGAGCCTAGCTTTCGCCTGGCAATTCCATCGAGCAGAAAATGGAGACCATTTTCTGCTCGGTGGAATGACTGGTGCCCGGGGCCGGAATCGAACCGGCACGGGGCTGAGCCCCAAGGGATTTTAAGTCCCTTGCGTCTACCTGGTTCCGCCACCCGGGCATAAAGGTATCTTCTACTTCGAAGCTGCCAGATTCGTCAATCCTCTCCGCGGCATAAGAGGTGTCTGGCCAAGCGGCTCCAGACCTGCTACATTCCGCCCATGCATGCGCGCACCCGGCCCCGCCTGGCCGTTCTCGGCCTGGACGGGCTTTCCCTAAACCTGGCCAGAGGCCTGAGCGCCAGCGGCCGCTTTCCGAACCTGGCCTCTTTGGCCGACTCCGAGCTGGCCTCCTCCATCACCGCGGAGCTGCCCGAGCTCTCTCCGGTCAACTGGACCTCCTTCTATACGGCCTGTGGCCCTGAAGAACACGGCATTTACGGTTTCAGCCGGCTGGATCCGGACAGCTACCGGCTGCGCTTCGTCAGCAGCGAGCAGGTGCTGGTCCCGAGCATCTTCGACCGGCTGGGCCAGCACGAGCTTATCAGCAAGGTGGTCAATCTGCCCAACACCTATCCGGCCAAGCCGCTCAAGGGCATGCTCATCGCCGGGTTCGTGGCGCCGGAGCTTTCCAGGGCGGTCTACCCCCGAGCCCTGCTGCCCAGGCTGCAGGCAGAGGGCTACCAGCTGGAGGCCGATACCAGCCGGGGCCTGGCCGACCCCGAGCACCTTCTGTCTCAGCTGACCTCCACCCTAGCCTCCCGGCGCATGGCCCTTGACCTCCTCTGGCCGGACCTGGCCTGGGACCTCTTTGTCTTCGTCCTGACCGAGACCGATCGGCTGAACCACTTCCTCTACCCGGCTCTGGTCTCGGAAAACCACGCCTGGCACTCGGCCTGCATGGACGTCCTTGCCCTCTGGGACCGGCTCATCGGCGACTTCCTGGACAGATTCGAGGCTCTGGCCGAACCCAAGAGGCTTCTGGTTTTGGCTGATCATGGCTTTGCCGAGCTCGTCACCGAGGTCGACCTGAACGCTTGGCTCATGGAGCACGGTTTCCTCGCCTTGCGGGGCACCCCCCAGGACGAGCTGGACGTATCCGTACTGAATACCGAAAGCAGCGCCTTCGCCCTGGACCCGGGCAGAATCTACATGCATGCCCGGGACCGTTACGCCAGAGGATGGCTTTCGGCTGATCAGGCCGCCGGCCTCAGGGAGGACATCAGGCACGGCCTCCTCGAGCTGCGCTATGAGGGCAAGCCGGTTTTTCAGGAGGTCTTCCGGGGTGAGGACCTCTACCCTGGATCCCGGCATCCCGACAGGCCCGACTTGGTCTGCCAGGCCAACCCGGGCTTCGACTGCAAGGCCAAGCTCGATCGCGACCGCGTCTTCGGTTACTTCGGCAGGACCGGCACCCATACGCGGGATGGGGCCTTCTTCTTCGACTCGTCCGGCCGGACCGTGGCGTCGGTCCGCGGCGTCGGACAAGAGGTCCTGGCCTTTTTCCACCCAGCTAAGCCCAAAGTTCTCATCTGACCATGCACCTCGAACTAGAAAAGCACCTTAATCCATCGCAGCGTGAAGCCGTTACGGCTGTCAGCGGGCCGGTTCTGGTCATCGCCGGGGCCGGCAGCGGCAAGACCCGGACCATCGTCTACCGCCTGGCCCATATGGTTGGAGAAGGCGTGGATACCGAGTCCATCCTCCTGCTGACCTTCACCCGGAAGGCCGCCCAGGAAATGCTCAACCGGGCCGGCTTCATTCTCGGTCAGGGCTTGCATGGCGTGGTAGGCGGGACCTTCCACTCCTTCGCCTACGGCATTCTCCGGCGCTACGCCACAGCCCTGGGGTACACGGACGGCTTTACCATCATGGACCGTGGCGACGCCGAGGACATTCTCAAGCAGGTCAAGGAGAGCAACGAGCTCGGCAAGGGCGACCGCGCCTTTCCCAAGAAGAGCACAGTCATGGGGTTCATCTCCAAGAGCCGGAACAAGGAGATCCCCATCAAGCACATCCTGGAAAAAGAATCCAGCCACCTGCTTCGCTACGCCGATGCCCTCTCCGAGCTATTCGACCGCTACCAGGCCTTCAAGCTCAAGCATGGGCTCATGGACTACGACGACCTCCTGTTCAACCTGGAGAAGCTGCTTCTGGAGCATCCGGACATCCTGGACTTCCTCAGGCTGCGCTACCAGCATCTTATGGTTGACGAGTACCAGGACACCAATCTGGTCCAAGGACGCCTTTTGAAGCTCCTGGCTGGCCAGGCCGGCAACCTCATGGTCGTGGGCGACGACGCCCAGTCCATCTACTCCTTCCGTGGGGCCACTGTGAGCAACATCCTGCGCTTTCGCGAGGACTATCCCAACAGCCGGATCATCAAGCTGGAGCAGAACTACCGCTCCGTCCAGCCCATCCTTCGGCTGAGCAACCAGATCCTGGCCGGAGCCAGGGACAAGTACGAAAAGCACCTCTTCTCCGCTCGAGAGGACGGCGACACCCCGGAGCTCATCCGGCCCCTGAGCGATCTGAGCCAGGCCCGGGTTGTCCTGGATAGAATCAAGGAGCTGGCCCGGGACTATCCCCTCCATGAGATCGCCGTGCTCTTTCGCTCCGGATTCCAGTCCTACCCCCTGGAGGTGGCCTTGAACCGGGAAGGTCTGGCCTATCGCAAGTTCGGCGGGCTCAAGTTCACCGAAGCGGCCCATATCAAAGACGTCCTGGCCCATCTGCGCCTGGTGCTCAAGCCGACTGACCTGCCGGCCTGGCAGCGGGCCGTGTCCCTGATCGGCGGCATAGGCCCAAAATCATCCCAGAACCTCTATCAGGAGCTTTGTGGCTCCGGGAAGTCGGGCGCCCTCAGGCACACCTGTGCCAAAAACCCGCAGCTTAAGTCTTTTCTGGACCTCCTGAGCTCCCTGCGCCAGAATTCCGCAAGCCCGTACGCTGCCCTGCAGCAGGTCCTGGAGTATTATCAGCCTTTCTTCAAGGAGAAGTACCCCGATGATTACCCCAGACGCCAGGCCGGGCTCGACCAGCTCTCCCAGATAGCGGCCGGCTATGAGAACCTGGATGTCTTTCTGAGCGAGATGACCCTGGAAAACCCCGACCAGCTCGGTCAGAACGACCCGCTGCAGGACTACCTGGTCCTCTCGACGGTTCATTCGGCCAAGGGGCTGGAGTGGTCGGCCGTTCTGATCATCGATCTGGTCGAAGAGCGCTTCCCCTCCAGACACGCCCTTGTGGATGCGGACAACATGGAGGAGGAGAGGCGCCTCTTCTACGTAGCCTGCACGCGAGCCAAGGACTACCTCGGGCTGAGCGTTCCCGAGTCTTTGTACAACCGCTACCAGAACCGCAGCGAGCCGGCTGTGCCCAGCCCCTTCGTTGAGGAGATGCCACGGCATGTGGTTCAGGAACGTAAGGAGGGCTTCGGCGAAGGCCTGAGCCAGAAGGCGGCGCCAGAGCCTTCACCGCGAAAGGAGCAGCCCGATCGCCGCGAGGAGCAGCGCGGACGGCCTTCGCAGCTCGGGTACTGCCGGCACAGGATCTTCGGACGGGGCAAGGTGGTCAGCTTCATCCCGCCGAACAAGTACCAGGTCAACTTCCCCGGCTTCGGCCTGAAGGTCATTCTGGGGGACTACCTGCAGCTGGAGAACGGAAGCGAATAGCTTATTGATCTCCAGCGTGCCCGTCCTCTTTCCTTACTTAAAAAGACAGGCTTTACTATCACTTGGCCTGGTTGATGTTGGAGAGAAGATTTTTTTGCCACCCGCTCCCCTGCACTCACTTTACTGGAGTCGATCAGGAGCTTAACGCAAAGGTCCTGGAATAAACTGACCACCCGAAACTTTGGCCCCATTCAGCAGTTACGTGAGTGCAGGGTCGCTTGACCCACACTGACGCACACGGACACTTGTCTTCTTCCGCCTGGCCGACTAAGGCCAGGCGGAAACCAGCCGCCTCTGACGCGGCAAGGAAATAGTCCTCTCTGGGCACTGGCTCACGGCATTGTAAGGGCCTTCAGTCTGCTTTGCCCCGCCCGGAAAGGGCGGCGAGAGATTTCTGCCAGCCAGTGTCGGCTGGCAGATACTTCTTTTTCGTCTGTGTCAGTCTGTGTGGGTCTGTGGCTAAGAAATTCTTCTGGATTTTTGAGGTCATACAGACTAAAACGCATGAGTAGCCTTCGTCTTCAATCCACCTCCCGCCAATCGCGGATCGTCAAATCGATGCTGGTCAGCCCGTTGTACTGATTGAGCCTCGGGGTAAAGGCCAGCTGCAGGCTTCGGCCACGCACCTCCGGGCCGAGGGCCTCGGCCTGGCCCCAGGCCTTGCCGAGCATGGTCACCTCGGCCTGCTCATCCCTGACCTCCAGGGAGACGTGATCCTTGCCAAAGCGCTTGTACCCTCTGACCTGTAATGGCTTGGAGCAAAAAACCGGCTGCGGGTTGCCCGGACCGAAGGGCTGGAGCAAATCGATCTCCTTGACCAGGCTCAGATCGACCATGTTCAGCCCGAGCCTGGCTTCCAGGCTCAGGCTCGGGCTCAGGCGCTCCGGGCCCAGCTGGGCCGTGACCGCCTCACTGAAACGGCGGCGAAGCTCCTCCAAGCCGTCAGGACTCAGGCTCAGGCCGGCGGCCTGCTTATGCCCCCCGTAGCCCAGCAGGCTGTCCGAGCAGTCCGTCAGGGCCCGGTAGAGATCGAGCTCGGCGATGGAGCGCCCCGAGCCCTTGAGCCTGTCTTCCTCCCGGGTCAGCAGGAGCGTCGGCCGGTAGAAACGCTCCACGATTCTGGAGGCGACGATCCCGATGATTCCTTGATGCCAGTCTTCTCCATACAGGACCAGCCCCGGGCTGTCGCCCTGCTCCTCTGCCTGGAGGAGCGCCTCTTGGAGCACGCCGTCCTCCACGGAGCGCCTCTGGGTGTTCAATCGGTCCAGCTCGGCTGCCAGGGGCCTGGCCGAGCTCAAGTCTGGCGCCATGAGGAGCTTTAGGGCTGTCTCGGCCGAGTCCATTCTCCCGGCGGCATTGAGCCGAGGAGCCAGGCTGAAGCCGACCTGCCCGCTGCCCATGGCCGCAGTGGGCGGCAGACCGCTGACCTCCTTCAGGGCGAAGATCCCTGGCCGCTTGGCCTCATTGAGCAAAAGCAGGCCGTTTTTGACCAGAATCCGGTTGGCGCCGGTCAGCTCGACCACATCGGCTATCGTGCCGATGGCCACCAGATCGAGGTACTGCCGGATGTCCACACAATCTCCAGGCAAAAGCCTGTTCATGGCCGCCGCCAGGACAAAGGCCACTCCCACCCCTGCGGCGTTGCTGTAAGGCCCGCCCTCAAGCTTGGGATCGACCACGGCCTCAGCCCTGGGCAGCTCAGCTCCAGGCAGGTGGTGGTCAGTGACGATGACCCGCATCCCGAGATCATTGGCCAAGTCGACCGCTTCGACATCGGCGATGCCGCAGTCAACCGTCAGGAGAACATCGGCTCCCTGTTCGGCCAAACGGCGCAGGCCGTGCTCATTGAGGCCGTAGCCCTCGCCGTGGCGCCTGGGCAGATAGGGGAGAACCCTGGCCCCGCGTGAGCGCAGAAACTCAGTCAGCAGGGCCGTGGCCGTCACGCCGTCCACGTCGTAATCTCCCCAGATGGCCAGGCACGAGCCGTGCTCCAGCTCTCTGGCCAGGCATTCGGCCGCCCGCGTGAGGCTCGGCCAGTCGTCCAGGGGCGGGAGGTGCCGAAGCCCCGGGCTGAGAAAGGCATCCATGTCCGAAAGGGAGGTCACGCCACGACGCCAGAGCAACCTGGTCAGGAAAGAGGAGACGCCGAGCTCGGAGGCCCAGTGGCCAATTTCGCTGGGCGCTGGTCCGGCCTGGGAGTTGGCGAAGGTCCAATTGCAGGGCATGGCAGGCGCATATCCGGCCACAGTGAGTCGCAGGCCGCTCAGTGTGGCTCCATCCAGAAAAGGTTCCACTCAAAGGCAAACTGAGAAATGGTCCTCCTCAGCTCGCCTGGCCGCCAAGGGCGTTTATCACTCGACCAGCCCCTTCTTCTTCAAAAACTCCAAAAACTTATTGCCCATCTGAAAATCAGGGTTGATCTGCAAGGCCTTTTTGACGTTCTGAACGGTCAGGTCCGTTTCGCCCTTCTCCCAGTAGACCCTGGCGATGTTCAAGTAGAGGTGCTCATCGTCGCTGCAAAGCTCCAGGGCTCGCTGGTAGTACTCCAGACACTGGTCGAGCATGCCGTTCTTGCGCAGGCTGATCCCGAAGTCGTTGAACAAATGCTTGTGCTCGTTTTCAAAGGCCGCTTCGAGCTTGACCAGCCGTTGAAAAATATCGTCGGCCTTTTCCTGCTCCCCGCGGTCTAGATAGGTCAAACCGATGCCGAAGTTGGCCCGGATGTTCTCCTCATCGACCTTGAGGGCGTTCTTGTACTCGTACTCGGCGCTGAAAGTCTCCCCGCGAGTGCGGTGCCGGTCGGCCCTGGCCACGGTCTTCTGCAGCTCACGCATCTTGGGGTAGACGGTATAGGTGTAGAACTCCGGCTCAGGCGAGAACTTCTGCAGGAGCTCCTCCTTGGCAATGAGCCGCTTTTTGCCGGAGGGAACGTAGTTGGTGTTCAAGACCTGGACCTCGACACTCCCGTCATCCTGCTCCGTGACCATGAAGTAGTTCTTTTTGACCGTCTTCCGCTGCGTCGTCCCGGTTCCGACCTTGGAAACGGCCTTGGTGGAAAAGACGCCCTTAATGCGGCCGCGCTCGTCCTTGGCCTGATCCAAGGCCTGATCCTGCTCTTGGGGCTTGTTCCTATCCATGCTTCGCTCCTTGTGGAAAAACCGGCCAAGCTCAGCAGCTGAACGACTCAGCGATGCTCCCACTGCTGCAGCAGCCCTGATACGAGCTCTGGGTTGTACTTCGGCCGGCACTTTTCAGCAAGGTAGATGCAGCGCAACTTGGCGTAGGCCTGGTCCACGTCGTCGTTGACGATCCAGTAATCGAACTCGTCGGCCATGCGGAGCTCGTCTCCTGCTTGCTGCATTCTTTGCGCCCTGTCGGCTTCATCTTCGCTGTCCCGGAGCTCCATACGGCGATTCA
>Ga0207797_1002775_pt1 | contig 12010 bp, 9 predicted proteins | sample PRCRCaboRojoPR_6_FD_187275 | JGI IMG/M metagenome (GOLD analysis project Ga0207797, IMG submission 187275) | Marine sediment microbial community from Cabo Rojo, Puerto Rico - PR CR 10% Liquid 1 (SPAdes) | ecosystem: Environmental > Aquatic > Marine > Coastal > Sediment | place: Cabo Rojo, Puerto... | reverse complement strand
CGGGCAGACCGCCGGGCTGGTGGACGCCTTCGGCGAGGAGCGCGTCCTCAACACGCCCATCGAGGAGAACGCCATCACCGGGGCGGCCATGGGGGCCGCCATGAGCGGGCTGCGCCCGGTCCTGGAGCTCATGTTCATGGACTTCACCATGCTGGCCATGGACCAGCTCTGCAACAACCTGGGTCAGTGGCGGTACATCACCGGGGGGCAGTACAACATTCCTCTGACCATCCGGACCGCCTGCGGCGCCGGCATGCGCATGGGCTACGCCCACTCCCAGTGCCTCCAGAGCCAGCTGATCCAGGCCCCGGGGCTGATGATCGTGGAGCCGTCCACGCCTCACGACGCCAAGGGTCTCCTCAAGACCGCCATCCGGTCCGACGACCCGGTGATCGTCGTGGAGTCCAAGAAGCTCATCTTCGGCGGGGTGGAGGGCGAGGTGCCGGAGGAGGACTACACCGTGCCCTTCGGTGAGGCGGCCGTCCGAAAGGAGGGCAAGGACGTCACCGTGGTGGCGGTGGGGTTCATGACCTACGAGGCCCTGGGCGCCGCCCAGGCGCTGGCCGAGGAGGGGGTCGACGTGGAGGTGATCGATCTCCGGTCCATCGTGCCCATGGACAGGGATACGATCTTTCAGTCCGTGGAGAAGACCGGGCGCCTCGTCACCGTGGAGGAAGGCCGTGTCCGGGGCGGGATCGGCGCGGAGATCGCGGCCCTGGCCGCAGGGGAGTCCTTCTCCCTGCTGAAGGCCCCGGTCCAGCGCGTGGCCGCGCCCATGGTGCCCATCGCGGGAAGCCCGGCCCTGGAGGACCTCTACCTCCCCAACAAGGACACCATCGTGCGGGCCGTCCAGCGGACCCTTTGACCCGGACGCCCTGCGGGGCCCGCCGAACGGGGGCCCGCGGGGCTCTGCACCCCTTTTGTCAGTGCCCAAGGAGGTCGTCGAACGACATGGCATCGGAGATTCGCGTGCCCAAGCTGGGCATGGTCCAGTCCGACATCACCGTGATCGAGCTTTCCCGAAGCGAGGGGGACGCCGTCGACAAGGACGAGAAGGTCGCGGTCATCGAGACGGCCAAGGTCTCCTACGACGTCTACGCCCCGGCCGCGGGGCGGATCTTCTACCTGAGGCAGGTCAAGGACAAGGTGGCCTCGGGGGACCTCCTGGGCGTGGTGGCCGAGAGCCGCGAGGACTTCGAGGCGTTCACGGCGGGCCTCGCGCCCGAGGAGAAGAAGGCCCCGGAGGCCGCGCCCGCTGCGGCGCCGGAGCCGGAGGGGGACGCGTGGGGCGTGACCCTCTCCTTCGAGGACGAGGGGGCGGCGGACGCGGGGACCCCCGCGCGCCCCGCCCCTGCGCCCTCTCCCGCATTGCCCCGGGTGGACCTCGAGGGCCGGAAGATCCGTGAGCGCATCCCCTTCCTGGGCATGCGGCGGGCCATTGCGGACAACCTGGTGGCCAGCCTCCAGACCGGCGCCCAGCTGACCATCGTCTCCCAGGCGGACATGACCGCGCTCGAGGGGTTCCGAAAGGAGCTCGTCCTGGACTACCCGGGCACCAAGATCACCTACGTGGACATGCTGGTCAAGATCCTGGCCTCCGCCCTCGAGGACTACCCCATCGTCAACGCCACCCTGGTGGGGGACGAGATCGTCGTGTGGGACGAGGTCCACATGGGGGTGGCCGTGGCCCTGGAGGAGGGGCTGGTGGTCCCGGTGGTGCGAAACGCGGACCGGAAGGGGCTCGCGGCGGTGAGCCGGGAGATCAAGAAGCTCTCCCAGAGGGCCCGGCAGAACCAGCTCGGCCCCGAGGACTACCAGGGGGGGACCTTCACGCTCACCAGCGGCGGCAAGGTGGAAACGGACATCATCACCCCGATCATCAACCCGCCCCAGAGCGCCATCCTGGCCGTGGGGAGGATCGCCCCCCAGCCGGCCGTGCACCGGGGGGAGCTCTGCATCCGGACCCTGACCCACCTCTGCCTGACGCACGACCACCGGATCGTCGACGGGGTGCCGGCCTCCCTGTTCCTGGGCCGGGTGAAGGAGATCGTCGAGTCCCCGGACCTCTTTCGGAAGGTGCTGCGCTGATACAGGCGCGGGACGAGGAGAACACGTTTTCATGAAAACGGAGCGATGCGATCTGCTGGTGGTGGGCGGCGGCCCGGGCGGCTACACCGCCGCCATGAGGGCGGCGGCGAAGGGCCTCCGCGTGACCCTCGTGGAGAAGGGCCCCATGGGCGGCACCTGCCTCAACCGGGGCTGCCTCCCCACCAAGGCCCTGCTCGAGGACACCCTCACCATCGAGCGGGTGAGGCGGGCCCGGTTTCTCAAGGGCGACCTCAAGATCAACCGCGAGCGCATCCTGGAGCGAAAGGCCGCCCTGGTGGCGGAGTCCGTGGCCGGCGTGACCCAGACCGCCCTGGAGAAGGGGGTGACCCTCCTCCAGGGGAAAGCCTCCTTCACGGGGCCGGACCGAATGGCCCTCGAGCGCCCCGGGGACGAGCCCCTGGAGGTTCAGGCCCGGCACATCCTTCTGGCCACGGGCTCGAGACCCGAGTACGGTCCCGGCTTCGCCATCGACGGTGAGCGGGTTCTGGACACGGACGCCGCCCTGGCCCTGGCGTCCATCCCCCGCTCCGTAGCGGTCGTGGGGACCGGCAACCGGGGGGTGGAGTTCGCCGCGATCTACGCCAACCTCGGGGTCCGGGTCACCCTGATCGAGCGGGCCAAGCGGATCCTCCCCAGGGAGCACCGGTGGGTGTCCGGCCGGTACCGGCAGGTCCTGGGGCAGCGCCGCATGCAGGTCCTGACCCGGACCGAGGCCGTGGCTGCCGAGCCCACCCAGGGGGGCGGCGTCCGCCTGACCCTGGAATCCCCCAAGCACGAGCAGGACCGCCTGGAGGTCGATCAGGTCCTCTTGACCGGGTCGCGCAGGCCCTCGTTTGCCGGCCTGAACCTGGAGGCGGCCGGCCTGGTCCTTCAGGACGGGCTCCTCGAGCACGGCCCCGCCCTGGAAACCGGACAGAAGGGGATCTACGTGGCGGGCGACGCCGCGGGCGCCCCCTACCTGGCGCACAAGGCCATTGGCCAGGCCATGGCGGCGGTGGACGGCATCCTGGGGAAGGAGGCCTCGGCCGAGGCCCTGGTCGTTCCCAACTGCATCTACGGCGACCCGGAGGTGGGCTCCGTGGGCCTCAAGGACTACGAGGCCAAGAAGGCCGGGTACAACGTCCGGCTCGGGGAGTTCCACCTGGTCCGCAACGGCCGTGCCGGCACCATGGGAAAGGACGAAGGGGTCGTCCTCACGGTGAGCGACGCGGACACGGGCCGGGTCCTGGGCATGCACATCCTGGGACCGTCCGCCACCGAGCTGATCTCCCTGGGCGCGCTGGCCGTTCGAAACGGGCTCACCGTCGGGGACCTGAAGCAGACCGTCCTCCCGCACATGACCCTCTCCGAGGCCGTCTTCGAGTCGGCTGCCGCCACGGACGGGGAGGCCGTCCACCAGTGAGCCGGTCTTCGGTTCCGTTGCGCGAGGCGAGGCAGGGCCGGCGCGGGGTCAGGCGGAACTACAGGTACGGCTCGATCGCCTGCCGATGGCGAGCGGTTCCGCGCCGGGGGCGGGGCGCATCCTCGAGCGCTACATGCCGCCCACAGCCGGGGCCAGCCCTACCTGGTCGCCGGGTTGGAGAACCGTGTCGAAGGCCACGACCCGCCCATTGACGAACGCGATCTTCAGTTTCTCCTTGTCCACGCCGGCAGCCTGAATCAGGTCCTCTACGGTCTGACCCTCTTTGAGCTCGTACGCGGTGCCGCCCACATAGTCGCACGTGCCCGGATTTACGATCGAAGCAAAGCACTTGAGTTCAATGTGCATGACATCAGCCCTCCCGGGTTTCCTGTTCCTTCCCTTTGAGTTGCTTTCCCACACTCCAGCACGCGCCCCGTTCCGGCCCGAGGGACCAGTACTTCTTGCCGGCCATGTCGAAAAGGAGCGGTCTGAGCTTGGAGATATCCACCAGGCCGTCGGTGAGCACGCCGTCCTGGACGTACGTCTCCTGGATCTCTCCCACGAAGAGATCGTGCTCGGGAAAATCCACGGTCTGGTACAGGGTGCACTCCATGCACACGGGGCATTCGCGGATCATGGGAGCCGTATCCAGCTTTCCGTAGAACACGCTGAACAACGAGGCCTTGTCGGTGTTCTTGCCCGTCATGATGCCGCAGTAATCCGTTTGGACCATCAGGTCCTCGGAGGGGATGCAGACGCTGAACGCCCCGTTCTCCCGGATGCCTGCGTTTGTGTAATGGACCTTGTTGATGCCGAAGGTGATCCGGGTGAAGTCCGCAATGCCCACGTGGGCGATGGTGATGAAGTTGGGCTTCCCGTGCACAAGCGCACCCAGGAGGGTGGTGGGGGTGGGGTACAGGGCGTTGACGGCTCCAATGGGTTTCATGGCAAACGCCTCGAATCCGATCGTTGGAACAAAGGGGCCTCTTTCCGCGCTCTCGATGGATCCGGACCGGTGAAGAGGGTGGATCGCGTTTCCTCCACACCGATCCCTGGGCCCTTTGACGCACAAGGACCCCTGGGCCAAGATGTCTCTACGCGTCCAAATACGCCTCGTTGAACAGCATGTAGAGGTTCGGGTGGGGCTCGAAGCCCTTGACCCTCTTGCTGCTGACCGTCCACAGGTTCTGCCAGAAGGGGATGCCGATGGAGCCTCTCTCCTGCTGGATGTTTTCCAGCTTGCAGAAGATCTCCCTGCGCCGGTCGACGTCCAGCGTTCCGTTGGCCTGGTTGAGAAGCTCCAGGAACTCCGGGTCCACCCATCGCGTCTCGTTCCAGGCGACCGGCCGGCCCTCCTCGTCCACGCCATAGGCCAGGTTGAGCACCATGGTGCTGAGGGAACGGTGGGTCCAGGGGGTGATGCCCAGGCCCACTTCGGTCCACTTTTCCCAGTACCGGCTGACGGGCATGGGCTTGATCTTCAGGTTCAGACCCGCCGGCTGCGCGTCTTCCTTGAGGATTTCCGCAAACCGCATCACGTCCGACCAGTCGGCACCCACGTTGATGTCCACCGTGAGCCCGTCTGAATACCCGGCCTCCTCGAGCAGGGCCTTGGCCTTCTCCGGTTGGTATGGCGGGGTGGGCTGCGGGCAGTATTCAGGGTGGCCCGGATAGACGTGGAAGTCCTGACCCATCGCGCCCTCGTTGAAATAGGCCAGCTTCAGAATCTTGTCACGGCGCTGGCAGAGCTTGATGGCCTGCCTCACCCGATTGTCCTTCCAGGGATCCAGGTCGGTCCGCATCCGGAGCACCCGCACCTGCGAGGTGGTGACCGACCTGACCGCCAGTCTGGGCGCCTTTCGAGCCGCCAGCATGAGGTCCGGGCTGCCCGCATCGGCCAGGTCGATCATGTCCACTTCGCCGGACATCAGGGCCGCCAGCTGGGGGGCGGTTTCGGTCCCGACCTCGACGAAGGTCATCCCGTCCAGGTAGGGCAGGGGCTTTCCATCGGCTCCCTGTTGCCAGTAGTCACTGCGCGCCTCGAGCACGGCGATTTTGGTCTCCTCGTAGGTCTCGAGGCGATACGGCCCTGTGCCGTGGGGGGCCTTGAGAAAGTCGCCCTCGAACGTCCTGTGGTTGAGGATGAACGCGGGGTAGTGGAAGAAGTGTTCGGGCAGGCCGATCTCGGGGCGGTCGAGATGGAGCTTGATCTGGTATTCCCCTGTCTTTTCGATGCCCTGAGCGGAGAGATAGCTCCCGACCAGGCCCAGCATGGAGGAATTCACGTCCTTGTTCAGCCACATCTTCATGGTGAAGACCACATCGTCGGCGGTGAACGCGTCGCCATTGTTGAACGTGACTCCCCGGCGGAGATCAAAGGTCCAGGTCTTGAGGTCCTCGCCGGCCCGCCACCCTTCGGCCAACAACGGACGGGTGATGTTGTCGGTGCCGGTGACCGTGAGGTACTCCGCCACCTGGCGCAGGATGTTGGAGGCTTTGCCCCAGGAGATCTGGGCCGGGTTGGAGATCTTGTGCACGACCGAGGCCACCTTGAGGACCCCGCCTCGCCGCGGAGCTGAGGCATGTGCGAAGGGCGGGCTCCAGGGGGGCATGATGGCGGCGGTGCCCACGGAGACGCCGATCAGGGCGCTCAGTCGCAGGAATTCGCGCCGTGAGATCTTGCCTTTGCGATGCGCCTCGATCAGCTCGGTCCAACGGGGATGGGTCCTCTTGCCGGACATGGGATGCCCTCCTTTCGGCCTTCCTGGCTCAACTCGTCAGGTCAACGCACACACCCGACACCCGCAGCTTGAAACAGGATGAACGCGCAAGGTTTCACCTCATTCCGTGCGTCGGGACGGGTCGGCGGCATGAAAAGAACTCCAGCAGCATAAGAGAGGGAAGGGCTTGAGGGTTCTCTGAGACGGTACGCAGATCAGGAGGATGGGCAGGGCCGGAAAACTCGCTAAGCACAGTTCGATTGCGAAAGGGAAGTCCCCCAAAACCGGATAAAGCATACCCCGATTCATCGTCAGGGTCAAACGGACACGAACGGCGCCCGGTGCCCGGACACCCCGCTGATGAAAACCGGTGTTTCCGCAGGGCGGGGTTTCACACCCCGCCCTGCTTGTCGAAACATCTGCGGTGGTATGCAAAACACCGCCCTGCGGCGGCGGCATGTGAAACGCCTGCCCTACGCCCGGCATACAAAATCTCGCCCTGCGCTCGGCCCACCGAGGGGGGCAGGGTGAACATTGTCGGTCTCCCTCCCGCAGCTGGCCCCGAAGATGGGAGACGTATGCCTTCCGCGCTTTTGGAGCCGGTCTGCAATGCGAGGACACCCAGCTCAAGAAGGACGTGGCCCTGGCCCATGCCCGGAGGTTCATCTCCGAGGACAAGGTCGATTTCCTGATGGGGCCCACCTCCAGCGGCCTGGCCATGGCGCTGACGGAGCTGGCCCGGCAGGAGAAGAAGATCCTCGTCGCCACCCAGGCGGCCGCGGACTCCCTCACGGGCAAGAAGCTCCATCCCTACATCTTCAGCACCCTCAGCAACGCCATGATGCAGGCCGGGTACGGGGCCTACGTGATGGCCTCGAGCCCGTACAAACGCTACATGGTGGTCGGGCCGGACTACTCCTACGGGCACTCCTCCTGGGAGATGTTCAAGAGCAAGCTGATGGAGCTGCGTCCGGACGTGGAGATCGTGGGGGAGCTGTTTCCGAAGTTTCTGGCCAAGGACTACAGTGCGGAGATCAAGCGGATCCAGGAGGTGAAGTTCGCCTTTCCCTGTGCCGGGGCTCTGGAGGTCCTGGTTCCCATGGGGAAGGACATGCCCGAGGGGATCCTGGTCTCCTCCAGGTACTTCTTCACCTCGCCGGGCTCCTCCATGAACCGTGACTTCGTGAAGGCCTACCGCGAGCGGTTCAAGGAGTTTCCCGACTACATGGCCGGGGAGACCTATGCGGGGATCTACTTCATCAAGGCGGCCGTGGAGAGGGCGGGGAGCGTGGAGCCGGAGGAGATCATCCGGTCCATCGAGAAGGAGCCGCTGGCGTGGGAGACCCCGGAGGGGTGGAAGATCATGAGGGCGGAGGATCACTCCGTGCTGGAGGACTGTCTCCGGGGGGAGACGAGCTACAACCAGGATCTCGACTTTTCCATGCCCGAGACCTTCGAGTCCATCCAGGCCGAGAACATCTGCCGGACCGACGAGGAGCTGAGCGCTCTCCCTGTCCCGTAGACGGGCCTCGAAGCCTGCAATCCGGCCAGACCAGGGAGGCGTCGATTTCGGGAATCGGCGCCTCCCGCACATGACCCTCTCCGAGGCGGTCTTCGAGGCCGCCGCCGCCACGGACGGAGAGGCCGTCCACCAGTAGGCCTTCAGTAGGCCTTCGAAGGCTTCCTCTCACTTCCTCTCATGTGAAGGGCTTCCCGTCGCCGGTAAAGGGTTTTCCACATAGGTACGTATAAGTTCATCGAAGCAGCATGCAAAATCCAGGGTCCGTGATGTTCCGGAGAGCCATGCGATCATTGACGCAACCATCAAATTCGGATATCGTCACTCCTGGCCTGAATGGCCGATCCGTTATTCCCCTCCGGACGACAGGCCTGCTCTTGAAGGCCGGCGCCTTCGGAAGCCTTCCAGTGTTATTTTTGAGATCACCGGCTCCATGGACACACGAGTTCGCATTCAGCGTGTGTATCGCAGGGGCCGGCCCGCTGTAAGCGAAGGAGGACGGCGCGCACGCCATGCTCAAAGCCGCACTGGTGAAGGTCAGCCTGAAAGAACCGGCAGGTCGGGTGGCGGAGATGTTGGCCGCCCTGCGATCCTTCGGCACGCAGGAGGTGTATCTGGTGCACGTCCGTACCTCCGCAAGCCGTGCATTTCCAAAAAAGAAACGCGTTCTTTTGGAGCGCCTGCGTGAAAAGGCCGAGGCTCTGGGTCTGATCGCCGAGGTCCACATCCTGCATGGGCATGTTCCCACCCGCATCCTTCAGGCCGCCTGGCAGTTGGACGCTGACTACATTGCCATCGCCTGGGTGCACAAGGCCGTGCTGCGCCAGGCGCTGCTCGGCAGCATCGACGTCGACATCGTGCGCATGAGCGATTCACCGGTGTTCATCTTCAAGCGCCGCTTCCTGGGCCGCACCGAGAACCTGGACAGCGTGCTCTACGCCACTGATTTCCAAGCCACAGATCGTAAGGTCATGCCTTATCTGAAAAACAAGGGGTTCCAGGCCCGGATGCTGTACATGCTGCATGTGGGCGATCGTGCTCCCGACCCCGCCACGGACAAGGCGAGGCGCAAGGAGGTTCTCGCCAACCTGGACCGGCTGGCCAATGATTGCGCCCATGCCTACGAAAGCGTGAAAGCCCTTGAGGTCATGGGCTCTGTGGGTCGAACCATCGTCAGGACAGCCAAGTCCACGGGCGTGGAGCTGATCATCGTGGGCAAGGTCGATCACCCCGACCTATTCAAGAAGCTGACCGGATCCGTAGCAGATCAGCTTCCCCATCGCGCACCTTGCAGCGTGTTCATCATTCCAGGGTTCAGGCCGGACAGCGATGCAGGCAAGGAGCGCGCATGAAGGGTCTGCTGCAACGGAATTTCGTTTTCATCGTCTCTCTGGCCATCGTGCTGGCACTGGCAGCCGTCGGGGCGGCCTCGCCGGAAAACCTGGATGCGTGGACCGCCTGGTTGCACGGCGCCATCATCGAGCACTTCGGCTGGTGTTACCTGGTGGCAGCGTTCTTCTTCCTGCTCTTCAGCCTGAGCTTCGCCTTCAGCCGCTACGGCCAGATCAAACTGGGGCACGACCACGAAAAGCCCCGATTCTCCCTTTTCGGTTGGTTTTCCATGCTCTTTGCAGCGGGTATGGGCATTGGGCTCATCTTCTGGGGCGTGGCCGAGCCCATGAGCCACTACCTGCACCCGCCGCCTTACTTGACCGGCGAGTCAGGCGAGGCAGCCAAGTTTGCCATGCGCTTCGCCTTTTTCCACTGGGGCGTCCAGCCGTGGGCCATCTACATCATCATGAGCCTGTCCATCGCCTACTTCTCGTTCCGGCGCGGCATGCCTCCGCTCATCTCCAGTTGCTTCTACCCGCTATTGGGCGAGCGCATCAACGGGGCGACCGGGTTGTTCATAGACACCCTGGCCGTGTTCGCCACAGTGTTCGGTATCGTAACGTCCCTGGGATTGGGAGCCATCCAAATCAACGCCGGACTGGGCTCGGTTTTTCACTTTTCAACCGGGTTCGGCACCACGTTGGCCATTGTTGCAGTGGTCACGGTGCTGTTCATGATCTCGTCCATGACCGGGCTGGACAAGGGTATCCAGATCTTGAGCAAGGCGAACGTGATGCTGGCCGTGCTGCTGCTGGCATTCATGCTGGCCGTGGGACCCACAACCATGATGTTCAACATCTTCACCTCCACCCTTGCCGACTACCTCTCATCGCTGTTCAGCATGAGCTTGTCTACCAACCCGTTTCGGGGCTACGAATGGACGCAGTCCTGGACCCTGTTTTACTGGGCCTGGTGGATATCCTGGTCGCCTTTTGTGGGCCTGTTCGTGGCCAGCATATCCCGCGGCCGCACCATTCGAGAGTTCGTGCTGGGCGCTATGCTGGCGCCCACGCTGCTCACATTTCTGTGGTTCAGCGTGTTCGGCGGCGCCGCTTTCCACCTGGAGTTGCAGCAGGGTGCCACCATCGCCGAAGCCGTGGCCCAGGACGTGTCCACCGGCCTCTTCAAGGTATATGCACACTACCCCCTGAGCAGTGCGCTGACGATGGTCACGGTACTGCTGCTGGTTGTGTTTTTCGTCACCTCGGCAGACTCAGCCACGTTCGTGCTGGCCATGATGACCTCGCGCGGAGTGGAAACACCCTCGGCGCTAAAGAAGCTGACTTGGGGGGTCACCGTCTCGACCACGGCGGCGGTGCTGCTCTTCTCCGGCGGACTCGAGGCGCTCCAGCGCATGGCCATCGCGGCGGCCTTGCCCTTCACGGCCATCATGCTGTTCATGTGTCGCAGCCTGCTGAAGGGCGTGCGCTACGAGTTCCGGCACGAGCGGGGCGATACATCCCGGAAGGACTGAGTTCCATGGAGGAACGGCGGCGTTCGCGGGAATCATCAGGGGTGAAGGATGACAAAAACCCCACTGGGTAGATCTTCTCATGAATCCTGATGGAGTCGTAAAAAGCCCTAAACCTTGAGATCTGCCCAAGGAATATCAACGGGTTATAGTGTTTCCAGCGGCGGATGAGCGGGTTTTTGCGAATCCGTCAATCCTCCTTAACCGGCGTTCTGAAGCCAGGAGGCTTTACAGCAAGAACCGAACATGCGAGCTGATCAAGGATGCTCTCTGCTGTATTGCCCATAAAAAAGCCAGGTATTGATGTGCGGGCCACGGTTCCCATAACCACAAGATCGGCTTCCAGCTCCATCGCCAAGGGGGCAATTCTTTCTTTTGCTGATCCTCTTGGTAAGTGGAAATTGGGAGAAAGATCATCATATGCATCTTCGCCAAACCAGATACGAAGCTTATCGCCCAATCTCTGAAGATTTTGTCTGTGGTATTTATGTTCATCTTCTATGCATTTATTTATGTCCTTCGAGGATAAGCCAATTGACGCCATACCCTTTTCTGAAGAAGCTTCCCAAGCGTGAACGATATGGAGTGATGCAACTTCTGAAAGCGCGAGTGAGCCTGCCAATTCCAAAATTCTGCGGTTGAGCTCACCTGTGTTTAAAGGCTCCAGTGGATCGAAGTCCACAGCTGCCAGAATGTTACTGTAGGTAGATTTATCCGATGGCTTTACGAGCCAGACTGGGCATGGACACTTGCGTAGTAGATGAAGATCGTCACTGCCAAAAAGCCTGTGAGTCCAATAGGGGATTTCAGCAGGTTTGATGACCAGATCGTATTTGTTCTTCAAGACAGCTCGAATGACATCAATAAATCTTTTCCCTACCGACACACGGAATTGAATGCGCAACTGTTCAGCGTAGGGTTGAAATAAGGAATTCAAGGCTGACCAACGATCCGCGATGATGTCTTCTCGCAGTTTTGTGGATATCGGTCCGTCGGGCGGCAGTCCGAATCCTATTGTGGCAGACTCTGTCGGTATTACGTCCATGACTGTCAGATCAACTTGATCGCTTTTTGCCAAAGCAACCGCGCGTGCGACCGTCGAATCCTGATCTACGCAAGATTCATTCACATAAAGTATGTTCTTAAACCTTTTCATGCTCGCCTCTCGCAACCGTTTAACAGAGGATTGACCCTGCTGAATAGCAGAACGGTAGCCTTTGAGAAAAAGCGGTGGATTTCCATCCTACGCTTTACCAGTGGGCTTGGTCAACTCTTTCGGTTGGGGTCGGCTCAGAACGAGACATGAAGACCGAATTCTGATGGAGTCGCAAAAAGCCCCTGACCTTGAGATCTGCCATTGGAATATCAATAGGTTATAGCTTTTCCAGCGGCGCGTG
>Ga0207797_1002774_pt1 | contig 12011 bp, 8 predicted proteins | sample PRCRCaboRojoPR_6_FD_187275 | JGI IMG/M metagenome (GOLD analysis project Ga0207797, IMG submission 187275) | Marine sediment microbial community from Cabo Rojo, Puerto Rico - PR CR 10% Liquid 1 (SPAdes) | ecosystem: Environmental > Aquatic > Marine > Coastal > Sediment | place: Cabo Rojo, Puerto... | reverse complement strand
CCAGCCCGCCCCGGCCGCGGGTCCCGACGACCACCAGGTCGACGTCGTTCGCCGCGACGTACTCCAGTATCGCCCGGGCCGGGCGGCCCACCTCGACGGCGGTTGTGACGGGGACGTCCGTCCCCTCGGCCAGGTCGGCGAGCCGTCCGGTGAACCGCTCGCCGTCCCGCCGGAGCGGCGCGACCGCGCTGTCGATGGAGGTGTCGTACAGCCGCGCGTCGACGACGTGCAGGGCGTGAACCTCGGCGTCGTCCGGTTCTGCCAGCGCCAGTGCCGCCGCCATCGCCCGCTCGGCGTGGTCGCTCCCGTCGGTCGGCACCAGGATGCGGTCGTACACACGGGGGGGTGGCCGGACACCCTCATGATCTCCTCGCGGATTCCGTCCCCGCGGGAACGCTCACTCCTCGTCGGTCTCGCTTCCCTCGCTCTGGAAGCCCGGCGGCAGGCCGAGATGCTGGATGCCGGTGCGCTCGTCGATCCGGAACGCGTACAGCGCGGTCTCCTCCACCTCGCTCGCCCGTTCGAGGGCGTCCGGCCGCCGGCGCAGGTCCATCGCCGCCTCGACGGCCGCGCGCTCGCTCTCGGGTACCGCGGTCACCGTCCCGGTGAGCAGCACGCTCCGCCACTGGAACCGGGTGTCCGCCCGATAGACGAGAAACCGGGCCACCTCGGCCCGCTCGCTCAGGTCGGCCTTCCGGCTCCCCTCGCCCGTGAGATACAGGAAGTACAGCCGGTCGTCGCCGTCGAACCAGTACGACAGCGGGCGCATGCTGGGGGCGCCGTCGGTCGGCAGGGCGAGCACCCCCACGCGCTGGCCCGCGAGGAACCGGTCGACGGCGTCGTCGTCCATCCGAGCGACGCCGTAGTCGGCGAACTCGTCGACGGTCATGGCGACGCGACGGCCCGCACCCGGGAAAGCCACTCGTCGGCTCCCACCGTGCGGGAGCCGGGCTCCGGTGTCTCGCGGGCTGCGACGCTGACCCCCGGTTTACGGTCGGCGAGCCCTCCGCGTCCGGTATGGCTGGCTCGGTCCACGGACTGGTGCGGCGACTGCTCAGGGGCCGCAGGGACACCCGCGTCAGGGCGACCTGGCGGGTGGTGGTGGCGTTCGCGGTGTTTCTCCCGATTCTCATCGGCGGCGGCGCGCTGCTCGGGCGGCTGCCGGTCCCGGTTCCGGACGTGCTGGTGAACGCGCCGAGCGCGCTCCCGGCGTTTGCGGGCGTCGCCGCCGTGCTTGCCGTCTCCTCGGGGCTGCTCGGCCGGTCGGCGGCCGTGGCCTACGGGCTCGCCCCCGACCGCCGGTGGTGGGTCGACGCCGCCGGCGGCGTCCTCGTCGGCTGCCTGTTCCAGGCGCTGGTGACCGCGCTGACCGTCGGCCTCGGCGCCGGCCGTATCGTCGGGACGCTGTCGCCCGGCGTCGCCACCGGCCCGCTGACGCTGGTCGTCGCGCTCGCGGCGACGGCCGTCGGGTTCCTCGGGGTGGCGCTGTGGGAGGAGCTGCTGTTCCGCGCGGTGGTGGTCCACAACGCCCTCGAGGGGCTCCGGACCCGCGGGGTGGGGCGCCGCCGCGCCGCGGGCGGCGCGCTGCTGGCGAGCGTGCTCGCGTTCGGCCCGCTGCACGCGCTCGCGGCTGCCGACGGCCTCTCGGCGGCCTTCGCAGCCCTCCAGGCCTCGGTCGCGGGCGGCTACTTCGCGCTGGCGTACCTGCTCACCGGCAGCCTCGCGTTCCCGGTCGGTCTCCACCTGTCGACGAACCTCTGGGTGACCACCGTGTTCGGCTTCCCCGACAGCGGCTTCCCGGCGCTGGTCCGCCTGCAGCGGGATCTCGGGATCGGCACGGAGGCGCTGGCGGTCCTGCTGGTGCCGGCCGCGGCGCTGGTCGGGCTGATACTCGCCTGGACGTACCTCACCCGCGGGACGGTGACGCTGGCCGACTCGTCGGACCCGGACCGCGGCGCCGCGGGCGCCGACTGACCGGCGGCCGTCGCCGCGGAGGCTCCTGCCGCCGGCACCTCCCGTCGCGCGCGACCGGGGGGAACAGCTAATACCCACCGGGGCTCTCTCCACCCAGAGCACCGCTCACGGTCCCATGGTCACCCCGGTCGAACTCGGTCTGGTGCTCGTCGCCGCCGCCGCGAGCTTCCTGACGGCCTGGACCATCGGCGCCGGCTCGTCGGGGGCGACCCCGTTCGCGCCCGCGGTCGGCGCCAACGCCATCGGGACGATGCGGGCCGCGTTCGTCGTTGGGGTGCTTGGCTTTCTCGGGGCGACACTCCAGGGGGCCAACGTCACCGAGACCGTCGGCGGCGAGCTGGTGGTCGGCGCCACCATCGGCCCGGTGGCGGCGACGCTGGCGCTGGTGGTGGCGGCGGCGCTGATCGCGCTGGGCGTGTTCGGCGGCTACCCCATCGCCACCGCGTTCGTCGTCTCCGGGGCGGTCGTCGGCGTCGGGCTGGCGCTGGGCGGCGACCCCGCCACCGCCTCGTGGGTCGAGATCGTCGCCTTCTGGCTGCTCACCCCGCTGGTCGCGGCGCCGCTCGCCTACGCCACCGCCCGTCTGCTCCGGGCCGAGCGCGCCCCCGAGACGCTGACCGTGCCGGCGCTGGCGGCGGTCGTCGGCGTCATCGTCGCCAACATGGGGTTCACCCTGCTCGGCCGCCCCGCGGAGGCCGCCTCGGTGGCGACCGTCGCCGCCCGCCGGCTGGCGCCGACCCTCCCGGTGGGGGTCGGTCGGCTCGCCGCGACGGCGCTGCTGGCGTGGGTCGGCTGGAGAGTCCTGCGCCGCGGCACGCTCGTGGACCCGGTGCGGGCCGAGCGCCGCCTGCTGCTGGTGCTGGGCGGGTTGGTGGCGTTCTCCGCCGGCGGCGGCAAGGTGGGGCTGGCCGTCGGGCCGTTGTTGCCGCTGGTGGGGTCGGTCGCCGCCTGGGTGCCGCTGCTGGCCGTGCTGGCGTTCGGCGGGCTGGGCCTGCTGGTCGGCTCCTGGATGGCCGCCACCCGGATGATCAAGGCGCTCAGCCGGGACTACTCGCAACTGGGCCCGCGGCGGGCGATTGCGGTGCTGGTGCCCTCCTTCGCGGTTGCCCAGGCCGGCATCGCGCTGGGCGTGCCGATGGCGTTCAACGAGATCTTCATCAGCGCCATCGCCGGCAGCGGCCTCTCGGCCGGCGGGGGGTCGGTGAGCCGCTCGAAGCTGGGTTACACCGCCGCCGCCTGGGTCGGCTCGCTGCTGGCGGGCGCCGCGCTGAGCTACGCCGGGCTGGTCGTCCTGCTGGGGGTGGGGTGAGCCGCGGGAACGTCGCCGCGGCCCTCAGGCCGACCCCTCGGGCGCCGGAATCGGCTCCTCGATCCACTCGTTGTAGAACGTCTCGATGTCCGGCTCGAACTCGTGGACCAGCGGGTAGCCCGGCATCACGTTGGTCACCTCCAGCAGCGTCTTACAGCCCGGACAGAAGAACTCCCGCAGCTCCATGTACTCCGGGTTGGGGTGCATCCCCTCCGGGTAGATCTCCCGGTAGTCCGAGTCCGAGTCACGGACGTTGATCAGCGCCTCGCGCTTCCAGTTCTCGTCGTGGGCGCAGAACTCGTGGCCGCAGTCGCACTTGATCACCCAGTCGTCCTCGCCCTTGGCGACGACGTAGAGCTGCTCGGCGTACGGGATGACGATCGGGTCGTCCCAGTCGACCCGCTCCTGGAGCACGTCCCGCACCGTCTGGAAGCGGTCGCTGTCCTTGAAGTCGCTCATCATGCCGTGGAGCTGGTCCCACTCCAGGTTCTCGTCGACCAGGTCCTCGATGATCTCGCGTGGGTATGAGTCGGGCATTGTCAGTCGTCGTCGGTCGCCAGCGTCCGCTCGCCGAACGTGGCGCTCGGGCCGGCGAGGTCCTTCAGCGAACGGTCCGTCCAGGTGTAGGGAACGAGCGGCTCGTCCTCGCGGCCGACCCCGGTCCAGGTCTCGTGGCCCTTGGTGGGGTTGTCCCACTTGCGCTTGAAGCCGGAGCCGAAGCGGTACTCCAGGGAGGTCTCGGCGGTCTCGCTCAGCTCGAAGCCGAACTCATCGGGCAGCTCCCAGAAGTTGGTGAAGAACGCCGTGAACTGCTGGCTCATCCGCATGCTGCTCTCGTAGGTCTTCTTCACGTCGTCGATGAACGCCCCCTCGCGGACCCGCTCGCGCTCCTCGTCGTACCACTCCGAGACCGGCACCGCCTCCTCGGCGCGCTCGTCCATCATCTCCTCGCGCAGCTCCCGGGTGGCCTCCTCGTCGACCGCGAACTCCCCCTCGACGGCGGAGTTGTGCTTGGCGTCCTCGCTCACCTGCTCGACGACGACGCCGTAGGCGTCCTCGGCGTGGCGCGGCAGCACGTAGCCGTCGTGGATGTCCGACAGCACCTCCCCGGGGTCGCGCTCCAGGGGGTCGCCCAGCCCGGAGCCCCCGCGCAGGTAGTTCAGGTAGAGGTCGTAGTCGTCGAACTCCTTGGGCGTGGAGATACCCTTCGGCGTGCGGGTGATCTCCCCGTCGATCCGCTCCTCGAAGGCGCCGCTCTCCGGGTCCAGGTCGTGCTGGGGGTACTCCTCGCCGTTCTCGAAGCGCTCGGCGAGGTCCGTGTCCCGGGCGTTGAGGATGTACCCCGAGGCCGCCGGGTAGCCACCGAACAGCCCGGAGTCGCTGGTCATGTAGCCGTTGCCCATCTCGTACAGCAGCCACCGGGTGACGTCCTTGACGGTGCGCAGCGACTCGAAGCCGGCGCCGCCGGTCTTCCGGCCGGGGCCGCCCGTGTTGGGCTTGACCGCCCGCCCGAGGAACGGCAGCGGCTCCGTGCGCTCCCACACCTCGGCGTCGCCCATGTCCCCCTCGGGGTTCCAGATGGCCGCCGCGTGGGGCTCGCCGTCGGCGACGTAGCGGGCGCCGACCCCCTCGCAGGCCGCCTCGAAGGAGTTCACCGCGTGGAGCTTCCCGAACTGGTCGATACCGCCACCCTGCAGCCAGTTGGAGGTGTTGGCGTTGCCGGCGTTGATCTCCTCCCAGAACCCGCGGGCGTAGTACCCCCGCGAGAGATGCTGCCACAGCGGCGCCCACGCCGAGACGAGGTAGTGCCAGGCGTAGGCGTGGGCGGTCTCCGTGTTCTGGGTGTTTGCCCACGACCCCTCCGGGAGGTGGAAGTCACAGGCGTAGTAGGCGCCGTCGTTGACGTTCTCGTTGGGGATCACCGTCTGGGTGAGCATCACCCAGATGCCGCCCTGAATCGACGCCGGCGTGCAGTTGTACGGGTGCCAGCCCCACTTGTTGGCCCCCTCGAAGGACACCTGGAACGTGCCGTCCTCGCGGACGTGCAGCTCCGAGGGGGCGTGCATGATGTGGTTCTCGTCGGCGTACTCCCGGGTGAGGTTGTCCTGGCCCTCGTACAGCGCGTCCACGAACGACACCCCGCGGTAGGTGCCCGGCAGCATCGTCTTCTGGATGCGCCGGCGGAACCCGCGGCGGCCGTCCTCGACGGCCTCGCGGCTGAGCTGTTTGAACGCCTCGAGACCGTACTCGTCGATCAGCTCCTTCACGGCGTCACGGATCATCAGACAGCCGGTCATCCGGGTGCGCTCGTCGAGCTTGAGGAACTCCGGCGTGCGGGTCTTGTCCACGTAGTCGCGCTCCCAGGAGTTGTACAGCTCGAAGTCCTCGCCGATCTTCCGGGCGGAGTAGTGGGCGCCGTCGCCGAACCGGGAGGCCTGCGAGACGTTCATGCTGCCGGGGCCGATGGCGCCGGTGTCGATGACGTGGGTGACCCCGCCGGCCCAGGCGACGAGCTCCCCGTCGTGGAAGATGGGGATCATCGTGCAGATGTCACACGGGTGGACGTCGCCGATGTGGGGGTCGTTGTTGACGAACACGTCCCCGGGCTCGATGCCGGGCGACTCCTCCCAGTCGTGGTTGATCATGTACTTGATCGCCTCGCTCATCGTGTGGATGTGCACGATGATCCCCGTCGAGACGGCGATGGAGTCCCCCTCCGGGGTGAACAGCCCGTAGCACAGCTCCCCCTCCTGCTCGACGATGGGGGTGGCCGCGACCTCCTTTGAGGTCTCGCGGGCGGTGACCAGGTCACCCCGGAGCTGGGAGAACATCTGCTCGTACTGGATGGGGTCCTCGGACTTCAGCTCCAGCTCCTCGAGCCCGGCGTAGTGGCCCGTCGCGGCGGTCTCCTCCTCGACGGCGGCCATCTGCTCGCGCAGCGTCCGGCCGTCCCAGCCGACGCCCTCGTCGAGCTCCTCGCGTTTCTCGCTGACGAGCTCCTGCTCGCGTCGCATCCGGGGGTAGCTCACGTCCTCGCTCTCCGTGGTCCGGTCGCCCACGGTCGGGGTGGTCTCGGTGTCGTGGTCGGAACTCATGGGTGGTGGCGTCTGTTCACAGCCAGACGCGGGCTGCTGTGGTGCACCCACGGCCGCCGCGGGCGGGCGTGGATGCATCTCCACAGGAGGGGTGGACGGTCAGCCCGTCCGCGAGAGGTGGTGGACCCGGTGGCGGTCCAGCCGGGTCTCGTACCCCGGCGGCAGCACGAACGTCGTCGCCGCCCCCTCCAGCACGGCCGGCCCGCGGATCTCGTTGCCAGGCTCCAGGGCGTGGAGGTCGAAGATCCGCGTCTCCAGCCAGTCGCCCTCCCAGTACGCCGACCGTGGCTCCTTGTAGGCGGCCTCCGGGGGTTCCGGGCCGACCGGCTGCTCCTCGGGGAGCTCCGGTTTCACCACGTCGCGCACGCCCCGCACGGACGCCTGGGTGATGGTGTGGCCCAGCTCCGGCGACCGGGCCTCCTCGGAGTACTGCCGGCGGTACTCCCGCTCGAAGGTCTCCAGCAGCTCCTCCAGCTGGTCGGCGGTGTCGGCCCGCCCCACCGGGGAGTCGATGTCGATGCTGTTGAGCTGGCCCTGGTACTGCCCGAGCACGTGGTACTGGAACTGGATCTCCTCGCGGTCGACGTTGCTGTTGGCGAACTCGTCGACGATCTTCTCCTCGAGGTTCGCCCACACCTCGCTGAGCCGGGCGCCCGCCGTCGCGGCGGCCTCCTCCACGGAGACGTCCGGGTCGATGTCGATGCTGGTGGTCTGGTCGTAGCGGTACTCGTAGTCGGCCGCGCCACAGCCGAAGGCCGAGAACGCCGCGGCCCACTCCGGCACCAGCACGTCGTCGAACCCCAGGTCCTGGGTGTAGCCGGCCGTGTGGACCGGCCCGCCGCCGCCGTAGGACAGACAGGTGAAGTTCGACGGGGCGTACCCCTCGCCGGTGACCACCGCCTCCAGGTCGTTGCGGAGCTTGTTCTCCAGCAGGTCCACCACCCCCTGGGCGGCCTCGTGGACCTCCATGCTGAGCGGCTGGGCGACCTGCTCGCGGATCTCCCGCTCGGCGACGTCCCGGTCGATCGGCATGTCGCCGCCGAGGAAGTTCTCCGGGTCGATCCACCCCATCGCGACGTGACAGTCCGTCACCGTCACCGTCTCGACGTCCGTCTCGACGGCGGACACCCCCACCTGGTCGCCGGCGCTCTCGGGACCCAGCTCGATGCTCTCGAAGGTGGGGTTGACCGTCACGTAGCTACCGGTGCCGGCGCCGACGCTCTCCATGTTCACCATCGGCAGCGACAACAGCAGCCGCGCCATCTCCGGGTTGTAGTCGATCTGCCAGTCGTTGCCGATGATAATCCCCATGTCGAAGCTGGTCCCACCGATGTCGGTGCAGACCATGTTCTCGTAGCCCAGGTTCTCCCCGAAGTAGTTCGCCCCGATCATCCCGCCGATGGGGCCGGAGATCATCGTCCGGGCCAGCTCGTTGGCCTCGATGTCGATGGTGCCGCCGTGGCTGGCCATCACCCGGACGCCGACGTCGCCACCGTGCTCGGTGACCGACCGCTGGACGTTCCCCAGCTGCTCGCGGGACGGCTCGGCGGCGTACGCCTCCGCGACCGTGGTGTTGAGCCGCTGGAGCTCCTTCAGCGTGGGGTAGTACTCGCTGGACAGCATCACCGTCGTCGCCGCGCCGTGCTCGTCGATCACCTCGCGGGCGATCTCCTCGGCGCGGCGCTCGTGGGCGCCGTTCCGGTAGGAGTGGAGGAACATCACGACGATGTGGTCGGCGCCCCGCTCCAGCAGCTCTCCGACCCCCTCGCGGACGTCCTCCTCGTACAGGGGGATTAGCTCGTTGCCCTTCACGTCGATGCGCTCGCGGACCCCCCGGATCATGTCCCGCTCGATCAGCGGCTCCGGGTGTTTGTGGGTGTTGACGTGGAGCCGGTCGGAGTAGGAGTAGCCGGTGTAGGACTGTCGGCCCCGCCCCATCCGGAGGGTGTCCTCGAGGCCGCCGGTGGTGAGCACGCCGACGTCGACCTCGCTCTCGCGCTCGACCAGCCGGTTCAGCATCGCCGTGCCGGAGTACACCGTCGAGACGAGGTTCGGGAACCCCTCCTCGACGTCGAGTCCCCAGTCGGTGAGCGCGTCCTGCGAGGAGTTGACGAACCCCCGGGACTCGTCCTCGGGGGTGGTCTTCGCCTTCCCCAGCGTGAACTCCCCGTCCGTGTCCATCACGAAGGTGTCGGTCATCGTGCCGCCGGCGTCGATCGACAGCACCTCGGGGGTGTGGGTGTCCGAGCCGTCGTCTGAGGTCGCCATCGGCGGTTCGTTTCGGGCGTTGGTCGTTAGATGTTACCACGAACCGCGGTGACATATGTCGTGCTTTAATCAGGGCCCGGCCCCGGGCCGCTGAACAGACACCGCAGCAGGCCGTTCTGGGCGCGCCGGAGCCGCTCGCTCAGCGTGGATCGGCCGATCCCCAGCGCCTCGGCGACCTCCTCGCTGGTGGCCTGCTGGGGCACCGCGAAGTGGCCCATCTCGTAGGCCGTCCGCAGCACCTCGATCTGGTCGGCGGTGAGAAACCCCCGCAGCCCGCGCTCGAACCGGTCGCGGGCCAGCGGGTAGCCCGGCCGCTCCAGCTCCGTCGTCCCGCGGAGCTCGAAGGCGCCGTAGGCGTCCTCGATGGCCGCCGCCAGGTCCCGCAGCTGGTTCCAGTCGTCCACGCTGACGACCCCCTCGATACCGTCGGACCCGCCCACCAGCCGGTGGGGGACCGCCCCCTCGGCGACCACCGTCGACAGCACGGACGGCTCGAACGTCGCGGCCGCCAGCAGGTGGTAGCGGTGCCCGTCGCAGGCGCTGGGCGCGCAGTGGCGCACGGACAGCCCGGCCACCCCCACAAGCGTCCGGGCGGGATCACACGGCGCCACACAGCACAGCGTCAGCGACGCCAGCGCCCGGCCGCCACACAGCGGGATAGCGTTGTCGAGCTCCACCGTCTCGACGGGGTCCAGATGCTGGCGGAGCCGCTCGAACAGCCCGGCCGACGGCATCCGGAACTCCAGGCGCAGCATCCCGGCTACCAGTAGGGCTGTCGCAGCGAGCGCTTGTCCACCTTCCCGTAGGGTGTCTCCGGCAGCTCGCCGACGAAGTCCACCGAGTCCGGGAGCTCGTGGTCCGCGAGGTGGTCGGCACAGAACTCGCGCACCCCCTCGAGGGCGAGCTGTCCCCCCTCCACGGTGGCGACGACCGCCTTCACCGCCTGGTCGACCTCCGCGCGGTGGGCCCGCACCGGCGTCGGCTCGTGGGCGGCGGGGACGCCGATCACCGCCACCGCCCGCACGGAGGGGTGACGCTGGACGACCGCCTCCACCCGCGTCGAGAACACCGGCCGGTCGCCGGTGTGAATCACGTCCTGGGCGCGGTCCAGCACCACCAGCCGTCCCTCGTCGTCGATCCGGCCCAGGTCGCCGGTGGGGATCCACTCCCCGCCGTCGTCGCCCCGGCCGTGGTAGCCCGCCATCCCGAAGGCGGCACGGACGTGTATCTCGCCGACGTCCTCCCCCCAGCGGGGCTCCTCCTCGATGCGGACGTCGGCGTACCCCGTGGGGTAGCCCACCGTGTCGAGCACGGCCCCCTGGCGGGGCTGGTGTCTGTGCTTGTGCAGCGTGGTGACGACGTCCGGCGCCTCGATCAGCCCGTACACCTGGACGAACACCTGGCCGAACCGCTCGATACCCTCCTCGACCAGCGCCGGCGGCATCGGCGCGGCGCCGTACACCACCGTGTCCACGGAGTCGACGTCCGTCGACCCGATGCGGTCGTCCCGGAGCAGCCGCCCCAGCATCGTCGGCACCAGGAACGTCCAGGTGATCTCCTCGCGCTCGATGGCCGCCAGCACGCGGCCGGCGTCGAAGCCGGGCTGGAGCACCAGCGTCGCCCCCTGGGCCAGCCCCGCGCGGGCGACGAAGTTCGCCGAGTGCGCCAGCGGCGTGCTCAGCAGCACCCGCTCGTGGCGACGCACGTCCAGCTCGTGGATGTGGGCGGCGGCGTTGATCACCAGCGACTCGTGGGTGTGCATCACCCCCTTCTGGGGGCCGGTGGTGCCGCCGGTGTAGAACACGCTGGCGACGTCCCCGGGGTCGACGGCGACCGACGGCGGGGTCGGCGACTCCCGCTCCAGCAGCGCCTCGTAGGACTGGAACCCCACGGGGAGGTCACAGTCCTCGCAGACGGCGATGAGATACCGCAGGTCGAACAGCTCCCGCTGTATCTCCCGGGCGACGTCGATGAACTCCGGGCCGACCACCAGCGCGCTCGCGTCGGCGTCCTCCAGCACCCGCCGGACGTGCTCGGCGTCGAGCTGGCTGTTCATCGGCACACACACCACCCCCGCCCGCGCGGCGGCGATCTCCGTGACGAGAAACTCCGGCCGGTTGGCCATCAACACCGCCACCCGGCGGTCGTTGCGCAGCCCCATCGAGCGGAACGCGGCCGCGAGCTTCGCGGTGCGCTCGTCCAGCTCGCGGTAGCTCAGCTCCCGGTCGCGGTAGCGGATCGCCGGCCGCTCGCCGAACCGGGCCAGCAGCTTCCGGTAGTAGGCGTCCAGCCGCAGCGGTTCCCGTGGCACGCCGGTAGCTCACGACCGCATCCACGTAAGTGTTTGACACGCACACCGCGGGGTGGGACGGCGCTCCGGAGCCGCCTGTTGTATTATCGAGTGAACACGAACGGACCGGAGGGCGCCGTAGTGTTGCAGAGATATCTGTCTGTTTGGGGGTAGGTAAGTGAGGGCTGTCGGTACTCTGAGGTGGACTATGGACGACAGCAGTAGAACCCCGTCTCGGCGGGACGCGTTGAAGCTGGTCGGCGCGGCGGGAACGTAGGCGGCCTCCCGCCAGGTGACGTCCCGAGTGTCGAACGCACGATGGTTCGCACTCCGGGGGCGCCCCCGGAGTAACCCGTTCGGTCTCGGGGCCGTGTGGCTGTGGGTGACAGGGCCGCCCGCCGGTCGGTCCTACCGCCGGAGCCGCCCGAGCAGCCGGTAGTCGTGGTCGGGGGTGTACCGGCGGAACAGCAGGCTGTTGGACAGCACGGAGACGCTGGAGAACGCCATCGCGCCGGCGGCCAGCACCGGCTGGAGCAGCCCCAGCGACGCCAGCGGGATCATCGCCGTGTTGTACCCCAGCGCCCACACGAGGTTCTGCTTGATCTTCGACAGCGTCGCCTCCGAGACCCGGATCGCCTTCAGCACGTCCAGCGGGTCGTCCCGCATCAGCGTGACGTCCGCGGCCTCGATGGCGACGTCCGTCCCGCTGCCGATGGCGGTGCCGACGTACGCGACCGCCAGCGCCGGCGCGTCGTTCACCCCGTCGCCGACCATCATCGCCTTGCGCCCCTCGCTCTGGATCGCCTCGACGGCGTCGGACTTGTCCTCGGGGAGCACCTCCGCCCGGACGTTCGCGGGGTCGATGCCCACCTGCTCGGCGACCGCGCGGGCGGTGCGCTCGTTGTCGCCGGTGAGCAGCATCACCTCCAGGCCACGCTCGCGGAGCCCGGCGACGGCCTCCTTCGCGCTCTGCTTGACCGTGTCGGCGTCGGCGACCACGCCCAGCAGCTCACCGTCGCCGGCCACCAGCATCGCCGTCTTCCCCTCGCTCTCGAGCCGTTCCATCGTCTCTGCC
>Ga0207797_1002773_pt1 | contig 12013 bp, 7 predicted proteins | sample PRCRCaboRojoPR_6_FD_187275 | JGI IMG/M metagenome (GOLD analysis project Ga0207797, IMG submission 187275) | Marine sediment microbial community from Cabo Rojo, Puerto Rico - PR CR 10% Liquid 1 (SPAdes) | ecosystem: Environmental > Aquatic > Marine > Coastal > Sediment | place: Cabo Rojo, Puerto... | reverse complement strand
TCGACGCCCGGCGTCGTGCTGTCGCAGGCCACGAGGCCCACGGCAAGGAGCAGAAGGACGGCGCCGCGACCGATGAAGGAGCGAAGAGAGGTCGGGGAGGGCATTGTGCAGGAGGAAGTCGTTCGTTCAGGAGGTTCGTACGGAGGGAAGAAACAGGGTCAGGATGATTGCATCTGGTATCAGAACTGCAGGCGGAGTCCGACGAACCAGCGACGGCCCGACAGAAAGGGCACGTTCCGCGCGTCGGTGTAATCGGTGAGGTTTTCGACGCCGGCCTGAAGCGCATGCGTCTCGAAGACCGGCTTCGTGATCGTCAGGTCCCAGAGCGTGTAGCCCGGCGCATACTCGGCATCGACGTCCACAATGCCGTTCCCATTGCGGTCGCCGAGCCCGTAGCGCCCACGGTACCGGCCCTCGACGGACACCGTGAGGTCCGGCCGGTCGGCGTGGTACGTCGTGCGAAGCGTCGCCTGGTGCCGGGAGCGCCCTGAGAGGCCGCCGTACTCCGACGGGGAGACCGGAACGTCGCGGCCGCTGTCGGTGCGGCGGAAGATTTCACCGTCGTTCAGGGCCGCAAGCACGTTCCGGCTTTTCGCCTCCAGAAAGGTGTAGCTCCCGGCAACGGTCCATCCGTCAAGGGGATGCAGCTGCGTCTGCAGCTCGACGCCGCGCGTGAAGACGTCCTGCCGGTTAAAGTAGGTGAACACCTGCTGGCCGTTCGTCTTCTGGGCCACCGGCTGCGTGTCGATGAGGTTGGAGACTTCGTTGTGGAACGCGTTGACGCTCACCGTCCACCGCGCAGACGGATCGAGGGTGACGCCGATGTTGTAGGCCACGGACCGCTCCGGCTCCAGCGGCTCGCCGAGCGTTTCGGGTTCCCGCAGAACCGTCTGGATGCGTCCCTGCTGCTCCAGGCCGCGGAGCCCCTCACGGACGCCCGACGCGCCGAAGACGCTGTATCCCACCTGCGGATTGGTGTAGTCGAGATGGAGCTGCCGGAACGCCGGCGCCTTGTAGCCCGAGCCGATGGAGGCCCGAACGCGAAGGGTCTCCGTCGGGCGAAGGAGCGCGGCGAGCTTCGGGCTCAACCGCGTCGGGTAGTCGCTGTGCGCGTCGAGGCGTGCGCTGGGCGTGAGCGTCAGCCAGGAAGCGACCTGCCACTCGTCCTGGAGAAAGGCAAACCCGCCGGTGCGCTCGCCGGTGACGCGGTCGGCGTCCACGGTCTCACGGATGAACCCGGCGCCGCCCGTCAGCAGGTGCGCCTCGGACACCACGGCGGTGAGTTCGGTCTCGGCTTTTCCATAGTGCTGATCGAAGCGCGAGTCGGTGAGGGGTGTACCGTCGGCGCGGCCGGTGAGGCGGGATTCCGTGTGATAGCTGGTGAGGTGCAGGCGCGTCTCCCAGCGCATGCCGGCAGACGGACGCACCGTAACGCTCGGCGTGAGGCTCCAGTCCCGACGTTCTTCTTCATCGTCGAAGGTCTGCTGGCGCCCGGACACGGCAACGCGGCTGTTCTGCAACTGCGTGGACAGGCGGCCCCGCAGCGAAAGACCGACGCGCTCCGTTGCTTCAATGCCGAGCTGGCCGCGCGCCACGTAGGTGCCAAATTCCGGAACCGTGGGCGTCGTCGTTCCGGGCGACAGGTCGTACCCGCCTGAGGCGTAGCGACTGGCGAAGAGGTGCCCGTGCCACGCGTCGCGCTGCGTGGCCACCCGGCCGCTGACGTCCGTTGTTCCGTGCGTGCCGTACCGCAAGCGGCCCTGCCCGCTGAGCGGCTCGCGGGCGTCCTGCGTGATGATGTTGACCACCCCGGCCAGCGCCTCGCTGCCGTACAGCGACGACGAGGGCCCCCGCACGATCTCCACGCGCTCCACGCTGCCCATCGCGAGGCGGTCCAGGTCCAGCGTGCCGGCCGTTCGCCCGATGACGGGCTGTCCGTCCACGAGGACGAGCACGTACTCACTGCTGAGGCCCTGCATCTGAAGGCCGGTGCCGTGGTCCGACTGGAGCTGGAGCCCGGGCTGCGTGCGCAGCACGTCGGTCAGACGCAGGGCGCCCTGCGCCTCGATCTGCCGACGCGTAACGACGTTGGTCGGGACGGACACGTCTTCCAGTTGCTGCTCGGTTTTGGTGGCCGTCACCACCACCGGATCGAGGGCGATCCGCCAGAGCGAGTCGGCCGTCGACGCCCGAACCGCTGTGGAGTCGTCGGCGGGGGGAACCTGGGCCCACGCAGGCCCGGGTGCGAAAACAGCGACGAGGGCCGCGGCCGCCATTGCCACAAAAGGTCGAACGTGGAGAACGCGGCGTGCCATCGATGCAGAAACGCGTTAATTATTATTTAGACCAGTTCTAAACAGCGTGCAATCAAAGAGTATTGAACCAGGGCGCCGGCGTCAAGGCTGCCTGAGGACAGGGCCGGTGAACATTTCGCGAAGCCGGGCCGCTATCCCGACGTCGGCAGGTCGGCGGTGACGGCAACGGGACGCGCCTCCTGCGTGGAGGTCTTCGCTTCGATTTCGGCACGGCGCCGGGCCGTGCGCTGCGCGACGACGAGCCACCCGACGGCGATGACGAGCGTGAGCACGACGAACGCGGCCACGACGAGCCACACGCCCGTCGGTACGGGCGGAACGGGCACCGCCGCCTGCGTGACGCGGGCATTCGTCCCGCTGAACGCCGCCGCGACGGAGACGGTGTCGCGGTGCGTCGTGCCGTCCCACGCCGTCGCCGAAAGGGTCAGCGATGGGTCGGCCGTTGCAGGAGGCGCGACCGACAGGGGGTGCGTGACGGGCACGCTCGGATGGCGTGTGGCCGCTGTGCTGTCCGGTGCGCCGGTCCACTGCAGGGTCGCGGCCTTCAGGTTGGCCGTGGCCCCGTCGGGTCCGTGGAAGAGCACGCGGTAGGAGGGCGCGGACGATGGGTCCGGCGGCGTCAGCTGGAGCAGGCGCGCCTGCCAGGGACCGACGGTGTGCGTCGTCGTGGCGACCGCCCGCGGGGCGTCGCGCATCATGTAGTTGTTCTCGACCTCCAGATAGCCGAACACCCCCGACGCAAGGAGCGAAATCACGGGCACGGCGGCGGCCGCGTAGCCCCAGCGCGGATGGCGGTCCGCCCCGGCGGCACGGGCTTTCTTCTCGGCGCGCAGGTGCCAGAGCCATCCGCCCGAGAGCATCAGGGTGGACAGCAGGAGGCCGAAGACGAACCACACCGCCTGCGACCACAATCCGCCGAACGTGCCGAAGTGGAGCGGATCGGCCATGTCGGCGATGCGGTGGTGGAGCCCGATCTCGGTGCCGTTCTGGACGGACAGCACCGCGCCCGTGACGGGATCGATTTGTACCGTGTTGGCGCGGGGGCGTACGAGCCAGGCCTCCGCCTGTCCGCGGATGTGCGTGGCGCGCTCCGCCGTTCCGGGGATGATGTCGATCGGCTCGAGCTCCGGAAAGGCCGCTTGGGCGCGTTCCACCTGCTCGCCCAGCGGCAGCATCTCGGGCGTGGGGCCGCGCTCGACGAGCGTCGTCTCGTCAAACGTTCCCAGGCCGGATCCGGGGGCAGGGGCCAGGAGCTCCACGCCGTACCAGAGGGCCGTCGCTACGATAAGGATGGTGAACGCCAGGCTCCACACGCCGAGGAGGCGATGCCCGTCCGAGAAGAAGAGGCGCACGTCCTCCCAGCGCCAGCGGACGAGGTGCCGGTACCAGTTGTCGTAGAAGAGGATGCCCGTGATGGCCGAGCCCGCGAGGACGAACGCAAAGAGCGTCACCCACAGGATGCCGAACGGGTTCGGCACGAACATGCGGCGATGGAACGAGCGGAAGAAGCGCTGCACGGTCCAGAAGTTGCCGCGCTTCTGCACGGTTCCGGTTTCTGGATGGACCCACAGCTTCACGCTTCGGCCGGCGGGATCCGTGGCGTAGACGGTGGTGGCAAATCCGTCGTGCCGCGGCCCCTGGATGAACGTCACGACGTGGTTGGGATAGGCCGCCTCGACGCTGTCCTGCATCGCCGTCCAGTTCACCGTCTCCGCGTCGGCCCGCACGGCGGGGTCCACCAGCCAGTCGATCTCCCAGCTGAAGACGGCGATCGTGCCGGAGAAGCACACCACGAACAGCAGCAGGCCCAGATTCAGCCCGAGCCAACCGTGCCAGCGGAAGAGCGTTTTGTTGTCCGGCCAATTCATGGGAGCGGGGCGTAGTACGTGAGACGTGAGACGTGAAGTACGTGGGACGTGAGACGTGAATCGTTCGAACCAGAATCACGTCCCACGAATCACGTCTCACGCATTGTTGCGTTCGACAGAGGAAGGAAAGGAAAAACGATCCACCGTAGATCCAGAGGTGTGCCTTCCTAAAAGTCGACACTCACCTCCAGGCTGAACGTGCGCGGCTGTCCGGGCCAGAGGGCGCGGGCGTTGTAGCCGCCCAGGAAGTGCCGCTCGTCGAACAGGTTCTTGACGTTCAGCTGCAGGGTGTATCGGCGCCACTGGTAGTAGACCGCCGCGTCGAACACGGTGTAGGACGGCAGCTCGACGGTTCCGAACGTGTCCCGGTCGCCGACGAAGATGGCGCCGCCGCCCACGCCGAGCCCGAGGTCCGGGAATTCGTAGCGCGACCAGAGGGCCGCGGTGTGGTGGGGCGCGTTCGGTTGCGTCTGCCCCTCCAGCTCCTCGTTCGTGTCCTCGGTGACCTCGGCGTCGTTGTAGGCGTAGTTGGCCGTCAGGCTCCAGTTGGGGGTGAGGCTCCCGATCGCATCGAGTTCCAGGCCCTGGCTTTCGACCTCACCAAGCGCGATGAGGCGGCCGGTATTGTCGGGGTCCTGCACGAGCACGTTCGTCTTGGCGATCTGGTACCCCGCCACGGACGTCGTCAGGCGTCCGTCGAAGAGTTGCGCCTTGGCGCCGCCTTCCACCTGCCAGCTCTCCGTCGGCCCGAACGGACCGCCGACATCGGTGCCCTGGTTGAAGACGCTCGGCGGACTGAAGCCCTCGCTGTACGACCCGTAGAGCGACACGTCGTCGATCGGCTGGTACACCGCGCCGGCGCGAAACGTGAAGGCGCCCTCCGTCGCGTTCGCACTCGGGTTTTGATCGCCCCGGGGCGTGCTGATGGTCCGGACGAAATCCTGTTCGTACGTGTCGTACCGCACGCCGCCGAGCAGCTTCCAGGCGGGCGTGAGCGTAACGAGGTCCTGCACGATGAATCCGAGCGAGCGGTCGGTGCGGTCTCCGTCCAGCGTGAACAGAAGCGGGTACGACGACGGATTCCGACCGCCGTAGTCCGGATTGAAGATGTTCAGCGGCGGGGCGTCGCGAAACGTATAGTCGGTCCCCGTGTCGGAAATGTACGCATCGCCGCCGACGAGCACGTCGTGCGTGACGGGACCAGTCGTGACGGTTCCGGTGAGGTTTACGTTGACCGCGGTCTCGTCAACGTCGAACGTCTGATCCCGGAACTGCCGTCCCAGAAACAGCTGTCCGCCCTGCTGCCCGAATCCGCGCGGCTCGTGGTATTCGTTCGTGTACGTGGTGTGGGTGAAGCGCGCGACGCTTTGCACCTGCCACGCGTCGGAAAAGGCGTGCGCTATCTCGGCCTGGGCACCGAAGCCCGAGGCGGTGGCCTCGTCGCCCGGCTCGTTACCAGTCCACTCGATCGGGAGCGCGTCGATGTCCGGGGTTCCGCTCGGGTTGGGCGGAGCCACGATGCCCCGGTCGCGCTGGCCCTCGCGCACCTCGTCGTAATAGCGGCCCTCGACCGTGATCTTCGTCGCGGATCCGGGTGTCCAGGACAGTTTCGGGATGATCTCGCCGCGGCGCGTGTCCTGGAATCGTCGGAAGCTGCCGCTGCTCTCGACGTCGCCGAGGAGGCGATACTGGAGCGCCCCGTCGTCGGTGAGCGGACCGGTCAGGTCGACGGATCCGCTGTACTGGTCGTAGCTGCCTCCTTCGAGCGACACGGTGCGCAGCGACGTACCGCGCGGCTCTTTCGTCACGATGTTGATGAGGCCGCCCGGCTCCAGCTGGCCGAAGAGGACCGACGTGGGGCCTTTCACGACCTCGATGCGCCGGACGTCCGTCATCTTCGGATTGGCGAAGAAGAAGCTGCCGAGGGCCTTCGTTCCGTCCACCAGCACGGCAGAGGTGCGGAAGCCGCGCATCGTGAAGTCGATGTAGCTGGAGAAGGCGTTGACCCCACTCACGTTGCGGAAGACCTCGTCCAGCCGGTCCACGTCCTGGTCCTCCAAGAAGTCGCCGTTGATGGCCTGGACGGCCTGCGGGACGTTGAGCACCGGCGCGCTGAACTTGAATCCCGCAGTCGTAACCTCCGACGCGTACTGACGCCGGGCCAGCACCGTCACCGCTCCGGCCTCCACGGCTTCGGGGGAGAGCGAAATCTGCAGGCGCGTCGTTTGGCGCGTCCGGATTTGCACCTCGCGGCGGACGGTCGTGTATCCGACGAAGCTCGCCACAATTTCCTGCGAGCCGACCGGCACGTCCGCAATCACAAACCGGCCTTCTCGCGTCGTCGACGCGCCCCGATCCGTTTCCGCCACCCGCACGTTGGCTCCGGGAATCGGGGTGCCCGTCTCGGCTTCGACGATGCGGCCCTCAATGCGACCGGATTGCGCCCAGGTGGATCCGGTGAACCAGGCTCCAATCAAGAGGGCTGCAATCAGCGGACGGGTCGGCGGAGAGAGCGGCATGGGAAGACGGCGTGCATCGATGCTCTTATTTAGACTGAATACAGATAATCGACGAGAAGCAGAAGAATCAAGCGAACCCGTCTGTGCATCTGCAAAGGATTGATGATCTTTCCGGTGCTGGTACGGGGCCGCCGGACGCACGCAGGGCCTGCGGCCGCACTGCTTCGCCCCGCGACCCGTGTAGCTCCGGGACCCCGGATGATTGCGGTCGATTCGGTCCCGTGAATGAGAGGGGAGGCCGATGCCACATTTCGTTCCGGGAAGTGACGGGCGGTTCCGATCGGTCATGAGCCGGCCCGTCCGGAAGGGTGCGGATGACGCGGTGTTGGGCGCTGTTAGGCCGGAGGGAGCACAGCCCGGGCAGCCGTACGACCGGACGCAATGCCGGCCTCGATGGCGTCGCGACTGAAATCAGTCCCTGGCGGTAGGGGGGCGGCCGGCTCGATAATCGTCGCGTCGATGTGCTTGATGGGCCGGTTGCGCCTCGGGTGGGTGATGGTCACGCCCTTTTCCTCGGCTTGTCGGGCCACATCGTTCCAGTCGGTCAGTCCGCGCAGATCGTTGCGAAAGATCTCGCCGGTCATGATGTCAACCGTTTCTTGCACCACGTCCACGAAGTCGTTGATCGTCGAGCGGTCCGTGACATCCAGCGTTTGGGTGTTCAGAACGTAGAGCGCGTCGATGGCGTGCCGTTCCACCACGGTCGAGATCGGGCTGAAGTCGCGCGTGCCGCCGTCGATCCAGTGATCTCCGTTCCGGCGGACGGGCTCAGCAAGAATCGGGATGGAGGCGCTCGCCAGCACGTCCAGCACGGCCCGATCCAGCACGGTTTGCACCTCCACCGATCCGGTTTCCAACATGACGCGCACGGGATAGAAAACGGCGTCGAGGTGATCGATGTGTTGCACCACGCGCTGGATGCGCCGACGAAGCGGGCGCGTGTCGAAGAGTCCCAGCGGCGAGTCGCCAATCCCGATTTTCCACTTCGCCAGGTTCCAGGCAAACCGCCGGACGCCCCCGCTGTAGATGTCGTCGAACGAGTCGATGGTGTCAAGCTCGCGGCGCAGCAGGTCCAGCCGACCGGCCGCAACGGTCAGTCCGGCCAAGGCGCCTGCCGACGTTCCGGAGACGACGGTTGGGGTGATGCCGTGGTCGGACAGCACTTCGAGGGCGCCGAGGTGAAATGAGATCTTACTGCCGCCTCCGCTCAGGGCAAATCCAATCGTGCTCATGGCCGCTTTCGGTTGATTTCTGCGTCCTGGTTGGTGGACTTTCATGATACGCATGGGAGTCCACACATACGCATGGGAGTCCACACGGTCTCGCCCCTTGCTTCTGTGCGCGACCGTGCAACGCCGACCGGGTGAATCGCCCTGGTCGGCAGGAGGCCCAGATTTGGAACCGGCATCTCGCGGGAGGCCAAGAGACGTGGGGCCGGAGCGCCTACCGCGCCGTAAGCACCAGATCGTCGCGGTGGATGACGTGGTCGGTCGGTGCGTACCCGAGGGCGTCTTCGATGGCGTGGCTCTGCAGTCCTTGGATGCGCTGCAGGTCGGCCGCGCCGTACTGTGTGATGCCTTTCCCGACTTGGACCGACGCACCGTTGCTTTCGACCTCGACCGTCACGGCATCGCCTCGGGCGAAGGGCCCTTCGACGCCGACGATGCCTGACGGCAGCAGCGACGCGCCCTGCGCGCGAAGCGCGTCGGCCGCGCCGGCGTCTACGAAAATGCGCCCTGCTGTGGGCAGAGCGTGGAGCATCCAGTGCTTGCGTGCCGAGAGGCGGCGAGAGCCGTCGCGTCCCTCGAAAAGCGTTCCAGGGACCGTGCCCCGGGCGAGGGCGTCGAGGTGATCGCCGTTCGTGCCGTTGACCAGCACGGTGTCGATGCCGTAGTCGGTGGCCTTCTCGGCGGCCTCGACCTTGGTGCGCATGCCTCCCGTGGCCGCGGCGTGGTGCGATCCCCCGGCCATTGCGTAGATGGCGTCGTCGATGGTGTCCACGCGGCGGAGCAGTTCGGCATCGGGGTGTTCGTGCGGGTCGGCGTCGTAGAAGCCGTCCACGTCGCTGCAGATGACGAGCAGATCGGCGTCGGCGAGGACTGCCACGTAGGCGCTCAGATTGTCGTTGTCGCCCACCTGCAGCTCCTCGGTCGCCACCGTGTCGTTTTCGTTCACGATGGGAAGCGTGTTCGCTGCCAGCAGCTCGCCGATCGTGTTCTTGGCGTTTACGAAGCGCGACCGGCGCTGCACGTCGTCGTAGGTGAGCAGCACCTGCGCGCAGGGCGCGTCGAAGAGGCGGCTCCAGTGCTGCATGAGCCGCGGCTGCCCGATGGCGGCCAGCGCCTGCCGCTCGGGGATGGACAATCCGGTGCCCGGCCCGGTGCGTCCCTGCGCCGCCAGTCCGGCGGCGACGGCGCCGGAGGAAACGAGGATGACCTCCTTCCCGTCGCGTCGGCTTTCGGTGATGAACCGCGCAATGGCGAGCAGGTGGGTGGTGGAGCAGCCGCGCTCGTCGGGAGCCACGAGGGCACTGCCCACTTTAACGACGACACGGTTCCAGTCGGGCAGGTCCAGCGGGGGCGGCATCGGGGGGGCAGGTTCCGAGGGAAGATAGGGGACGGAAAACAATGATATTGCAATCGGCGACCGACGTTGCATGCGGGCGTCGCACTCCGCGCAGGCCGCGCCCCGAGCCGGCGGGACGACCCCCCTAACCCAGACTGCTTCTAAATCCGCCGCCACGCTGAACACCCGCTCAGCCCGCAGGGTAGGAGTCCGGCACGGCCCGTGTCAGACCCCAGCTCCTATGACCGTTACCCCGCTTACCGTCACCTTCGCCGCCATGGTCACCGCCGTGGCCACCGGGATGGGGGCGCTCCCGTTTTTTGTGGCGAAGGACGTGTCGCGTCGCAACCTTGGGCTCGCGAACGGCATGGCGGCCGGACTCATGCTGGCGGCGAGCCTCATGCTGTTCTACGAAGGCGGGATGCGCAGCGTCTGGAAGGTCGGGCTTGGGGCGCTTCTCGGGGGCGTCTCCATCGTGATCAGCCGCCAGTACCTGAGCAGCGACGAAGAGGTGCACGTCGGCAAGCTGCGTGGGGCCGATGCCCTGCAGGCGCTCATGATCGTCGGCATCATGACGGCGCACTCCTTCAGTGAAGGCATTGGCGTCGGCGTGTCTTACGGCGAAGGCGAAACCCTCGGCGTATTTATTACAGCGGCCATTGCGGTGCACAACATCCCGGAGGGACTGGCCATTAGCCTGGTGCTCATTCCGCGCGGCGTGTCGGTGTGGAAGGCCGCCGGCTGGAGCATTTTTTCGAGCCTGCCGCAGCCGCTCATGGCCCTGCCCGCGTTTCTGTTTGTGCAGGCCTTCCGTCCGTTTCTGCCCGTCGGGCTCGGCTTCGCCGCAGGAGCCATGCTGTGGATGGTGGGCCGCGAGCTGATCCCCGAGGCCCTGGAGGATGCGCGGCCCGGCCCGGTGGCAGCGATGGTCCTCCTGTCTACCGCCGCCATGCTGGCGTTCCAGTATGTGCTGAAGGGGTAGGCCGTCGCGCTGTGTCCCGCACGCTGTGTCCCGCAGCGGCGTCCTTCGCAATTGCCGTGCGGCGTTCGTACCCTGCGTGCGAGCCCCTGCTCGTGGCCGGCGTCCCTCGCCGCGTGCGAGACCGGACGGGGCCTGATTTTGCACTGCGGACTGCAGGACACGCATGACCTCTTCGCGCTGGGATCCCTTTCCGCTCCGCGTCTCCGTGGAGGACCTCGACCTGATCATCCGGCCCGTGACGGCGGCCGACAAGTCCCGCATCGTGGAAGGCCTCCGTGCCATCTCGCCCGAGACGTCATACCGTCGCTTCTTCACGCCGACGTTCTACCCGTCGGACGAGCAGCTCCGGTATCTGACAGACATCGACGGCGAGCGGCACATGGCCCTCGGGGCCGTCGATGCGTCGAAGGAAGGCGCGCCGGGCGTCGGGGTGGCGCGGTACATTCGCCTTTCGGAGGAGCCGACGGTGGCAGAGGCCGCCATCCTCGTGATCGACGCCTACCAGAGGCGGGGCGTAGGCTCGGTCCTCCTCGTCGCGCTCAGTCGCTATGCCTGGCACCACGGGATCCGGACGTTCCGCGGATATGTGCTGCCGGACAACCGGGCGTTCCTCCGATACCTGCAGGCCCTCGGCGCACGCAAGGAGCAGGTGGAGGACGGCATCCTCCAGCTCGACCTGCCGGTGTTGGGGCGGGCCGAGGATCTTCCTGAAACGCCCGCAGCGCAGCGTGCACGGCGGGCGTGGCGCACGGTCGACACAGCGTGGCCGGCCTGATCGTTTTTGCTCCCGGTACTGTATTCCCCCTGCATGCGAGCTGCCCTCCGCACCGTCTGGACCCATCGCCCGAGTCGCGCCGTCGCGCTTGTTTTTGCCTTCGTAAGCACGCTGTACGGAACGTGGCTGGCCCGCATCCCCGAGGCACAGCACGCGCTGGGGCTGTCGGAAGCGGCGCTCGGCGCTGCCTTGCTCGGGGCGCCAGTCGGCATGATTGCGGTGATGCCCGTGGCCGGCTGGATGATTGCCCGATGGGGGGCCGGACGCGTTACGCTGGGCAGTGCCCTGGCCTTCGCCGCGGCCCTCTCGGCACCCGCGTGGGCGTGGAACGGCCTCTCGCTTGCCGCGGGCCTCGGGCTGATCGGCATGACGGACGGCGTGCTCAACGTGGCGATGAACGCGCGGGCCAACACCATCGAGTCGCGCCGAGAGACGCCGATCATGTCGTCCTGCCACGGATTCTTCAGCGTTGGAGGCATGGTGGGTGCCGGGCTCGGGAGTGTGACGGCGGCCCTTGCGGTTCCCCTCACAGTCGCATTGGCCGGGGTGGGACTGGCCGGGGGAATGATGGTGTTCGGCATCCGAACGGCGCTCACCGTCGGCACCGAGACGCGGTCGCCGGGACCCGTGTTCGCTGTCCCGTCGCGCTCGCTGGTCGGACTGGCTGCGCTCGTCTTCTGTATCCTCCTTAACGAAGGAGCGGTGTCGAACTGGAGCGCGGTCTACCTTCGCAATGGGCTTGGGGCCAGTGCCGGGGTGGCCGGCCTTGGGTACGCTGCTTTTTCGTGCACCATGGCCCTCGGTCGCTTCTACGGCGACCGCATTACGGAGCGCCTCGGGGCACCCACGGTGGTGCGGCGGGGCGCGCTGCTGGCGGCTGCCGGGCTCGCCGGGGCGCTGGCGGTGGGGCATCCCATCGCCGCGCTCGTCGGCTTTGCGGCAATGGGACTTGGCTACGCGTCGCTCATCCCCATCCTCTTCCGGAGCGC
>Ga0207797_1002772_pt1 | contig 12014 bp, 10 predicted proteins | sample PRCRCaboRojoPR_6_FD_187275 | JGI IMG/M metagenome (GOLD analysis project Ga0207797, IMG submission 187275) | Marine sediment microbial community from Cabo Rojo, Puerto Rico - PR CR 10% Liquid 1 (SPAdes) | ecosystem: Environmental > Aquatic > Marine > Coastal > Sediment | place: Cabo Rojo, Puerto... | reverse complement strand
TTCGTCGGGGCGGGCGGCCTGGGAGTCGCGCTACGGCGGGCAGAACCCCGACCGACCCTCGCGGCCGGACTGCTCGTCTTCGCGGCGCTCGTCCCGTTCGCGGCCGTCGGGCTCCGGCTGGGGTCGCTTCTGCCGCTCGCCGTCGGTCGGCTCCTCGTCCGGACGAACGCGGCGTTCGTCCCGTTCGGGGCCGCCTGGGCGGCGCTCGGCTACCGGGTGTGGGCCGAGACCGGGTCTACCGGCCGAGGCGAACGGGCACCGCCGCCGCGGTGATCGAAGCGAGGTGGCCGAAAGCGCTAATCGGACCGGGACGAAGGTGGTAGACGAATGGCCGATCGCATCCCGCTTTTCGAGATCGCCTGGGACGAGCAGGACATCCTGAACGCGGTCGAGTCGATCGGCCGCGGGGGGTACTGGGCGAAGGGCCCGTACGTCGAGGAGTTCGAGGCCGGACTGGAGTCGTACCTCGGCGTCGAGCACGCCGTCGTCGTCAACTCCGGGACCACGGCGCTCGTCGCGGCGCTCCGTGCCGCCGGCGTCGGCCCCGGCGACGAGGTGATCGTCCCCTCGTTCACGTTCATCGCGACGGCCAACGCGGTCCGGCTGGTCGGCGCCGAGCCGGTCTTCGCCGACGTCGAACCCGAGACGTACGGGCTCGACCCCGAGTCGGTCGAGGCGCGGATGACCGACCGGACCGCCGCGGTGATCCCGGTCCACCTCTACGGCGCCCCCTGCCGCATCGAGGCGCTCGTGAGGATCGCCGAGCGCGAGGGCGTGGCGGTGATCGAGGACGCGGCCGAGGCGTTCGGCGCCACGCAGGACGACGAGTACGTCGGGACGTTCGGCGACGCGGGGGTGCTCTCGTTCTGTCAGAACAAGGTGCTCGTCACCGGCGAGGGCGGGGCGGTCGTCACCGACGACGACGACCTGGCCGCCGACCTCCGGCTCTACCGGTCCCACGGCCGTGCCGAGGGGGACTACTTCGGCAGCGTCGGCTCGGGGGAGTACCTCGCGCTCGGGACGAACGTCCGGATGTCGGACCTCACCGCGGCGGTCGGCTGTGCACAGCTGGGGAAGGTCGACGAGCTGATCGCCGGGCGCCGGGCCGCCGCCGCGCGGCTGGACGAGGGGCTCTCTGGGATCGAGGGGGTCCGCGTCCCCACGACCCCGGCGGGCGGGAGCCACGTCTACCAGCTCTACACCGTCGAGTTCGACCCCGGCGTCGACCGGGACGTCGTGATCGGGACGCTCGACGAGCGCGGCGTCTCCTCGAAGATCTACTGGGACACGCCGGTCCACCGGACCGCCTACTACGAGGAGGTCGCCGACGGACCGTACCCGGAGCTCCCGACCACGACGTCGGTGGTCGACCGGGTGCTGTCGCTCCCGATGTACCCGGAGCTGTCCCCGGCGGCCACCGACCGGATCGTCGCGGCCGTCCGCGAGGGCCTCGAGCGAGCACGGTGATGGGCGTCGTCGGTGTCGGCCGGGGCGGCGCCGGGGACCACCGTTCCCGGCGGGTCCGGCGCGGCATCCCCCTCGGCCTCGCACGTCGACGGTTCCGAACTATTGATGAGCGGCGGCTGTCAAGGACGGATCCGAGAACACCGATGGGCATCGAGAGCGAGAACCGTCCGGGCGGGCCGACGGGCGAGGACCCGTAAGGATGGACCGCGAGAGCCGCCGTGCCCTGTGGGAGGTCGCGAAGTTCGCTCCGAAGCGGTCGGCGTTCATACTGTTCCTGAGCGTCGTTGCGGCCGGGCTCGAGGGGCTCGGGCTCGGGTTCATCCTGCCGATCGTCGAACTCGCCCGTCCCGGAGGGACCTCCCCGGAGGAGGCCTCGGGCCTGCTCGGGGTCTTCGTCCGGGTGTACGAGGCGGTCGGGCTCCCGTTCGTCCTCGAGTACGTCATCGTCGGCGTCGTGGTCGCGATGGCCCTGCGCTACCTGACGAGCTTCGCGGTCGGCTGGCTCCGGGTCGACCTCCAGTACGACTACGGCCGGACGCTGAAGACGGCGGCGTTCGACGCGGCGCTCGACGCGCGAGTCCGGTACTTCGACCGCGAGGGATCGGACGAGATCCTGAACGCGATCATCACACAGGCGACCTACGCCAGCCGGGTCATCACGCGAGCCGTCCAGCTCCTCGAGACGGGGCTGGTCGCCGCCATCTACCTGGCCGTCGCCCTCTACCTGGCCCCGTTGCTGACCGGACTCGCGCTCGTCCTGCTGGGTGTCATCACCTACGTCGTCCGGTTCGTCATCGAGCCGGGCTACGTCGTCGGCGACCGGGTCGCGGAGGCGAACGAGCGGGTCCAGACCACCGTCCAGGCCGGGACACAGGGGATACGCGACGTGAAGGTGTTCGGGGTGGCCGGGGAGCTGTTCGAGGACTTCCGGCGGTCGATCGACCAGCAGGTGGACGCCTCCGTCGTGATGAAGCGCAACCAGGTGGGGATCAACAACTTCTACCAGTTCACGAGCGCGGTGACGGTGTTCGTCCTGATCTACTTCGCGCTCGCGTTCACGTCGCTCTCGTTCGGGGCGCTCGGGGTCTTCCTGTTCGCGATGTTCCGGCTCGCCCCCCGGGTGAGCACGCTCAACGACCTCTACTACGCGCTCGAGGGCGACATGCCACACCTCGTCCGGAACCAGCGGTTCGCCGACCGGCTCGCCGCCAACCGGGAGCCCGACTCGGGCTCGCGGACGGTCCCGGACACGGTCGACCGGGTGGCGTTCGACGGCGTGAGCTTCGCCTACGCCGAGGGCGAGGAGCCGGTCCTCCGGGACGTCTCCTTCGAGGTCGAGCAGGGCGAGTTCGTCGCGTTCGTCGGCCAGTCCGGGGCCGGCAAGTCCACCATCGTCTCGCTCGTCCCGCGGATGTACGAGCCCGACGAGGGGGAGATCCGCGCCGACGGGACGCCGATCGACGAGTTCGACGTCGACGAGTGGCGCGAACACGTCTCGATCGTCCGGCAGAACCCGTACATCTTCAACGACACGCTGTGGTACAACGTGGGGCTCGCCGACAGGGACGCCTCGCGCGAGGAGATCGAGCGCGTCTGCGATATCGCCCACGTCACGGAGTTCCTCGAGGAGCTCCCGGACGGCTACGACACGGTGCTCGGCGACGACGGGGTCCGGCTCTCGGGCGGCCAGCAGCAGCGGGTCGCGCTCGCGCGGGCGCTGCTCAAGGACGCGGACGTCCTGCTGCTCGACGAGGCGACGAGCGACCTCGACAGCAACATCGAGCGGGACGTCCAGGCGGCCATCGAGACGATGGACCGGGACTACGCGCTGGTCGCCATCGCCCACCGGCTCTCGACGGTGAAGAACGCCGACCGGATCTACACGGTCGAGGACGGGCGCATCACGGACGTCGGCGCCCACGAGGAGCTCCTCGACGACGACGGGCTGTACGCGGAGCTGTACGCGACACAGCGCAGCGAGGCCTGAGCCCGGAGCCCCGGCCCCCGGATCGGGCCGCGGTCGCCGCCCGGCGAGCGGCCGGGAGGGGTATTCTTAAGCACCAGGTGTCGGAAGTGAGGGTCGTTCGACCGATGCACGGGACAGTGAACAACGTCGTCGTCTTCGTCTCCGACGCGCTCCGGTACGACCACCTGCCCGCCTCGCTCGTCGACGACGGCCTCGCCCTGAAGACCGTCGCCGCCTCCATCGACACGAGCACCGCCATCCCCTCGATGGTGACGGGGCTCCGGCCGCCCGGACACGGGGTGTTCTCGTTCGAACACCGGCTCCCCGAGGGGACCCCGACGGTGTTCGACCTCGAGGGCTACGACACGGGGTTCTACAACGCGGCCGGGCCGGACGACGGGCTGAACTCGGTGCTCCGGCGCGAGGAGCTGACCCGGCTGGAGGAGCTCGAACCGCCGTTCTGCTACGTCGAGCGCGACCACGGCGGCCACCATCCCTACCACGGCGTCGGCTACGAGGGTGGCCTGGAGGCGTTCCGGAAGGAGTTCGCCGGCGACGTGGCGAGGACCCGCCGGACGTACGCCGAGGCCATCGAGGCCAGCGTCGAGCGGTTCCGCGACCGGATCCGGACCATAGAGGAGCGGGGGCTCCTCGAGGAGACGCTGCTCGTGTTCACCTCCGACCACGGCGAACTGCTCGGCGAGGACGGCCTGGTCGGCCACCTGACACCGGTCCACCCCGAGGTGGTGTACGTCCCGACGCTGTTCGTCGGCCCGGACCTGCCCGAGGCCTCGGCGGTGGACCAGTCGTTCATGGGGCACGTCGACCTCCTGCCGACGCTGCTCGGCGCGCTCGGGGAACCCGCCCCCGGCCCCCTCGACGGCGTGGACGTCCTCGACCCCGGGACCCCGCGTATCGACCGCCGGTACAACTTCGCCGCCAAGAGCGTCTACGTCGGCGACCGGCCGTTCTGGCTCTACCGGGCCTCGAGCCTCTGGGACGACGCCGGCGGCCACGTGTTCAACCGCTCGAGCTGGCCCGGCCGGCTCGCCAGCGCGGGCTACCTGCTCGCCGGCCGGAAGTGGATGTCCCGTCACGTCCGGAGGCTCCCGTGGGAGTTCCCGGCGGCCGCGCGGGGCTACCTCGAGACGGAACGGACGTTCGGCAGCCCCGGGTTCTCGGCGGCGACGGCCCGCGAGACGGTCGAGCGAATCGAGACCGAGCGGACGGACGCCGAGTCGGTCGACCTCGACGACGCGGTCAAGCGTCGGCTGGAACAGCTCGGCTACCGGTAGGCCCGACGCCGACCGTGCGCCGTGCTCCCCGTCGCGGCGGTCCGGCGCCGTGACCCGGAACCCGGTTCCGGTCCCGGCGCGATAGAGAGGAAAGGGTCTTGACCCTCTCGCTGTTCCGTCGGCGTATATGGACTCGTTGACGGACCGGAACGTCCTCGTCACGGGAGGGGTCGGGTCGATCGGCACCCGGCTCGTCGAACGGATCCTCGTCGAGGACCCGGCCGTCGTACGGGTGCTCGACACGAACGAGGCGGGGCTGTTCGACCTCCAGGAACGGTACGGCAAGGAGGGCCGGCTGCGCTACCTCCTGGGGAGCGTCCGCGACCGCGACCGGCTGGGGATGGCCATCGAGGACGTCGACGTGGTCTTCCACGCCGCCGCACTGAAGCACGTCGAACTCACCGAGTACAACCCGTTCGAGGCGGTCCGGACGAACGTCCAGGGGACACAGAACCTCCTCCGGATGGCCGTCGAGGAGGAGGTCGACTCGTTCGTCAACGTCAGCACGGACAAGGCCTCGAACCCGGTGTCGGTGATGGGCGCGACGAAGCTCCTCTCCGAGCGGCTCGTCATCGCCGCGAACGCCTACAAGGGCTCGAAGGAGACCCGATTCGGCTGTGTGAGGTTCGGGAACGTCCTCGGGTCGAGCGGGTCCGTCGTCCCGGTGTTCATGGACCAGATCCGCGAGGGGGGCCCCGTGACCGTCACCGACCCTGAGATGACCCGTTTCGTCATGCCGATCGAGGAGGCGGTCGATCTCGTCCTCGAGGCCCACGAACGGATGACCAGCGGCGAGGTGTTCGTCCTCAAGATGCCCGCGTTCCGCGTCGGCGACCTCGCGGAGGCGATGGTCGAACGCTACGCCCCGGAGTTCGGCTACGACCCCGCGGCGGTCGACCTCGAGGTCGTCGGCGCCCGGCCCGCCGAACGGATCCACGAGAAGCTCGTCTCCGCGGACGAGGCCCTCCAGGCCCGGGAGCTAGAGGACATGTACGTCATCCTCCCGCAGATCGACGTCCCCGGCTACCGGGCGACGAACTACAGCGAGTACGCGGCCACCGAGCGGGAGTACACGTCGGCCGACCAGGACCTGCTCTCGGGCGAGGAGATCCTCCGGATGATCGAGGCGACCGACGCGGTCTCCGTCGACGGCCGTGGCCGTGACTGAGCGGCCCGTCCGGACCGTGACCGATCGGTCGGTGGCGGCCGCCGTCGGTGGCGGCGTCGGTCGGCGGAGCCGGTGTCCCGGAGGGGCGATGGGGGCCCACGGGTGGTCCGGGACGCCCGACCGGGCGGCCGGCACGTTCATCCCCCGGGCGGAGGGTGTGTCCGCATGAGCGCGAGCGGCAACCGCGACCGGCGGGTCGCCGTCCTGACCGGCACCCGCGCCGAGTACGGCCTCCTGAAGTCCTCGATGGAAGCGATACGGGCCCGCGAGGGGCTGGCCCTCCAGGTCGTCGCCACCGGGATGCATCTCTCCCCGCGCCACGGGCGGACCATCGAGGAGATCCGCGGGGACGGGTTCGACGTCGACCGGGAGGTGCTGATGCAGCTCGACGGGGACACCGGGCGGGCGATGGCGAAGTCGCTCGGGATCGGGACGTCTGGGCTCGCGGAGGCGTTCGCCGGCCTCGATCCCGACGTCGTGCTCCTGCTGGGCGACCGCGACGAGGCGCTGGCGGGCGCGCTCGCCGCCTCGCACATGAACGTGCCCGTCGCGCACGTCCACGGCGGCGACTCGATGCACGGCGCCATCATCGACGACAGCATCCGTCACGCCATCACGAAGTTCGCACACCTCCACTTCCCGGTCTCGGAGCTGAGCGCCGAGCGCGTCCGCCGGCTCGGCGAGGAGCCCTGGCGGGTCACGACGGTCGGCGCCCCCGGCCTCGACGACGTCCTCGCCGGGGCGTACGACGACCCGGGGTCGGTGCTCGACCGCTACGACCTCGATCCGGACCGCCCGCTGTTGCTCGTCGTCCAGCACCCGGTGACGACCCGGCCCGACCGCGCGGGCGAGGAGATGGCCGCGACGCTCGACGCCGTCGAGTCGTTCGACGCGGAGGCGGTCGTGATCTACCCCAACTCCGACGCCGGCGGCGACCGGATGATCGCGGAGATCGAGTCCCGCGGGTTCGGCGAGGGCGTCCGGACGTTCCGGAGCCTCCCGCGCCGGGAGTACCTCGGGCTGATGGCCGCCGCGGACGCGATGGTGGGCAACTCCTCCAGCGGGATCATCGAGGCGCCGTCGTTCGACCTCCCCGTCGTCGACGTCGGCCCGCGACAGGAGGGACGGGAGCGGGCGGCGAACACCGTCTCGGTCCCCCACGAGGCCGACGCGATACGCGAGGCCGTCGAGCGGTGTCTGACCGACGGGGCGTTCCGCGAGCGCGCCCGCGACTGCGAGAACCCATACGACTACGGCGGGGCGGGCGAGCGGATCTGCGAGCGGCTGGCCGAGGTCGACCTCGGCGAGGAGCTGCTCCGCAAGCGGCTCACGTACTGAGTCACAACGGCTTTGACCCGTCGCGTCGACCCCCGGACGATGCGGGTCGTCTTCGTCACTCACAACGAGCTCGGGCTGGCCTGTCTCGAGGAGCTCGCCGACCTGGGGGCCGACCTCCGGGCGGTCTACACGCGGCCGGAGCGGGAGGAGATCGCCGACCAGACGGACCTCGCGGCGTTCGCCGACGGGCGTGACGTCCCGCTCCACCGCGTCGAGTCGGTCAACACCGACGCGGTGAAGACGGAGCTGAACGAGTACGACCCGGAGCTGCTGTTCGTCGTCGGGTGGTCCCGGCTCGTCGACCGCGAGGTGCTCGAGGTCCCCTCGGTGGCGGCGCTCGGGATGCACCCGGCCCCGCTCCCGCGGGGCCGGGGCCGAGCACCGCTGGCCTGGTCGATCATCAGGGGGCTCGACGAGACGGCGCTCTCGCTGTTCCACCTGGTCGAGGCGGCCGACGCGGGCGACCTGGTCGGTCGGGAGCCGCTCCCCATCGACGTCGAGGACGACGCCGGGTCGCTGTACGGGAAGATGGTCGCGGCTGGCCGGACGCTGATCCGGTCCCACTACCCGGAGTTCGAGTCGGGCGAGGTCCCGCGGACGCCACAGGACGACTCCGCGGCGACGTGGTGGCCGAAGCGCGAACCCCACCACGGGCTGATCGACTGGACCCGGACGCCCGGGGAGGTGTACGACTGGATACGGGGGCAGACGCGGCCGTACCCGGGTGCGTTCTCCTACCTGGACGGCCGGAAGGTGACGGTCTGGGCGGCGAACCCCCCCGACGGGGACACGACGTTCGTCGCGCCCGGCGAGATCGCCTACCGCGAGGGGGACGCGCTCGGCGTCGGCGCGTGGGAGGGGGTCGTCGAACTGACCGAGCTGGGGGTCGGTGACGACGCTCCCGTCCCCGCGGGGACGCTCCTGGACGAGTACGGGTTCGAGACGGGCGATACGTTCGAGAACGCCCGCGACCGGCTCCGCTGACCCCCGCGCCACGCCGACGGTCTCGGCCGGCCGCGTCGCCGGTCCGGTCGGGACCGATCGGTCGCGGGCGATCGACGGATCACGTTTAAGCGGCTCCGCGCCCCGCCCCCGTCATGGACGTCGTGTTCCTCGGCACCAACGACGCCGGCTGGGAGATCTACGAGTGGCTCTGCGACCGCGATGGGGTGACCGTGGAGGCGCTCGTGACCACCGAGGAACAGCTCTCACTGGTCGAGCGGCTCGAACCCGACGTCGTCGTGGCCGTCGGCTACCGCCACATCGTCCCCGAGGAGGTGCTCGCGGTCCCGTCGGAGGGCTGTCTCAACGTCCACCCCGGCTACCTGCCCCACGGCCGCGGGTTCAACCCGAACGTCTGGAGCATCGTCGAGGGCCTGCCGGCGGGGGCGACGATCCACTACATGGACCCCGAGATCGACACGGGCGAGATCGTCGCGCGCCGGCGGGTCGAGTCGACGTTCGCCGACACCGGCCGGTCGCTCTACCGGCGCATCGAGCGGGCCTGCGTCGACCTGTTCGAGGAGACGTGGCCGGCGATCGAGGCCGGCGAGGCCGAGTCGACCGAGCAGTCCGAGGCGGAGGCGACCTACCACTACCGGGCCGACTTCGAGGAGCTCTGCCGGATCGACCCGGAGGAGCGCTACGAGGCGAAGGAGCTCGTGGACGTCCTCCGCGCGCTCACCTTCCCGCCGTTCGACAACGCGTTCCTCGAGGTCGACGGGGAACGGTACTACGTCGAGGTGGAGGTGACGCCGGAAGGGGAGGCCGGGGACGTCGACCGGGTCGGGACCCTCTCCTCGTACTGAGACGGGGCCGGGGCCGGGAACGGTCGTGGTCGTGGCGGGGGTCGGTCGGCGTCGACGGTCGGACCCCTCCCGGTGAGACCGGCGACCGGGTCAGCGGTGCGCCCGCAGGACGTCGAACGCCTCGGCGGCGGCCGCGCCGCAGGCGGCCCCGCGGGCCCTCGCGACGGCCCGCAGGGCCTCGGCCGAGCGGGGGTGCGGGTACGCCCGGACCTCCGTCTCGTAGGCCTCGAACGCCTCGATCTTCGTCTCGAGGTGGCCCTCGATATCCACGAACAGGTCGGGCTCGAACCCGTCGGTCCGCGGTGTCCACTCCGTCGAGGAGGGCGTCTCGTAGGCCAGTACCGTCGAGACGCCCGACCCGGGGCGGGTGGCGACGAGCGTCGAGTCGTGGACCGCGACGTGGTCGCGGTTCACCTCCCGCCTGGAGTGGGTGTAGACGACGTCGGGGTCGACCGCCTCGCACGCCGCCTCGACGACGGCGTTCACCTCGACGTGGGGGACGTCGTCGAGCCGCATGTCCGGCAGGTCCCCGAAACGGACACCGGTCGCGCCGAGCCGGTCGGCACACGCCCGGGCGTGCCGGCGCTTGCGCTCGATGAGGTCCTCGTCGTCGTACTGCTGGGTCGTCCCCTCGGTGACGATCAGCGCGTGGACCTCGTCGCCCGCGTCGGCGTGTCTGGCCATCGCCCCGCCCGCGCCGAGCACCTCGTCGTCGGGGTGGGCGCCGATCACGAGGACCGTCTCGTCGCCGTCGAACATCACTCCTCGACCCCGTCGCCGTCCCTCGCGTCGGTGCCGCGCTCGCCCGTCGCGTCGACGTCCACCGCGGCGGTCACGTCCTCCCGGGTTATCGGATCGCCGGCGTCGAGGTCGCGCGTCGTCCGCGAGCCGAGGACCGCGTCGCGGTGTCGGGGCGAGAGCCCCTCGACGGGCCGGACGACGGAGAGGTGCCGGGGTTCGAGCGTCGTCCCCTCGGGGAGGTCCGTCGCCGCGTGGAGGCTCTTCCGGATGGTGGGCAGGTTCTCCCGCTCGACGGCGGTCGGCCGCTTCTCCGGGCGCCCCCGGGCCCGGGCGGCGGCCCGGACCAGCTCGACCGCCCGGGCGAGTTCGTCGGGTTCGAGCGACGCCTCGTGGTCCGGGCCGGGGAGCGTCGAGTCCAGCGTGAAGTGCTTCTCGATCACGCACGCGCCCGCGGCGACGGCGAACGACGGCGTCTCGGGGAGCGTCGTGTGGTCCGAGTAGCCGACCGGCTCGTCGAGTTCCTCCCGCATGGTCCCCATCGCGCGGAGGTTCACGTCGTCGAGCGAGCAGGGGTACGCCGACGTGCAGTGGAGGAAGGCGACCTCGGCGTCCGGGTTCGCCCCCCGGATCGCCTCGCGGGCGGCGTGGACCTCCGCCATCGTCCCCATCCCCGTGCTCACGACCATCGGGAGCCCGAGCCCCGCGACGTGTTCGAGCAGTGGATGGTTGTCGAGTTCGCCCGAGCCGATCTTGATCGCCGGGAGCCCGAGCTCGGCCAGCATCCCCGCGCTCTCGGGGTCGAACGGCGTCGACAGGAACGTGATCCCCCGCTCTGCACAGCGGTCGATCAGCCGTTCGTGGGCCGCGCGATCGAGTTCGTACCGCTTCAGCATCTCGTACTGGGAGCCCTCGCCCGTGGTCTCGGTCTGGTAGTCGGCCTTCGCCGCGTCGCGGGTGACGAGGCGGTCGGCGCTGAACGTCTGGAACTTCACCGCGTCCGCGCCCGCCTCGGCCGCGGCGTCGACCAGGTCCTCGGCCGTCCCGAGGTCCCCGTTGTGGTTGACGCCGGCCTCGGCGATGAAGTACGGTGGCTCGTCCGGGCCGATCGGAGCGCCGTCGATGTGCACGGTCGTGTCTTCGGTGCCGGCGACATAAGTGGTGACGGCCGTACAGCGGAGCCGACCGCCGACACGGGCCGGGTTCGGATCCGCTGGCTCCGGTGTCGGGCGTCGGGCACCGCCGGCCACCGCGTCGAGTGTCGGGGGCCGGACCGTCGACCCGAACCTATTTTGACACCAGGTCGCTCAGACGCACCATGTCACGGCTCGTCGCCCTCGTCCCGATGAAGGGGCACAGCGAGCGCGTCCCGAACAAGAACCTCCGGGGGTTCAACGGACGGCCGCTGTGTCACTGGGTGCTCAACACGCTGGACGCGACGCCCGAGGTCGACGGGATCGTCGTGAACACCGACTCGACCGACATCGCCGAGGAGGCCCGCCGGTTCGACGCCAGGGTGCTCGAACGTCCCGAGGAGCTCCGGGGCGACCACGTCTCGATGAACCGGATCATCCGGCACGACGTCGCGCGCGTCGACGCCGACCGCTACCTCCAGACCCACTGTACGAACCCGCTGCTCCGCCCGGAGACGGTCTCGGCGGCGGCCGCCGCGTTCGCGACCGGCGAGGGCGACTCGCTGTTCTCCGTGACGCCGCTGCACACCCGGCTGTGGGACGCCGACGGCGAGCCGATAAACCACGAGCGCGACGAACTCAAGCGAACGCAGGACCTCCCTCCGGTGTACGAGGAGAACTCCAACCTCTACCTGTTCACCGAGGCGTCGCTCGAGCGCCGCGAGAACCGCATCGGCGACGACCCCGAGATGTTCCCGATGGAGGCCTCGGAGGCCATCGACATCGACGAGATGGTCGACTTCAGGATCGCCGAGATGCTCCACCGCGACCGGTACGGCGAGGAGCCGTCGCTGGAGGCGACCGTGGAGTGACCCGTCCGGGCGACTCGTCCGGGCCGGCCGGTCGTCCCGGGCTCCGCGAACGGGACGATCGGTCGTCGACGGGGCGGGCGCGGGCCGTGTCGCCCCGGTCCCGAAGCGGGTCCGCGGCCGGGTGCCGCCGTGGTCGGTCGACCGGCACGGCGGGACCGGCTGGTCGTGACGGGACGATAGCCTCCGCGGACAGTAGAGCCCGGCAGGGCGGGGTTCCGGGACGGACGGT
>Ga0207797_1002771_pt1 | contig 12014 bp, 15 predicted proteins | sample PRCRCaboRojoPR_6_FD_187275 | JGI IMG/M metagenome (GOLD analysis project Ga0207797, IMG submission 187275) | Marine sediment microbial community from Cabo Rojo, Puerto Rico - PR CR 10% Liquid 1 (SPAdes) | ecosystem: Environmental > Aquatic > Marine > Coastal > Sediment | place: Cabo Rojo, Puerto... | reverse complement strand
GGTGCAGATGTAAGTCGTACGTTCGGGCAACCTCCGCAATGGCTTCAATCCGCTCCAGGGGATAGGTTACCCCTCCGGCCTTATTCGCGGTGTTTTCGACCGAGACGACACGGGACCGTGGGAGCACCTCGGCGTCGGGCCTGATGGCGGTCTCTACCTGTGCGGGATTGAGGCGCCCCCGGTCGCCAGAGAGGGGATGAAGCTGGACCCCTGACAAGAGCCCTGCCGCGCCCGATTCGTAGTTGAAGACGTGGCTCCCCTGCTCGACAATCACCTCGTCGCCCGGCTCAGTGAGGACGTGCAGGCAGATCTGATTGGCCATGGTGCCGGAGGGGACAAATAATGCGGCGTCTTTCCCCAGCAGCGTCGCGACGCGCTCCTGCAGCTGATTGACCGAGGGGTCCTCGCCGTACACGTCGTCCCCCACCTCGGCCTCGTACATGGCCTGTCGCATCCCTTCGGAGGGGCGGGTGATGGTGTCGCTTCGGAGATCAATGGTCATGGGCGGGGAGGATGGGGAAAGTGACCAAGAACGATTCTCTGAGGACGCGGGGATTCGGCCTCGGGGCCGGTCGACCCACTCGGCCCGAGGCCTCCAGGTGAGGGCGGATGGGCCCAAGTTGCTCCATGCGGCGGAGGATGATGCGTGTGTACCAGTCCATGTGCATGGGGCGTCGGACCCGAGGATTGGGAATACACGCCGCGAGGGCGGCCGCCTGGTAGCGCGAGAGCCGGGCCGCGGACTGATCGTAGTGGTACTGAGCAGCGGCTTCGGCACCGTAAATCCCAGGCCCCCACTCGATGACATTGAGGTAGAGCTCCAGGATACGGCGTTTCGATAAGATCAACTCCGCCAGGTAGGTGAGCGGAAGCTCCAGGGCCTTGCGGACATACGTGCTGTGGGTCGTCAGGAACAGGTTCTTCACCAGCTGCTGCGTAATCGTCGAGCCCCCACGCCGCTGGGCGTCGCCATCCCGGTTTTCCTCGATCGCCTCGACGATGGCCTCCCAGTCGATGCCGCGGTGCTGAAAGAAGCGGGTGTCCTCCGCGGCCACGATGGCCCACGGGAGATCGTCATCGATCGTGGAGAGAGGGCGCGGCTCGTAGCGTTTTTCGTAGGGGTCATTCGCCGTCAGGCGACGCTGGATCTGTACGCCGGTCGTCCAGGGATCCACGACCGTGTACGCCACGAGCGCGAGCACGCAGGCACCATAGAACACCGCTAGAACCCCGATCGCCCCCGCGCCCATCGTTTTCAGGACGTTGAGGGCGCGGGACCGTCCTGGAGAGGTTGACTCCTGGGATGGGAGGTCTCCGTCATCCGAACTCGGGCCCAGACTTCCCATGGTGGATGGGGCAGGGGACATCCCGTTGATCCCGCAGATAAGTGGGACGAGTGGCGGGAGAAAGACCCACGAGCGGAAGAAGAGAACTACCGGGAGATGTCCTTGATCTTAAAGTGAACAGTGCCCGCCGGCACGTCGATCTCCACCTCTTCGCCCTCCTCTTTCGCCAGCAGGCCTTCTCCAATGGGGCTCTCGACCGAGATCTTGTTCTCCGAGATGTCGGCCTCCTCCTCGGAGACGAGCGTAAAGGTGCGCTCGCTGCCGGTATCCAGATTTTCGACGGTGACGTCGGACAGGATATAGGCCTTGCTGTCGTCGACGGTCGATTCGTCCACGACCCGCGCCCGGGCGATGGTGTCCTCAATCTGCGCAATGCGCGATTCGAGCTTGCCCTGCTCCTCCTTCGCGGCGTCGTACTCCGCATTTTCGGAGAGATCACCCTTCGCTCGCGCCTCGGCAATCTCGTCGGCGATGCGGGAGCGCTCCTTCGTTCGGAGGCGATGAAGTTCCTCCTTGAGCTCTTCAAGGCCTTCTTCGGTCATGTATACGGTCTCGTCGTCAGCCATACTGCTGGGATCCATTGAAACAGTCTTGCGCGATTGCGGAACGCCGCACCTGCCAAAAAAGGAACGCCACGGCCAGAGGGGCAGCGGCGTTGGGCGGCACATCTTCCAGATACGGTTTCTATTATTCGCGTACGACCGGTCGAAGTTCCCTCTCGTCACACGGGGCGACGAGATTATAAAACGTTGGTGGACCCCGACTTGTCTGGGGCGTTACCCCGTGACCACAGGAGATTGTACCGTCACCGATGCGTCCCTGTCGGAGGCCTGGAGTTGCGTCGGCACGCCGATGGGAAGCGTGCAGCGGGGCAGACGGTGGCCGTACGGAAGGCCCGTCACCACGGGGTAGGAACGATCGCCGAAATAATCGTCAAAGACCGCATCCAGCGACAGGGTCGGCGTCTCCGGGTCGAGGTCGCCCGTCGTAAATTCTCCGAGAAGGACTCCAGACACGGTGTCGAGGACCCCTGCGAGTTGCAGGTGAGCAAGCATGCGGTCCACCCGATAGGGCGCCTCGGCCACCTCTTCGAGAACGAGAATGGCTCCCTCGAAGTCGGGGGCGAACGGCGTCCCGACCAGGCGTGTGAGGACTGCGAGATTCCCCCCGAGCAGTGGCCCCGTCGCTATGCCCCGCGAGAGGGGCGTGAGCGAGGCGTCGAAAGTATCGACTAGTGCCGGCGTCTCGCCCCGGCTCCAGGCCTCAAATGACTCCAGCGTCGCTGCATCGGCCTGCAACCACTCCGTCACCACCGGCCCAGAGAGCCCCGTCCAGCGCGCCCTGGCGTAGAGGGCAAGGTGTAGGGCCGTCACGTCGCTGTATCCGACGAGCAGCGTGGGATGCGCACGGGCTAGCGCCCAGTCGATCCGGGGGAGAAGTCGCAGGCCGCCGTAGCCGCCCCGCACGCAGATGATGGCGCGGATCTCCGGGTCCTCGATGGCTTGGTGCAGCGCGGCGGCGCGGTCTGCGTCCGGTGCCGCGAGGTAGCCGCGTTCTGTTCCTGATGTCCAGGCCGTCCGGACGTCGTAGGTGTCTTGCAGACGGGCGAGTCCTTCTTCGTAGGTTGTCAGGTCCCGCGGAGCACTTGCCGGCGCCACGACCGCAATTGAGGCGCCAGGAGGCAGGGGAGGCGGCCGCCGGAGCATGAGCTCGTTGCTGTAGCGGAGGAAAGACGGTGGGGAAGGGACCTATTCCGAAGTGCCTCCGCGGCGGGAAGAGCCGGACGAGGATTTCGGGGAGGTGACCGATGAGCCGGACGCGGAGCCGGACTCCTGGGTTTGCTGGAGCTCCTTCAGCTTGCGACGGGTTCGAAGCTGCTTTGGCAGGGTGCTGAGGAGCCCCACCAGTACGCCCAATCCGAACGTCAGGATTAACACGAGGGCGGTGGAACCGCTGGTGCGAAAGAACAAGAGGTTTACGTCCATGGGCTGGGGATTTAAGAGCGCAAAGACGACCGCAAAGATGGCGAGGATCAGCGAGAATATGAGGCTGAAGCGCATGGGAGGGTGGGCATTAGAAGAAAAACCGTGCGGTCCCGAAAAACTTAACCATCAGTGAGGCCCCTGTCTACCCCTCCGACTCGGGGGCGCCGGCCTCCATGCTCGTCGCGGCCGATGAAGCGCGGGCCGAACTGGGGACGGATCGTCCCTTCCAGGAGACCCGATCGATCCAGTGGTGCACGGCCGAGTCGAGCTGCAGGGCCAGGCCGAGCAGGTAGGACACCGGCGCGAGAAGGGTCACGAACACGGGCATTCCACTGGCCCGATCCGTGATGAGCTTGAGCCCATACAGCGAGGCCAGGAACCAGAGGGAGAGCAGCGGCGCAACGAGCCAGGTCAGCACGAACCCGCCATACATCAAGAGAAAGCGCCCGGGTGTTCCGCCCAGAAGGAGGTACGCATTCTTCCGGAACCCCCGCCAGGCGTCCCCGAACCCGTCGTACATATACACTGCCACCAGATCTTGGACGTCTAACAACGTGGGCGGGTGGCCCTGCTTTTTCAGGTAGCGCCCAATAGCCACATCCTCCAACACCTCGTCCTTCACCGCAGCGTGCGGCTCGTGTGCGTGGTACACGGCGCTCTCGATCAGCCAGCATTGTCCATTGAGGGCACTGAGGGACGGCGATTCTGTCCGCGTCACGAGGGGCCACGGCAGGCTGCGAAGGAGGGCGTGCGGCACCAGGCTCACGAGGAGGAGGGCGGCGCCCTTCAAGTGCGGGAAGCCCGACGAAACGGTCGTGTGGGTTCCGGCATGGCGGGCGATCAGGCGGCGAAGGGCATCGGGGCGAAGCAGTTCCGCATCGGCGTCCAGAAACAGGTAACAGTCGCCGGATGCTCGGCGCGTGCACTGGTACAGGGCGTGCACCTTGCCCACCCACTCGGCGGGCGGGTCGGCCCCTTTGAGCGGCGTAAGGCGGGGGTTGTCGGCGGTCTCCAACACGTCCCAGGTCTCATCCACGGATCCGTCGTCCCACACGAGCACCTCGAACTTTGGGTAGTCCTGATCCCGCAGCGTGGGCAGAAGACGGCGCAGGTTCTCCGCTTCGTTCCGGGCCGGAATGCAGATCGAAATCGAGGGCCACGCCTCGGGCGCTGCGGACCGCTGTCGGCGCAGGTAGGTCAGGTTGGCAACGAGAATTCCCCAGAAGGCCGCGTGGGCGAGGGCGAGGGGCGGAATGAGCAGAAGCCGAAGGAACTCAATCGTCATGGGGCGGACCGTCGGGACAACACCGCGAACAAAGGGTCGGTTTATACCTCAGGCGGATCCTCTATGAACTGCTGGTAGAGCGGAAGGAGGTCTCGGTCTTGGAGTTGGGTCCAGAGCGCCTCGGCCTGCCTTGTGCGGTCGGCCTCCCGCAGGGCCACCCACTGCCACACCTGCGCCTCGGTCCGTGAGATGCCCGCGACGGCGTGCTCATCCACAATCTCGGCGAGGCGGGCAAATCGTTTGGCCGCCGCTGCGGGATCTTTGCCGGCAATCGCGGGCCGGAACAGCAGCGACTGCCCCTCCACGAGGAGCACGAAGGGATCCTCGGGGGCCTGGGCCTTGGCCGTTTCGAGGAGGTTTGTGGAGCGCCGGCCGCACTGAATGGCCGACAAGAACGACGCCTCGCCGGCCTTATACGCCCACAGGCCGGAGAGCAATGCGTACTCGCGGGCCGTCGCGTCGGAAAGAGAAGAGGGAATCCCCTCAAGAACCGCTTCGTCTTCCGTCAGCGGATACAGTCGGTAGCGCACGAGGAGGCTATCGGCGCGGGACGTGGCGCGGTCCATGAGCGCACGGAGCTGCTCGGCATCCTGCTGGGCGTAGGCCGTTTGGGTGGCCTGAGCGAACGGGGCGGTCATCGTCGCGAAAAGAAGGAGGAAGACCATGGCCGACGTTAGAGGTAGCGCTCGAAAAAGGAGGCCGCAAACGAAAAGTCCCACCATTCCTCCAAGCTCCCGGAGCCCTCCATGAGGGTCTGGGTGGGTTGAGAGGTAGGGGCTTGGAGGGAGTGCCAGAGGTCTTGGAGGCGTTCTTGTTCCCGTCCGTCCGCCGTGTGGGGCGATCCGCCCGCGAGAAGCGCCGTAGGGACCACCTCGTTCCACCACGTGACGTGGACGGCATAGGGCCACCAGGTGGCCTCGGGGTACAGGCGCGCGAGTCGCTCCACCGCCGAGGCTTCGAAGTCCCCGACTCCATCGTCGGGTTGGTGAAGGGTACCCGCGGGATAGTATACCAGAACGGTTCGCGGCTGTGTCCGAAACCGACGTGCCGTGCGGCGGATTGTGGCGGCGCGCCGGGAGGAGTCGTCGGGCGGAAACGGCTGTGCTCCCACCGCGGCGAAGAACGGAAATCGGTCCCACTCAGCCATCCAGATGGTGGGCGGCCGTTCCAACCGGGCTTGAAAAAGCAGCCAGGCCAGGTGGCCGTCGTAGAAGTGATGGTGATTGGAATAAGCGATGAGCGGCCCGTCGGGAAGGGACGGCGGCCAGTCCCCCACCCAGCAGACACGCCGGAAGGCCCGGTAGAGGTCAAACCGAAGAAGGGCCTCGACGAGCCGACGCATAAAGGGCCTGAAACCAGCGAGACTAGACGAACGACAGACGCTACGTCTCCGAGGCTAGGCGACGTTTGCGGCGGTGATACCCGTCAAAGACCATGAGGGACAGCTTCCGCCGGAAGGGGACGTACGCCCGCTGGCTCAGGTTGTCGTAGTCATTGGCCCGCACTTCGTTCATGATCTCCCGGTACATGCGGGCGGCGGATCGGATCCCGTACCGGGAGCGGAAAGGAAGCGCTGCCACGCCGTCAAAACTCTCCTGATAGTACTTCTCGGCGGTTTCCATGGCCTCTTCCAAGAGTGTCGGGTATCCATTTGTGATTCGGGCCGCTCGTAAATCTTCCTCAGGAACCTCGTGCGTGTCGAGCCACCGGCTGGGAAGGTACACCCGGTCGAGGTCGTCGATGTCTTCGCCCACGTCCCGCACAATGTTTGTGATCTGCATTGCGATTCCCAGCCGACGAGCGGCGGGCTCCAGGGTGTCGTGCCGGTCGTCGTCCGCCAGGAACGGAAGCATCATCGCCCCGACACTTCCGCCCACCAGATTCGAGTAGTCCACCAGGTCGGCTTTCGATTCGATGGGGCGTCCCTCCAGGTCCCAAATTGCCCCTTCGATCAATTCGTAGAGGGGCTCCTCAGGGAGGGAGGTGTCGTCGTTGACCTCGGCGAGGCGGCGCCAGAGGACCGTATTGTCGGGCGGGTGTCCGGCCAAGGTGTCGTCCAGCCGGTCGCGGACGCGCTTGACCTCCTGAAGGGCACGCTCCCGGCCGACCTCCAGCACCCGCTGATCGGCAATCGAGTCGACCCGGCGGCAGTAGAGGTACAGGGTGGCCACCGACATCTGCACCGAGCTTGGGAGCAGGTATGCGGCCAGCGAAAAGGTTCGGGAGTGGTAGCGAAAGGACTCCCAGATCCACTGGTCTTCGTCGGCACGGCTGTCGAGGGAGAGGGAAGGCATGGGGCGTCCGTCGAGGGCGACGAGACGAAAGCAGGCAGAGCTAGGCGCGCAGAACGGATGCGGCGCGCTTCAGAGAAAGTGGATTATACCTCCAGAGCAGCAGAAAGGGAAGCAGGGTTGCGAGGCCTCCGAACAGCGCGGCCAAGTACACGTCCCGCAGGAGGCAGATGGCGAGTGGGAAGAGGCAATTGAGGGCGTACACCCACGGCGCCCATTCGTTTTTGATCGGGAGGCCATTTCCAATATACTCATATCCAATCAAAATCACGAACGTGACGAGGGCCCATCCGCCCCAGTTCGAGAGCGGCATGCCAAAGAAAAATCCGTCCACACCGTATTCCCAGAACGGGAAGGCCCGGTTCATGGCCGGGTCCAGCGACACGTCCCACAGCACCATAAAGAGGGTGCCGAGCAGTAGGGCTCCGACCCGCCGTTGGGTTACCCGACGTGCAAGATCCAGGGAAATGATCGACATTGCGAACCAGGAGGGCGGAATGAAGTACGGCACATGACCCGCAATTTTGGGGCCCAGCCACTGCGTGTACTGGTATTCCCCAAAGGGAAGGGGAATCCCGCCGATGGTGAAGAAGCCCGTAGTGCCAATGAGTTCGCTGGCCCCGCCTACGAAGCACCCCCACGCGGCCATGAGGCCGATCCGCCTCCAGCCTACCAATGGGCCGTACATGAGGACTGGGAGGATCGCGAGGAGCGTCATAAACGTCCACGTGGGCGTTTTCACGAGCTTCGTGTAAATCGGCCCAAAGATGGACATTGAGGATGGGACGAGCCGGAGTAGCAACATCCCGGCGATGCTAAACGAAATGGACCCCACAAACAGCCAGAAGGCAAACTGGAAAAGGAGGTCGTAGTTGCCCTCCAGTGTCGGCCGCGAGGGTTTGGAGGTCGACATGGAGCGCTAGAGTAGAGGGTCAGTGGGAGTGCGAAAGCCAGGCATCGGCGGAGACGGGTAAGATACAAGGAGAATGCCCAAAGGCTCAACGGAAGCTATCTGCCGTCGGAGTGAGGCGTAGGAAGGGCATCAGGTCCATTGCCTACGGAGGAGACTGAAGTGATGAGACAGCACTCGACACTGGATGCCACATGATTGCCGTACGGCCCCCAGAATACTTTCCGCGGCTGAGGTACATGGCTCTACTTCAGCACGTGGATCACTTCATTCTTGCCGACACGTTCCGGTACCGTCGTCAATCGTTCCAGAACCGTAGCAAACTTCGAAGCCCGCAGGGGTGGCACTGGATCACCATTCCGATTTTTGGCCGGCGGGACGGAGCGCCGATCAGGGACGTGGAAATTGACACAAAAGGCCGATGGCTCGAAAAACACTGGCGATCGTTCCTCTACAACTACCGCACGACGATGTACTTCGACTTCTTTCAGGATTCCTTTCGACCGTTTTTTGACCGAACGTGGGAGCGTCTGAGTTCATGCATCTGCCGATCGGTGGAGCTCCTGGCAGACCTGTTCGGCCTCCGCACGACTCTCACGCGCGCCTCGGACCTCGATGGCGCCCCTTCCTCCCTCCCGGCAACTCTTCGGGCAACGGACGCGGACACCGTGGTTGTGCCGGAGGGGTTCTCCATGACCAACCTCCCGGAGACCGTTGTGACGCAAAATTTTACGTACGATCACCCTACATACCACCAGAACTTCGACGGATTTGAATCTGGCATGACCGCCGCCGACCTCGTGTTCAATTACGGCCGCGAAGCGCAGCGCATACTCGCGGGTGGGACGAAAGTTGGGGGTCCCGAGCGTTCCTCTACATCGTAAACATCGTTCCCACCGGAAACCCCTCCCGAACGCCGTTGATGTTGGGCCCGATTCCGAGGTAGCTTCTGCACGCACTGATTTCTGTTCTGAACCCATCAGCATCACTGACTTATGATCCTCCCCGACCATCACATCCGCACGCTCGCCACTGAGCAAGACATGATCGCCCCCTTCGTCGATGGCCAGGTTCGGGAGGATGTCGTGAGCTATGGGCTCAGCTCGTTCGGCTACGACATGCGGGTGGCGGGGGAGTTTCGGGTCTTTACGCCCAACATCTACAACAGCGTGGTGGACCCAAAACGGATCGACGAGCGAGCATTGGTGGAGTACGACGTGGACGACCACATCCTCATCCCGCCCAATTCCTACGTCCTCGGACGGTCGATTGAGTACTTCCGCATGCCGCCGGACACTCTCGGTCTCGTCCTCGGAAAATCGACCTACGCCCGTTCCGGCATTATCGTGAACGTGACGCCCCTGGAACCGGGGTGGGAGGGACATGTCACCATTGAGATAGGGAATGGCACCCCGCTGCCCGCCAAGGTGTACGCGGAGGAGGGCATCGCCCAAGTGGTCTTTCTTCGCGGCGATACGCCCGAGGTATCCTACGACGAAAAAGAAGGAAAATATCAACAGCAGCAAGGAATTACGCTGCCTCGTTTGGAGTAGCGATTGAGATACGGTACTTCTCAATCCCTGACGTTCGGACCCGATTTCTGAGCTCCATGGCCCGTTCCTCGTCCGAAAATACGGCGCCTTCTCGATCCTGGCGCAGATGGGTCGCGGGGGGGGTGTTTCTGGTCTTTTTCGGGGTGGTCATGTGGACGGTGATCAATCCGTACCGGGGTCAGCGTTTCGAAAAAATTCCCCACGGGGATCACGTCCACTACGTCCCCAAGGACCGAAACCCCGACGTACCGGTCAGCAGGTTTCCTACTCAGAAGCCCGGGAAAAACGAGCGCATCATGCCCGATGGCGAGGTCGTTCCCCGTCGCAACTCCGGGGCGTCTCCATAGCGTCATGCCGAGAGAGCGCCAGGGAGATCCACCGTGTCTCGGAGTTGGTCGGCAATCTCCTCTACGGTGCTCTTCTCTGCATCGGTCAGCGGGGCGAGCGGGGGACGGGTTGCGGCCCAGTCGGTGGCCCCGAGGCGCTGGGCCAGGATGTGCTTGAGGGCCGGAATGGTGGGGACTGGGGCGAAGGCAGTGCGGAGTGTCGTGAGTTGTTCTTGAATGGAGTCGGGATCCGCACCGTCCCGCCACGCCGCGAGCACCCGAGCCGCCAGGGGCGCCGTCAGGTTTGTCGTGGCAGAAATGCAGCCCGCCCCACCCGCATCCAGTAGGCGTAGCAGAAGGCGCTCGGTGCCCGAGAAGACCTGGAGATCCGGGAAGGCTCTGCACAACGCCTCCGTATGGTCCCACTCACCGCTCGAATCCTTAATGCCGGCGACCTGGTCAGAATAGGCGTCCTGAAGGCGCTGGATGACACTGAAGGAAATGGGGACGCCGGAGAGTTCGGGGAAGTGGTAGAAATACAAGCGCAGATCCGCCTCGCCCACCTCCTGAACGAGTCGGTCGTAGAAGCGAAAGACGCCCTCGTCCCGAATCTGCCGGAAGTGGAAGGGCGGCAGGACCAGAACGCCACCGACGCCCTTCGCGGTGGCTTTTCGCGTCAACCGAACCGCGTCGGGCAGCGCCAGGGCCCCGGTGCCTACGAGAAGTCTCTCGGCGGGCACCTCCGCGGACAGGAGCTGCTCTAGCCCATCGATGCGCTCGTCGACCGTCAGCGAGAGGCCTTCACCCGTGGTGCCAAATAGCAACACGCCGTCGCACCCGTGTTCAAGAAGCCACTGTGTATGCCGGACGAACGCCGAGCGAGCAACAGAGAGAGCGTCGGTAAACGGAGTCAGACCTGCGGCGAGGATCCCGTTTGGAAGGCGGGCAGACATGAGAGGCGGAGTGCGGTTGGAGGAGCGGAGCATGCGACTGAATCCTGCGCCCGTCAACATCGAGCACCCGGCGCAGAGAGACAATCACCGACGGTCGCAGTTTGAATCAATCCCCTGCGTCCTTATGTTTTCTTAACATCGAGACAGAGGTGCAAATGGACCCGACAACGCCATGATTGGAGACACTGCGGTGAAAGGAGGCATCGAGGTTGAATACGACTCCGTTACGCTGCACTATGCGGACGAACGGGAGCCGAGGTTTATCGACTGCGTGACCGATTTTGCACGAAGTCGCCACTTCCGAACCGGCGAAGCGTCGCTTCAAATTCTCCACCAGTCCTGCGAGGGAGAACGGGGACATCCTTCGGCCTTCGTCGTCAAACCGGTTGAGGTGCCCCTCTCGGACATTGACCGCCTCGTGCTGCGGACGGACGGACACACTACGACCACTGCCCCCGAGGAGCTGCTCAATGAATCCCCGAGTATCTGAAGTCCGAGGAGGAGGCCGCTTCGGCGACGGGGATGTCTGGAGGGCCTCTCGAATCTTGAATTTCCCCACCCCGTAGAGTGCCCACCACGAGGTTGGACCCTTCTTTTCGGATCCAGGGGCCCACCCTGATCGCGTAGTTTTCACTCCTATCAGGCGCTTTTCATGAGCACCCTCCCCGACGGCGAATACCTTCTCACCAACGTACAGTGGCGACGACACGACCGGGAGTCATTCCGGCTGCTCCACGGCTTTACGACCGGTCACCTCGTGGTGAGTGGCGGCAACGCGCAGGCGGACGCCCGCTTCAACGACCAGTTTCTGTCCAACCGGCTGAGTGACTTGGACGAGGATGGCATCCCGGTGGTGCTGCTCGTAGAGGTGCTTGAATCTGAAGACACGTTCGTCATGACCTGCTCAGCCCCGACCCTCGTTCGGGCTGGAGCCTCGTATCGGCTGGAGGTAGAGGGCGAAATTTCGGGTGTCGAGTCGGCCCCTGCTGCCTGAGATTCCTGCTCAGGGATTCCCGGGCCGTTCCCGCTCGAACTGTCTGCCCGTCAGGGACGGTGCCTCCACGGTTCCATGATCGAGATCGACGGCTCCATGGGGGAAGGCGGTGGGCAGGTCGTGCGCACGGCCCTGTCGCTGGCGCTCCTGCTCCGTCAGCCGTTCCGGATGACCAACATCCGTGCCGGACGGAATCCGTCTGGTCTTCGCCCTCAGCACAAGACAGCGGTCCAGGCAGCAGCGGAGATTGGAGGCGCACACGTCACTGGTGCGACCATTGGCAGCACGACCCTCTCATTCGTGCCCGAGGACTTGCTCCCGGGTACGTACCACTTCGAGGTGGGAACGGCGGGGAGCGCTGTGCTCGTGTT
>Ga0207797_1002770_pt1 | contig 12017 bp, 3 predicted proteins | sample PRCRCaboRojoPR_6_FD_187275 | JGI IMG/M metagenome (GOLD analysis project Ga0207797, IMG submission 187275) | Marine sediment microbial community from Cabo Rojo, Puerto Rico - PR CR 10% Liquid 1 (SPAdes) | ecosystem: Environmental > Aquatic > Marine > Coastal > Sediment | place: Cabo Rojo, Puerto... | reverse complement strand
GGCGGCGGAGGATGCCACCGATCCGCCCCGCTTCGAGCACCTGCCGTCGTCGCGCACCGGCGTTCCCTTCGCCAACGACATCACCGAAGATCGGGCGCTCAACGTGATCACGTTCGAGTACATGTACAACGGGGCCGGTGTGGGCGCCGGCGACCTCAACAACGACGGGCGCCCGGATCTCGTCTTCGCGTCGAACCTGGGCGCGAGCCGGATCTACCTGAACGCGGGCGGCTTCCGGTTTCGCGACATCACCGCGTCGTCGGGCCTTGACACGGAGGGGAAGTGGGGGAACGGTGTGTCGATGGTGGACATCAACCACGATGGGCATCTCGATCTCTATTTCAGCATCGGCGGCCCGTACACCGACCCGGAGCGCCGCGCCAACGAGTTGTACATCAACAACGGCGACAGCACCTTTGCCGAGAGGGCCTCCGCCTACGGCTTGGCCGACACCGGGCACACCACCCAAACCGTGTTTCTCGATTACGACAAGGATGGCGACCGGGACGCGTTTCTCCTCACGACCGGATTCGAGGGCGGCGCCAACGTCGTCGATGCGCGGAAAACGAACGGGCAGTCCATTACCACCGACCGCCTCTACCGCAACAACGGCGACGGCTCCTTCACCGACGTGTCGGAGGACGCCGGCATCCAGGTTGAAGGGCACGGCCTAGGGGTGGCCGTGCTCGACGTCAACCGCGACGGCTGGCCCGACATCTACGCCGCCAACGATTACGTGTCGAACGACCTTCTGTACGTCAACACCCAGGACGGGACGTTCAGCAACGAGGCGGGATCGATCTTCCGTCATCAGAGCTATGCGGCGATGGGCACCGACGTGGCCGACGTCAACAACGACGGATGGCGGGACGTGGTGACCCTCGACATGCTGCCGCCAAGCAATGAGCGGCTGAAACAGATGTACGAAACCGTCGGTGCGCGCCGCTACCGCTCGGAGAGGCAGCGCGGCTACGAGCCGCAGGTCAAGCGCAATACGCTGCAGTTGCACGCCGGTCTGCCGGACGGACCGACGTTCAGCGAGATCGGTGCGCTTGCGGGCATCCACGCCACGGACTGGAGTTGGAGCCCCTTGCTGGCCGACCTCAACAACGACGGGTGGCGGGACCTCTTCGTCACGAACGGCCTTCCGCGCGACATCACGCAGCGCAGCTTCGCGAACGACAAAATGCGCGTGCTGCAACAATCGGAAAGCAACCGCCAGGCCGTCCGCACCCTGTTCGAGGCGAGCCGCGACCTGGACGGCGCACACCTGCACAACTTCCTCTTCGAGAACAACGGCGACCTGACCTTTACCGACCGCTCCGCCGCGTGGGGCATGGACCGTCCCTCCTACTCGATGGGGGCGGCCTACGCCGACTTCGACCGCGACGGCGACCTGGACCTCGTGACCAACAACCTGAATGAGCCGGCGTCCATCTACCGGAACACCACCCAGGACACCCGCGACCGGCATTTCTTGCGCGTCCGCCTCGACGGGCCGCCGAACAATCCGCGCGGCATCGGAGCGCGCGTCACTGTGTATGCCGACGGGCGAGAACACTACGGTCGCATGTCGGTCGTTCGCGGCTACAAGTCGAGCGTGCCCGCAACGCTCCACGTGGGCCTCGGCGCCGCGGAGACCGTGGATTCGCTCGTGGTCGTCTGGCCGGATGCCCGGCGGCAGTCGGTCGAGCGTCGGGAAGCCAATCAAACGGTTGTGCTCCGCCACGCCGACGCGGTGCCGGATGCACACCGGTGGCGGGCGCGCCGCTCCTCGTCCCCAACGCCGTTTCGCGAGGTCACCGACCAACGCAATCTCTCGTTCGAGCACACGGAGTCCTACTATTCCGACTTTAAGTTTCAGCCGCTTCTGCCCCGAAAGTTTTCGCAGAGCGGCCCCGGCCTCGCGGTCGGCGACGTCAACGAGGATGGGCGCGACGACGTGTTCGTAGGCGGCGCGTTTCGCCAGTCGGGACGCCTCTTCCTGCAGCAGGCCGACGGGACGTTCCGCGGGACGGCGCTGCGCTCCGGACCCAACTACGAAGAGGACACCGGCGTTCTCTTCTTCGATGCCAATGGCGACGGACATCTCGACCTGTACGTCGGGAGCGGGGGCAGCGAGTACGAGCCCGGTTCGCAATACTACCAGGACCGCCTGTACATCGGCGACGGCACCGGTGGCCTTCGTCCTGCTCCCGACCGTCTGCCGACGCTACGCACCAGCACCTCGGCCGTCCGAGCTGCCGACTACGACCGGGACGGCGACCTGGATCTGTTCGTCGGGAGCCGGCTGCGCCCCAACCAGTACCCGACCCCGCCGGAAAGCCATCTCCTCGAGAACCGGGACGGTACGTTCGTGGACGTCACCTCGTCCGTCGCGGCGGAGCTGCAGGACCTGGGCCTCGTTACCGACGCCCTCTGGACCGACGTCGATGCCGACGGATGGCGCGACCTGATCGTCGTCGGCGCGTGGATGCCGATTACGGTGCTCATGAACCGGCAGGGACGACTCCTCCCGGCAACCGAGCGCGCCGGCCTTGCCCAGACGGTAGGCTGGTGGAATAGCATCACCGGTGGCGACTTCGACCGCGACGGCGATACCGATTACGTAGTGGGCAACCTGGGGCGAAACACGCTGCTGCAGAACACCGAGGCCGGGCCGGTCCGCATCCACTACGGCGACTTCAACGGCGACGGACGTACGGATCCGATCCTCAGTCGCTATATGCAGGGAACGAGCGTCCCGGTGGCGTTCCGGAACGACCTGCTCCGCCAACTCCCGACCCTCCGAAACACCTTTTCTTCGTTCGACCGCTACGCGCAGACGACGACCGAGGACCTTCTTCGCACGTCACCCATCGCGGACGCGACCACCATGGGCAGCGACACCTTTCGGTCGAGCTACGTGGAAAATACCGAGGACGGGTTCGCCGTGCGGCCCTTGCCCATCCGCACTCAGTTCGCCCCGGTCTTCGGCATGACCAGCGGCCACTTCGATGACGACCGCCACCGCGACCTCCTTCTGATCGGCAACTCCTACGCCACCGAGCCCTTCACGGGGCGCTACGACGCGCTCCACGGAGCCCTGCTCCGCGGGAATGGCGACGGCACGTTTGCGCCTGTGGACGCGACCGAGAGCGGCTTCTTCGTCGACGGCGACGGGACCGCGCTGGTGCAGCTTCGAGGGGCGGACGGGCACCGGCTCGTCGTCGCGGCCCGCAACGATGCCTCCCTGGCCGCGTTCCGCGTGGATCGTCCCCGAAACGCAACGCGCGTGGACGTTCGGCCTTCCGACCGACGAGCCGTGCTCCACTACCCAGACGGAACGTCGGAAGCGGTCGAACTGAATCACGGCGCAGGCTATCTCTCGCAGTCCGCCCAGTGGCTGACCGTGCCTTCTTCCGTGACGGAGGTCCAAATCATTGCCCGCGATGGCGAGACGCGGACGTGGACGCCCTGACCTTCGCGGGAGGGGGAACCCGCACATCTCAGGACCGCGGCGTGTTCGCGCGAATCATCTTGTAATGAATCCGTAACGAGCTCTTCGAGAGGATCTTGTTTCGTTGATGTCGCGGAATGTAAACGTTTACGTGGTGGGTGTAAGCGTTTACATTACAGCTGCTTCGCAAAGCACCGGGTGCAACGGGCGGCCATCATCCCGGGGAATGCATCTGTCGCGTCTCTTTCCGCGGAGCAGTTGCTTCCGATCTCTCTCGGCATAGGGCTTTCCCGTCATGCGTGGAACCGCTTCCGCTTTTCTTTCTCGCATTGCTCTCTTCACCGGACTCCTTCTGGGCTTCGCGACGAGCGTCGAGGCGCAGGCTCCCACCGGCACGGTCGCCGGCACGGTTGTCGATGAGACGGGCCAGTCGCTTCCAGGTGTTAACGTGACCATCGTGGGGACGCAGCGCGGCACGGCCACCGACGCCCAAGGCCGCTACACGATCGGGCGTCTCCCAGTCGGGTCGCACACGCTTCGGGCCTCGTTCGTCGGGTACGTAAATCAGGACCAAGACATCCGCATCACGGCCGGCGACACCACGCGCGTCGACGTCCAGCTGCAGCCGGACGTGTCCCGGCTCGACGAACTCGTCGTCACCGGCTACGGCGAACAGGAGCGGGCCGACCTGACCGGTTCGATCTCGAAGGTGGAGGGCCAGGACATCAGCCGGATTCCGACGACCAGCACCACGCAGGCCCTTCAGGGGCAGATCGCGGGGGTTGACGTCACGCCCTCTTCCGGAGCCCCGGGTGCCAGCGCGCAGATTCGCATTCGCGGCGTGGGGACGCTCAACAACGCCTCGCCGCTCTTCGTCGTGGACGGCATGCTGACGGACGACATCTCGTTTCTGAATCCGCAGGACATCGAGTCGATCGACGTGCTGAAGGACGCGTCGGCCACGGCCATCTACGGCTCGCGCGGCGCGAACGGTGTCGTCATCATCTCGACCAAAAAGGGACAGGCCAACCAGGAGACGCAGTACACGGTGAATGCGTACACCGGCTGGCAGGAGGTGATGGACCCGATTGAGCTCACCAATGCGCGGCAGTACGCCGTGCTGGCCAACGAGCTGCGCCAGAATCTGGGCCAAGATCCGGCGTTTGAAAACCCGGATCAGTTCGGCGAGGGGACCGACTGGCAGGAGCAGGTCTACCGAACGGCCCCGACGCAGAGCGTCCAGCTTTCGGCCCGCGGCGGTACGGAGACGATCACCTACAACTTCAGTGGCAACGTCATTCGCGAGGAGGGCACGATCGAGAAGTCGGACTTCCTCCGCGCCTCCTTCCGTACCAACAACACGTACGACCTGTCGGAGGGCATCGAGCTCGGCCACAATCTCGCGTTTACGTACCGCGAGGGCACGACCCAGCCGCCCGGCATCGTGGGGGCGGCCTACCGGGCGGACCCCACCATTTCGCCCCGCAACGACGAAGGGGATTTTGCGAATGTCGGCGTCCGCGCCTCTTCGGGCAATCCGGAGGCCACCATCTTTTATCACCGCAACGATTTCTCCGGGCGCCGCTTCGTCGGGAATCTCTACGTGGAGGCGTCGTTCCTCGACCACTTCTCCCTCGAGTCGAGCCTGGGGCTGGACCTAGACCGGCGCGAGGAGCGCAACTTCGACCCGGAGTTTTTTGTCTCCAGCACCCAGCGCAATGAGCGCAGTCAGCTGTCGGTGAGCACGACCGAACAGAACAGCTGGCTCTGGGAGAACACGCTCAGCTACGACCAGGACTTCGGCGCGCACGCCATCGACGCAGTGGCGGGCGTGACGGCCCAGGCGTTCACCAACGAAGTGCTCGGGGGCTCTCGCGTAAACATCGTCGGCACCAGCGACAACCTCTGGTTCCTGGATGCGGGCCAGCAGGAAGGGCAGACCAACTTCAACAGCGCCTTCGACTGGAGCATGCTGTCGGGGCTGGGGCGCGTCAACTACAGCTACGACAGCCGCTACCTGCTTACGGTCAGCTTCCGGGCGGACGGGTCCTCCCGCTTCGGCGAAGAAAATCGGTGGGGCTACTTCCCGTCGGTGGCCGGCGGATGGCGCGTGTCCGAAGAGGCGTTCATGGAGGACGTGAGCCTCATCAACAACCTGAAGCTGCGGGCCAGCTGGGGCCAGATCGGGAACGACAAGATCGGGCCGTATCCGAGCGTGGCGACCATTTCGTCCAACCAGAACGCCGTGTTCGGCGACCCGGAGAGTCTGCAGTTCGGCGCCACGCTGGCGGAGCTGGCGAACCCGGAGATCAAGTGGGAGGAAACGACCCAGACGAACCTGGGCTTCGACCTCTCGGTGCTGGACGATCGCCTTTCGGCTTCGGTCGACTACTACCGCCGCACGACGGACGGCATCCTCGTTCGCGTCCCGATCCCGGAGTTTGTCGGCGTCAACACCCAGCCAGTGGTGAATGCCGCGGAGGTGCGCAACTCGGGCGTGGACGTGGCGCTCAACTGGGCCCAAACGGTGAGCGACGACCTCTCCTTCCGCGTCGGCCTCACGGGCTCGACGACCAACAACGAGGTGCTCCAGCTCGGCCAGGGCCGCGAGGACATCTTTGGCGGCGGGCTGGTCAACGAGATTCCGTTCACGACCCGCACGACCGTCGGGAGCGAGATCGGCGCGTTCTACGGCTTTAAGGTCAACGGTGTGTACCAGAACCAGCAGCAGATCGAGAACAACCCGTCGCAGCCCGGGGTGGTGCCGGGCGACCTGAGCTTCGTGGACGTCAACGGCGACGGCGAAATCACGTCGGACGACAAGACGGTAATCGGATCGCCCATTCCGGATCTCACCTACGGCATCAACGTGAGCGCCGAGTTTCGGTCGTTCGACATCGCGGCGACCTTCAACGGCCAGACCGGCGTGGACGTGTTCAACGCGAAGAAGGCCACCCGCTTCGGCATCGAGAACTTCGAGACCTCGTTCATGGACCGCTGGAACGGCGAGGGCACGAGCAACTCCGAGCCGCGCATCACGAACGCCGGCCACAACTACCAGGCGTCCGAGTGGCTGCTGGAGGACGGCGACTACTTCAAGATTCGCAACGTGCAGGTTGGCTACACGCTGCCAAACCGGATGATGTCGTCGCTCGGCATGAACACCGTGCGCGTCTACGTGAGCGGCACCAACCTCGTCACCTTCACCGACTACAGCGGATACACGCCCGAAATCGGTGCCAACTCGGTCATTGCCGACTCGATCGACGACGGCATCTTCCCGCTCTCCACGACCTACACGGTCGGCATCGACATGTCCTTCTAAGCCTCGCAGCCGCCTCCGCTTGCGTACCGACTCGCGAACTGCACCTGCTATCGTCCCATGACCTCCGTGTTTTCTTCCGTACGACGACTTCTCGCTTTCAGCCTCACGGCCTTGCTCCTCGGGGGGACGCTGCTCGCCGGGTGCGATTTCCTGGACAAGGACCCGAAGGGACAGCTCACGTCCGAGAACTTCTTTACGACTCCGGACCACGCCGTTCAGGCAACCAACGCCACGTACAGCATGCTGCGCGACTGGCAGGTGCACGTGTTCGCGTGGCTCGGCGTCACGAGCATTGCCTCGGACAATGCCACAAAGGGCAGCACGCCCTCGGACGCCAGCTTCCTGCTGGAGCTGGACAACCTGACCTTTGACGCCGGCAATATTGCCTTCGGCGGTGTGTGGTCCGGATACTACAGTGGCATCTACCGGGCCAACGTCGCCATCCAGAACATCCCCGGCATCGACATGGAGTCGCAGCGGAAGACGCGGCTGCTCGGGGAGAACCGCTTTCTGCGCGCCTACTTCTACTTCTTCCTCGTGCGCGCCTATGGCGGCGTTCCGAAGATTACGGAGCCCCTGAAGCCGAGTGAGTTCGACACGCAGACGCGGGCCCCGCAAGACTCGATCTACGCGCTTATTGAGCGCGACCTCGAGTTCGCCATCGACGCGCTGCCGTCTCGGTCGCAGTACTCCGCCGCGCAGAAGGGACGGGTGACGCAGGGCGCCGCGCGCGGCCTCTTGGCGAAGGCCCATCTCTACCAGGAGGAGTTCGACGCCGCCCTGCAGCACGCCGAGGCCGTCATCAGCTCGGGCGAGTACTCCCTGCTCGACGACTACTTCACCATCTTCCGTCCGGAGGGCGAGTTTAGCTCCGGGTCGATCTTTGAGGTGAACAACGCGGCGCTGGAGGCCGGCGGCGGATCGAGCCAGTATCCGCAGGTGCAGGGCGTTCGGGGGACGCCGAGCCTCGGGTGGGGCTTCAACCAGCCGTCTCCCGACCTTGAGCAGTCGTACGAGCCGGGCGATCCGCGGCAGCAGGCCACGATCCTGTATCCGTGGGAGACGACGCCCGACGAGGCCAAAGCGCCGGTGCACATCAACCCGAACATCCCGAACCAGCGGTACAACGAGAAGGCCCAGGCGCCGGTGAATACGCCGGGCGGCTCGGGCAACTCGACCGTCAACATCCGCCGCCTGCGCCTGGCCGACGTCATGCTGATCGCCGCGGAGGCGTCGGCGCGCACGGGCAACGAGGCCCAGGCGCGCGACTACCTGAACCGGGTGCGCGAGCGGGCTCGGGAAGGCCGGTCGGTAACGCTGGGCATCACGCCCGAGCAGATGGCGACCGAGCTGGCCACGACCCTCGGCCTGAGCGATGACGGCCACGTCTTCGCCCGCTACGCCAAACCGCCGGCGGCCGCGGCCGGGGTGGAGACCTTCCGTTCGTCGTTCCGCGAGGGCGGCAGCCCGCTTCCAGTGCAGGTGGAAACGGCCCACATCATCGAGGCCGTGAACGGCACCGCCGTAACCACCACCGAGGAGTACGTGAATGCGCTTGAGGCCGTCTCGCCCGGCGAGACGGTGACGCTCGACCTCCTCCGTGTCTCGCAGGACGCCGCCGGCAGCACCTCAACGCAGGACGTGTCGGTGGACGTCACGGCGCAGCCGCTCCTCCCCGACGTCCAGAGCAGCGGCCAGCAGCTGCTCCGCGACATCTGGCACGAGCGGCGCGTGGAACTGGCCATGGAGCAGCACCGCTGGTTCGACCTGATCCGCCAGGGTCGCGCTCAGGAGGTCATGGCGGACCTGGGCAAGGACTTTCAGGACCGGCATACGCTCTACCCGATCCCGCAGAGCGAGATCGACCTGAGCGGCATCGAACAGAATCCAGGCTACTGAGCGGCCCGGCAGCCCCTGCAAGTGCCATCCCGCCTGGGATGGGCGGCGTACCGTGGTTCCTTCGAGCGGGGGTCACGGATGCCCTGGCCGGCCACGGCACGGATGGAATGGGTCCGACTGCCGCACGGTCAGGGCATCTCGGTCGCCGCTTCCCCAGGCAGTCGTCACGGTTTGAAGGGCCCCGCAGCCCCAGCGACCGACCGTTTGGCGACTCCGCCCACGCTCCTTCGATCGTTTCATCGAGTCCGGTCCCCCACCACAGCATCGGGCGCGCCCTTTCATTGCCTTCGCTCACACGCACCCCCGTATGATGCCCGCACGTGCGCTGCCGTCGGCTCGCCTGCTTCTTGGTTGTGTCCTTTTCGTAGTTCTCGGTGCGGCGTGCTCCTCGGAGTCCACGCCCCCGTCTACGGGAGGGCCTTCTGCGCCTGCCCTCGAAACGGAGCCGTTCCTCGACACCCTTCAGGCGCGCACTTTCGACTTCTTCTGGGAGACCACGAACGCCAGCAACGGCCTCACGCCCGACCGCTGGCCCGATCCGCCGTTCTCCAGCGTAGCTGCCGTAGGCTATGCGCTCACGGCCTACCCGATTGGGGTGGAGCGCGGCTACGTCTCCCGCGCCCAGGCCCGCGAGCGGACGCTCACGACGCTCGAGTTCTTCTGGAACGCCCCGCAGAGCGACGCCCGCTCCGGCGTGTCCGGCCACTGGGGCTTTTTCTATCACTTCCTCGACATGGACAGTGGATACCGGTACCAGCAGGTGGAGCTGTCGACGATCGACACGGCGCTCTTCCTGATGGGGGCGCTTACGGCGCAGCAGTACTTCGACGGCGCGCATCCCGACGAGCAGGCCATCCGCGCCTACGCCGACTCGCTGTACCGGCGCGTGGAGTGGGACCGCATGCAGCTCCCCGACGGTACCATCAGCATGGGCTGGAAACCCAGCGAGGGGCGCTTCGACTACGGCTACGACGGGTACAACGAAGCCATGCTCCTGTACGTGCTGGCTCTGGGCTCGCCGACCCACCCGGTGGACGCGTCCGTCTGGCCGGCCTTCACCAGCACCTACGAGTGGACGTCGTTCTACGGGCATGCGCACGTCAACTTTGCGCCGCTCTTCGGGCATCAGTACTCGCACGTCTGGATCGACTTCCGGGACATCCAGGACCCGTACATGCGCGAGAAAGGCATCGATTACTTCGAGAACTCGCGGCGGGCAACGCTCGCGCAACGCCAGTACGCCATCGACAACCCGCGGGACTTTGTCGGCTACGGCGAGAACATTTGGGGCTTGACGGCCTCCGACGGCCCCGGCAACACCACCGTCACCGTCGGCGGCCGAGAGCGGGAGTTCAAGGGCTACTGGGCCCGCGGTGCTGCCGACGGCGATATTCGCGACGACGGGACCATCCCCCCCACGGCGGTCGGCGGATCGGTGCCCTTCGCGCCCGATCAGACCATCGAGGCGCTCAAAACCATGCGCACGCGTTACGGAGACCACCTCTTCGGGACGTATGGGTTCTTCGATGCCTTCAACCCAACGTATTCGCTGCAAGAGCGTCCGCCTGAAGGAGGCAAAACCACCCCGCAGGGATGGTTCGACGACGAGTACCTCGGCATCGACCAGGGACCGATTCTCGCGATGATCGAAAACCACCGGACGGGCCGGGTCTGGTCGCTGATGCGCGACAACCCGTACATTGTGCGCGGCCTCTGCCGGGCCGACTTCACCGGGGGATGGATCGACGGGAAGTGCGAGTGATCCACCCATTGCGCCCGCCTCAACCGCCCCCTCTGATTCCTAGCTTCCTTTTTTTCATGACCGACCTGTCTGCCTTTGCGCCTGGATCGAGCCCGCGACGAAGCGGGCAGGCCTTGATCGCGGTCGTCGTGCTTCTTGCGGTGTTGCGCCTCGGCGGGGTGCCCGACGTGCACGCGCAGCCGTCGGAGGCCGCCTCGCCTGCGCTCGATCTGGCCGACGCCGTGGACAACCGCGAGGTGTTTGTCGACTCGCTCCTGTCGATGATGACGCTGCAGGAGAAGCTCGGGCAACTGGCCCAGTACCCGAGCCAGTGGAGCGACACCGGGCCGAGCGTTCCGGCCGGCCGGCGAACGGACGTCCGGCAGGGCAAGGTCGGATCGTTCCTCGGCTTCTACGGCGCGGCGGCAACCCGGGACATGCAGGAGATCGCCGTTCAGGAGTCGCGCCTCGGAATTCCGCTCCTGTACGCGTACGACGTCGTGCACGGCTACCGAACCACGTTTCCCATTCCGCTCGCGGAGGCCAGCAGCTTCAACCCCACCCTCGCACGCCGAACGGCCCGGGCCGCGACGCGTGAGGCCACCGCGGGCGGCGTTCACTGGACGTTTGCCCCCATGGTCGATCTCAGCCGGGAGCCGCGCTGGGGGCGCATCATGGAAGGCGCCGGTGAGGATCCGTACCTGAACAGCATCATGGCCCGTGCGCGGGTGCAAGGGTATCAGGGCCGCGACGTGGCCGCCGATACCACATTGATGGCCACGGCCAAGCACTTCGTGGCGTATGGCGCGCCCCAGGCCGGGCGCGACTACCACACCGTCGACATCTCGGAGCGGACGCTTCACGAAATCTATCTCCCGCCGTTTTACGCTGCGGTTGACGCCGGAGTCCGCAGCATCATGCCCGGCTTCAACGAGATCGCCGGCGTTCCGATGCACGCCCACGATGCGCTCATCGACGGCCTGCTGCGCAATGAGTGGAACTGGGACGGGCTCGTCGTCAGCGACTACACCGCCATCTGGGAGATGAAGAAGCACGGCATCGCAGACTCGGACCTGTCTGCGGGCGTGCAGGCGATACAGGCCGGCGTGGATGTCGATATGGTCAGCGGCATTTACGGCGACACGCTCGATGTCGCCGTGCGGCACGGCCAGCTGCGGACGGAAGAAGTGAACGAGGCCGTCCGACGCGTGCTGCGTGCCAAGTGGAACGTCGGGCTCTTCGAGGATCCGTACCGCTACGGCAGCCCAGAACGCGAGGACGAGGTGATTCTGTCGGACGCGCACCGCGACCTGGCGCGCACCGCGGCCCACCAGTCGATGGTGCTGCTCAAGAATGAGGGCGACGTGCTGCCGTTTGGCGACGACGTGGAGACGCTCGCGGTCATCGGTCCGCTGGCCGACGATGCCCGGTCGATCCTCGGCGAATGGGCCGGCATCGGCCGCGCCGAAGACGCCATCTCCGTCCTCGAAGGCTTTCGGTCGCGGCCGGGCGTCGACGTGCAGTACGTCCCGGGGCTGCCAACTGTGCGCAGCACCGACACGACCGGCTTCGCCGACGCCGTGGCCGCCACGCGACAGGCCGACGCCGCCCTG
>Ga0207797_1002769_pt1 | contig 12019 bp, 9 predicted proteins | sample PRCRCaboRojoPR_6_FD_187275 | JGI IMG/M metagenome (GOLD analysis project Ga0207797, IMG submission 187275) | Marine sediment microbial community from Cabo Rojo, Puerto Rico - PR CR 10% Liquid 1 (SPAdes) | ecosystem: Environmental > Aquatic > Marine > Coastal > Sediment | place: Cabo Rojo, Puerto... | reverse complement strand
TTCGAGCCGATGACGCCCGAGACGGAGGCCGAGCAGGACCGATGGGAGGAGTACCGGCGGCGCGCCTACGAGGGCTCCTTCATACACTTCGTCCGGGCCGCGGTGGACGCACACTGCGAGGCCGAAGGCTTTCGCGTCACCGCAGGACTCCGGTCAGCTCAAGTGAACTGCACCGAGCTGTTTGAATCCCATCCCGGACCGCACATCGTGAAGCTTCCCCTCAAGTACAGCATCCGGATCGTGTTCGAGGACCAAGAAGAGTCTACCCTCCTGCCCAACGATCCGCCCATCCTCATCGACACCCGCGGCGCTCTCGTGCGCCCGTACTCGGTGATCTTCCGGGGAGCGATGGGCAAAACCGGCGTGGCGGATCTCCTCCCTCTGGAATACACCCCCAAGGGTGAGGACCAGCCGTAGCCTCCGTCGGTTTTATGGGCGTCTCACGAACCCATGAACGTCCCATGCCCGACTTCTCCCCCGACATACAGGCCATGCTCGACGACCTCCGCGCGCGGCTCAAGGCCCTCTACGGCGATCGGCTCGCGGACGTGATCCTCTTCGGCTCCGTCGCCCGCGGGGAGGCCACCGAGGAGAGCGACGTAGATGTGCTGATCGTTTTGGACGGCCCCGTCGATCGACACGTGGAAAACAAACGTCTTTCGGGCCTCGTCATCGATCTCATGGAAGAATACGGCTGGGTCGTCACCCCGATTGTTGCTTCGACGGAGGCTCTTCAATCCGAGCAGTGGCCGCTGTACCGATCCATCCACTCCGAAGGCCGCTCCGAGCTCTCATGACACCAGAAGCTGAAGATTTCTTTCGGTAGGCGCAACGAGCGCTGGAAGCGGACCGCAGAGACATCGATGACTCGGACGCGGACAATGTGATCGCTCGATGCTACTACGCGATGTTCTATGCCGCCTCCGCAGCGCTATCCGAAATTGGAGACAGCGCAAGAACCCATCAAGGAACGCATCATCTGTTCTTTCGCCACTTTGTCGAAGCGGGTCCCATCGACCGCGAGCACACACGGAATCTGGCCGCCGTGCATGCGGATCGCCAGGATGCCTCGTACGCACGGGGGTTCACGTTCAGTGTCGACGATGCGCTCGACGACCTGCAGATGGCTCAGTCCTTCGTCGACGCCGTCGAAGACCATCTTCGGGAACGCCCCTCGTAACCGCTCCGCCGCGTTCCAAGACGAGTCGGGCCGGGTTCTGCGGTCCTCCACGTAACTCTCTGCCCGGCGGTTTCTACCAAGATTCTGAGGATCCGCCGGGGATCTCTTCCCTCCGGTCTTCGGTTCCCTCCTGTGCCGACCCGGCGACGATGTCGCCATCCACCGACTTGCCTGCCTCTTCCCATGCGCATTCGCCGTGTTCTTCCGCTCCTTCTCGTCGGGCTGCTCCTCACTGCCGAGTGGGCCCACGCCCAGCCCCAGGCGCCGCGCGGCCGCGCGACGCTCGTGGGCACCGTGGTTGATTCCACGACCGGCGAGCCGCTGAGCAACGTGAACGTGTTCATCGCCTCCAGCATGCGCGGCACCACCACCGACGACCAGGGGCACTTCCGCCTCCCGAACATTCCGCTCGGCGCGCAGCAGCTGTACGTGTCGATCGTCGGTTACAAGGCCGAGTCGCGCAGCCTGAACCTGCGGGAACCGCGCGTCTACCGGTTCGAGTTCCAGTTGCAGGAGCAGATCTTCGAGGGCGAAGGCATCGTGGTGGAAGCCGAGCGCGACGACAAGTGGATGGAGCGCTACGAGCGGTTCAAGAAGGCCTTCCTCGGCGAAACGCCCAACGCGGAAGAGACGGAGATTCAGAACCCGGAGGTGCTCAGCTTCGACGGAGGCGTGGGCTCTCTGGAGGCGTTTGCCGCCCGGCCGCTCGTGATCGAAAACCGAGCGCTGGGGTACCGCGTCGAGTATCACCTGGAGGACTTCAAGCTGACGCCGCGCCGCACGCAGTACGATGGCGAGCCGCTCTTCGAAGAGCTGGACGGCACGCCGGCCGAAAAGGCCGAATGGCGGAAGGCCCGGCGCGAGGCGTTCCTCGGCTCCTTCCACCACCTGATGCTCGCAATGCTGGCGGGTCGCGTCGAGGAGCAGGGCTTCAAGCTGTACCACCGCCCGTCGTCCACCTCGGACATGAGCGCGAGCAGCGGCGTGGGCTCCGCGACCCCCACGATGAGCGGGCAGCGCTACCCGATCAAGGTCGAGGAGATCCTGAAGGAGGGCGAGACGCCGAGCGAGCGCATTCTCGACTTCCAGGGCTTCGTGGAGGTCGTGTACCTCGGCGAGCAGCAGAGCGAGGCCTACAACACGTGGCGTGCCCAGTACGCGAGTGGCGGCGCGATCCGCGGCCGGGCGCCCCGCTACCAGACCTCGCAGTTCTGGCTGGAGCGCGGGCCGGCCACGGTCGATTACAAGGGCGAGATTGTCGAGCGCTACGGCGTCACCGTCTCCGGCTACTTTGCCTTCGAGCGCGTCGCCGATCAGGTCCCGAAGGAGTACCGCCCTCGATAGGGTTCCGCGCTCCCGCGGGTCCGGATCCCGCCCGGTCCCCAGATGGCTTACTTCGCGAGCCCGGCCTCGGCCTTGCGGGCCTCCTTGTACTCCTTCCAGTCGTCGAGGAAGCGCTCCAACCCGCGATCCGTGAGCGGGTGATCGAGGAGCTTCATCAGGGTGTCGAACGGCATGGTCGCCACGTCGGCTCCCGCGAGGGCAGCCCGCTTCACGTGGGTGGGATGCCGGATCGACGCCGCCAGAATCTCCGTCTCGAAGCCGTAGGTGTCGTAGATTTGCCGAATCTCCTGGATGAGCGTCATGCCGTCGGAGGAGATGTCGTCAATCCGGCCGATGAAGGGGCTGATGTAGTCGGCCCCGGCCTTGGCGGCGAGCAGGGCCTGCATGGGCGAGAAGCAAAGCGTGCAATTGGTGGGGATGCCCTCGTCGTCGAGCGCACGAAGCGCCTTGATGCCCTCTTTGATCAGCGGAATCTTGACGACAACATTGTCGTGGATCTGGTCGAGCGTACGGGCCTCCTCCATCATGCCGTCAAAGTCCGTCGCCGTCACCTCTGCCGACACGGCACCGTCTACGATCTCACAGATGCGGAAGACGTGCTCATGGAAGTCCACATTGCCCTCGTCCTTCACGAGCGAGGGGTTGGTGGTCACGCCGTCGAGAATTCCCATGTCATGGGCCTCCTGGATGTCGTCCAGGTTGGCCGTATCGACAAAAAATTTCATGGTATGGATTGATCGGTTCGTGGTCACGTCGCGTCGATGCTCCGGTGTCCGGCCTTCCGACCCCGGGGCTGCACAAATACACATCAATGCAGCGGGAGTTTTTCAACAATGGAGTGAGGACGCGGTCTGCTGCTGACATCCTGCCCTCCGGTCGATACGTTAGGGTCTCTCCTCCCTCCTACTGATCGCCGACGTCCAAACGGTCTTATGCATCTCTGCCTCTTCGAAGATGAAACGGTTTCCCATCTCCAACCGCTGATCCACACGCGTGCCGCCTACGACCTTCGGATTGGGGGCCGGACTCTATTGCAAACCGCGCGCGACGCGTTCTCGGCCGATGGACTCGTGCTACACAGCCGCTCGCTCGTGGCGGGCGTGACGGCCCTTGCCCACCCCGAGGCCATCGACACCCTGCCCGCCGGCGCCGACGTGCTGTTCGTGAACGGGCGCTTTGTCGCCGAAGAGGGACCGACGCTCGCCCGGCTGCAACAGGCCGTTGCCAACCGGGAGCCGGCCCGGATCTTTCTGCGCGGTGACACGCTGGTGGCTGCCTGGATGCCGAACGCCGCCTCCCGCCTGCCCGACGCCGTCCTCGCCGACGACACGCTCACCGCCGGGACGCTGCCCGCTGTGCCGACGGAGTCCGTTCCCGAGGCCGCGCTCGTGGGTCGGCTCTGGCATCTGCTGGACATGTTGCCGCCCGCCCTCCGCCGCGATTTCGAGCACGCCACACGGGGGACGACACGGGACGCCCCCCTCCCCGACCGGCGGGACGTGCAGGTGCACCCCAGCGTCGTCGCCGTGCGCCCGCAGCAGATCTTCCTGGCCCCTGGAGTGACGGTGCGCCCCGGCGCCATCCTTAACGCTGCGGACGGGCCCATTTACGTGGGCGAGGACGCCACGATCTACGAGCAGGCCGTGGTCCGCGGCCCCTGCTGGGTCGGATCAAAATCGCAGGTCAAGGGCGGCGCCACCATCGAAGGGACCGCCGTGGGCCACTACTGCAAAATCGGCGGCGAGGTGCACAGCTCCGTGCTCCATTCGCTTTCCAACAAAAGCCACGCCGGCTTTCTTGGCGATTCGTACCTGGGCCGCTGGTGCAACCTGGGGGCCGATACCAATGTCTCGAATCTGAAAAACGACTACGGCGAGGTGTCGCTGTACGATGCAGCACTGGATGCGTTTGTCGGCACCGGGCGCCAGTTCACGGGCCTGTTCATGGGCGACCACGCGAAGTGCGGAATCAACACCATGTTCAACACAGGCACGGTCGTCGGGACCTCGTGCAACCTCTACGGCAGCGGCTTCGTCCCGCGCGTCGTCCCCTCGTTTGCGTGGGGCGGTCCTGAAGACGGATTTGCAACGTACCGGCTCGACAAAGCCCTCGATGTGGCCGAAGCCGTCATGGCCCGCCGCGACACGCCGCTGACGGACGCCGACCGCGCGCTTCTGACGGCACTCTTCGAGCGCACGGCCGAGGCCCGTGAGCAGCACCTCGCGTAGCGGTTCCCTTACCGCAGCTGCACACCGATCAGCCAGCGGAAGTCAAACTCATTTTCGCTCGCGTCAATAATCTCCGGATCGCTCGCGTACACCGGGAACCGGGCAACCACGTCGAGCCCCTGCAGCAGATCGGACTGCTGGATCCAGCGGTCGAGGTGCGAGATCTGACTGATGTCGTAGCGTGCGCCGAACCCGGCGTCGCCAATCAGGCGATCGTCATCGAAGCCCGCCAGGAAGGCGCCCCGGCTCCACGCCGTGCCGAGGCCGGAGAAGAGCTCCAGCCCGAGCGGCGTCAGCGGGTTGAACGTCCGGAACGGCTGCGCGTGGAGCGACAGGCGCCCGGCCAGAATGCGGCTGCCGCGCGGACTGCGCATTCCGTTCTCCAGGTACGCCACCGGACCCGCCGGGCCGAATCCTACGAGGTGCGCGTCCTCCACCGGCGCCTCGAATGCCGCGCTGGGCTGGCGGTACGTGTCACTGCGCCAGAGGCGCTCGGTGGAGCGTCCGCCCAGCACAAACCGCTTGTGCGGGAGAAGATCGTCGGGACCGAGGCCGAACTGGAGGTCGGCCCGCGCCGTGAACGGACCCAGCGGCGCCGTCTTCGTGCCTTCGAGCGACACGCGCGTCGCCGAGCCGCCGCTCCCGAACGGCACACCAAACGCCGGATCACGCAGACTTCCGCCCATCTCGGCCGACACGGAAATGCGATCCGTGCCGCGCGCAACCTCATACTCGACCCGCGCCGAGAGATTGTGCGTCTGGCGAAACGGATTCTCGACGACGCGTCCCTCCAGGGGGAATCCCTCCGGGGGGACGTTGCCAGGCCCCTGGAAGAAGATCGGCGCGGCGCCGATCCCGAACACGCGGTCGGACGCGTTGAGTTGGTGATTCACCGAGGCTGTCAGGCGCTGGCTCGTCTCGCTGAGCGGCGACGAGAGGGGCTTCTGCACGGACAGGCGGCTTTCCATAAACCCGAGGTGCTTCGCCGTCTGCAACGTACCGGTGGCCCGCGGGCCCAGCACGTCGACCGGTGCCGTGGCACTCAGTTCGAAATCGATCCCGTCGAACCACGAGCCGTTGTCGGTGACAAACGGACTGCGGTTGCTGAACGACGGGGGCGACCCAGGAAACAAAGGATTGCCCGGCTCCGGGGACGCGGTCGGTAGCGACGAAGCCTGCGGCAGCGACGGGTCCTCGCCGTTCGAGAACAGCACCTCGGGCCAGAGCGTGAGTGTGCCGCGGAAGCGATAGTCGCCGAGGTGCATGCCGCGCGTCTGTACGCCGACGCCCACGCCGAACCGATCCGCGTAGCTCGCGAGCGGGCGGATGCCGAGCTCGTACTGGAACCGGTTGTTCTGCGGCGCGCGCAGGAAGCGCGTCTTCACCGGGAAGTTCATCGTGTTGTTGAGCCGGTTGACGTCCGGCGTGCGGCCCTCGGGGTCGAGCGTAGCCTGCGTGACGCGCGACGGCACGGTGAAGGTCACGGTTTTCTCCGGGTACACCCAGGGCCAGGCGTCCGTCACGATCCAGTCGTCGGGCACCGGCTTGTGGCCGTGGGTAACGAGCAGCGGGACGTGCACCATTTGCGTGGAGCCGTCTGCCAGCGTCAGCTCGATGTCGTGCGGCATCACGGCCTCGCCCTCACGTTCCAGCGCCATCTCGACGCGAACACCGTCCGACGTAGGCGTCTGTCGCACGTCCGAGATGGCGTCATCGAGCTGCCGCGTCGAGTGGGTGAACTGCCAGAAGTACCAGTCGAGCTTCATCCCGCTCACCTGCTCGGCGAAGAGCTCCAGGTCGAACGGATCGGGGTGCTCGTAGGTGCGCTGGCGGACGAGGCGCTTCAGCCACTGGTCGCGCTGTTCATCGCCAATCACGTAGCCGAGCATCGCCACGAGCAGCTCACCGCCGGGATAGGAGGCCACGCCGTAGCCGGTGTTCGTATGGAACCAGTCGGCGGGCGTGCTGAGCTGCTCAAAGAGGCCCATCTTCTGGAGGTTGACGATGCTGCGCGGCGAGTGAGACGCCGGCCGTCCGGTCAGGTGGGCGAAGCCCTCCGCGGTCGCGTAGCTCGTGAAGCCCTCGTCGATCCAGGCGTAATCGCTCTCGTTGTTGCCGAGCGCCGTGTGGTACCACATGTGCGCGAACTCGTGGACGGTCGTGCCCAGGATGGAAAGCGGGCCATCTTTCTCCTCAAACTCCGGATTGTCGTAGCCCGCCACGAGCGTAAACATCGGGTACTCCATGCCCCCGTCGCCGCCCTGCGCCACCGTCATCTGCGGATAGGGGTATTTGCCGTATTCCCGGCTGAAAAACGCCTCGAGGCGCGGCATCTGATCCTTTAGCGACTCCCAGTTCTCCGCGACGTCCGGCTTGTAGAGGATGTGATGCGTCACGCCATTTGCCTCCACCTTGTCGTGGATGTAGTCCGGGTCGGCGCCCCACGCGAAGTCGTGCACGTCCGCCGCCAGGAAGTGCCACGTCAGGGAGTCCGCCTCGGGGGATCCGTCGGACGGGCGCCACGTGCCGGAGCCATCGAGGTCGTAGCCCTTGCCGATCGCGTCGGGGTTCTGCAGGATGCCCGTCGCGCCCAGCGTGTACTCCGCGGGGGCCGTGATCTGAACGTCGAACGTGCCGTACGGGGCGTAGAACTCACGCATCACGTACGGATCGGCGTGCCAGCCGCGCTCGTCGTACTCGGCCATCTTCGGGTACCACTGCGTCATCGAGAAGTCGACGCCGCCGCCGCGACTGTCGCGGCCGCTGCGGCGCGTCTGCAGCGGGATCTGCGCGCGCCAGTGCATCCGGAACGTCGTCGTCTCGCCGGGCGGGATCGGCTCGGCGAGGTCCACCTCCATCACCGTGTCGCGAATCTTGACCTCCACCTCCGCACCGTCCTGCGTCAGCGAGTGGATGCGGTGCCAGCCCCGTTCGTCCTCGTCGAGGGTGAAGATGCGCGGCACGATGCGCCCGTCCGGATCGGGGACGTGGCGGTTGCGCTCCGCCATCATCGAGTTCGGATGGAAGGCGTTAAAGTAGAGGTGATAATAGACGGTGTGCAGCGTATCCGGCGCGTTGTTGGTGTACGCCAGGCGCTGGGTGCCGGTGTACTGATGCTCGTCGGCGTGCAGGGTGATGTCCATGTCGTAGTGCACCTCCTGCTGCCACTGCTCGGGCGACTGGCCACGAGCGGGGGCACTGATTAGAAGCAGCACGGCGACAAAGAAGGCGGCGAAGCGATTCAGCATGGAGGAGGCCCAGGGATGAATGGCGGAGGGGGACGCTGCGAGCGACCGCGCAAGGTGGCGTCGGCAATCGCTACTCTCATTCTCGCAGCAGCCCGGGAATGTTTCGCAAAGCTTGGAATCCTGACGGGGCAGACGTCGTTGGTCCGTATCCACGCAGCCCCCTCCTGAATGCCGTTCGATCTATGGCCACCGATGCGCCCCATCCGTGCCCGTCGTGCGGGGCTCATGTGCCTGCCGACGCCGATCGCTGCGACCTGTGCGGAGCACCGATCGACGATGCGTCGTCCTCCGAGGCCGATGCCGCGCAAGAGCCCGACCCGCAGGAGTCCTCGGGCTCCGGGTCCGATGCCGCCCCATCCTCCCACGACGCGCCCTCGCCCCACGAATCGTCCGAGGAGGCGGGCGTCTTCTGCAATGAATGCGGCTGGGAGAACCCGGCGGACGCCAACTTTTGCAGTCAGTGCGGCACCGAACTGCAGGACCTCTCGCGTCTGTCGCGCAGTCCGGAGGGCACGCGGCCCGTCACGGCCGACCTGCCACGTGCCCCCGAATCGCCCGGTTCGTCCGCGCCCTCGTCGCCTTCGGAGACGACCCCGAGCGATGCGGAGGAGGACGCCGAGCAGCAGACGATGGGGCGCCAGATTACGCTGTACATCGGCGGGGCGGCGCTCATCGTGGTGGCGCTCTTTTTCGTCACGCTCTGGAGCCAGAGTCAGAACTGGGGGTCTACCGGCTCCTCCACCCCGAACGGCCCGCAGGCCTCCTCGCAATCGGCGCCGGATGCGGGCCCGGCGGCGCAGGGCGGCGGCGCGGTGCAGGGCGGCGGCCCAGGGGCCGGACCGGCCTCGCGTCGCGGGAGCCTGACGACCGACCTGCGCCAGCTGGCCTCCGAAACCGGATCCGAAATCCCGACGGGCCTATCCGAGCGCGTCGACTCGCTGCAGCGGGTCATTCAGAACGCCTCCGGAACCCCCCGGCAGAACGCTCGCGGCGAGCTGGTGAACCTCTACGTCGGGGCCGGACAAACGGGCCGGGCGGCGGTTCTGCAGCAGCGCATTGCCGAGGCCTCCGACAGCCTCGCGGCCTGGCGCCGTGCGGGCGACCTGCTCTACCGCTGGATGCAAGAGTTCCAGCAACAGGGCCAGCGCCGCCAGGCCTTCCCGGTTGCTCAGGCCGCTGCCACCGCCTACGAGGCCGTGGCCGAGCGCACGCCCGACGACCTCCGGGCCCGCACGCGCATGGGCGAGTCGTACCTGCTCACCAACAGTCCGATGAAGGGCATCGAAACCATCAATCAGGTGCTGGCCGAGGATTCGACCTTCGTCCCCGCACGCTTCCAGAAGGGCCTGGCGTTCCTGCAGATCAGCCGCTTCGAGCAGGCCATTGCCGAGTTTGAGCGGGTCAAGCAGTTTTCCAGCGAAGGCGAGCCGTACTATCGGCAGGCCGACCGCGCCATTCAGATTATCCGCGAGCGGACCCGGTCGTCCTCCTCCGGTGGACAGGCTCCCTCCAGCACCCCGCAGGATTGACATAGACGCGGTCTCCTTGGAGACTCCGTTTCGTGCCGCGCGGTACATCCGCGTCCCGCTCAGACACACTGGGACACACCGGACGGTTCTACAACGGTTCTACAGATGACCCGCCTGTCTCCGCTGCATATTGATGAGTCGCTTTTTGTGGTGAATAAGCCAGCGGGGATGCTGGCGCAGGCGGACCGCACCGGCGACCCGGACGTGGTGACTCTCGGCAAGGCATGGCTGCGCGATCAGGGGGCGGCCACGCCGTTTCTTGGGCTCGTGCATCGCCTCGACCGTCCCACCTCGGGCCTCATGGTCCTCGCCCGGTCCTCGGACGCCGCGCGCAGCCTGTCGCGTCAGTTTCGAGAACGCACGGTTGAGAAGACCTATTTGGCGGTCGTCGAAGGCACGCTCACCGGCATCGGAACGTGGACCGACACGGTCGCGAAAATCGATCGTCAGCCCCAGATCGTACCTGCCGACCATCCCGAGGGGGCCTACGCCAAGCTGACGTGGCAGGCCCTCGCCCGGGCCGACGAGCAGACGCTGCTGCAGATCCAGCTCCACACCGGGCGTCCGCACCAGATTCGCCTGCAGAGTGCCGAACGCGGTCACCCCGTCGTGGGCGATCGGCGGTACGGGGCAGTCACCGCGCTCAACGAGGCCATCGCGCTGCACCACGTGCAGGTCCGCTGCGAGCATCCCGCCACCCACCGCGGAGAAACCTTTGCCGCGCCGCTGCCGGAGTACTGGTCGCGCTTCCAGGCCGCCTTCGCAACGGCCCTGGACCGGTTCGCGTAGCGGCGGCCCCGTGCCTCGAACAGGCCGATGGGCCGCGGGCCACTCGCGGTGCGTCGTCGATCAGTTGAGGCTCACCAGTCCGAACGGCGTCTCGAAGGCCGAGAGAAACCGCGCCGGCGGAAGCGCAGACTGGGCCGCGGTGCCGGGCGCCTCCACCGTCTCTGTCGACGCGGCCTCCTCGCGCCGGAAGACCCCAGATGCTTCGGCCACCACCTGCCCGTCCGGTGTGTGGAGCACGGCGTTCACGACAATGCGGGACGGCTTTTTCAAGACCACGGCGGCCGAGGCGTGCACCGGCCCGGCGTAGTCGGGATCTTCGACGTGGGCGTTAAACTCCTCGGCAGACACCGTGGCCTGCTTCACCAGCGAATGCGCCGCCAGCGTGGCCACGTCGTTCAGCAGATTCTGATGCGGCATGCGCTGAACCATCTCGCCGGACGGCTCGACCGTACCGGCAAGAACGGCCCGTCCGAACGTCACCTGCGCGTCGGTACCGCCGGCCGCGTCGTCCGACTGCGAATACCGGTATTCGAGATTGCGAAAATGCTCGGTGCCAACCATGGGCAAATCGCGTTGTGCAAAAAAGCGACGGGAATGGAATCCCTGCGTGACGCAGAGAACCGTGCAGCGTTGTTTCCCTACGAACTCCTTGCCAGACCGCATTTGGGATCGGATCGGTAAAAACGACGCGTCGAACCGACAGCCTTGCCTGCACCCTGCGCCGATCTGTGTTCCTCTGGCACGCCGCGCACGAGAGGCTGTCAGGATGACATCCGCCTGTGCCCCCTTCCATCGCATCCCTCCGGTACTGCCCGCTTGTTTGCCATGCGCCTCACTCCAGAACAGCAACAGCAGGTTTCTCGCCATCTTAACACGCGGGGGACTGCCCCCAAGTGTCCGGTGTGCGGAGCGTCCAACCTGCGCGTGAAGAAAAATGTCGTGGCCCTTCCCACCCCCGGATCGCCCACCGGATCGCGTCATCTTGTGGCGGTCGAATGCCGGTACTGCGGCTACGTCCTTCACTTTTCGCCCGGAGTCATGGATCTGGATTTGGGCGGCGACGGATCCGCGCCGCCCTCGGCATAGCGTATAACGCGACGGTTGTTCGATGCACCCCGATACGCTTCCGCCCATTTCGCTCTATACACGACTTTACCCGCCTTTTTGGGTCGATATTGACCAAAGCCCACGCTCCGTCCCGCTCGAAATTTCTGTAAGGAGCGGGAACTCTTCAACCTTACGAGAATATAGGGCGAGGACAAAATTGATGGCTGACTGTTCACAACTCCGTGTTTGATCCCATGGGCGACCCGATCTCGACCACCTGGCCCTGGTATGTGGCCGGCCCCCTCATTGGGTTGATGGTTCCGCTGCTGTTGCTGCTCACCGGAAAAGCGTTCGGCGTCTCGTCGAGTCTGCGGCACACCTGTGCGGCCACGCTCCCTTCGAAAGCCGACTACTTCCAGTACGACTGGAAATCGGAAGGCCTCTGGAATTTGCTTTTCGTGGCTGGCATCCTGCTCGGCGGGTTCCTCGCCGCGACCGTTCTCGGCGGCGACGGACCAACCGGCATCTCGGCGGCCACCAAAACCGACCTGCAGGCGCTGGGGATTTCCGACTTCTCGGGCCTCGTTCCGCCCGAACTCTTTAGCTGGTCGGCGCTAACAACGGGACCAGGACTGGTCGCCATCCTGGGGGGTG
>Ga0207797_1002768_pt1 | contig 12019 bp, 12 predicted proteins | sample PRCRCaboRojoPR_6_FD_187275 | JGI IMG/M metagenome (GOLD analysis project Ga0207797, IMG submission 187275) | Marine sediment microbial community from Cabo Rojo, Puerto Rico - PR CR 10% Liquid 1 (SPAdes) | ecosystem: Environmental > Aquatic > Marine > Coastal > Sediment | place: Cabo Rojo, Puerto... | reverse complement strand
TTCTAACATGAGCCAGGGGAGCGATCTAGACGAATCAGTATCGGTGGAAGACCGGGGGGTCGCGGTCGAGAAGTCCTTCGAGGCGGACGAGTTTCCGGTGCCGGCGATCAAGTTCGTGCTGACCTCGGAGGCCGACGAACCGGTCGAGGTGCAGTTGACCGACGACATTCCCGAGGAGTTCCCGATGGAGGGGATCGGGTTCCACCCGGACTTCGAGAGCGACAACTGGACGGCCTACGCCGACCACCGGGTCGTTTACGAACGCGAACTCCAGCCCGGCGAACAGATCACGACGGTCTACGGCGTCCGGCTGAGCGAGACCGAAGACGTCTCGGAGTTCCTCACGGAACCGACCGTCGAACCGGTGGTCCGCGGTGGATCGACCGAGGAGGCCGTCGAGGAGGTTCTCGGCGAGGACAACAACAAGGTCATCCGCGACGTGCTCGCCGGCGACCGCGACACCGTGCCGGGGATGGACGAGGTCGACGACGCCGACCCAGCGGACCACGACGGAGGCGTCGACGTCGACGGCGACCTCGACATCGACGACGGCGGTCTCGACGGCGCGACCGACGACGAGACGGACTCGTTCGCGACGGCGGCGAACGGTGACCACGACGAGGAACTGGGCGTCGACGAGGGCGACCTCGACATCGACGACGGCGGTCTCGACGGCGACCTCGACATCGACGAGGGCGACCTCGACGGAGACGAGGACGAACCGGGCACCGACGAGGAGTTCGCCGACGCCGGCGAGGCGCTCGACGATGCAGACGGGAGACTGGACGAGGGCGACCTCGACATCGACGACGGCGAGGTCGCGACGGACGCGACGGCGGACTCGGAGGGACGTGCGTTCGACGAATCCGACGGCGACACCGGTGTCGCGGAGGAGGCCGAGAGTTCGGCGGCGTCCGACGAGAGTCCGACCGAATCCGGCGTCGCTGACGCCGACGCGACCCCGGACGATTTCAGCGTCGCGTCCGCTCTCGCGTCGGAGATCCGGGAGGGGACGGTCTCGGACGACGACCTTGACGTGCTCCGCGAGGAGTTCGAACTGGGCGTCCCGCGCAGCGTCGAGGTCCGACTCGACCACCTCCAGTCCAGTCTGCAGACGGTCACGGCCTACAGCGACGCGCTCGAGGAGTTCATCGACGAGAACGGCACGGGACGGGAGGTCCTCGAGGACCTGCAGACCGAACTCGACGAGGTGACGGCCGACCTCTCGGCGGTCGAACGCGACCTCGACGCCGCCGAAGACGACCGGGAGACGATCCGGGCGGAGGTCGGCGCAGTCGCGGAGGAGGTCTCGGAGGTCTCCTCGGAGATCGAGGCCGTTCGGTCACAGGCGGCCGAGGCGACCTCCCGGTTCGAGGAGCTGTCGGGCGACGTCGACTCGGTGTCGTCGGAGGTCGACTCGGTGTCGTCGGAGGTGGAGTCGATGTCGTCAGAGGTCGACTCGGTGTCGTCGGACATGGAGGAGCTGTCGTCCGAGGTCGAGTCGGTGTCGGGCGAGGTCGAGTCTGTGTCGTCCGAGGTCGCGGACGTCTCCTCGCAGGTCGACGCCGTCGACGACGAGATCGAAGACGTCCGCGAGACGTCCCAGCGGATCGACGGCGAGATCGAAGGCGTGAGCGAGACGGCCGACCGGCTCGACGAGGAGGTCGGCGAGATCCGCGAGGACATCGCGGCGCTCGACAGCGACGTCGTCGCGGTCGAAGAGGAACTGGAATCACAGGTCGAGTCGGTCGAGGCCGACGTCGACGACATCCTCGACCGAATCGAGGAACTCGAGACCTTCCGCGACCGCCTCGGAAGCGCGTTCGGGACGGAATCGGAGTAACGGACCGCTCTCGACCGAGTTCCCCGCTCGCTCGTTCGACTCCGCCGTTCGCCCCAAACGCAACCGGTAAAGTTCGGGACCACCTGCACTCGACAATGACAGCGACGGTGCGCGTCGCCGTTCCCCGGAAGGGGCGGCCCCTGGAAGCAGTGCTCGAACGTCTCGCGGTCGGCGTCGGTGCGGACGAAACCGTAGACGACGTCGTCTCGACGCTCAGATACGAGAAGTCGGTCACGAAAGGCCACAGCCATCCGGACCGAGACGTCTACGAGAGACTGGCCGGCTACAGCGACCTCGACGACCCGACCGCGCCGGAGTACACGCTGCTTCGAGACGACCGCGACGGGATGCCCCGGCGAGTCGTCTTCGACAGCGTCACCCTCGAGACCCCCGAAGTGGACGTGCAACTCGTCGGTCGCGAGGAGCCGTTCCGCGCGCTCCGGACCCACGAGTTCGGGCTCGGCTTCGACAGCGCGGACCTCGTGCTCGAAGAGGTCGTCTCGCTTCGCCCCGACGGCGTCGGCAGTCTCGCCGACGTGAACGCCCGCATCGACCCGCGGCAGTCCGACGTGCGCGTCGTCGCCGGGCTCGGCGACACCGTCCACCACACGCTCCTCGCGACGCCGGAGACCCTCCCGCCCGGGGCCCACCTCGACCGCGAGTTCGTCGCCGACTACGAGGGGCCGCTCTGTATCTCGCCCCGGTACGAACGGCTCGTGGAGGCCGTCCTCGGGACGCGCGCCATCGAGGACGTCGAGTTCTGTTACCCTGACAGCGACGTCGAGGAGGAGGCCGCCATCGCCGACGCGGGGCTGGGCGTCTACCTGACGATGACCGGCGGCACCGCACGCGACCACGGACTCGTCCTCGGCGAAGACCTCTTTCCCAGCGAGACGGTCCTGATGGAAAACAGCGCCGAGTCCGACCCCGATATCACCGACTACCTCCGGGAACTCGTCTCGGACGCGACGCCCGAAACGGCGATCGTCGTCTGAGCGAGGCCGACGTCGCTCGCGCACCCCTGTCTCCGCACTCAGACGAACAGGTCGGGCACCGGACCCTCGACCCGATTCTATATAGCGACATACAATTTATGCGTTCGGCCTCGAACGCGAGTTCAGTCGAGTAATCGATAGATGCTGGACTCGTACGTCCGACGAACCCGGTCGCCCCAGTTGTGCGTGTAGGTGTCGATGACGTCGCCGGCGACGTCGCCGCGGAGATACTTGACGATGCCCCGGTCGCCGGTGCGGTCCCGGAGGTGCGTGGTGAAGAAGTGCCGGAAGTAGTGGGGCGTGACGTTCTCCTCGGCGCCGCCGCCGACGCGATACCAGCCGCGTTCGGCGGCGTGTTTCTCGACCACGTGGTGGACCATGTCGGGTGTCGTTCGCTGGCCCCACCCGTCTGCAGTCCCGAGAAACAGTGGCCTCGCCGACGAGAGGGGGTCCGGACGGATGGCGAGATAGCGGCGCAACACGCGACGCAGTTCGTCGTCGATCGGTATCACCGTCGACCGTTTACGCTTGTTCGAGGCGGTACGGACCTCGCCGTGCAAGGATTCACCGACCGTCGGCGCGGCGTCGACGTAGAGCGCGTCGCCGCGGCCGTCGAGCTGTGCGCGGATTCGAACGTCGTCGCGGTCGCGGATCGCCGGCAGCGAGACGTCTCTGAGGTCGAGATTGCAGAGTTCGCCGACGCGAACGCCCGTCTTGAGCATCGTCACGACGAGCGCCCGCTCCAGCGGGTGGGTCACTTCACCGACGAACTCGCGCATCGCCGGCACGGAGATGTCGCGCCGAGCCGGATTCGCGTCGATCTGTTCGTCCATCTCCTCCATCACGAGCGTCATCGGATTGGCGTCGAACTCGCCGACCTGGTTCATGTACGCGTAAAACCGGTGGAGGTAGGCGGCGTAGGTCGCGACTGTGCTCTCTGCGACCGTGCCCCGGAGGGTGTGCAGCCACGCCATGCAGTCCCGATGGTCGGCAGCAGCGACCGTCTCGGCGCCGCTGAGCCCCCGTTCCTCGGCGAGAAACGTCCGGAACTCCGCGAGGACCCGACCGTAGGACTCGCGCGTCCGTTCGCTCTTGCCGTGGTAGCGCATGTCCTCGAGGAAGTACCCGACGGGGTCGGACTCAGTCGCCATGCGACCCCTCCACGAGGACGTAGCCGCCGTGGCGACCGCTGTATCTGACGCGGTTGTCGGCCTGCAGCTCTTCGAGTGCCGTCTCGAGTCGGTCTTCGATGCCGCCGGTGAGCTCGTCGACGAGCTGTTCCCAGGTGAGTTGCTCGTCTTCGAGGGCGGCGACGACGCGTTCTCGGAGCGGATCACCGTCGTCGGGCGCCGACTTGCTCTCCTCGGCCGTCGACCGGTCCGGGACCTCCAACGACGACCGACCCGCCTGCACCATCGTCCGGACGAACTCGCTCTGGCTCATTCCGAGTTCGTCTGCGTGTTCCTGCCATCGCTCCTTCTGGTAGGCTGGCACGTACGTCTTCACCGCGGTGCGAGAGGTGTCGGGATCCGTCTCACTCGCCATGCTCACAGCATCTCGACGGGCCGTAATCAAACTGTCCCTAATTCACCAGATAAGGCTTCTTATCCTCTTTCGTATCACCAACAATTCCGGCTCGTCGAGACATATATTTGTGTTTGTAGGTCTTTCTACCCCCGGTAGGGGTTTAGATACACAAATACAAGTCATCCCATTGCGGCTACTCTCGTAGGTCAGATTTCCACGACCCGAGGGCGAGTCGAACGTCGGTTCGCTCCACCGAGCGTTCACGACACCACAGAAAAATCAGATTTGCTCGTGACACAGACATGTCGAATAGATTTCTCACTCAGTAGCGGCGAATTAATACTGCATTGGAACCCCGTTCTCCCTACCTCTACCCCAGGGGTAACGCCCCGAGAACGTGCTTCCTCTCGAACGCGATCTCGGGCGTCGACATCGAACGACACCCGAGTTTTGGCTCGGGAGGTGTGACGTCGCCAGCGACCCGTCGACCTGCGAAAGAATCGGGACGGCACGATTCGACACCGCATCGAGTCGGCGAAGGCTGGACCGGCCCGTCACCCGCGCGGTGGTGAGCGGGCGGGTACACTGTCCAGTGGGTGCGATCCGGAGCGAACGAAGTGCTCCTCGTCTCGAACTGGGCGACGTAGCCGTGGTCCACACCTCGAGTCCGGGTCGGGCCCGTGCGAGCGCCTCGTCCACCGCCGCAGTCCGACGGACGACTTTGCGGTCGCCAGCGATTCGGACCGACGGGCCGCCGACCGTTTCGACCCGGACGGGAAGAGAGGCCACGGGCACGCCAGGCCGGCCGAGCACGGCAGTCGCCGGGAAACGAGTCGACGCTGACGGCCCCGGTCGACCGGGCGTGGAGCGTCACGCCCCACGCGAATCGGCTTTTCGCGTCTCTCTCGGTGAGGGTCACGAGCGTCGAGGATCGAGGCCACGTCGGTCGTGGAGCGTTCGACGGCCGAGACGGTCGGTCCGTCCTCCGGCAACTCTATCGAGCGAGGCGCGAACCCGGCCGAACTTCCTCTCGTCGGATACGAACGTCGAGCTCTCTTCGATCTCGATCGGCGTACGTTCCGACACCGCAGTCGTGACAGGGGACCCACCGTCCCGAGGATCGGCTCCTTCGAGGCCGGACCGGACTAGTTCGACGAGCGTTCCCGCTCTGGCGTCTGTTCTCTCGCGAACGTATGAATCGCATAACGCTATATCGAATCCGTGTCGAGTGGTACGATCTGCTCGTCGCGCTCGGCAGTCGAACCGGTGACAGGCGAATCGTCCACTTCTCTGCTCGTTCGTCGTCTACCCTTCGGCCGGCGTGACGAGCGACGGGTCGTCGTTTCCGGGGTCGTTGACCCGCGTCGAGACGGGGTACGCAGTCATCTCGTCGGGAGGATGCGGGTCCAGCAGCGACGGGAGTTCCGAGCGGTCGCCGTGGAGCCAGGTCTCCTCTTCGTCGGGAGCGAGCACGACCGCCATCCGGTGGTGGAGGTCGGCGACCAGTTCGTTCGGCTCGGTCGTGAGCACCGCGAACGTCTCGACCGGGTCCGGCGTCCGGTCCGGACCGGTCCCTCCGAAGTCGCCGAGGCCGGTCTGGGTCGTCGACGGCGTCCACCGCTCGTAGATGCCCGCCATCGCGAACGGTCGGTCGTCCTCGAAGGCGACGCGGTAGGGCTGGCGGTCGCCGTCCTCCGTGACCCACTCGTAGAAGCCGTCGGCGGGGACGAGACAGCGCCGCCGCTCGAACGCCTCGCTGAAGGTTCGCTTCTCCGCGACCGTCTCGGCTCGCGCGTTGATGTGGCCGCCGTCGTCCGCGTCGGCCCACGACGGCGTCAGTCCCCAGCGCTTCTCGATGAACCGGTCGGGGCGGTCGTCGGCGACGACCGGGAGCGACTGCCCGGGCGAGCAGTTGTAGCTCGGCTCGAACGCGGGCGGTTCGGCGTCGAACCGCGCCGCCAGCTCTTCGGGCGGGGTGAACAGGGTGTAACGGCCGCACATGCCACCGCGTTGGGGTGCGGCGAGTAAAACACCCGCGGGCGGTCGACCCGACGTCCCGGTCTCGAAGGCTTTAGGCCCGTCTCGCCGTGAGCAGAGACATGCGCATCGAGAACAGTTTCATTCCGGTTCGCGGGGTGGGGGAGCGAACCGAGCGGTCGCTCTGGGAACGGGGGATCACCCACTGGGACGACTTCGAGCGGTCGGCGGTCGGTCCCACGACAGCAGAGCGCATCGAGTCGTTCGTCGACGAGGCCCGCGACCACCTCGAGGTCGGCGACGCTCGATTCTTCGACGACGCCTTCCCGAGCGGCGAGCGGTGGCGAATCTACGAGAACTTCCGCGACTCGACGACGTTCTTCGACATCGAGACGACCGGTCTCGACCACGACCGCGACAGCGTGACGACGGTCAGTTTCCACCGCGACGGCGAGACGACGACGCTGGTCCGTGGGGACGACCTGACCGCGGGCGCGCTCCGCGAGCAGTTCGCCGACGCCGACCTCGTCGCGACGTTCAACGGCAAGCGATTCGACGTCCCGTTCCTCGAATCCTCGTTCGACGTCAGCATCGACCAGCCCCACCTCGACCTGATGTACACCTGCCGCAAACTCGATCTCTCCGGCGGGCTGAAGCGAATCGAGGGCGAGATCGGCATCGAGCGCGACCGCCCCGACATCTCCGGGCGCGACGCGGTTCGGCTCTGGCGCGAGTACGAACGCGGCGACGACGCGGCGCTCGATACGCTCGTCTCGTACAATCGCGACGACGCCGTGAACCTGCGCACCCTCGCCGACCGCGTGACCGAACGCCTCCACGATCGCGTCGCCCCCGAGACGATCGATCGATAGCGGGCGACCGCCTCTTCGTTTAGGCAAACCTAAAGCGTCAAGTACAGCCGGCGACAAAGCCGGCGCAATGAGTGAGTACACCTTCGAGGACGTGGCGGTCGTGATGGGGACGTACAACGAGGAGGCGGCCATCGCGTCGGTGCTGAACGACATCGACCGGGTGACTGACGGCCGCGCTTCCGTGGTCTGCGTGGACGGGTCGAGCGACCGCACGCCGGAGATCGCCGAGCGGATGGGAGCGGAGGTCATCAGACAGGAGCCCCAGGGGTACGGCGTCGCGGTCCACGCCGCCCTGCAGGCGGCCGACCGGCCGGTCGTCGTCACCACCGACTGCGACGACACCTACCCGATGGAGCGACTCCCCGAGTTTCTCGACGCCGTCAACGAGGGATACGACGTAGTCAGCGGCGACCGTCTCTACTACGGGGCCGAGACCATGCCGCGGCTCAATCGGCTCGGCAACGTCGCGTTCGCCCTGCTCGCCAGCCTCCTCACGCTCGAACGAGTCCACGACACGACCACCGGGATGCGGGCGTACCGCCGCGAGGTGATAGAGGCGATCGAGTGGACCGAGAACACCGGACTGTCGGCGGAACTGCTGCTACGACCGCTGATGCGGGGCTACCGGGTGCTCGAACTGCCCATCGAGTACCGCGAGCGCAAGGGAGAGACGAAACTCGACCCGTTCTCCGGCGGCGCGGCCATCGCGTCGTCGATTCTGACCGTCGCCGCCGAGGAGTGGCGACGCCGTCTCACTGGTGGCGACTGACGACGACGGTTTCCCGCGCGACCGCGCGGGCGGCGTGGTCACTCGCGGATCGGAACACGTCGGACGGCGAGCGGTCGAAACCGGTCGTCGTCGTGAGACGGCGGTCGTCACAGTCGGTACGCGTGGCGGCGGCGTCAGTCGAGGATGTCGGCGACTCGGCGGGGTTCGCTGTCGAGCGTCGGGTTCTCCTCGACGATCTTCAGCACCTCGTGGTCGGTTACGTCCGGGAACGACTTCTGGGTCGCATCTTCGATCAGGTCCCGTTCGAGTCGAAACTCGACGCCCTCGTAGACGACGTCGACGCCGTCGTCGTCGAAAGAGAGGACTGTCATCGTCGACTCTTGGCGGTTGGGACGTATCTGTGTTGCGTCTCGGTCAGACGCCCGTCTTGCGGTCGTTTTATTAGGCGAAACGTCCAGCAACCGGGTGTGTCACTCGGCTCGGATCCGCTCGACGCGCTCGAGATTCCAGACGGGACGACCGTCGAGGAGCACGATCTGGTGACCGACGGGGACGTCATCGTCGGGGGCCAGAGCACCGTCGAGTTCGGCGTCCGCGGCCGGAACGTCGTCGCCGGCGAGCGAGTCACCTTCGGCGGCGACATCGAGGCCGAGGGCGACTGTCGGCTGGACGTCTGGTGTGACGTCGCCGGCAACGTGCTGGTCGGCGAGGACGCGTACCTCGGCGAGCGGGTCCACGTCGGCGGCCAACTGATGGTCTCGGGCGACCTGGACATCGGCGACGACGTCGACATCGAGGAGGGGTTCGAGGCGAACGGGTGGATCGTCATCCGCAACCCGATGCCGACGCTCGTCTTCTACTTCGTCGTCCTCTCGCAACTGCTCCGGATCGGCGAGCAGGACGCCGCAGAGGAGATCGCCTCCGCGCTCGCGGGCGACGAGGCCGACGAGCGCGACCCACTCGTGATCCCCCGCGGTGGGGACGTCTCGGACGACGCGTGGCGGGTCTCGACGCCCGCGACCATCGGCGACGAATGCAGACTCCACGGCAACGTCCGGGCCGAGTCGTTGACCGTCGGGGTCGACAACAACATCTTCGGGAGCCTCCGCGCCCGCGGCGACGTCACGATCGGCGAGGGCACGCAGGTCCACGGCGACGTGACGACCCGCAACGGCACCGTCGAACTCGCGGAGAGCGCCCGCGTCCTCGGCGACGTCTCCTGTCAGGACCTCACCCTCGAGGAGGGCGCGATCGTCGACGGCGCGATCCGTGCACGCGGCGAGATGCGGTTCCGCGGCGAGGACCACTCGCGCGACGTCGAGTGATCGACGTTCCGCGAATTTTATACATCTCGAATCTGACGGTACGGGCGGTCAGCGGGCCGGGACGCCCACCAGAGATGAGTCGCTCGAAGTACTGGGACGAGGTCCGATCGGTCGTGCGCCAGTCGCGACTGAATCTCGACGCGTTCGACCCCGACCGCGACGATCCGAGTCGGTGCGTCGACGCGGGCGTGCGACCGATCGTCTCGCTGTACGTGCGGGTCCGGCGGGACGACGCGACCCTCTCGGACGTGGAGCGGTCGCTTCTCTCCGGCGAACTCAACGACTGGCTCTCGGCGTACGCCCGGGCGCACGGGACCGCCCGCGACGCGGACTTCACCGTCCACGAGGTGGCCATGGCGTACGCGCGCGACGTCTCACTCGAGAACGCGATGCGTCGGCTCCTCGCGCTCGACGGGTAGTCGGTGGCCGAAACCCCTCGAACCGAAAGGGGCTTTTCCCCGACACCGGTACCGATCCACATGATCTCTCTCGCGCTCGCGGGGAAACCCAACGCGGGCAAGTCCACGTTCTACAAGGCGGCCACGATGGCGGAGGTGGACGTGGCCAACTACCCGTTCACGACGATCGGAGCCAACCGCGGCGTCACGCACGCACGCACCGAGTGTCCCTGTCTGGACCGCGACCGGCGGTGTGACAGCGAGAACTGTCACGACGGCAAGCGCTACGTCCCGGTCGAACTCCTGGACGTCGCGGGACTCGTCCCCGGAGCGCACGAGGGGAAGGGGCTGGGCAACCAGTTTCTGGACGAACTGACCAACGCGGACGCCATCGTCAACGTCGTCGACGCCTCCGGCGGCACGAACGAGGAGGGCGAACCCGTCGAGGTGGGCACCTACGATCCCCTCAAGGAGGTCGACTTCATCGAAGAGGAGATGAACCAGTGGCTCGCGGGCATCGTCGACCGCAACTGGGAGTCCGTCGAGCGGAAATCCCGCTCGCCCGACTTCGAGATCGACGACGCGCTCGCCGAACTGCTGACCGGGTTCGGCGCGAGCGAGCCTGAGGTGGCCGCCAGCCTCCGGGCCCTCGAGTACCCCGACGACCCGATGCAGTGGGACGACGAGAAGCGGGCGGCCCTCGCCCGCGACGTGCGCGAACGGACGAAACCGATCATCCTCGTGGCGAACAAGGTCGACGTCGCGCCCGAGGAGAACGTCGAACGCCTCCGCGAGACAGACAAGCCCGTGATTCCGGCGACCGCGGACGGCGAACTCGCGCTCCGGCAGGGCGCCGAGGCCGGGGTGGTCAGATACGACCCCGGCGACACCGACTTCGAGGTGCTCGGCGACGTCTCCGAGACACAGCGGAGCGGGCTGGAGAAGATCCGCGAGGTGATGGCCGAGTACGGCGGCACCGGCGTCCAGCAGGCAATCGACTACGCGGTCTACGAGCTGCTCGACCGGGTGACGGTCTACCCCGTCCAGAACGAGTCGAAGTGGACCGACGGGCAGGGGCGGATGCTCCCCGACGCCTTCCTGCTCTCGCGCGGGTCGACCCCGCGAGATCTCGCCTTCCACATCCACTCGGACATCGGCGAGGGCTACCTCCACGCGGTCGACGCGCGGTCGAACCGCCGCATCTCGGACCAGTACGAACTCGAAGAGGGTGACGTGATCAAGATCGTCAGCACGGCGAACTGAGCGGCGAGACGCGGGGGCCGAACGGACGGGGCTCGACCGGACGAGGATCGACGGAGACGGCCGTGCTCGCTACTGCTGGAGCGCGGGGTCGTGTTCCAGAAACGGGGCGAGTTCGTCGGGGTCGGCGACCAGGGAGACGGTGTCTGTCTGCTGGTCGTAGCACACGACGTCCGCGCGTTCGAGCAGCGGGACGTGCGTGTGATAGAGCGCACAGTAGACCTCCAGAACCGTCTCCGGCGGGATGTCGGGGAGCGGGCGTCCTGTCTCCATCGACGCGACCTCGTCGGCCACGTCGGCGAGTGAGAGGGGCTCCCCGTGCGTTTCGAGCACGGCGACGGCGTGGCGACGCCGACTGTCGGCCAAGAGTCCGAAGAGTTCGTCGAACCGCTCGGCGGAGGGTCTTGTCTCTGTGCTCACACGACTTTCTCTGCACAGTTCCGGCAATAAGTGTTACTTGTTCCGTATCTGTCCGCTACCGGGTAGTTCACGGTTCCGGACAGATCGACACGATCGACCGTGTGGGTGTCGGCGCGTCAGACCACTTCGCTGTAGGCCGCGCCCATCCGTTCGATCGCTTCCTTCAGCGACTCGGTGTCGGTCGCGTAGGAGATGCGGACCTTCCCGGCCCCGCGTTCGCCGAAGGCCTCGCCCGGCACGACGATGACGTCGCGGTCGAGACACGCGTCGACGAACCCCTCCGGCACCTCGGGCATCGCGTAGAACGCGCCCTTGGGTGTCGGACACGGTATCCCGATCTCGTCGAGGCCGTCGAGCAGAATGTCCCGCCGCCTCTCGAAGGTGGTCCGCATCTCCTCGACTACGTCCTGTGGCCCGGTGAGCGCCGCTTCGGCCGCGAACTGCGCCGGCGCGCTCGCCGAGGCCATCATGTACTGGTGGACCTTCAGCATCCGGTCGACGCGGTCGCTCGGCCCGACGACCCACCCGATCCGCCAGCCGGTCATCGCGTAGAGCTTCGAGGAGGAGTTGATCACGACGACGTTGTCCTCCTCGGTGAACTCGACGGGCGAGCGGAACTCGCCCTCGAAGACCGTGTACTCGTAGACCTCGTCGGAGATACAGAGCACGTCG
>Ga0207797_1002767_pt1 | contig 12020 bp, 7 predicted proteins | sample PRCRCaboRojoPR_6_FD_187275 | JGI IMG/M metagenome (GOLD analysis project Ga0207797, IMG submission 187275) | Marine sediment microbial community from Cabo Rojo, Puerto Rico - PR CR 10% Liquid 1 (SPAdes) | ecosystem: Environmental > Aquatic > Marine > Coastal > Sediment | place: Cabo Rojo, Puerto... | reverse complement strand
TCAAACGTCGTTGCTCCGGCGACCGACGCTGCCAACCGAGTCCGCTGCAAGCGGCGCGCCGTGTGGGTCGGGCAGGAGTCCGGGCGGGACCGCCGAGCCCCGACGAGCATCAAGAAGAACAAGTTGGATCGCACTGTGAGGAGGCAGTCCGTGATAGAACGGAAGTTCCCCGAGGATTTTGTCTGGGGGGCCGCTACGTCGGCCTACCAGATCGAGGGGGCGTGGGATGAGGACGGGAAGGGCGAGAGCATCTGGGACCGTTTCACCCACACGCCTCACCACATCATAGGTGGTGATACCGGAGATATCGCCTGCGACCATTACCACCGCATGCCTAAGGATGTGGCTTTGATCGCTTCCCTGGGCCTTGACACCTATCGGTTCTCCGTCTCCTGGCCACGGGTCGTGCCCCAAGGTCGGGGCGCGGTCAACGAGAAGGGCCTAGACTTCTACGATCGGCTTGTGGACGAGCTTCTGGCGGTCGACGTCGCGCCGACGGTCAACCTCTTCCACTGGGAGCTTCCGCAGGCGCTGCAGGACGCAGGCGGCTGGCCAGTTCGTGAGTGCGCAGACTGGTTTGCGGAGTATGCGCGTGCCGTTTTCGACCGCCTGGGAGATCGTGTCCGTCGCTGGATCACGGGCAATGAGGCGCGCGTCGCGGCCTTCCTTGGGTACGGGAGCGGGCTACACGCCCCTGGCATCTGCGATTTCACCCAGGCCTATCAGGCCCTACACCACCTCCTACTGGCCCACGGCAAGGCGGTGCAGGTCTTCCGCGACGGCGCCTATCCGGGGGAGATCGGGGCGGTCCACGACCTTGCCCACTTCATTCCGGTCAGCGATCGCGAGGAGGATGTGGCCGCGTGCCGCCGCGCCTACCAGCAGGATGTCGCGCAGCTCCTCGACCCCATCTTCAAGAAGCGCTATCCCGATGAGCTCCACCAGTGGATCGGCCCGATGAAGCCGCGGGTCCGCGAGGGCGACTTCGACATCATTGGGCAGCCCATCGACTTCCTGGGCATCAACTACTACAAGACCCACGCGGTCTCCTTCGACATCGGCCAGGCGCCGCTAAAGGCCCGCTCGGAGCCGGTCTCGGCCCCAGGCTGGGGGCGCACGGAGATGGGGTGGGGTGTCAATCCGGCAGGCCTTGAGGCCGTCTTGCTCGATGTGATGGACACCTACGGGAACCCTCCCGTCTACGTGACGGAGAATGGCTGCGCCTTCCCCGATAAACCGGACGAGAAGGGCTTCGTGGCGGATTGGGCGAGAGTCAACTACCTGCGAGGACATCTCCGCGCCGTCCACGATGCCATCCAGGCCGGCGCTGACGTCAGAGGCTACCTGGTTTGGAGTCTCATGGACAACTTTGAGTGGGCGATGGGGTACGGTCCCCGTTTCGGCATTGTGCGAGTCGACTATCAGACCCTGGAGCGCATCCCTAAGCAGTCGGCCGTATGGTACCGCGACGTCGTCGCTAGCAATGCAATCGCTGTCTAGTCTGAGTACACGCCTATGAACGCATCCTCTTTCCTCTGGTGGCAGACCGGGGTGATCTACCAGATCTACCCCCGCAGCTTCAAGGATACCACGGGCAACGGTGTGGGTGATCTCGAGGGCGTCATTCAGAAGCTCGATTACCTGAGCGAGACGCTGGGGGTCGATGCCATCTGGCTCTCACCCTTCTACCCGTCACCGATGGCCGATTTCGGCTACGACGTCGCCGACTACACCGACGTCGACCCACTCTTCGGCGACCTGGAGACGTTCGACAGACTCCTCAAGGGGGCCCATCGCCGCCACGTACGGGTAATCATCGATCTGGTGCCCAATCATTCCTCAGATCGACATCCCTGGTTCATCGAATCCCGCAGCACGCGAGACAATCCTAAGCGCGACTGGTATATCTGGGCCGATCCACAGCCGGACGGATCCCCTCCCAACAACTGGCTCAGCGTCTTCGGGGGCTCGGCGTGGGAGTGGGATGAGGCGACGGGCCAGTACTATCTCCACTCCTTCCTCAAGGAGCAGCCGGACCTGAACTGGCGCAACCCCGAGGTGCGGGATGCCATGTTCGACGTCGTCCGCTTCTGGCTGGAGCGCGGCGTGGACGGTTTCCGCGTGGACGTGGCGCACTACATCATGAAGGACCCGTATCTCCGGGATAACCCGGACGACCCGGAGCGGGCCCGCTCGATCCACCGGCCTATGGGCGATTACGATTCCCAGTTCCACGTGCACGACAGCGGTCATCCCGATGTCCATGGGATCTATCGTCAGTTCCGCCAGATCCTCGATTGGTACAGCGACGAGCGGCCCCGATTCTCTGTGGGCGAGGTCCACATCTTCGACTGGGATGAGTGGGCCCGGTACTACGGAGAGGACCTGGACGAACTCCACATGCCGTTCAACTTCTCCTTGTTGAACGCGCCGTGGGACGCGCAGGCGGTGCGCAAAGCCGTCGACGACTTGGAGGCCGCTCTCCCCAAGGGAGGCTGGCCGAACTACGTCCTGGGCAATCACGATGAGCCACGACTCGCTTCCCGTTACGGGCTGCCGGCGGCTCGGACAGCTGCGATGCTACTGCTCACGCTTCGGGGCACGCCCACCCTCTACTACGGCGAAGAGATCGGCATGACCGATGTCGAGATCCCGCCCCACCGACAGCAGGATCCCTGGGTGCTCGAGACCGCCAAGTCCGGCCGTGATCCTTACCGGACGCCTATGCAGTGGGACGCGGGTCCCAACGCTGGCTTCTCGCCCCCGCACGTGGATGAACTCTGGCTGCCCCTGGCCGATGACTACGAGTCAGTCAATGTCAGCGCTCAGTTGGAGGATCCGACGTCGATGCTCCAGCTCTACCGACGTCTCCTCGACTATCGGCGGAGCAAGCCGTCACTTCAGCGCGGATCGTATCGTCCGCTTGATGATGTGCCGCGCTCCTGCTTTGTCTACGTCCGCAGCGACGTCGTCGAGCCGCCCGCTGCAGACGAACCCGTGGTGGTGGCCCTCAACTTCTCGGATGAGGAGCGAGCCATCAGCCTCCCGGCCCTCGGCACCGGGAGAGTTGCTGTCTCCACCCAACTGGATCGCGGCGGCCTCATCGATCTAGAGGACTTCGCCCTTCGCCCACACGAGGGCATCGTCGTGGAGCTTGTCGACCACTGAACGAGGAGCCTGGAGCCCACTCTCAGGCTCGCGCGTGCGCCCTAGGTGTACGCCACCCGGTGGCCCGACACCCGTTCGCGTGACACCTGTTCACGCGACACCCGATCAAGGAACACACGGAGGAACCTATGTTGGAGTCGGTTGAGCTGCAAGAGAAGCACCTGGATGACTATCGTCCTGTAGTGGGCGAAGAGACCATTGAGCAGATCCGGCAGCTGGCGGAGCCCCTCCAGGGGGCGCACGTCGTGCACATCAATGCCACGGCCTTTGGCGGTGGCGTCGCCGAGATGCTCCAAACCCTGGTACCGTTGATGGTCGATGTCGGGCTCGACGCCGAGTGGCAGGTCATCGAGGGCGCCGATGAGTTCTTCAACGTCACCAAGGCGGCGCACAACGGCCTGCAGGGCATGGACCTGGCATTCACCGACGAGATGAAGTCCATCTGGCAGCGGTACAACAAGATGAACGCTGAGGCCTTCGAGGGAGACTACGAGTTTGTCGTGGCGCACGACCCCCAGCCAGCTGGCCTGGTTCATTACAGGGGCGCTGCTCCGGGCGAACACTGGATATGGCGCTGCCACATTGACACCTCACATCCCAATCCTGCCTACTGGGACTTCTTTGCCCCTTATCTCAACGAGCATGAGGGCGCCGTCTTCACGATGGAGCAGTATGTGGGCCCCGGCGTGGATTTCGAACATCTGGCCTTCGTCACGCCCACCATTGACCCCCTGGTGCCGAAGAACGCGCCGATGGACCTTGATGAAGCGCAGGCTGTCGTCGATCAATTCGGTCTTGATCTGGAACGACCTGTTATCACCCAGGTCAGCCGATTTGACCCGTGGAAGGATCCCCTCGGGGTGATCGACGCCTATCGCATCATCAAGGAGGAGCTTCCGAACGTCCAACTTGCACTGGTTGGCTCCATGGCCTCCGATGATCCCGAGGGATGGTACTACCTGGACAAGACCATCCGCCACGCCGGCGAGGATTTCGATATTCACATCCTTCACAACTACCACGGTGTGGGCGGGTATGAGGTTGGTGCTTTCCAGACCGCCAGCGACGTCGTGATCCAGAAGTCGACCCGCGAGGGCTTTGGCTTGGTGGTCACCGAGGCGCTCTGGAAGGGCAAACCCGTCGTCGGCGGCAACGCTGGGGGCATCCCGCTCCAGATCATCGACGGCGAGACTGGCTATCTAGTCGACTCTGCCGAGGAGTGCGCCGAAAAGACGCTGATTCTGCTGAAGAACCCCGACAAGGCCGAGACGATGGGGGCCGCGGCGCGGGAGCACGTCCGCGAAAACTTCCTCACCACGCGCCATCTCGCGGACTACCTAAAGCTCTTCCGCGGTATGCAGGACTAGCCTCGGTTGGGGCTGCCGGGGCGAGCGGACGCCGCACCGCGGGGGCCAGCGCTCAACCGCCGCATTTCCGCGTCGATGGGTCCCGCGGGCGAATCTCTGCCGGGGTTTGACACCGGGCACGGGCCTCGGACGGTCGATCCGCAGCGAAGATCTTCATCAAGGCCCCGATGCTGGCGCCAGGGCGGGGCTGATTCGCCCTCAGAGGCAGATCAGCCGGTGATGAGCAGAAACAAAGAGGAGATACGCCCGACCGGGCGCGTCTCCTCTTAGCATCACTCTATGAGGCGAGGCCGCCGTTCTACGGCGGTCCTATCTGCGCTTGCTCTCCCCTGCGTTTCAGGAAGGTCCGGGCCTACTCCAACTCCTCCGTCCGCCGGGCCGCAGGCACGTAGAACTTCTCGGTGTACTCCTTAACCATTCGTCGGGTACAGAACGTGGGAACCGCCGTTCGGATCGCTTCCTTCATCACCCGTACCCAATCACGGGGGATGTCGTCGGCATCCCTCTCGTAGTAGAGGGGCACCACTTCCTCCTCCAGAAGCCGGTAGAGGGCTTCGGCGTCGGCCGCGTCCTGAGCCGCCGGATCCTCATGCCGTTCCTTCGAGGCGATGGCCCAGCCGTTCGCCCCGTTGTATCCTTCCGCCCACCAGCCGTCCAGGACGCTCAGGTTTGGGATTCCGTTAAGCGCCACCTTCTGTCCGCTCGTGCCGCTGGCCTCGTACGGGCGCCGCGGCGTGTTCAGCCACACGTCCACCCCCTGGACCAGGTAGCGCGCCACCTGCATGTCGTAGTCATCAATGAAAGCCATGCGGCCTCCGGTGGAAGGATCCTTGGCCAGGTTGTAGATCTGCTGAAGCAGCCGTTTTCCGGCGTCATCGGCCGGGTGTGCCTTACCCGAGAAGATGAACTGGACCGGTCGGTACCGGTCGTGGAGCAACTGTCTGAGCCGCTCTAGATCGTGGAAGAGAAGCGTGGCACGCTTGTACGTCGCGAAACGCCGGGCGAAACCGATGGTCAGCGCGTCTGGATCGAGGAATGTGCCCGAGCAGAGCACCTGCTCCGGCGTCAGCCCCCCGGCGATGCGCCGCCGTCGGGAGCGTTCTCGCATGAAGGTCATCAACTTGCTCTTCAGGTGGACGTGAGCATCCCAAAGCTCCTGGTCCGGCACTTCCAGCACCCGTTCCCATAGGGCGGGGATATCGTGTTTCTCGATCCAGTCGGGGCCCAGATGCTTTCGGTACAGCCTGTACATAGCCCCACCGATCCACGAGGGCACGTGTATGCCGTTCGTGACGTGGTCGATCGGCACATCGGCAGTCTCCTTCTCCGGCCAGAGCGACTGCCACATACGGCGCGAGACCTGGCCGTGCAGCTCGCTCACGCCGTTCCGCTTCCCGCACATCCGCATGGCGAGAGCTGTCATGTTGAATCCCTGTCGTCCGCTCTCTTGGTGGCCCAGGGCCATGAAATCGTCCCTGCTCAGGCCCAATCGGGGCCAGAACGCGTGGAAGTACTTGTCCATGAGGTGGAAATGGAAGACGTCGTGGCCCGCCGCCACTGGTGTGTGTGTCGTGAACAGCGTGGTTTCCTGAATCTGCTCCCGCGCCTCCGCGAAGGACTTCCCCTCTTCCACCAGCTGACGAGCGCGTTCAAGGACCAGGAAGGCCGAGTGTCCCTCGTTCAGGTGAAAGGCCATAGGCTCGATACCAAGCGCGCGGATGACGTTCATTCCGCCCACACCGAGCACAATCTCCTGTTGGATGCGCATCTCTTGATCGCCGCCGTAGAGCCTTCGGGTCAACTCCCGTTCCCAGGGGGCGTTTCGCTCGTTGTCGGCGTCCATGAGGTACAGGTCCGCTCGCCCGACCTTCACGTGCCATACCTTCAAGTGCACAGTCTGATCGTTCAGATTGACGGGGACGAACAGGCACGTTGCTCCGTCGCACAGGGCCTGCCGGATCGCTACCTCCTGGGGCTCGAAGTGCGGATACGTCGCCTCCTGCCACCCGTCCGGCGTGATCCGCTGCTGGAAGTAGCCCATCTCGTAGAGGAAGCCGACGGCGACGAATGGGAGCCCGATATCGCTCGCTTCCTTGGTGTGGTCACCGGCCAGAACACCCAGGCCGCCCGAGTAGATAGGCAGCGACCGATGGAGACCGAACTCCGCTGAGAAGTAGGCGACGGGGCGCTCCGTCAAATCTCCATAGGCATTCGGGAACCACAGGTGCCCGTCCTCGATGTCGGTATCGAGCGCCATCAGCACCGCGTCCAGCTGACGGAGGAACAGGGGTTCTGAGGCCACTTCGGTCAGCCGCTCGGGCGCGATCTCAATCAGCATTTGCACGGGATTGTGGCTGGTCGTCCGCCACAATGTGTAGTCGAGCATCTTAAAGAGATCCCGAGCCTCGCGGTGCCAGCTCCACCAGAAATTGTAGGCCAGCTCTTCTAGACGTGCGATGCGTGATGGCAGTTTCGCCGCTATGCTCGATTGATCCTGATTCACCTTTTCTCCTCTCATGACGTCGTTGTCCTCATTGGCAGCTTGTTTGGCGCCAGCTTGTTCCGGCCTGCTACAGCCCCTTGATCAGGACGACAGCCAGGACGGCCAAAGTCACAGCCGCGAACTCGACGAGCGTCGGCAAACTCAAGCGACCCAACAGGTGTTGATGGGCTACGTTGATGGCGACGTAGAAAATCAGCAGCAGGAGCAGCCCGCCGACCCATGCGCTGACTGGCCAGTAGTTCAGGGCCCACGTGCTCTCCCCCACGATCAATCCGACGATGCCCGCGAACGGGAGGAGCCGTTTGACCCCCACGCCCGCAACGCTCAGTAGATCCACGGCTAGAACCGTCGCCGTCAGAAGTATTGTCGTGCCGGTCACCAGGCTTCGCGTGCGGGTCCGGTAGATGATGACGAAAAGCGCAAAGGCCAGCAGATACGCCAGGACGTTCAGGGCCAGCCGCGCCACGGCGTAGTGGGGCGCGTCAGGATGGACCGCGGCGTACTCCGCGGCAACTGTCAGGCCCAGGGCCACGACAGTGACCACGAGCCCGCCGAGCCAGATGGCCAGGGTGGGGGCGATGGACAGCAGGTACGACGACAGGCCGGCCAGCGCTCCTGGGAGTATCCAGCATAGGGTGACTGAACGCTCCTGGTATTCCAGCAGCATAGGGTGGTCGTGGAGAACGAGGCTGGTGCCTGTGCTCGCCAGGCCGACCATCAGCGAGATCAGAAGCAGGGTGCCTGAGGCTCGTAGTTGAAGTGGAGAGCCCAGCACGTGTAGGCGGTAGACGTGGCCTGGCAGTTCGACGAACTGGAATAGGACGTTCCCAAGCACAAGCACGGCCAACAGCATGCTCAACCGGTCACGGTCCAGAGGCCTAACACTGGGTTCTCGCATGACTCGCCATTGTACCTGTAGGGGGTGCGATTGTCAACCACCCCTGCCGATGGTATAATCTGGGATCGACGCGCAGTCGTGGGGCGCCGCTCCCGCGAACGATGCTTCGCAGGGAGGCTCCGGCTTGCGTGAGGGCAGGCAGCATACCCTTGCGCTCGTCATCCTGATCAACACCAATGGAAAGGCAATCTGGTGAAGCGCTATTTCACTCTGCTGGCAGCCGTATCCCTTCTCGTCGTATCCCTTAGCACTGCTTGCAGTCCTTCCTCGCAGCCCTCCGGTGGCAGCATCGTCTATGGTCTCACGCTCACCCCCTCGGGCATCGACCCTCACATCGATGCGTCCTCTGAGCTCGGTATCCCCTTGACCAGTGTCTACGACCCTCTCGTCTGGCTCACGCCGGAAGGGGAGTTCGTTCCCGGTCTGGCAGAGCGTTGGGAAGTCTCCGACGATGGGCTGACCTACACCTTTCACCTTCGCGACGACGTCACCTTCCACGACGGCACGCCCTTCAACGCCGAAGCCGTCAAGTTCAGCTTGGATCGTATCGCCGATCCCGAGACTCAGTCGCGGAAGGCTGCAGGGATGCTCGGGCCGTATGAGCGCACCGAGATCGTGGACGACACCACCGTTCGCGTCCACTTCGAAGAACCCTACGCCCCGTTCCTCACGTCGCTGAGCACCGTCTATCTCGCCATGGTCTCACCTGAGGCGGTGGCCGAGTGGGGCGATGAATATCAGTTCCATCAGGTCGGCACGGGACCCTTCATCTTCGAGGAGTACGTTCCCAAGGATCACCTGACGCTGACGCGCAATCCGGACTACGACTGGGCGCCTTCTTTCTTCGATCGACAGGGCCCGCCTGCGTTGGACGAGGTGGTGTTCCGCTTCTATACCGATCCAGCCACCCGTGTGCTCGCCCTGGAGTCCGGAGAGGCCGACGTGATGGGTGAGATTCCGCCGCGGGATGCAGTCCGTCTCGATGAGAGCGATGACTATCAGCTGCTGACCGTCCCAATTCCGGGTCAGCCCCTCCAGTTCTTCTTGAATACACAGCGCGCCCCCACGGACGACGCCCGGGTGCGACAGGCTTTGCTCTATGCCATTGATCGACCAGCCATCGTAGACACCGTGTTTGAGTCCTATTCCCCTCCGGCCTACGGGCCCCTCTGCCGCTCGACCTTCGCTTACGATGCTGGCGTCGAGGGCAAGTACGCCTACGACCCGGAGCAGGCGGTGGCGCTTCTGGAGGAGGCGGGTTGGACGGACACCGACGGCGACGGCATCCGCGACCGAAATGGAGAGCCGCTCGAGTTGGAGACCATCCTGATGGGTTGGGGCTACATCCCCGAGGTGGGCCAGATGCTCCAGAGCCAGTTCGGCGAGATCGGCCTCGGCTTCCAGTCTCGCCAGACGACCTTCTCGAACGCTATGGGGGAGGTGGCCGCAGGAGACTATCACCTCGTCCCCTTCCTGTTCTCCAGCAGTGACCCCGACATCCTCCGCACCACGTTTCACTCGAGCAACGTGGATGGCGGATTCAATTGGTCGAAGGTCTCCGACCCACAGCTGGATGCCTGGCTGGAGGACGGGAAAGGCACCATGGACGACGCGGCGCGGCAGGAGATCTATGCCCAGATTCAGGAGCGTGTCATGGCCGAGGCGATGATCCTGCCCGTCCGGGACTACGTCAATCTCAATGCGGCTGCGGCGCACGTCCAGGGTCTCCGCTATGATCGTCAGGGCTGGTTCCCGTTGCTCTACGGCGTTAGCGTGGCTGGTCCGTAGGGCCGTAGCCAGAAGACCTGTCCCGAGAGTCCGTCGTTCAACTGAATTCGACATGACCGCCGGGTGGGCCTAAGAAGGACGCATCAGGCTCGCCCGGCCTTTTCCTTTGTAGGCAGCTAGACTGAAGAGATGGTCTCTTTCACGCTGCGGCGCCTGTTGTCGACGGTCCTCGTCCTCTGGGCCGTCGTTACCCTCACCTTCTTCGCCATCCGTCTCCTCCCTGGGGATCCCGTCACGGTCCTGATCTCACAGGGCGGTGGGTCCGCCGAGGACATCGCTGACCTCCGCGAGGAGCTCGGGCTCAATGACCCGGTGCCGATTCAGTATCTTCGCTTTCTGGCCGATCTCGTCCGCGGTGATTTGGGCAACTCCCTGGTCAGCCGGCGGCCCGTCTCTGTGGCCATCGCGGAGCAGCTTCCGCACACCCTAGCTCTGGCCACCTCGGCCACCGTCATCTCCGTGGTGGTCGGCATATCCCTTGGGGTGTTGGCTGCGACGCACGAGGGCTCTTGGATCGATCAGCTCTCCATCACATTGGCCGTACTGGGCGTCTCCGTGCCGATTCTCTTGTCCGGCTTGCTCTTCATTCTCCTTTTCAGCCTGGTCCTGGGTTGGCTGCCGGCCACGGGGCAGGGCACGTGGCGGCATTTGGTGATGCCCTCCTTGGTTCTCAGCCTCGCCTCCACCGGGACCATCGCCCGGCTGGTCCGCACGCAGATGCTGGAGGTGCTGCCCCAAGAATACGTCACCGTCGCTCGCGCCAAAGGACTGCAGGAGCGGGTCATCTTCTGGCGCCACGCCCTACGAAACGCGTTGATACCGGTCGTGACCATTATCGGCCTGCAGTTCGGCGCCTTACTCGGCGGGACGGTGGTCACCGAGTCCCTCTTCTCGCGTCGCGGAATCGGGCGGCTCGTCGTCGACGCCATCTCCTGGAAGGACTATCCGCTGGTGCAGGGCGTGGTCATCCTGGGGGCTGCCATCTACGTGGTTGTCAACCTGATGGTCGACTTGAGCTACGGCCTGCTGGATCCGCGCATCCGCCGGGGGTAAGGGCGGCACGCATGCTCCTCGAGCGGTACTCGCCCGTCGGTGTCGTGAGCTTGGTCGTCATCGTCGTCATCGCGTTGAGCATGCTGCTCGCGCCCTGGCTGACGCCCTACGACCCGCTGGCTATGGATCCCCAGAGCCAACTGATGCCCCCGTCTCCGGCCCATCCTCTTGGGACCGACCTCTTCGGGCGGGATGTATTGACCCGAGTGTTGTACGGCGGTCGCGTATCGCTCTCAGTGGGTGTTCTAGCGGCCCTACTGGCGGCCGTGCCGGGGCTTCTCCTGGGCCTGCTCAGTGGGTTCTACGGTGGGATCTTCGACCAGGTGGTGATGCGGCTGACCGACGTTGCCTTGGCGTTCCCCAGCCTCATTCTCTCTCTCGGCGTCGTGGCCATCCTGGAGCCTGGATTGGTCAACGTGACCATCGCCGTGGGCCTGGCGGGCATTCCCGGTTACGTGCGCCTCGTACGCGGCAGCGTACTCAAGGTCAAGGAGACCCTTTACGTTGAGGCGGCGCAGGCCATCGGCTGCTCCAAACGCCGCATTCTGGTGCGGCACGTCCTGCCCAACATCGCAGCGTCTGTCTTGGTGTTGGCTACAATGGATGTCGCCTGGGCGATTCTGAGGGCGACGTCTCTCAGCTTTCTGGGCTTGGGCGCCCAGCCTCCGACGCCCGAGTGGGGGGCGATGATCGACGCCGGACGTGAGCTGCTGCGGGTCGCGCCGTGGGTCAGCCTGGCGCCCAGCGGCGTGATGATGCTGGCAGTCCTCTCCGTCAACCTTCTCGGCGATGCCCTCCGCGATGCCTTGGATCCGCGCGCCCAGTCCCACTGAGCATAGCCGGCAGCCCTGCACGCCATCCGTGAGTCATTCCGGCTCGCGGGCCTTGCTGTCTCTCTATCTCAGTCGAGGCTACCGCTCCGCCCGCTCCTGAAGCTCGTAGAGTTTGTTGATCGCCTCCAGCGGCGTCATACCCGAGACGTCCAGCCCCTTCAACTCCTCCACGACAGGATGATCATCGGCGAAGAGCACCGGCTGGAACGGTTCCGGCTTCTCCGTTCCGGGCCGGAACTCTCCGCTCTCAAGCTGGGTCAACAACTCCTCGGCACGATGGATCACGGGCTTGGGCACGCCCGCCAACTGCGCCACGTGTATGCCGTACGAACGGTCTGCCCCGCCTGGCTCCACTTTGTGCAGGAAGATCACGCGTTTCCCCTCCTCCACCACGGCCAGGTTGTAATTCC
>Ga0207797_1002766_pt1 | contig 12020 bp, 13 predicted proteins | sample PRCRCaboRojoPR_6_FD_187275 | JGI IMG/M metagenome (GOLD analysis project Ga0207797, IMG submission 187275) | Marine sediment microbial community from Cabo Rojo, Puerto Rico - PR CR 10% Liquid 1 (SPAdes) | ecosystem: Environmental > Aquatic > Marine > Coastal > Sediment | place: Cabo Rojo, Puerto... | reverse complement strand
TGGTCGGCACGGCGGGGCCGATCTTGAAGGAACCCCATCGCACCATCCAGCCAGGCTGGCTCGACGAAGGAGCCTTCGCCTCACTGGTGGATTTCGATTCCTACTGGCATCCGGACGCGATGAAGGAGGCCGACAAGTTCTGTACCGACGACGTGCCCCAGCTGGAGCATTACAAAGATGTCGGCTATTTCCAGGACATACCTCCCATCCACGCCGATCTGGGCGAGTTGGTCACCGGCCAGAAGCCAGGGCGCGAGACCCCGGAAGAGCGAACGATGACGTGCAACTTGGGCCTTGCCATCGACGACATGGCCGTGGCGCCGGCCATCTATCAGCGGGCCCGGGAAAAGGACATCGGCCGCTGGTTGCCGCTGTAGGCTCTAAGGGAGAACAGGAAAACGCGATGTTCTGCCCTGACCTGACGTTTAGACCCCGCATGTCCGTGCTCAACGAGGAGCAAATCGAGCAGATTCACCGGGCGACGCTGGAACTCCTTGAGCGAACTGGCGTACGGGTGACCCATCCACGCGCTTTGGAGCTGCTCGACGGCGCTGGCGCTCGTGTGGACGGGGACCGTGTTCGCATGCCTAGCTGGATGGTGGAGGAGGCCATCCGGAAAGCGCCCCCGCGCGTTGTGCTCGGGGACCGCTCGGGAGAGCGCAAGATCTACCTTGAAGGGGACAAGTATTGGTTTGGCCCAAGCCTCGACTGTATCGACTACCTGGACCCACTCACAGACGAGCGACGTCGGTTCGTGAGCGATGATTGCCGCATCACCTCCACCGTCGCCGACGCGCTGCCCAACTACACTTGGGTGATGACCATCGGTATGGCGGATGACGTCCCCGCTGACGTCGCGGACCGGGTGATCGCAAAGCAGGTGTTCACGTACACGGAGAAGCCCCTGGTCTTCTGCTGCAAGGATGTGAACAGCGTACGCGACATCTATCAGATGGCCGTGCTCATCGCGGGGGGCGAGGAGCAGTTTCAGCAAGCGCCCACCTGCGTCCACTACTCGGAACCGATCTCTCCCCTCCTCTACTACGATCCGGCCGTGGAGAAGATCCTCTTTTGTGCAGAGAAGGGGATCCCCCTGATCAACTACCCGGCGCCACAGGCCGGCAGCACGGCGCCGGCGACGTTTGCCGGCGAAGTGGTGCAGGGTAGCGCCGAGTCGCTCAGCGGCCTGGTGCTGGCCCAACTCGTCAACCCCGGCGCCCCCTTCATCTACGGCGCCTTTGCCACAGTGATGGATATGCGGACCACCGTGTTCTCCTATGGCGCGCCAGAGATGAGCCTCATGGTGGCGGCGATGGCCCAGATGGCACAGCACTATCGGCTTCCCTTCTTCGGCACGGCCGGTTGCTCCGATGCCAAGTTCCCAGACGCGCAAGCCGCGGCCGAGGCTGCCTTCTCCTGCCTGGCCTCCGCGCTGGTCGGCGCCAATCTGATCCACGACGCCGGATGGCTGGATCACGGATCGGTCGCCTCGCCCGCCCACATCGTGTTGGTCCATGAGATACTCGACTTGGTGGAACAGCTCATGTCAGGTGTGCCGATCACCGACGAGACGCTGGCCCTGGACGTTATGGAGAAGGTTGGCCCCGGTGGACACTATCTGGACGAGGAGCATACCTACGCGCACTTCAAGGATGTCTGGTACTCGGATCTCTTCGATCGCAGCCGCCTCGACGAATGGCGAGCCCAAGGGGAGAAGCCGTTCGCCGAGAGACTGGGCGAGATGACGAAGAGAGTGATGGAGCACGAGCCGGCGCCGCTAGCCGCCGACGTCCTCGCCGAGATGGACGAAATGGCGAAGCACTGGACATAGGAGCGCCAGAAGATCCAAGGAGGAGCGCGATGTACCAGCACGTTTTCCACACCGTTGACACGCACACCGCCGGCGAACCGACCCGAGTGGTGGTCGCTGGTGTGCCCTTCCTGCAAGGCACAATGGCGGAGAAACGCCATCAGCTTCAGGATGGATACGATTATGTGCGCACCGCCCTGATGCACGAGCCGCGCGGGCACGGCGACATGTTCGGCGCCATCCTTATGGAACCCGCTCATCCAGAGGCCGACATTGGCGTGGTGTTCATGGACACTGGCGGGTACCTGGCCATGTGTGGGCATGGCTCCATCGGCGCCGTGGTCGCTGCCCTGACCACTGGGACGGTGCCTATCGAGGAACCCGTGACCGAGGTGCTGATGGACACACCGGCGGGATTGGTTCGGGCCCGGGTCCAGATCGACGACGGTCGGATTGGCGAGGTCGCCGTGGAGAACGTGCCGGCGTTCCTCTACCGCAGCGGCGTGGAGGTGGATACCTGTGAGGGACCGGTGACGTTTGACATCTCCTTTGGGGGGAACTTCTTCGCCCTGGTGTCGGCGAAGAGACTAGGGCTGGAGGTACGAATGGCTCATCTGCCGGCGCTGATCGAACGCGGCATGGCCATCCGCGCCGCGATCGACGAGCAGATCGAGGTCGTCCATCCCACGCAGCCGCACATCGACGCCGTCGATCTGGTCGAGATCTACGAGGATCTGGGGGGCGACGGGGCCGACTGCCGCAACGTGGTCATCTTCGGCGAAGCCCAGGCCGATCGCTCTCCCTGCGGCACCGGCACCAGCGCCAAGATGGCAGCCCTCTATGCCAAGGGCGAGCTCAGTCTGGACCAGCCCTTCGTCAATGAGAGCATCATTGGCACCCGTTTCACCGGTCGCCTACTGAGGGAAGAGCGGATTGGCGATCGAGTCGTTGTCGTGCCCGAGATCGCAGGGAGAGCCTACGTGACGGGCTTCCAGCAGTTCGTCGTTGATCCCACCGATCCGCTGAGATTCGGTTTCCTGCTGAGCGGCTGAGGTCTTCGTCTTGCGTGCGCCCTGGGCCTAGGCCCGGGGCGCGAGCACCATCTGCCGACGCCGTTCCCTCCCAACGACGTCACTCAGATCCAGCAATGCGATCCCCATCCTGATCAACAGCAGGGCAATCGCATTTAGAGGATAGGTCTGCTTGCGGCTGCTTGCGGTTGCTTGCTAGACCCTCTTTGCTCCCTCTGGATCTGGCGATCCAGGCTGAGCAAGTACGCCAAATGCGATTCCCCTGTGATCACCGGTCGAAATAGTTGACAACATTGCTCAACTGTTGTATAATCTCATTGAACTTGAGGAAGTGACCTAGACCAATAGATAAGCGGAGTCGGTAACGACAGGATTAGCAATGATACGGGTTTCAACGAAAGGACGATACGCGCTACGGGCGATGGTGGATCTAGCTAGGCGTTTCGGCAATGGACCGATAGCGCGCCATGATATCGCAGCGCGTCAGGACATCTCGGCAGACTACGTGGCTCAGCTCTTCCGTCCCCTCCAGAACGCGGGGCTGGTCGAGGGGGTCAAGGGGCCAGGGGGAGGATACCGTCTCACCCGAGCGCCGAGCGAGATCCGGGTTCGGGACGTGGTAGAGGCTCTGGAGGGGCCGATTGCCCTGGCTCCCTGCGTGGGGGATCAGCCTCAAGAAAGAGACTGCTCACGGGCAGATTGCTGCGCCACACGTGATCTTTGGGAGCGACTATCGACGGCTATAAGAGAGCTGCTCGATGCCTATAGTCTACACGACCTGAGCAGCGAGGCCGACAGGCTGGCCGGTGTGTCCGGCGAGATGTCATAAGAAGAACCGAGCAGCAGGAGATGGACCATGAGTGAAAAGACCAAGACTGAGCGACAGTTGAAAGAGAGCAAGGTATCACTGCCCGTGCGGGGCATGACCTGTGCCTCGTGTGTGGCACACGTGGAGAAGGCGCTGAAAGGTGTGGAAGGCGTCGGAGAGGTCAACGTCAACCTAGCCACAGAGAAAGCGAGCCTCGATTTTCGGACAGACGCCGTCAAGGTGGGTGATCTAGTGCACGCGGTGCGTGAGACCGGCTATGATGTAGCCACCGACACCATCAGCCTCGATATCGCGGGCATGACGTGCGCCTCCTGCGTCAACCACGTGGAGAAGGCCCTGAACAAGGTGCCGGGCGTCATCGAGGCCCGCGTCAATCTAGCCACCGAGAAGGCTACCGTCACCTATGTCGAGGAGAGCACGGGTATCGCCGATTTCAAGAAAGCGGTGCGGGAGGCAGGTTACGACGTTGTGGAGACAGCGGAGGAGGGTGACGCCGAAGAGGCTGCGATCGAGAAGCACGAGGATGAGGTAGTGCGCAAGATGCGCCGGGCTCGCTTCCGTATGCTCACAGCCTGGGCATTCACAGCGCCCATTGTTATATGGATGATCGCCGAGATGTTCTTCGGCATCACCTGGCCCAACGAGACCATCTTCAACTTGGGTATGATCGTGCTGGCGCTGCCAGTGCTCTTCTGGGTCGGGCGTCGTACGTTCAGAAGCGGCCTGACCGCCGTGCTTCACGGCTATGCCAACATGGACACGCTGATCACCCTGGGCACCGGCGCATCGCTCCTCACTGGCCCGGCCTCGTTCGTCTTTCCTGTCGCCAACTATGCCGGTGTGTCGGCGATGATTATGGCCTTCCACCTGAGCGGACGGTACGTCGAGGAGTCCGCCAAGGGGCGGGCCTCCCAGGCGATCCGCAAGCTACTGGAGCTGGGTGCGAAGACGGCGCGTGTCGTCCGAGGTGGTGAGGAGGTCGAGGTCCCCATCGACGAGGTACACGTAGGCGACGTGATGGTCGTCCGCCCGGGCGAGAAGATCCCCACCGACGGCGTCGTCCTGTCGGGGGAGAGCGCGGTCGACGAGTCGATGGCCACTGGCGAGTCGATGCCAGTTAACAAGGGAGAAGGAGACGAGGTCATCGGCGCCACCGTCAACCAGGAGGGCTTGCTCAAGGTGCGGGCCATCAAGGTAGGTAAGGACACCTTCCTGGCTCAGGTGATCAAGCTGGTCGAGGAGGCACAGGGGTCGAAGGTACCGATTCAGGCTCTGGCGGACCGGGTGACCGGGATCTTCGTGCCGGTGGTGATGACCATCGCGGCGCTCACCCTCCTAGTCAACCTGCTCTTCCCCGAGTTTATGGGCTCGCTGGTGGAGCTGGGCTCGTTCCTTCCGTGGGTCAACGCGAGCCTGAGCCCCATCACCCTGGCCATCGTCTCGATGGTGGCCGTGCTGGTGATCGCCTGCCCATGTGCCCTGGGTCTGGCGACACCCACCGCCCTCATGGTCGGCAGCGGGATGGGGGCCGAGCACGGCATTCTCATCCGCTCCGGCGAGGCGATCCAGACACTGAAGGACGTGGCGGTGGTGGTCTTCGACAAGACGGGGACGATTACGAAAGGTAAGCCCGAGGTGACCGACGTGGTTGGAATGACCGATGAGCCCACGAACCGTGACCAACTACTGCGCTGGGCGGCCTCTGCGGAGCGGGGCAGCGAGCATCCTCTGGGCCGCGCCATCGTCGAGCACGCGAAGGCGGAGGGCATCTCGTTGGACGAACCAGAGGACTTTCAGGCCATCCGCGGCCGAGGCATCACGGCGATGGCGGATGGACACCGCGTGGTGGTCGGCTCCCGCCGGCTGATGGAGGAGCAAGGGCTCGATCCCGCCCCCCTGGAGGAATCGCTAAGGAAACTCGAGAACGAGGCCAAGACGGCTATGCTGGTGGCGGTCGGCGACCGGTTGGTCGGCGTGATTGCCGTGGCCGACACACTCAAGGAAGACTCAGCCGACGCCATCGGCGCGCTCCACCGCATGGGATTGGAGACGGCGATGATCACGGGCGACAACCAGCGCACGGCCGAGGCGATCGCTGAACAGGTCGGCATCGACCACGTGCTGGCCGAGGTGCTGCCCGACGGGAAGATCGCCGAGGTTCGCAAGCTGCAGGAGCGCCTGGGCTCGGTTGCCTTTGTCGGCGACGGCATCAACGATGCACCGGCGCTAACTCAGGCTAACGTGGGCATCGCCATCGGCACCGGCACCGACATCGCCATCGAGGCTAGCGACGTGACGCTGGTGCGCGGCGAGCTAACGGGCGTAGTCGAGGCGGTCAACCTGAGCCGGGCCACGTTCCGCAAGATCAGGCAGAACCTGTTCTGGGCCTTCTTCTACAACGTGATTATGGTGCCGCTGGCCATCATCGGCTGGATGCACCCTGTGCTCTCGGAGATCGCGATGGCGACGTCGTCGGTGACAGTGGTCACCAATGCCAACACGCTGCGGCGCGTCGACATCCGGCCCGAGTACTTGAAGGAGGAAGAGAAGGGACAGCGGCCGGATATGATCAGCCAGCCGGCCAGAAGCCCAGCATAGGTCCGACGTAACCGTCGCACCTAGGGGCGTCCCCGGAGAGGTCCCCAGCAAGAGACTGACCGATGCACCCTGGGGTCGAGAAGCGAGTTGAACCCTAGGGCAGGAGAGAGAAGCGCTTCAGGATGTCGAATTGAGGAGGCCAACCAGATGGCTATCGATCCAGTATGCAAGATGGACGTCGAACCCAAAGACGCGCCGGCAAAGGCCGAGTATAAGGGCAAGACCTACTACTTCTGCGCTCCGGGATGCAAGGTGGCGTTCGAGAAGAATCCGGAGAAGTACCTGGAGGAGACCGAAGAGACAAGTTAGCGGACTCTCGGTCGTCAGTCACTCAGATCCCTTGGAGCTGTATAGGCCCCAAGGGATCTTGTCTTCCTTCACGTAAACGACGCCCCGTGATGGTAGACCTGCGATCGCCGGTGGCTCCTGCAATCGAAGGCTACCACTCGAGCCGCATCTCCAGCTCAAACACCTCAAATCCCACCCGTTCGTAGAGCTCACGAGCCGGATTACCCGCGAGCACGCTCAACGTGCCCTCCGTACACCCCCTCTCTCTGCCCCACGTCAGGGCTTCCTCGAGCAGCCTTCGACCTATCCCTTCGCCGCGGAGGGAGGGTTCCACGTAGAGGGCGTGCACGTGGAGCACCGACGCCGGACGAAAGACCTTGGGCGGAGAGACCACGCTGGCCTCGACGATACCCACCGGCTTCTCTCGACCCTCCGCCAGCGCGAAGAGATAGACGTGATCGTCTTTCTCAAGGCTATCCAGAAACCGCTCGCGAAGCCGGTATATGACGCACGCCTCGCCATTCAGAGATCGACCGCCATATGCCGCCATCTCCCTCAGCATCGCCATGACCAACTCGACCATAGGGTCAACGTCGTCAACAGTCGTTTCGCGCAGCTTCATAGATGAGAACTCCCGTTCTCCAGTCCTCGCCTCACCGACAATCCCGTAGACGCGCCACCGCCTCTTCACGCCGCATCACCGCGCTGTCGCCACGCCCCTGAGGCTACTTCCACCACCGCTATCAGGAGTACGACAATGGCAAACGTCCACAGGATGATGCGGCCCTTGGAGGGGATCTTCAAATCCCCGAAGACGAGGCAGAACAGAAGCGCGGCGCCACCGCAGACGTTGATGGCGATAGCCCCCGCGATGCCCAGGCCCGTCATACCCTCTCGCTTTCCGTGCCGCTGGATGAACAGGGCTATCCCGATGCCAAGAAGGACGGCGCCGAGAAGCGTAGGATAGAAGGTGCCCTGGAATGGCGGCAACCCAAGCACGTCGACCAGCACGGCTGGGAAGGACAGGAGAAGGATACCGAGTAGAAGATTAACGAGGCCATCAATCAGGAGAAGGACACTCCTTCGTCCCTTCATACCGCCCTCCACCGCTCATTCATCGGCTGCTTGATCCAGTGCCGAATGCCTCTGCCGGCGAGGGGCTCGTCCCTCTCCAGGACCACGCGCTGTTTCTCGTTCGATTCCGGACGACAGAATGGACATGTCACCGTGATTGCCTCCTGATGAGAGATCAGGATGGAGCCAATGATGGAGAGAACCTCTTCTCCATCCACTCAACCGCGTACCGGTTGAGATCGGCGGCGTCGAACAGGTAAGACTGGGCCGCGCCAACTGTTCCAGATCTCACTCTTCCCATCGCAAGATACTCTTCGACGATCGTCTCGAAGTAGTCTGTCTTCCACGGCACGATGCCGTTGGCCGTATCGAACTCCTCGATCTCCACCCACATTCGCTCTCCCCGTCGGAGAATGGGCGCGAGGTAGCGTAGAATCCGCTTGTTGGGAACGTCTGCCATGTGCTCGGAGTAATGGAGCAGTGTGACAGTAGCTAAGGGAACGCCGACCTGCAGCACGTATCCGCCAGTCTCGCACAGCTTTGCCAAGGGAGAGCCGGGGCCGTAGCCGTAATTCAGTGGGTGATCGCGGGTCAACCAGCGGGCTTTGGCTCCAACAGCAACCATCGAGGCCCCGGGATTTCCGCTTCTGCACGCGCCGGGTCGGGTGCGGAGATACTCGGTCAGGATACTCCACTTCCGATAGGCGCGCGATGTCGCGGGGTCGAAGGGCGGGCACTCCACGCGATACGTGGCTTGGCGTTCCGCGGTCCACTCCGCGAAATCCTCCGTCGAGTCCTCCCAGGCGACGTACATCATCACCGTCCCCTGAGGCGTCAGGACATCCAGAAGGGCATCGAGCACCACGTCCGGCCCGCCGACGATCCATCCGATAGCTCGCACCGAGACGTGGAGCATGACGGTCCGCCCCGGCCCCACGCCCAGGCTCCTCAGATCCCCCAGTAGCTGACGCCTGGTCACGAGAGGTAGCCCGTGCTCCATATTATCTCCCTATCTCCTCCGGGCTATCTGTCGGCGCGTCGTTGATCCAGATCGTCCCTAGCCGATCCCCGTCCCGCCCCGGGTTTTCCTCGACGGCGCCCTCAAGCTCGGTCAGCGTGTACGTCTCGAGACCGATCAGATCGACGCAAAGGATGCGCTCATCCTGTCCGATGTCCTGGGCAGCGAAGAGCCCATACCCCCTCTCAGAGGTCTCTCTTAGGACGTAGATCATGGGTCCTCCTCCGGCACTCCTCTCGGCGCAGCACCGTGGAAAACCTCAAGGCGCCCCGTTGCACAAAGCGCGGCGACTATCAAGGTCATCACCAGCACGGTTCCCAGGTTCGCCAGGAATGCATTCTGAATCACGAAGACGTAACCGAAGGATGCTGAAGCGTTGTTGAGGACGATGTGGGCCAGAGAGGCCACGAGGATGTTTCGCGTCTTGACATAGGCGTAGGCGAAGTACGTGTGAGCAGCCAGGGCCCCCAGGACCATAGGGACGATCAAGGCCAGCTGCTCACTGCGGCTCTGCTGCAGCTGCTGCGGGACCGTGACCACCAGCGCCAGCGGGAGATGCCACGCGTACCAGATGACACCACCGACGACGAAAGCCATCCAGGGCTGGATCTCGTACAAGCGCGGGAACATCAGGCCGCGCCAACCGAACTCCTCACCCAACCCGGCGATGATGCCCGGCAGGACGTTGAAGAGGGTCAGCCCACCGAGGAAGTAGATGAGCAGCATAATCTGGGGAGTCACCCCCGGCGGCAGCCCCTCCGTGATGTCCCGCCCCGTGCCGGCGAGCTGTTCCGAGAGGTTCGCCAGAAAAGTCTCACCGCTGAGATCCCACTCCCCGGCGCCAAGCAGTGTGTAGGAGGTGAAGTAGAGGACCGTGATCCCCAGGCTGAAGAGCCAGAACTTGACGTAATCCTTCACCCGGCCGAAGCGCAAGTGAGCGTCGGAGAACCCGCGTTCGTCGAAGAACGCCCGGGTGATCAGGGCGGACAGAGCCGGGATCAGCATATAGCCCTGGGCAAGGTATTGCCCCGTCTCGCCGGCCAATCTGAGCAGACCCACGTAGCCTACGCTGAGGGCACTGACGAGCACCAGAAAGGCGATCAAGGATTTGTGTCTCATCGTGCAGAACCGTTCACTCTCTCACGCCGGTCGGCGGCTCCCTAGCTCCCGTCCCTACCTCGCAGCCAGGTGCGCAGCCTCTCCGCCCTATCGGTGCGACCCAACGCCAGGTACGCTCGGTATTCGTAGTCCAGCGACAGAACAGGCACACGGATATCGTTGACCTCGACCCAATGCCGATGGCATTCGACATCGACGGGCGCTCCCCAGCCCCCGTCGTCCAGCCGCTTCTGAAGATCTCCCATGACCTCGACCTCGATCCCGTCGATTTCGAGCGCCCCGAAGTGGGAGCGTATATGCTCAGACTCGGAGAAGCGCACGGGCTTTGCCACGTAGTCGGCGAAGCAGCGCTCAATCTCATAGGCGCCGTCTCGATCAGTCTGGATATCGATGTCGTGAACCGCGACCGGCACACCCTGCAGCGCCACCCCCAGGCTTCCCGTCACCACCCAGTCGACCGGACGTCCCCTCAGTCGGATGACGATCCTTCGCAGTACGTCGAGATGTGGGTTAAGCATCATCGCCTCTATCTCCACGTCATTGGCCTCGAAGCCTTGAGTCTCTCGCTCTCCAGCTGCCGTCTCATCCCTTCTCCAAGTCAAGACGAGCCCGTACCAAGCCGTCGCTGACTCCCTGTTCTACAAAACCAAGATCCGCGTACAGCTCTCGGGCTGCCTCGTTGGTAAGCTTGTAGGCGATCAGAATCTCATCACAATCGGGTCGACCTGCCAACCGCTCAATGACCGCCTCCATCGCTGCCCGACCGTACCCGTTACCCTGATGTGCCCTATCTATCATCATTCGGAATACTTTCCACTTCCCACTGACCTCGTCTACGCCGTACATCGCGAAGCCGACCATCTGGTCTTCATCATTGTAGATGGCGAGAGAGACAGCTCTCGGATAGACCTGAGCTTCCGCGATGGAATGGAGATTGCTGGGAATGAAGTCCTTCTGGTCATCGCAGACCTGGAGCTCAATGCATTCCTTCCAGTTCTCGACGGTGATGCTTCTCAGGATGACGTTTCTCATGGCCCTTCCCTGTACAATAGAGGATCTGTCGCAACTGCCCAACCGTGAGTGTCGTGCGAGCTTCAAGACCCGGAGATACGCGTGCTGCCTCCCCTCCGATGCATTATGAACTGATCTCGCCGCTGCAATGCTGTCTCCAACCGCCCGGTCGAGAACTGGTCGACCCCCACATCGAGTCCCCGTTGGATATCCTTTGCGGTATCGAGGTTGGAACCGTGGACGGTGAAGCCGCTATGCTGGAGTTGTCGCACGAAGTCATGGGCGAGGAGCGCGATGTCAAGATGGACATAGGTGGTCCCCAAAAGATGGGTCCAGTCGAGGACATGCCGCTGCGCAAGACGGACCGGCATCCACACCGGCGGTTCACCGTAGAACGTCCCCGTGCGCAGCTCAGGGTTCAGCGTCCTGACGTGCTGCAACAGGGGGTAGTGAGCCGTGGTCAGTTCAGTGGCGCCCACGAGGTCGAACCGCTCGATCTCCTCGATGACCCGGCGTAAGAAGCCTATGCTCGGATCGTGCAGATGGACCTCGAGCCTCGTTCTGCCCTGGCAGAGCGCAAGGACCTCAGCCAACGTGGGCTTCGGCTCGCCGGCGAACCGTTGGTCAAACCAACTACCCGAGTCCAATGCCTTCAACTCTGCCAGGGTATGCTCACAGACGAGGCCCTCGCCGTCATCAGTGGTACCGAGGCTGTAGAAGTGATGGACAATGAGCTCGCCATCGGCCGTGAGATGGACGTCAAGCTCCACCCCGTCTGCACCCTTCGCGACGGCGCTCTCGAAAGCCGGCAGCGTGTTCTCCGGGGCGTTCTCGACATCCCCGGTGCGAGCGATGACGAGCGGCCTCTCCATCAGTTGGTGCTCCTCTCAATAGGCCTGGTGATTGCGGGACGGACTCGACCTGAGCTTTTGCCAGTCCACCTGCTACACAGAGCTGCCCAGAGGAGTCACAAAGAGCCTCAGAGCGTCCCGTCTCTGTGTCTCTCCGTGGCTGCTCCGCGCATCTCTGTTTGGTCGCCTCTACTCACGCCCTCAGAACGCGACCTTGTCATCTCTCTGCGGCACGCGGAATTCAATCCCCTTGAAGGGAGGCTGCGTGGCGTGCAAGACATGTTGGGTTCCCGGTGCCACCTCCAGAAGCTCACCTTCGTTGATCTCCACGAGCTCTCCTTCAACCTGGAGCACCCTGGTGCCCTGGAGGGCGATATAAGCGGCATGCGAT
>Ga0207797_1002765_pt1 | contig 12022 bp, 15 predicted proteins | sample PRCRCaboRojoPR_6_FD_187275 | JGI IMG/M metagenome (GOLD analysis project Ga0207797, IMG submission 187275) | Marine sediment microbial community from Cabo Rojo, Puerto Rico - PR CR 10% Liquid 1 (SPAdes) | ecosystem: Environmental > Aquatic > Marine > Coastal > Sediment | place: Cabo Rojo, Puerto... | reverse complement strand
CAGGACCGAGACAGCACTACAACACGGGACGGGTCTGGGTCTGTGGCAACTTACCTGGGCCGCCCGCACGCTTGGCGGTAACGTATCCTTCGACACGTCAAACGGCACCACTGTCACAATTACCGTCTTTGACGCATCTTCAACTGGTGAGTCAGAGACTGCTGTTTAACAGGCACGCATGGTGAGCCGTTGGCCCAATGTGCACACCCCCGGGTCTCTTGGAGCAAGTCTGGCCCCATTTTCAGACAACCCTGCCCGGAGATATACACAGTTGATGATCGGCCGACGCGACCGTCTCAGTGTGAGGTTGACACCAGGTGGGTGCTGACTTCACCCTCTAATTCAGCACACCACATCTGTCAGGTCCTGAGGGTTGTCAGCAGAGCCGGCTCAACAGAACGTCTGTGAGGCATACACTTCGTCGCCCGAGACCGCTACCCCGACGCCGAGTTCGGTCCACCCCTCATGGAGTATGTTCTCGCGGTGGCCCTCCGACCGCATCCACCCGTCGACGAGGTACCTCGCCACCTCCTTCTCGGTGGCCAAGTAGACAGTTTTGTCCGTCCCCCAGGCGACGAACCTCCGCTCGTAGTACGCATTCGCGGCGTTCTCCCCGAAGGTGTACCCGGACCCGGAGTAGTCACAGACACCCTGATATCGCTCTTCTCCGGTCTCACCGTTCGGCTCAGTATGCCCGATGTAATCGTGTGTCGCCATGTTCTCTGAGTGGTCGCGGGCGACACTCGCGATTCGGGGCGCGTAGCTGACGTTGTTGAGTCCACGCTGAGAGCGTTCGGCGTTCGTATACCGCCAGACCCATCGCTCGATCTCGGTGAGGTTCAGGCCGTCATCATCGGTTTCGGCAGTCGTCTGATGGAGGGCCTCGCTTCGGGAGGTGGAGGTACCGATACTACCTGCCTCGGTGGGCGAGTCGCCCGCAAGCGAGCTCTCGTTCACGGCCGACCCCAGACTGGCCACGGTGACGCCAGCAGTCAGCCCCGACACGACCAACGCGGCAGCGACGACCACAACTATTAGATTCGGCCCGACCACCGTGCGCCGAAGCTGGATGCTCGGAACCGAGCGAGTGAGCCATCGGAGGCCCATCACCCCGGGCTTCCAGCCACAAGAGTTGCACCGTAGAATCCAGTCGCCTCGCGTTCTGTATCGTCGAGCATCACAGTTCGGGCACCGCTCGTAGTAGACGCCCTGCGTGCCGCGACCGTGCCAGTAACGGACGCGATATGCCCACGCAATCGCCCATCTCACGCAGATGTAGGTGACGACGGCGATAGCCACGCCCGTCCCGATTGCGTACCCGTCGTCGAGCGCGAGCCAGAGTGCCCCGATTGCGCTGGCGGCAGCGACTGCAATTTGGCTCCAGCGCATGTTGGATTCATTGCCACCAGCACGGGTATAATTGAGGATCAGTGACGAGACGAGCGTGTGGCGTCCGGGACGCCCGTCTCCTGAACCACCTTCGTCATGATCGGGTCACGTTCGCCACCAAGCTCACAGCGGACTCAACTGGAAGACACATTCTCTGTATCCGGCACGCTGTGTGTGTCGGCCGCTGAAGATGTCACCAGCGCCGCGACGGTTACAGCCCGAGGACGTACTCGGTGTCCTCCAAGCGCTCGGCGCCGCGTTCGAGTGCTTCCTTCACGGCGAGGTCGTCGGTCGCGTACACCGTTCCATCTGCGACCACCAGCGACCCCACCGGCTGGTTGGCGAGTTCCGTCCACGGCTGTGTCCCGTCCTCGGCGTCGACGGCCACGCGCTCGGTGAGGTGCTGTTCGGCGAGATTCGCCAATACAGGGGCGGCGGCGAGGTGCATATGGACCTGCTGTTCGACGGTCTCGAGGCTGACCTCCCGGATCGGAACGATCCGATTACGATGGGCGTCACCACCGGGTACGACTTCTTCGGCGGTCACGCCGTGTACGTCGAGGGGTTCGCGCGGGACACGGCCTGCGCGAACTCGATTCGCGCACTCACCGAACGCGAGGCCATCCGCCACGTTGGCGACGTCGACGATCTGCGCGAGTGGTGGGACACGCGCTTCGAGCAACTCGACCTGCTGGCGGACGACCTGCTGGAGTGCATCGCGACCGCCCAGGACGTGACCCTCGACGTGGGTGGTCTCCCCTTCGACTTGGAGAGCTTCTACGAACTGCTGGGGTTCCCGGCGTACCTCGCCGAACACGCCGCGAGCGACGCCCGGGCGAATGCCGGCGACCTCCGTGAACCCGACCTGTGGGTCCTGCATTCGGGGGCGACGTACGCGCTGACCCACCAGTTCCGCGGCGGTGATGGCTCAGCGTTGCAGCGGTACACCCGCCTCGCGAACGACCTGCTGTTCAACCCCGAGGCGACCATCGATCGCGTCGAGGCGGCCTACGAGCGCGAGCTTGAGGCGAACGGCGACGGCGAGGGCCAGCAGTCGTTGGAGGGTTCGGCTGCCCGCGTGCAGCTTGAACAGGTACGCGAGGACCTCGCGGCGAAGGCCGACCAGTTCGAACAGCGCGAGGAACGACTGCGCGAGCGGTTCGCCGTCGACGAGGGCAGGTAATCGCCCGTCTGAATGTCTCCTTCGCTGACACGAGGGGTCTGCTGGATACAGAGTGTCGATCCCTCACAGAACGCGGGTCAGTTCGTGAATCCCGTCTGCGACCGCAGTCATGCTTGAGTCGTCGACTTGGGCTACACGTTTGGTGATCTCTTGGTGGGGAAAGACGTGTAGCGACCACGGACTCACGTAACTCGGATACGTCTTCAGTTCGCCCTCGGTGAGTGACCCCGCCGTCAGTGCAACTGCCGTCTCCCGCTCGGTCGACGTGATGACCGCAACCGTATACCGGTCGCCGAAGAACGGTCGGTTCCGGTTCGAAACGACAAGATACGGTCGTACCCCGCTTTTGAACGTTGCTGGCGCGAGGACGACACTGCCCTGTGCGTAGGCCATCCTACGCGTTCTCTCCCAGATCCGGCGCGTCGTCGGCCCACTCGTCACCGTCGCCGTAGGCGTCCTCGCCGTACTCGGCTTCGATTTGCTGGAGGCTCACGACGTTCGCAATCGCCGAGGCCGCGATGTCGTCGGCGACCGCCCAGTAGGAATCGACCTTCCGAACGAGGCCCTTCTCCTGGAGTCGGGAGAGGGTCTTGTGGACGCTGGACTGCGGGACGTCAGTCAGTTCGGTTAGTTCCTTTGGACTGAACCCCATGTCGGGATGGTCGACCAACACGGCAAGCAGTTCGTGGGCGTTCGTCCCGGGTTTGATCGGCGGCGTGTCCTCTCCACTGGAATCGATCCTGATTGGCATTGCTGTCCGCCTATGTCAGTATCTGTCCGAGAGAGTCATAAGATTTGTCCTCGTCGGAATCTCTCCGTAGCCTGTCATATCGACAAGATACCTACGACCGAGCCCCAGTTGACGTCTTCGTATTGGCCGACAATAATCCAACCTTCGTATGGACCGATCTGTTCTCTCTGAACAAGCAGTCACACAGATGCGCCCTGTATTTACGTGAGTGTAGGCGAGAAAGCCTCACCCTTGAGGGCGGGGAGGATGTCAACACGTTGGTCGTATCCTTTCAGTAGTAGGCCATGTCCGGAAGGATACCTTCTGTAAGCCCAACGACCTGGTCTGGTTATCGAGCGCCCGCGAGGGGCGCCGGCGCCACTGAGTGCCGGCGTGCAACGATGTCGACACGGAGCCAACGCCGGTTCATCAGACCGGACCAGGACGACGCGTCGCCCGACGACCCAACGGGTGTCGCACAGGTGTACAAACACTCCGACGGCTACCCCTCGGCCGTCGTGCATCTCCTCGTCGAACTCGCGGACCTGCTCCACGAGACCGAGACGTTGCGGGGGCCGAACTACGCGACGGCGCAGTTCCTGTTTCTGGACACCTGCTCGGTCATGCCGCTGTACCTCCCGGCGGACGACGACCGCTGTGCGGAGTCCCGCGCGATGGACGTGAGTACGCCCCGCGAGACAGTCCAGCCGAGCGCGATGCGCGAGCTGGACCAGCCCCTCTTCCTGCTGGGCAACGCCGTCGAGGACCCCGCGATTGGCATCCACGGCGACGAGGAGTTCCTCTACGAGATCGAGGTCCCGGAGGGCCCGAGCGCCGCGCTGAGGGAGTGGACCGTGCGGGTGAGCGCCCACTGCGGGTTCCCGCGGTGGGACGGTCCGACCGCGGCAGCGTTCGACCAGGCGACCTGGCAGTTCGAGGGGTCACTCCCAGACGCCCACGAGGAGTTCGTCAGCACCGATAGCGGATGACGGGCTGTGTCCTCGGCCGGCGATAGATTTCAGTGGCCGTGCTGACTAGAGAGGGGGTAGTCAGTGGGGGAGTATTGTTCGTCTCAGCTCGTTCGTGGTGACGCAGCCGTTGGGAGACCTGCGAACTGACTGCTCCGCTTCTTCTACCAAGATGTACGGTTGGAGGATACGTCCAGTTCGGTTACGTCTCGCGTTGTAGAAGGAGACTCACCGTCTCGCCAGTTTTGTCCGTGATCGGAGCGACGACGTCCCAGCCATCCGCCCCGAGTTCGTTCAGTTTCTGGATTGGTGGTTCGACGTCGCCACCGAGTCCGGCCACCATGAGGCTGCTGTCGACCTCGATCGTCTGATACTCGTAGGAGGGCATACACGTACTCTGGCATTCACCAGTGTGGTATATCTTGTGTCGAAGGGTGACCCAGGACTCGAGCGTTACGCGCCACAGTCGTATCCACCACTCGACGCCGCCGCAGAGATCGCCCACTCGATAGCCACCACCCGCTCTCTGTGCAGCATCCGATTCGTGTCAATTGCGACGAGTTACAGCCGGACGACCCGCCAGCGCGGGTGTAGCCTCGCCCGGGTTGTGCCCCCCCGAGAGGGCGAGGGGCGCGAGCAGAGACGAGCGTCCCTCGATATCCGATGGAACGGCTGGATACCCACGCGCGGAGTTTCGACGAGGACGTACCGACGCCGACCGGACCGACACCGCCTGCCCGGAGTGCGGTGGGACGGTGTCTACAAGCGATCACGAGACGGTGTGTGTCGGCTGCGGGCTGGTAATCCACGAGGACGGACTGGACCGTGGCCCGGAGTGGCGGAGGTTCGAGAACGACGAGCGAACGCCCGAGCGGACCGGGGCACCACTCACCGCGAGCCGGCACGACCGCGGGTTGTCGACGGAGATCGGCCGCGATGCGGACGCGAACGGTCAGACGCTCGCCGGCCACCGCCAGCGCCGGATGCACCGCCTGCGGACTCAGCACTCCCGGAGTCGGTTCCGGTCGAAGCGCGAACGCAACCAGGCCCAGGGCCTGACCCACATCAAGCGGCTCTGCGGCCGGCTGGAGGTCGGCGAGTCCATCCACGAGCAGGCGTCGCGACTGTTCACGACCGCACAAGAGGCGGACCTACTCTTGGGCCGGTCAATCGAGTCGATGGCGGCGGCGTCGGTGTACGTGACGCTGCTGTGCAACGGCGACGCTCGCCTGACTCAATTTCGTAGACCCACCCCGACACCGTCACGTCATCCGAGATGGACTCCGACTCTCTGAGATGTTCGACCTGCGCCGCACAGGTGTCGTCGGTACCGTCCGTCATCTTGACCCACTCCATGATGTCCGATCGCTAATGGGCAGTTCGGGCAACGACGGTTCGATGTCGGCGTCGCCGAGACCGCCAGTCTGGTCGTCCAGTCCCTCCCGAACCGCCTCGTCCGGCGCGGTCATCGTCCCACAGTCGGTGTGGTTGATGACGGTGACCTCGTCGGTGTCGAAGGAGTTCGTCGTCAACGCGGCCGAACGAATCACGTCGTCGGTGACCTTTCCGCCGGCGTTGCGGAACATCTGGGCGTCACCCGGTTCGATGTCGAGAGCGTCTTCGACGGGGATGCGCTCGTCCGTACACGCGACGACAAGCAGGTTCTTGTTCGTCGGGGTTCCCTCGCGCCGGCGTCGGGCCCAATCGGTCCGATCGGTGACTGTCGCGTCGACGTGGTCGTGGTGATGCCCGTGTTCGGACATCACCGGTAGTCGGGCGTCGACCCAGTGAACCCCTACCACCAGTTACCGGTATCTGTGACCTCGTTTCGCCCTCGCCAGTCGACGATCCCGTCGAAATTACTCACAGTAGTCAACGACGGTGGACGGTGCGCGCTGTAGTGAAGCTGCACCGAAGCGTGGCCCGGGTGCGACGCCGTGACGCGACGGTGTCGATCCCCGTCGCTACTCTCGTATATGTGAGAGGGCTCCAAAGAGATAATAGAGCCTGGCTGGTACTACCGGGTATGACCGACTGCGGCCTCGACTCGTGGACTGAGGGCCTATCCGCTCGGGAGCGGGTCAGAGAGATCGCGACGACGCTCACCCAGCCCCGCTCAGTCGAATGGGTGCGCGAGGAAGCACAGATCTCCGCGTGGCAAACCGCGAAAGACGAGTTGGAGATGCTGGCCGACTTCGGGCAACTCCACGCCGTCGAAAGGGATGACGGGAACACGAAGTACGCGCCGAACTACCAGCTCCGCTACTTCAACGAACTCACCGGGCTCATCAACGACCACACGCGCGACGAACTCCGCGAGGAGATCGCTACTATCCAGGAGCAGATCGACGCGTGGAAGACCGAGTTCGATGTCGAGTCACGAGACGACCTCGAATCGACGCTCACCGATGCCGACATTACCAGCGACGACATCCGTGAGCGGAACACCATCCTCCGGGAGTGGGAGCGCTACGAGGACAACAAACGCCTGCTCAAGCACGCCCTGGAACTGTACGACGACGCCCGATCGCTCTATCCCGGCCAGGGTGATTCCTCGAATTCCTCGCCCCCGCTCTCGCAGTAACTCCGTCGATGATTTTCCTCGCAAACCGGGCGAACCTCGATACACGCCGACTTCTCACCCGGCTTCACACCTGGCTCCAGACACAGGCCACCACTGAAGACGCCCCCGTCGAGCAGGTCTGGTATCAGACGTCCGCTGGAAACAAGCTCGGCGTCCGAGCCACGCTCACCGCACCACGATTCCTCGGAACCACGTACCCTGTCGAGGAGGTCGAACTCCACGTCTCGTTCGATGTCCCACCGAACCGTCCGTACGACTTCTACACGGTTCAGTGGGTTGAGGCGGAGCGCGAGTTCATGCTCGGATGGCATCAGGATGAGACACACATGGATCTCGGCGAGTGCCACCTCCAACTCGATTACCAGGGAGAGACAGTCCAGCGGGAGCCCGCGACGTTCCTCGATGTGCATCCGTTGAACGTGTTCGACCAGCGGATCGACCATCTGGTAGATCTCGTCGATGCCGTCTCTTGGGAGACCGACCGGCCACGAGTTCCGGATCACGCAGTACGGTGAGTCCACTATCGGCTGCGCGAAATCGGACGTCGGTCGCCTGGACGCAGCTGGCCCGAGCAGGCACGGGATGAAAAGCCGACGACGCTGCCCGTCGAGGCCGAGACGGGCGAGCTGGCCTCGACGCACAGCCCCGAGAGGACCGCACCGTCGAGCGGCGCATCGTCAGCCGAGCCTCGAAGCACTCCGATGGTCTTGTGCTCGGTTTGATCGGGGGACGCGTGCCAGACGCACCGCCCGGTGTCGGGCAGCGTCTCCCGGTAACAGCAGTGGCGCCCGTCTAGAGGTGCTTCCCCCCTCGTTGTCCTCCGGCCAGACGTAGCCACACCGACCCTGCGACGACTTGCTCGTCACGTGTGAACGGAATGTCTGTCTGAGCGGTATTATTTCGACCGATATAACCGACGCCCGAGGTCACCGACTCTTGGCCACGCTCCGTTGCGTGGTCTCAGGAGTGACCTGCTCGGAGGTCGTCCGGGAAATGGTATCCGGCCCTCGGACTCGCTCCTACCCGCTGTCAGTTGATTCGGCGTGCTGGAGACAGTTCACGTGTCCACGACAGCCCAGCGCTACCTGCAGGGTGCTCGTCGACCACCGGACTCGAGTCAGTAACCGACTGCAGAGCACTGCATACCTCCATCCGCCAGGGGACGCGAACAGCACGGACAGTCGTGAGACGCGGACATCAAGAGGCCCACGACCGTAGACAGATATAGTGAGTCAGGCTATCATCGCGACCCTCTTGGGCGACCCGTTCGCCGTTATGAACACGGTCGGCCTGGTCGCGTTCGCCTTCGTCGGCTCGTCGAAGGCGATCCGTGAGGAGTTCGACCTACTTGGCATTACCATCGTCGGGCTAGCGATGGCATTCGCCGGTGGCGCGACCCGCGATCTGCTCGTTACGCGCGTCCCGCTGGTGCTTCGATCCCCCGTCGAGATCAGTCTGGGCCTGTTCGGCGTCGGCTTAGCCATCGCCCTCAGTATCGTGGTGTCGGCTCCGGACACCCATCCCGTCACGCTGCTCGCGGACGCGATCGGTCTCGCGGCCTTCGCGACGACCGGTGCGATCGTCGCGACCGAGATCGGGGTGTCGGCGTTCGGAATTATCGCGATTGCGATGGTCAACGCTGTGGGCGGGGGCGCGGTTGCCGATATCCTCCTCGATCGCGCCCCGTTCATCCTCTTCGAGGATTTTTACGCGAGTTGTGCCGTTCTCGGGGGGAGCGCATACTGGGTTGCGGGAGCGGTGGGTGCGAGCGGGGGGACGGCTGCTGGGGTGTGTGCAGGCGTGACCGTCGTGACCCGGTTGGCCGCAGTCACGTTCGACTGGCATCTCCCGACGGTTCAGCAGCTGGGACCCCGACGCGAATAAGCCGATGGCAGGCGGTGATGAGTCCCCGTTCGGGTCGGGATTATCCCGATCGTTCGGGGCACACCCGAGTCGGGACCGATACAGATTCATCTTGCTGACCGTTCCTCTGTATGTTCCCAGATCATAATCGAATGCTCCCTCTGGTAGACAGCCGCGCTTTCGAGTCCCAGCGAGCGACGAACACGTCTTATTCTCGGCACCTGTACACGACTCCACATGGATAGCCGGGTACTCCAGGCCCCGACGCCGGAGGCCGTCGAGGAGCTCCTCGGCGAGAGCAAGCGCCGCAACGGCTGCCTGTCGCTGTACACCCGATGTGCGGTGGCCTACGAAGGGCGGGCGCAGTCCCAGCTCGAGAGTGGCGACCGGTTCGTGCTGTGCAAGCCCGACGGGACGGTGCTGGTCCACGGCGACACCAAGCAGGAACCCCGCAACTGGCAGCCACCGGGCGCGACGGTGCAGGTCACCGACACCGACCCGCTCGTGATCACGGCGGTCCGCACCAACCCCCGCGAGGCGATCCGCATCACCTGCGAGCGGGTGTATCACGCGGCCCTACTGCCGATGGACGACGACGCCAGCCTGGAGTTGCATGGCTCGGAAGCCGACCTCCGTGATCGCATCTTCGAAACACCCTCGCTGATCGAGGATGGGTTCCGCCCCGAGACGCGGGAGTACGAGACGCCCGCTGGCCCCGTGGACGTGTGGGGGTACGACGCAGATGGCCGGCCGGTGATCCTCGAGCTGAAGCGCCGGCGCGTGGGACCGGACGCCGTCAGCCAGCTCCGGCGGTACGTCGAGAGCGTCGACGCCGACGTGCGTGGCATCCTGGTGGCGCCCTCGATCACCGACCGGGCCGAGCGGTTGCTCGGGGAATTCGACTTGGAGTCCCGGCAGGTCGCGCCACCGACGGACGTCGGCGAGCAGGACCGCTCGCTGGCGGCGTTCGTCGCTGGCGACGAAGACGAGCGCACATGACGCGACGGTTCGGTCGCTGAGACGGCCATTCTTATACGGGTCGCTATCGTTGCACTACGGTACTGGGTGCTTGCGCTGTTCAACGAGACGGCGACTTCCCCAATCCTAACCGGTAAGTGTTGTCGAAGTAGTAGGTATCGTTAACAGCACCCGGATCATGACTCTGGCCGATATCGAGCGATACGATGAACGATCGGGGGCGACGGTCGGCGATCGGGCGGTGGTTCTCGGTGGGAGTATGGCTGGCCTCTGTTCCGCACGGGTACTCGACGACGCCTTCGAGGAGGTGGTGGTCCTCGAGCGCGACGCGTTCCCCGACGAGCCGACCATCCGGGACGGAGCCCCCCAGACGAGCCAGCCACACGCCATGCTCGAGGCCGGCCGGGTGACCCTGGAGGACTTCTTCCCCGGATTCGGCGAGGACATCCGAGCCGCCGGGGGGCTCGAACTGGACATGGCCGATGATTTCACCTGGTACGATCAGGGTGGGGTCGTCACCAGCACCGACGCGGCGATGCCCGCGCTGTACGCCAGCCGGCCGCTGTTCGAGCACGTCGTCCGCGAGCGGATGCGCGACCGAGAGACAGTCCAGCTGCGGGGTGAGTGTCGGTTCTTCGATTACCGATACGACCCCGACGCGGGCCGGGTGACCGGCGTCCAGTTCCGCAATGAGAGCGGCGAGGAGGCGACCCTGGAGGCGGACCTGGTCGTCGACGCCACCGGCCGCACCAGCCGGACCCCCGACTGGCTCGAACAACAGGGCTACCCGGCTCCAGAGACCAGCGAAGTCGAGGTGGACGTCACCTACAGCACGGTCCGTATCGAGCGCCCGCTCGACGCCGAGGGCGGCGTGCTGGTCGCTCCGGAACCCGACCGGCCGCGAGGCGCCGCGATGATGCCGGTCGAGGACGGCCGCTGGGAGATCGTCTTCCAGGGTATCCACGGCGAGCGGGCGCCGGCCGACCGCGAGACGTTCCTCCAGTGGGCCGAGACGTTCCCCGTCGAAGCGATCGCCCGCCAGCTCCGCGAGCGGGACTGGGTTTCCGACGTCCAACGGTACCCGTTCCCCGCGAGCGTGCGCCGGCATTACGAGGAGCTCGCACGGTTCCCAGACGGGCTGGTGGTCACCGGTGACGCTGTTGCCAGCTTCAACCCCATCTACGGCCAGGGGATGTCCGTCGCGGCGCTGGACGCGCTCGTGCTCCACCACGAGCTCGAGGACGGCCAGACGGGGCTGGGGCCGCGGTTCTTCGAGCAGGTGAGCGACGTCGTGGACGAGCCCTGGCAACTCGCGGTCGGCAACGACTTCATCTTCGAGGCGACCACCGGCCCGAAGCCGACCGGCACGGACCTGTTCAACCGCTACGTGGCCCGGTTGCTGCAACGAGCCCACGACGACGGCGCGCTGACCGAGGCGTTCTTTCGGGTGTTCCGGCTTGAGCGGTCTGCGACGAGCCTGCTCCGCCCCAGCGTCGTCTGGCGGGTGTTCCGTCCGCGGTTCGGGACAGGGGCGACAGCGGATCGCTCCGAGGATCGTGTCCAGTTCGGACGCGACGCCCCCGAGTCGCCGGCAGACTGAGACCCGCGGCTGGGTCGTTGAAGGCGGCCCTCACAGCCCGAGGACGTACTCGGTATTCGAGAGCCGCTCGGCGCCGCGTTCGAGCGCCTCCGTGACGGCGAGGTCGTCTTTCATGAGGAAGCACCGCTGGCCCCGCCGCTCCCAGTGGGTGACGGAATCCCGGAGGACGGTCTCGAACTCTTCCTGTAGGATTTCGAAGCGGTGGTCCTCGTCGTAGTACTCGCGCAGCCGCTCGAAGAGGTCGGTGCGGTCGAAGTAGTGGCTGAACCAGTACGCCTCGTCCATTGGGAACACCCGGATCGTCTCGGGGTCGACGTCGACATCGGGCATCCCATTACCGCTCCCTCGAGCGTGGCCGGACGACCGTCTCACAGTCCGGGCACTCGGCGTAGCAGGCCGGCCCGTCCTCGCGTTCGTACTCGATCAACAGCATGCCGGCCGGGATGGTGGCCTCGCAGTCCGGACAGCGGCCGAGCGAAGAGGCGTGGGCTGCCATGGGGGAATCGACCTCGTTGGGGAACGTGTGGCGGGCGTGTCGCCCGCACCTGCGGGTACTATACTCCCACATATAATGGTGTTCCAGCCGCAGTGGAAGTGAAACTCGACGATAGCGCCGGGACTACCCCGGAGCGGTCGACTGATAGAGTTGCGAGCGCATACCCCCGTCTTCAGGCGGGGGTCGAGCGACACTTGGCCTGTGTGTCCCCCCAGATTGAAGTCTGTGGTC
>Ga0207797_1002764_pt1 | contig 12026 bp, 12 predicted proteins | sample PRCRCaboRojoPR_6_FD_187275 | JGI IMG/M metagenome (GOLD analysis project Ga0207797, IMG submission 187275) | Marine sediment microbial community from Cabo Rojo, Puerto Rico - PR CR 10% Liquid 1 (SPAdes) | ecosystem: Environmental > Aquatic > Marine > Coastal > Sediment | place: Cabo Rojo, Puerto... | reverse complement strand
GTGCTTGATGAGCGCCTCCGGGCTGTCGCCAATCACGTCCAGGATCGCGGGGTTGCCCGTCCGCCCGGAGAGCGCCTCGACCTCCCGAATCGCTTCAGTTGCAGCGGCTTCGTCGAACTCGCCGGTATTCGGGTCTTTCAGAACCGGGTCACCTTTGTAGAAAATGCTCCCGACCATCGCCGTCGGATGCTCGCCCGGTTGACCACCGATCTCGACGCCGGCGATGTCGTAGACTGACTGCTCGGCCTCGAAGGTGAACACACGTCGGTCCAGTCACCAAACCGGGTTATAGCTTCTCCTTTACGGGACGGGCCCGAACAAATTACCTAACGTGCCCGTAAGGTTTTACCCGGGGAGTGATTCCCATCGGATGTGAGCCCGGTACGGACGAATGACAGCCGAGGCATACAACATGGGTCGATACCATCCGAGAGACTCTTCGAATCGGTGATCCGTGAATGACCTGGATCCATCCACCACCGCCAACGGTCTGGGGACCCGATTCAATCGACAACCTCGCTGCGTATCTCGATACTCGAGACCTCGGGAACGTCCTCGTCGTAACGGACGAAGGGGTGGTCGAGGCCGGGGTGGTCGATAGCTGTTTGCAGACCCTGTCGACCGGCTACCGGGTCTTCGACGAGGTCTCGCCCAACCCTTCGAGAGCAACCGTCGACCGGGTGAATGCCGCCTGCGATGGGGTGGACGCCGTCATCGCCGTGGGGGGTGGGAGTGTCATGGACGCCGCAAAGGCCGCCACCGCTCTCGATACGGTTGGTACCGGTGAGGATCCGCTCGATGACCTTCGTGAATGGCCGACACATCGGCCCGTCCCCGATCCCGACTCAAAATGCCGCCTGGTGCTGGTCCCGACAACGGCGGGGACGGGGTCGGAGACGGGCCACTGGGCCGTGGTCTCCGATGAGAATCAAAACCGGAAGCTGAGCGTCGGCCACCCGATCATGACCGCCGATCTTGCCGTCCTCGACCCCAAATTGACGACATCCCTGCCCCCCTACATGACGGCCGCTAGCGGGTTCGATGTTGTGGCTCACAGTCTCGAAGCCCTCGTAGCCGACGGGGCGACCTTGCTCACGCAGCCAGCCGCTCGCGAAGCATTCGAGCACGCGGTCATTGCGCTGCCACGGGCGGTGGAGGATGGCTCGAACGTCGGGACCCGCTCCACCATGCTCGCGGCCAGCTATCTCGCCGGTTGGTCGATGAACAACGCCGGGCTCGGGGCCGTTCACGGCATCAGCCACGCCATCGGCGGACTCTATGACACGCCCCATGGTCATACCAACGCCCTGTTGCTACCAGCCGTAATCCGCCACAATGCTCAGGGATCCGACCACGCGGCATCGACGTATGCCGACCTCGTCGAAAGCCGGACTGCCCCGGGAGAGACCCTCGCCTCGCGGTTGGTGCGCCTCCGGGACACGCTCGACCTCGACCACGACCTGCCCGGCCTTCCCGTGAACCCGGACTGGGAGACGGTGGCGGCGGTGGCCCTCGACAACGTCAACATGCGATCGAATCCTGTCGAACTCTCCGTCGACGAGGTGATTCGGATCTGTGAAAGGGCCTTCGAATGACCGGGTCAGGCCGAAGCGGTGGTCGTGCCCTGGATGGCTTCCCCGCCGAGCCGCCGTTCGATCAGGGCGAAGATCGAATCCATCGCGATCGCGAGTAGGGCGCCCGGAATCGCTCCCGCCAATACCTGGTCGAAGGCGTACAGCCGGATGCCGCTGACGACCCATAGACCGAGTCCGCCACCGCCGATGAAGAAGGCGAGGTAGGCGGTTCCGACGTTGATGACGGCGCTCGTTCTGATGCCGGCAAAGATCACGGGTATCGCGAGGGGCAGCTGAATCTTCCGGAGGATCTGGTTGTCCGTCATCCCCATCCCGGTGGCCGCCTCGATCGTCCCCTCCTCGACGTCCTCGATCCCCGTGATCGTGTTGGTAAGAATCGGGAGGATCGCGTACGCGAAGAGGCCAACGAGCGACGGTTTGAACCCCAGCCCGAGAAGGGGAAATACCAGCGCGATGATCGCAAGCGTCGGGATCGTCTGGGCGACGTTCCCGATCGAGAGGATCGGTCCGCGCAACCGCTCGTTCCGCGCGGCGACGATACCCATGGGCACTGCCACGGCGATCGCGAGGATCTCCGAGACGATAACGAGCTGCAGGTGCTGCGAAAGGAGTTCCAGGAACCGGGGGAAGTTCTCGCCCAGGAACTGATAGGAGGCGATGAGGTCAGCGATGATCCCCACCGTCAGGCACCCCCTGCCTCGTACGTCCGCTGGCGACCGCGGATGGCCTTCTCAGTCACCACGGCGATGACGTCACCACCGTCGTCGACGACCGGCAGGGCTGCGATGTCGTTCTCGATGAGCTGGGAGAGAGCCACCTGTGTGCTGTCCAAGCGCTTGACGGGTTCGATGCCGTCACGTTCACCTCTCGCGATTGCAGCGAGCTCATCCCGGTCCTCGTCGGGGACGTCGGTGAGCATGACCTCCTCGACGGGCGTCACCTGGAGCTTCTTCAGCGCGCGGTTCTCCCCGATGAAGTCCTTGACGAACTGGTTTTTGGGGGTTTCGAGGATCTCCCGGGGTGTCGCGTACTGGACGAGTTTTCCTACGTCGAAGAGGGCGATCATATCGCCCATCTTGAGGGCCTCGTCGATGTCGTGGGTGACGAAGAGGATCGTCTTGTCGATCTTGTCCTGGATATCCAGGAACTCGTCCTGGAGGTTCTCCCGGGTGATGGGATCCAGGGCCCCGAAGGGCTCGTCCATGAGGAGGACCTCCGGGTCCGAGGCGAGTGCCCGGGCAACGCCGACTCGCTGGCGCTGGCCACCCGAGAGCTCCCGTGGATACTGATTCCGGTACTGGTCTGGCGGGAGGTCCATCAACGACATCAGCTCCGTCACCCGATCATCTATCCGATCCTGCTCCCATCCGAGTAGTTCGGGGACGGTTCCGATGTTCTCCGCGACAGTCATGTGATCGAAGAGGCCGATCTCCTGAATGACATAGCCGATGTTCCGCCTGAGCTCGATCGGGTCGAGGGTGGTCACGTCCTCCCCATCATAGTACACCGTCCCCTCGGTCGGGTCCTCTAGCCGGTTGACCAGCTTCATCGTCGTGGTCTTTCCGCAGCCTGACGGTCCAACAAGCACGGTGGTGGTACCCTGGTCGACCTCGAAGGAGACGTCATTGATCGCCTCCGTCCCGTCGTCGTATACCTTGGTTACATGTTCGAATTCGATCATGACGGTCGCACCCAGTTAACGAATCGTGTCAGTAGTGCCGGCTCGATCTCTTCGCCGTTTCGGCGGCGGAAACCGTCTTCGATGTTCGCGAACCCGTAATCGAACGCCAACGCGAGAATCGACAGGAAAACCGTGGCGACCACGATCTTCGGGACGTGTCGGTCGGAAATCCCGTCGAAAATGAAGAACCCGAGGCCTCCGGCGCCGATGAATGCGCCGATGGCCGCGATCCCGATGAGGATGACGACGGCGTTCCGGACGCCGGCCATGATCACGGGCAGGGCCATCGGGAGCTGGACCCGCCGGAGCAGTTCGATCCGCGTCATCCCCAGGCCCTCACCGGCTTCTATCGCGGACTTGTCCACCTGTGTGATCCCCACGTACGTGTTCCGGATGACCGGAAGCTGCGAGTAGAGGATCAACGCGACGATCACCGGGGGCTGTCCGATTCCGAAGTATGGAATGAGGAGCCCGAACAGGGCGATGCTCGGGATCGTCATCATGATCCCGGCCAACCACAGCACGACGGTCGCCGCCCTGTCGTTGTACGTGATGAGCGTCCCGAGGATGACGCCCAACGGGACCGCGACGGCGATCGACTGGACAATGATCTGGATGTGCTGGATCGTCCGGACGACGAGGTCCGATTGGTAACTGGTGAGGAATTCGATATAGTCCTGGATAAACAAGGGGGCGATCGACCACTGGATCGTGGAGACGGCGGCTTCCATCCCGATCAGACGACGCCGATCTCACTCAGGAAAGCGCCCGCGACGTCCGCCGCCTTTTCGCCGTCGATCGAGACCCGTTTGTTGAGGCCCCGAATGGTCTCCGTATCGAGCGAGGTGGCAATGCTGTTCAGTGGACCCTCCATACCGGATACTACGTCGAGGGTTTCGCCCTTGACCATGGGGGCTGGATTGTAGACCGGAAAGAACTTCTTGTCGTCATCCAGGACAACGAGGTCCCATTTCACGATCTTCGGGTTGGTGTTGAACCCCATGCCGACATCGGCCTCCCCCTTCCCGAGGATCTGATAGCCTAACGCCGGGCCAACGTTCTTGATCTCGAGATTCCCGGCGCCATCGGCGAAGCCGTAGTGTTCGATCAGCCCCGGCCATCCGTCCTCACGTTCGGCGAACTCCGCGTCCATTACGACCGTGAAGTCGGTATTGCCGTTGTTGACGTACTTCGCCAGACCACTCAGCGTCGTGATACCGGTCTTCTCCGCCCATTTGGGGCGGGCCATCAGGACGTACGTGTTGTTGAAGGGCGCCCGATCAAGAAGCTTGATGTTGTACTCCTCATCGAACTCGGATTTGACCTTATCATAGATCTCCTGGGGTTCCGTGATGACCTCCGAATGTTTGGGCGGTAGCGTCGCCCAGGCTGTACCGGTGTATTCCCAGTAGTGGTCGATATCGCCGGCTTTCAGCGCCTCGAAGTTCGTCGTCGTCCCACCGAGGGATGTCTTGTCATTGATCGACGCATCCACGTTGGCCTCGAGAGCCTGGACCGACATCGATCCCAGGAGCTCCTGTTCTGTGAACTGTTTCGATCCCACCGTTACGCTCGCGCTCCCCCCACCGGTAATCGATCCGAGACACCCGGCAAGGGACCCCAGCGCTGCTGATCCCGCGATTGCCGATCCGCCTTTAAGCACACCACGTCGACTAGTACGCATGGCTTTGTCTACCATGGCTCATCCAATCCTTACTAGGTTAGAACTTAAAAGTTCCTAATCAATGAATTTCGAAATGGTAGATAGTCCCGCATCGGGGCCTCATTGTGTCAGTTGCCACAGCCGAAGTCGACGGGTGCGGCTACGACGAGGCCTCCGGTGTGACGACCACGGGGACTTCGGCCCCGAGGATGACGTCCTGCAGCGTGCTGCCGAAGACCGCCTTCCCCACAGGACTCCGTTTTCGGCTGTAGACGTAGATCCGGTCGACGTCCTCATCCTCGGCGACGGAAAGAATGGCGTCGGCATGCACGTCGCTCTCGATACCTCGCACTGAATAGGTGATCCCCGCCGAATCGAGGACCTCCCTGGCGGACGAGACATCGGCCTTCCGCATAGCCAGTTCAGAGATGTCGACGGACCCCTCGATCCCTAGGTTCTCAACCACCTGGTCGCGTTCCCGTTCATTGAAGACGTAGAGGAGGACGACCTCGGCATCGGAACCGTCGATGTCCACCAAGGTTCGGGCGATCCGCTCGGTCCACGGTGGGTGATGGGTGGTCGTGAGGAGCAGACGCTCAGGCATGCGGATCGTACTACTGACATCCACCTAATAATTCCACGGGTTCAATCGATCCCGCGGTCACCGATCGGCGCCGTTCGCTCGCTTCAGGTACGGAAGCATGAACTCCAAGACCTCCTTCTCAGCCTTCCGGAGGTGGTCCGAGGCCGTTGATTTCGAAATCCCTTGACACTCTGCCAGCTCGTCGAGCGTGATACTGCGCGGAATCTCGTAGTAGCCCTCTTCGATCGCCGCGTCGAGAATCTCCCGTCTACGGCTCGGCATCGTCTGTAAGATCGCCTGCCACTCGGTTCGGCTCGGGACGATTTCGCGTCGGAACCCCTCAGTGACTCGTTCGAGTGTCACGGGGCCGAACGCCTCCAGGATTGCGGTCGCCCGGGCTAGTTCGTCCCGGTCCGCCAACAGCAGGTCGAAACACTCCCGTCCATTCTCGAGAGTTGCTGACCGGAGCGGGAGGAATCCCTCGGCAAGGATTCGCTGGAGGGGTGTCGCTTCGTCGAGTTGGCCCTCGATGAAGAGCGTTCCTGCCCACTGGCCCGATTCCACCTCGATCCGTTCGACCGGATCGACCGATTCGATGGTCGGATGGGAACCGATGAGGTCGACGACCGCGTCGAAACGGTCGGTTTCGATCGCCAGAATCCCGATATAGTGTCGATCGCGGAACCGCGAGGCCAGAAACTCGGCCGAGACGTCGAACCGCCCGAGATCGGCGGTCCAGTCGTCCTCGAAGGTGACACAAATCTTCGCCGTCAGCATGGGCCCACGACGGGAGCCGGCGGGAAAAACCGGTCGCTTCCGGGATCTGTCAGGCGTTGGCGGGCTGAACGGGCCGATCGAACTCTTGTTTCTCAACGTTCAGATCGTAGAGGTCGATCGCGTTAGCACCGAGGATTTTGCGTTTTTGCTCCTCCGATGCGCCGATCGCTTCGATCTTCGAGAGAGCCACCGGGATGTTGGTCGAATGCTCGGCCGCCATGAGCAGCCGGTCCGCTCCTACTCGATCCATAGCGCGTCGAATGTACATGTTGAGGGCCAGCGTCGTATCAAGGTAGAGGTTGTCGTACCGTTCGGCCATGAATATCGCCTCCTGGGTGAGGGTATAGGCACCGCCCATGTGGGCCAGCACGATCGGGAGATTCGGGAAGTCCTCCGCGACGGGCATGAGCATCCCCGGGACGCTGAATGGCATTCCATGGGGCCCGGTATGGACCATCACAGGGATGTTGTTCGCAACACAGGCGTCATAGAAGTCATACGCGACCGCGGATGTCGGATCGACACCCCACGCGAGGGTGTGGAGTTTCGCATACTTGAAGTCGTAATCTTTGACGACCCGGCTGATCTCCTCGTGGACGAAATCCCGTCCTAGGTGCGGGTTGGGGGCGGCGATTCCGAAGAGCCGTCCCGGATGTGCATCGGTTGCCTCGTTGATCTGATCGTGGACCCGTTTGACCGTGTGGTCGTTGACCCCGCCCAGTGGCATGAGCATGCTCGCATCGACGTTATGCTCGTCCATGGCGTCGATAATCTGGTCGACAGTGTCGTTCCATTCGAAGACGCGATCCCGCGCCTGGTATTCGTCACCGATGTGGTGGTGTGCATTTACGATCGGGTAGTCTGCCATTGCAGGCCGATCGTAGTCCCAAGATGATGATGAGAGTGTTCGGCGACATGTGGAACTCTTTAAGACGAGTTTCTGAACCGACCGACCGGCCTGGGTTCAATCCGCCACTTTCTAGTTATTTCGAAGATTGCGGCAACTCGCCGGTGATGATTTATGTGTCGGGTGTTCGAAATCGTCAGTACATACCTACCATGGAGAACAGCCAGGTGGCGGCGATTCAGTTCGAACCCACTATCGGGGAAGTGGACACGAACCTCGAACGGATGGGAGAGTTGGCGGATGCGCTTCCTGCGTCCGTCGGGCTGGCCGTGTTTCCCGAGCTGAGCGTCACTGGGTACAATCTCGATGAAATATCAGCGATCGCGGAACCCATCCCGGGTGAATGGACCGAGGCCCTGGTCGGAATTGCTCGGAGGAACGACCTGCACCTCCTCGCCGGCGTCCCTGAGCGCGATGGGGACCGGCTCTTCAACGGACTGGTCCACGTGTCACCAGCCGGCGTAGAATCGGTGTATCGCAAGCAACGCCTCTGGGGGGACGAGGCCGAGGTGTTTACCAGGGGATCGGGACCCTCCGTGACCGAGACGCCGGTCGGGAATGTGGGTTTGTTGGTCTGTTACGACCTGAACTTCCCTGAGCTTTGCCTCGAATACGCCGAATCGGAGGTCGATGTCCTCGCGGTCAGCTCGGCATGGCGTACCTCGTTCCTCGAGGACTGGCGCCTACTCTTGCGAGCCCGGGCTTTGGACGGGACCTGTTATGCCGTGGGATCGAACCACATCGGTACCCAACTGGGCCGTAACCACGCTGGCCACAGTCTGGTCGCCGGACCGACCGGTGTGGTTCTCGAGGAAACCGGAACCGGAGCGGGCTTGGCGGTGGTGACCGTGAAGCCGGCAGAGCTCGAGGAGGCACGGGATCGAAACCCGGTTCGGCGGGACCGGTAAGCGTTTGCAAAGCGTAAATCCCGATGACCGGCCTCGAATGACGGATTCAGGCAGCACGACGACCTCCGGTTGTTAATCAGCGCCGGGTTGCTATTTGCAGTCTGAAAACCGCCCTCCGAACGTCTCCCACCGCCGAGTATCAAGGGGCACGACGTCGACAATGGGACCTCGACCGTTTACGATATGAAAACATTCAAGTGATCCACGTCAACACTCCACACGATATGGGAACAAGCACCACTGGCCGACATCTCAAGACCGTCAACACGACGGTCGACGTGATCCAGGCCCTCGTGGAGTTAGATGGGGCGGGGGTGACCGAACTCGCCGATTATCTGGATCTCTCGAAGGCGGCCGTTCACAACCACCTGACCACCCTCCAGGCGAACCGGCTGGCGGTCAAGAACGGATCGACCTACCAGTTGGGCCTGCGGTTCGTCACCCTCGGCGAGTACGTCAAACATCAGAGCAACCTGTACGAGGCCGGAACGGGACCGACAGACAATCTGGCGAAGGACACCGGGGAATACGCCCATCTCATGACCGAGGAGCACGGTCGGGGGATTCACATCTACAAATCCCGGGGACTCGAAGCCGTCGCTGAGGAGTACCACCACCTCAACCTTGAACGACCCGACTACCTCCACTATTCGTCGACCGGCAAAGCCGTCCTCGCGTACCTCCCCAAGGAACGGGTCGAGTTCATCGTCGAGGAATACGGCCTCCCGAAACGGACCAAGCACACCATTACCGATCCGAAGGTGCTCAGGGATGAGCTCGCGGACATTCGTGATCGGGGATACGCGATGAACGACGAAGAGGAGATCGTCGGACTCAGAGCCGTTGGGGCGCCCATTCGGGCGAGCGACGGTCGAGTCCTGGGAGCGGTCAGCGTTTCCGGCCCGACGAGCCGAATGAAGGGCGAGACCTTCCGGGAGCGGATCCCAGAGCAGGTCATGGAGGCTGCAAACATCATCGAGCTGAACATCGAAACGTCGAACGCCTGAACCAGCCGTTCTTGTTAGATGTAACAATCGTAGTATTGTTACATCGTTAGTCGGGGCACCGACAGGTTTCGCCCTCGAGGAGCTCTTCCAGGCCGAGTTGGGCACCACATTCGGAACACTGGGCGCTAATGTTCACGTACACCTCGAAGTCCTCGAATGGGTCCCCCTGGGACCGTCGGAGCTGTGTAAGTGTCTGATGCGTTACCTCCCTCGTCCGGTGCTGGAGCGAATAAACACGGTCCTTCGCTTCGTCCTCACCCAAGGGTCTGGTTCGATCCTCCTCGAAGACACCGACGCAGTTCTTGAGATGACGGTTTACAGTTTGATAGGAGACGAAATCGCCCTTGACTGATTTGACGTCAACCCCGTTTTCGGCGAGCCGGTTGGTCGCCTGCGTGCGCATGCCGCGACTGACGTCGTCGTTCGTGAGTAGCCGGTAGTAGTTCGAAACCTCACCCTCAAGCGGAGGATTGCCGGCTTCCGTCATCGCCCGGCGAAGCAGCTCACGATTGAAGGTTGCTGCCAACGATCGAAGGCTCTCGCTGTTTTCCCGCCAGTCGGTCACGAGCTCCTGTTCGACTGCCTCCAAGTTCCAATCCTCGGCGACACGGCCCAGCTTACAATCACACTCCGGCTCGGCTCCGCTCGTCACCATCCATATCCGAATTCATCGCGGATTATCATAGCTGTTTCCCCGGATGGAATCCGTGGTGCCGGCTGGAGAGTTCCTGTTTGTGAAATGCGAACGGTTCAACCCCTGGACGCCCCGGGCTCTGGCCATCAATGGGTTATGTGCGGGTTAGGCCCATGGGATGTCGTTTGCGAAATGTAAACGCTGTCGAGAGGCTCGTGACGACCCAACCGTGGAGAAGTACGTTCAGTCTCCGGCCCTGATCGTCTCAACCCGCTCGTCGACGTAGGCGTCTAATTCCTGCTCGACGGTTTCATCGATCGGTGGTCGCTCGTAGTCATCCAGGAGCTCCCGGACCCGTTCATGAGCCCGTTCGAAGGCGTTCTTTCCGCCTTCGCTCTCCCAGTTATCGTACGCGTCACGGTAGAATAGGTCGGGGATGTGGAAGTCTTTCGAATGGGTCAATGTATGGCGTTGGCTCAGGAAGTGATCCCCGGTTTCGATCTCCTCGATGAGGTCCTTCGCGAGCGTCTCCTCATTGATGTCGTATCCCGCCTGGTACCGTTTGATGTACTCGATCCGGTCGCAGTCGAGGACGAACTTCTCCGGCGAGCTGGTGGAGTAGGAATCGAGGATCCCGGCCGAATGGTGAATGAAATCCACCCCGCTGAGAATCGCGGTCATGAGCTGAAACATCGCCTCAGCACCCGCCTGGTCGTCGACGGTTTTCGCATCTGTCAAGCCGCCCCCCGCTCGACAGGGGATGTCGTAGTATCGGGCCATCTGGGCGGCGAAGGAAACGCATAGCGCGCCCTCCGGGCTACCGATCGAGAACGAGCCATACCGCACGTCGACGTTGGATGTCGGCAGGCCATACAGGACGGGAGCTCCCTGGTTCGCCAACTGAGCGACCGTCACACCGGCCAGGATTTCCGCGTTCCCGAGGGAGAGCGTCCCGGCTAGCGTCGCCGGACCTGAGGCGGCCGCCATGACCGCCGGCGAGATCATCGTCGGTTGGCCGTGGTTGGCGTACTCGAGCAACCCACCCGTCATCTTGGCGTCGAGGGTCCTGGGTGAGACCGTGTTGATCGTGGCGATGACGTATGGCTTCGAGAGGTCGCGATCGCCGTTGGCGATCCCCGCCATTTCGATGGCTGCCTCCGCTCGGTCGGCCCCCCACGATTCGCCCTTCAAGGGCTTGTCCGTCATGAGGATGGCCCGTTTCATCAACGCGAAATGCTTCACCTCCTGGTCGACGTCGTTCGGTTCACAATGGTTGTATCCCGAACAGGTCATCGTGTCCGTCATCTGGGTTAGTTTGACGAACTGTTCGTACTCGGCAAGTGTCGAGGGTCGACGGCCACCGTCGTAGGTCAAGACGTTGGGAGCACTCCCACAGGGCGAGAAGACTGGCGCGCCTTCGCCGATCGTGACCGTCTGGTCCGGATTACGGGCGTGGAGCGTGACCGACGATGGCGCTTGCTCGACGGCATCCTCGACCAATTCCCGCGGAAACATGACCAACCGTTCCTCCCGGTCTACGGAACAGCCGTTCTCCTCGAGGAGGTCCAATGCGGGTTCGTAGTCGACCTTCATTCCGACGTCCTCGAGCAGCTCGAGGCTGGCCTCGTGAATCGCCTGCTCACCGTCCGGCGTCAGTTTGGCCAGCGGACCGACTGTCCCGGTACTGAGGTCGACGTCCATGACGGGGAATGAGACAGTCGAGACTTAGATGTTTGGTTGATCTGGGTAGCGGGTGGCGCGAATCCACAACGATTAAGCGGTCTCTGGATTCCGGACACGCATGGATGACGGGGAGCCCCTCACGGCGGTTCAATTCGGCGTGGGTCCGATCGGAAGCCGTGTCGTCGAATCGACACATGAGTCGGGGTTCGAGTTCGTCGGGGCGATCGACATCGACCCCGACAAGGTGGGGCGAGATCTCGGCGACGTCGCCGAACTCGGCGAACGGCTTGAGGTCGAAATCACTGATGATGAGGAGATGGCCCTCGCGACGAACCCGGATGTTGTCTTCCACTCGACGGTATCGTCGGTCGCGACCGCCCAACCGCAACTGGAGACGGCGATGCGTGCCGGCGCCAACGTTGTCTCAACGAGCGAGGAACTCGCCTATCCGTGGTGGTCGAACCCGGACATTGCCGAGTCGCTCGACGCGGTTGCCCGGGAGCACGGGGTAACGTGTCTCGGCGCGGGCATCAATCCCGGCTTCGTCATGGACGCCCTGCCGGCGGTCCTGACAGACCCGATGGCGTC
>Ga0207797_1002763_pt1 | contig 12036 bp, 9 predicted proteins | sample PRCRCaboRojoPR_6_FD_187275 | JGI IMG/M metagenome (GOLD analysis project Ga0207797, IMG submission 187275) | Marine sediment microbial community from Cabo Rojo, Puerto Rico - PR CR 10% Liquid 1 (SPAdes) | ecosystem: Environmental > Aquatic > Marine > Coastal > Sediment | place: Cabo Rojo, Puerto... | reverse complement strand
TTTTCTTTATTACACGTTAGTTTAGCTCTCAGTGCATTCATATCCTCTCCCAGCTTTTGTTCGATTACCCTGGCATAAATTTGGGTGGTTCTTATGCTCGAATGTCCTAAAAGCTTTGAAACGGTTTCAATCGGGACCCCATTGGTAAGGGTTATTGTTGTGGCGAAGGTGTGCCTGGCAATATGGAAAGTCAGGTTCTTTTTGATACCACAAAGATCTGCTATTTCCTTCAGGTAGGAGTTAAGCCGCTGGTTGGAATAAACCGGCAAAAGCTTTCCGGTTGCAAGTACCTTTGGATGAGATTTGTATTTTTCTATGATTTCCAATGCTTTTGGTAACAAGGGTACTTTAACCGGTTGCTCTGTCTTTTTTCTCGAAGTGCAAAGCCATTGATTGTTATCAATACCCAAAGAGATGTTCTGGGGAGTAAGGTTATAAACATCAATGTAAGAAAGGCCGGTGTAACAGCTAAACACAAATAAATCCCGAATCTGATTTAATCTTGATATACTTAACTTCTTATCCTCAATAGCTTTTAATTCCTCAATAGTGAGGAACTCACGACTTGTTCGTATAAAGTTAGGCTTGAAATTGATGAAAGGATCCTTCTCAAGCCATTCATATTTTATGGCCATGTTCACTACTTTCCTCAACCGCTCGATATGTTTCATAATCGTATTTTGTCCACAAGGCTTGTGATGATCATCCGGTTGATATTCCCGGAGAAACTTCTCAAATCCGATAAGAAATTTATAGCTGAGCTGGGAAAGGTAGATATCTGAAGTCCTTAATATTTGCTTCAGGTACATCTGAATATATTTCTGAGTGGTATAATAATTTTTTAAAGTACCCCATTCAAGGAGGTTTTTCATCTCAGAATTATGGTAGTCAAAAACATTGATTAATGAATGTTCCTTTTCTTCTATCCCAAGAAATCTGTTTTTTATTCCTACTGCCGTTATAAAGGCTTTTTCCAATTGCAATTCCTGGTAACATTCGGTTAATCGTCCACGAATTCGTTCCAGATAGGTATTGAGTGATGAGATTTCTTCACTTCTTCCTTTGGCCATTCCTTTTACTTCATTCCAGTTAGCAATGGGAATTTTTCGTTTCAGGGCTATATCCGTGCGTTTTCCGTCCACTGTGATTCTTGCATACAATGGAGCTTTTCCGTCTTTTTCCTTATATTTTCTAAGATAAAAGACAATTCCGAAGGTGTTGTTTTGTGTTTTCATACAATTTCATTTTGAAGGTGATTGATTTCATTTGAAAAAGTGAACCAAAAAGGGCACAGATTTTTGCCTTTTTTAGCCTCCAAATGACATCAAAGCGGCCCAAAAAATATGCTGTAAGATTCTGCATATTAAAAATTTAAAGTCAATTCGGTGCCCTAAATATACATATAAAAAAAGGGCACCGAATAGGGCACATTTATGATGAAATTGTATGGTTTAAATTGATGGAAGAAAATTAAAAAAGCCTGAAAATCATAAGATTTGCAGGCTAATGGTTTTTGTTGAAAGGCATGTTGTCGGGGTGGCAAGATTCGAACTTGCGACCCTCTGCTCCCAAAGCAGATGCGCTAACCGGACTGCGCTACACCCCGATATATTTTCTTAATTCTCCAAAGCAGTGCCCCGCAAACGGCGGGGCTACACCCCGATATATCTTTTCGCTCAGCAGATTTTGTTCTATATGCGTCTCCTTTGCTCACTAAATCAGACTGCAATATAACACATATACCCTACAAAAGAGTTTTGCAAAGAAATAAATTGTTTTCTTATTTTCCAAACCTCCCTGGAAAAAATAGGTATCTCTGCCAATCAAACACAACAATAATAATTCATAAACGAATGCTTCCCGTCATTATTTCCTACATTTTACTTACCATACAAGGGATGTTGAAATTGACGACACCGCCATAATTAGAATTTCCAGGAATATGAGAAGACGGGAAAACGAGAAGAGGAGAAGATCGAAGAACGAGAAGAGGGAGATGGCGGTAGAAGAAAAAACTTTTGTTGTCATAGATGGTCATAGATTGTTACATTTCCGTACACAGGGTGTTTCAATTACGAACAATTGACAAAGGATAAACCAACATTAGATGCCTGCTAATGAAAAAAATATTACTTTCGGAATAATAATTGATAGCCCTTTAAATACAAGGCATCTCGTTATCAAACAAAATATTGAGCATTTAAAACCCAACATCATGATTCAACTTCAATCCATTGAAAGGTTTTTTAGAACCAACTTTCAGCGCAGCTATGTTTTGCGCGACGTAAGCTTTGATGTGGAACAGGGTGAATTCCTCACCATCATGGGACCTAGCGGCGCGGGTAAGTCTACGCTTCTGAATATCATCGGAATGCTCGACCAGCCCAACAGCGGGAAGTATCATTTCATGGAAAAGCCGGTGCACCAACTGAAAGAAAAGCAGAGAACCCGGTATCACAGAAATCACATTGGTTTTATCTTCCAGGCATATCACCTGATCGATGACCTGACGGTTTATGAAAACATTGAAACTCCTTTGCTTTACAAAGGTATCAAGATTTCGAAACGCAAAAGCATGGTGGCCGATATCCTAGACCGGTTCAACATCGTAGCCAAAAAGGACCTGTTCCCAAACCAGCTTTCCGGTGGGCAGCAGCAACTGGTGGGCGTAGCCAGGGCCATCGTTGCAGCGCCTCGCCTTTTGCTTGCTGACGAGCCTACCGGCAACCTGCATTCGGAACAGGGAAAGGAGATCATGGAATTGCTGAAGCAACTAAACAAAAACGGCATGACGATCATACAGGTTACCCATTCAGAAAAGCAGGCGCTTTACGGCAAACGCATTATCCGGCTTGAAGATGGGTTTATAAGGAGTGATAATGAAGTGAAGAAAGGAATTTTGCACAACTCATAGGTTAATGTCCCATTTAATTGTCATTGATTGTCATTAAGTCATTCGTCGTCATTCATTGTAAAGAGAATAATCCTGACAGCAAACACCTGATTTTAGTCCATTTATCATTCGGTCATTGAATAACACGTCTACCCCCTGACGAGCAAGCAGGCATAAGGCAGATATTTGATAGGTGAGAATTGTTATTTGGTGCTTCTTTCCTTTCGCCACACTTAGGAAAAAAAAGGCCTTCCCGAAGGAAGACCTAACCCAAACCCGCGGAGAGAGGGGGATTTGAACCCCCGGTACCCTATTCAGGGTACGCCGGTTTAGCAAACCGGTGGATTAAGCCACTCTCCCATCTCTCCGAAAAAGCGTTGCGCAAAAATATAAAATCAGGCCAAAACAACAAAAAATTATTCATTTTCCTCAGAAGAAGTATCACCTGATGATGAAGACCGGTCTTCTGGCGGCTTGGAAATGGAATCCCTCATGTCGGTATCCGACTGAATGTTCTTCATACGATAGTAATCCATTACACCGATGTTACCGTTTCGCAGGGCTTCGGAAATGGCCTGCGGTACTTCTTTTTCCGCCTGGATCACAGCTGCGCGGGCTTCCTGTGCCCTTGCTTTCATCTCCTGCTCTTCGGCTACCGCCATAGCCCTTCTTTCTTCTGCCTTGGCCTGGGCAATGTTCTTGTCGGCATTGGCCTGGTCGATCTGCAGTCCTGCTCCCACGTTCTTACCGATATCCATATCGGCGATATCGATGGAGAGGATCTCAAAGGCAGTACCGGAATCGAGTCCTTTTTCCAGCACAACCCTGGAGATGGAGTCGGGATTTTCCAGCACAGCTTTGTGGGAATCCGAAGAACCAATGGAAGAGACAATGCCCTCTCCTACGCGGGCAAGGACGGTCTCCTCTCCTGCTCCACCAACCAGCTGCTTGATGTTGGCCCGGACCGTTACCCTGGCCTTGGCGATCAGCTGAATGCCATCCTTGGCAACTGCAGTTACAGGCGGGGTATTGATTACCTTGGGGTTAACACTCATCTGTACGGCCTGAAATACATCCCGACCGGCCAGGTCAATGGCTGTAGCCATCTTGAAATCGAGGTTGATATTCGCCTTTTCAGCCGAAACCAACGCGTGTGTTACTTCCGGTACATGACCGCCGGCAAGATAATGTGCCTCCAGGTCATTCCGGTAAAGGGTCAGCCCGGCCTTGTTTCCTTCTATCATGGCATTTACAATTACCGAAGGCGGTACTTTCCTCCACCGCATGAGAATCAACTGGAGCAGCGATATCCTTACCCCGGAGATCAGGGCCGAAAACCACAGCCCTATTGGCACAAAATAAAGAATTATCCAGAGACCTACTATGGCTCCGACGATGATGACAATGTATGTTCCGATTCCTTCCATTGAAATATTGAATTAATGATTTTTACTATTCATCGGTAGGTTTTACTGTTACACTAAAATCCTTGATGTTTACAACCTTAATTTTCTTCTTTTGTTCAATATAAGGCCCGATAGACTTAGCTTCCAGGTACTCGCCATTTATCAGCACCTTGCCCATGGGATTAAGCCGGGTAACCGCTACCCCCTCATCCCCTACCTTCACTTTCTCTTCTTCGTATTTAGAGACTTTTCCGCTGATGGTGGAATCCAGCATCAGGCGCTTCCATGTACGTGCACGCAGGGAATAGGCTATGATAATCACCGAAAGAAATACCGACCCGGCCAAAATATAATGTCCTTCCGGGGTTCCAAGGCTGCTGTAACCCATATATACACCACCCACGAGCAAAATAAAACCGGCGATACCTGCCACGGTAACACCGGGAACCAATAAAAATTCTACAAGGAACAGGAATATCCCCAGTAGAATCAATAACAAGATAGCAATAAGCGACATTCAGGAATATAATAAAAAATTAATAAATCTCGGCCTGGAGCCCGCGCTCGACCAAACCATCCTTCATCACCTTAAGCTCCTGATAGGTCCCCCTCTTTACTTCGCATTTTCCATTATAATGCGTCAGATAAGTACACTGTTCAGCCTGAACATTGTCATGATTACAAATTTCTATCAGGGATTCAATGACAAAGTTGAAGTCATTCACTTCATCGTTGTATAAAACAAGGTTCTTTTCCTTGTTTCCATCCGACTGGGAACCTGAATTCTGCTGTTTGTGTAGTCTGTCTCCTTCACCCATATTTCCGGCATTTCATTTTACATTCAGAGGGTTAAAGATAATTGGTTTATTTGTATTTTTCAAAAAATTTCCAGACTTTTTCATATTCTTTCAACATTTTTTTGTCCGAAATGGACATGGCAAAATGGTGAAAAGTCGGTGCTACCGGGCAAAATCTAAAGATTCAATACAATAAATAAAAACGGGAATTTGTTGATAAAATTATTAACACATAACAATTTATTTCATGCATTCTTGTTAACTTTACCTAACAAAAACAAAATATTGTATGGCTACAAAACAGAGCAACAATTCAAAACAACAGGAAACCAAGACCAACCAGCAGGAAACCAAAAAGAAGGATAACCAAAACACAAAATCCCAGGTCAATCAGGAGAAGATGAAAGCCTTGGAGCTCACGCTGGATAAGATCGAGAAGGGCTATGGTAAAGGTACGATCATGAAGATGGGCGATAAAGCGGTTGCAGATGTGCCTTCCATCTCGTCGGGCTCCATAGCCCTGGATATGGCCCTTGGAGTTGGCGGTTATCCCCGTGGCAGGGTTGTTGAAGTTTACGGACCCGAAGCTTCGGGAAAGACCACCCTGGCCATCCATGCCATTGCAGAAGCACAAAAAAAAGGCGGAATCGCTGCCATCCTGGATGCTGAACATGCCTTTGACCGCTTCTATGCAGAAAAACTGGGTGTGGATGTGGAGAACCTCCTCATCTCCCAGCCTGACCATGGTGAACAGGCACTTGAGATTGCCGACCATCTGATCCGCTCAGGGGCAGTTGATATCGTGGTAATCGACTCGGTTGCCGCTCTAACTCCCAAGTCAGAACTGGAAGGCGACATGGGTGACTCCAAGATGGGGTTGCAGGCACGTCTTATGTCACAAGCGCTTCGGAAACTGGCTGCGAACATCAGCAAAACAAACACATGCTGCATGTTCATTAACCAACTCCGTGAAAAGATCGGCGTCATGTTTGGCAATCCCGAAACCACCACCGGCGGTAATGCCCTTAAGTTTTATTCATCAGTAAGGGTCGATATTCGTCGTATTGGTCAGATCAAGGAAGGAGAAGATGTTAAGGGAAGCCGCACCCGCGTGAAAGTGGTGAAAAACAAGCTCGCACCACCGTTCCGCAAGGCCGAATTTGACATCATGTATGGCGAAGGCATATCCAAAGCCGGTGAGATCATCGACCTGGGCGTGGACCATAAGGTGATCCGCAAGAGCGGCTCCTGGTACAGTTACGGCGAAACCAAGCTCGGACAGGGAAGAGAAGCCGTCAAACAACTGCTGCGCGATAATCCCGAACTGGCCGAAGAGCTGGAAAATAAGATTGTACAACAACTAAAACAGAAGGAAGAGCAGAGTTAAATATAGTAGTGAGTTGGGAGTTGGGAGTCGGGTTTGCAGGTAGCGACGTACGGCCGTACGTCGATCAACCGTAAAGAAGATAGCAATCAGAGGTCTGAGGTCAGAGATCAGAGGTCTGGCATTAAATGAAACTCTGAAAGGGTGACATAATTGTAGCCCATTCCGGCAACAGCCGGATGGGTTAAAATGTCCCCGGATTTATTAGCGCTCCAACTGCATGGAGAAAAGTTAGGGCAGAGAACATTAATGGAGCGCAATGCAGTAACCCGGATAAGGCCGATAAAATAAGCATTAAGCTGGAAAGAAGAGGCATAGTAATATGAAAAAAACGCTTGCCTCTCGAACATTAATTTCTTCGAAATCTCTTTCGAATCATATTTAATCAAAATACATCATGAAAAAAAGCATTCTACCCATCCTAATTGTTGTTGCAGCCCTTTTTCTGTCCAACTGTGCAGAAAAAGCGGATCAAAAAGAAAAATCCGAAACCACCCCCGACAACCCGGTAGATCAGGTGGAGTTGAACTCCGATCTCATGACCCCCGAGGCTTTATGGTCGTTCGGGCGGATCGGTGGAATACATGTATCCCCCGACAACAGGACAATACTCTTCCGTACCACCTTTTACGATAAAGAAAAAAACAGCGGCAACGGGGAGCTGTTTGTCATGCCCGCTGATGGGGGAGAAATGAAAAACATTACACATACAGCATCGACCGAATTCAATGCGCGATGGCGCCCTGACGGGGAAAAGATAGGATACCTTTCAGCCCGGAGCGGTTCAACCCAGTTGTGGGAGATGAACCCTGACGGAACCGGCAAAACGCAAATATCAGATATCGAAGGAGGCATCAACGGATTTGAATACGCCCCAAACCAGGAAAAGATACTCTACATCAAGGAAGTAAAACTGGATGAAAGCGTGCACGACATCCATCCTGACCTGCCGGCGGCCAATGCAAGGATTGAGACCGACCTGATGTACCGCCACTGGGACGAATGGCATAATTATAAATACAGCCACATCTTTGTTGCTGACTACAATGGCTCGGAAATTTCCAACCCCGTTGACATCATGGAGGGAGAAAAATACCATTCGCCGCTGGAACCTTTTGGCGGGATGGAGCAGATCAACTGGAGTCCCGACAGCAAAAGCATTACCTACACCTGTAAAAAACTTACCGGCAAGGAATACACACTCAGCACCAATTCGGAAATATACATCTACAACCTGGAAGACGGCACTACTGAAAACCTGACCGGGGAAAAACACGAGGGATACGATAAAGCAGCCGTCTATTCCCCGAACGGGGAAATGATTGCATGGGAAAGTATGCGCCGCGACGGATATGAATCCGACAAGAACCGAATTTTCATCTACAACTTTTCCACAGGCGAAGAAACCAATTTCTCCACCGGTTTCAACCAGAGCGCCCATGGTCTCACCTGGAGCAGCGACAGCAAAAAGCTCTATTTCACCAGCGGCCATCACGCCAAATACCAGATATATGAGCTAAGCCTTGAGGACGGTGTTATCCGGCAGATAACGGAAGGCAGGCACAACTATCTTTCAGTAGAGCCTGCAGGAGATGTATTGATCGGCTCCAAACAATCCATGTCGCAGCCCACGGAGATATACAGCATCGATCCTTCCGAAGGAAATGAAACCCAGCTCAGCACCGTCAACAGGAACCTGATGGACCAGTTGACCATGGGGAAGGTGGAAAAAAGATGGATCAAAACCACCGACAACAAGGAAATGCTTACCTGGGTCATTTACCCGCCCCATTTTGATAAGGACGAGCAATACCCAACGCTTCTATACTGCCAGGGAGGACCACAGTCGGCGGTAAGCCAGTTCTTCTCATACCGCTGGAACTTCCAGATGATGGCTGCCAACGGGTACATTATTGTAGCGCCCAACCGCAGGGGGCTTCCTACCTTCGGCATGGACTGGCTGGAACAGATCAGCGGCGATTACGCGGGCCAAAACATCAAAGATTACCTCAGCGCCATCGATGCCATGAAAAAAGAACCTTTTGTTGACCAGGAGAACCTTGGGGCCGTTGGCGCAAGCTACGGGGGATATTCCATCTTTTACCTGGCCGGCCATCACGAGGACCGCTTTGATGCCTTCATTTCCCATGACGGGATGTTCAACCTGGAATCTTTCTACCTGCAAACCGAAGAGTTGTGGTTCCCAAATTGGGATCTTGGCGGTCCTTACTGGGAAGAAGAAAACAAAGACGTATATGAGCAATCGCCCCATCTTTTTGTTGATGAGTGGGATACCCCCATCATGGTGATTCATGGAGAGAAGGATTACAGGATACCTTACACCCAGGGGATGAGTGCATTCAATGCCGCCCAGCTTCAGGACATTCCCAGTAAATTCCTGTATTTCCCCAATGAAAACCACTGGGTGCTCAAGCCTCAGAATGGAATACTGTGGCAGCGGGAGTTCTTCAAGTGGCTCAATAAATGGCTTAAGGAATAAGGGCAAATTATCCAGCGTTTTTAGCAGTTTCTCCAACGGTTTTCGCAGAAACTCCAGCGGACTGCACAGGTTGACCAGCGGACTGCTCAAGTTGACCTGCGGAAAAGGCAAACCCATCAGCGGACTTCAAAAGTAGCCCGGCGAAAAAGACAAGCCTCCCAACGGATTGCTTAAAGTGACCGGCGTTTTTGTCGGGTTCACCAGCAGAAAAGGCAAGCTCACCAGCAGTCTTATCAGACAGACCAACGCAGTAGGTAAACAGACCAGCGGTATGCTCATGTAAAAGAACGGTCATAATTGATCAATAAGCGGTATCATATTATAAATAAACGGTTAGGAGCGGGAGTTCATCGCCATTTTCAGACAAAATAACCCAAAAAGCCAACATCTCAAAGGATCATAAGAGATCACCATGAACCTATTCCCGGCATCATTCCATTCCTGCGAATCTTCTCCATCAATCCCCCTTCAGCAATGCCCTCGCTTGCTTCAGCTCATCTTCCAGGGGCTGATCGGCATTAATCCAGTGGATTTTCATCCCATTGCGCTCCATTCGGCGGAACCAGGTCATCTGCCTCTTGGCAAACTGATGGATGGCGGTGTTCAACTGTTCAAACATCTGCTGGTACGATAACTCCCCAACAAGGTACTTCACCACATATTTATACTCCAGTCCGTAATATTCCAGGTCCTTGCTGGAAAGCCCGTTTTTCATCAGGTGTTCCACCTCTTCAATCATTCCCTCTTCCAGTCTTTCCCTGAGCCTTTGAGTAATGCGCTGCCTCTGGACAGTCCTCTCGCATGCAATGCCAAAGATGAAAGGTTTGATCTCAGGATAGTCAAAATCGATTTCGGGATGCTCGCTGTAGTATTTGGCTATTTCAATAGCCCTGACAGCCCTTTTAATGGAAGTTAAATCGGTGGTGTTATGAAGATTCTGCCGGTAAGAAAGCAAGATGTCCTTTAGTTCCTCCAGGGATTTGCCGTACAATGAATTTCTAAGTTCCGGGTCAGGCGGTACATGAATCAATTTGTACCCTTTTAAAACCGCTTCAACATACAAACCCGATCCGCCGCACAAAACGGGCAATACATTTCGGCTTTTTAACTCTTCATAAACCTTTAGAAAATCCTTTTGATACTCATACACGTTATACCGGGTGCCGGGTTCTGCGATATCCACCAGATGATAAGGTATGTAACGTTCACCAACCTGGTAGTCCCCGTAATCCTTTCCCGTACCAATGTTCATTTCTTTATAAACCTGCCTGGAATCGGCACTGACAACCTCACCGCCTAATTCAAAGGCCAGGCGGGCGGCAAATGCCGTTTTCCCACTTGCCGTGGGACCCAGAACTACCAAAATATCTGAATTCATCCCTTTCATGGGTTACTGTCAAATATATTTTTAAAAAAGCCTTAATTGTAATACCTTTGTTGACATAACAAAAATACAATATTATGGATTTTAAGAAAATCTGGGAAAGAATAAAGGCTATCATAGCCAACCCTAGCGCAGAATGGGAAAAAATCGTTGCTGAACCCAACGATCAGAATGAAATAATTATCAATTACCTGGTACCCATTGTAGCACTGGGAGCCATCACCACCTTTATAGGCAAGGCTTCTCAGGGTGATATCAGTGTTTACCAGGGTTTCATGCTGGCCATCACCTATTTTATCAGCATGATTGCAGGAATTTATATTTCTGCAGTTATTGTGAGTGAACTGGAGCCGGGATTTAACGTGGAAAAAGATTTCGGTGGAACATTAAAGCTGATTGTCTATTCTGCTACCGCTTCCATGGTAGCTTCTGTAATAGCCAATCTGCACCCGGGATTATCCTTCATCGGGCTTTTCGGACTTTATTCACTTTATCTGTTCTGGATTGGGATGCCCAGGATACTGGATGTGGCTGAAGATAAAAAAGTGGGTTTTGTATTGATCTCAGCATTGATCATCCTCGCCATAACTTTCATCATCAATTTCATCCTTCAGTCAATATTTGTTGCATCTTCGGTTTAGAAAGCAAATAAATCGTGATTCATGCAAAACAAAGTAGAGATAAAGAATAAAAAAGCCCATTTCCTTTTTCAGATAGAAGAAAAGTACACTGCCGGTTTGCAGCTGAAAGGTACGGAAATCAAATCAATAAGGCAGGGTAAGGCCAGCCTGGTGGATACCTATTGCTATTTCAAAAATAATGAACTATGGATTAAAGGAATGCATATAGCGGAATATGAACAAACTGCCCACTTCAACCACCAGCCCAAGAGAGACCGCAAACTGCTGCTGAGAAAAACCGAGCTTAGAAAACTACGGCGGAAAAGCCAGGAAAAAGGCTACACCATCATAGCGCTTCGCTTGTTTATCAGCGAACGGGGCTGGGCCAAAGTGGAAATTGCGCTGGCCAAAGGTAAGCAAAAGCATGACAAACGTGAGGAGATCAAACGCAAGGACATGAAACGCGACATGGAAAGGCTGAGCAAGAAATATAAAATAAAATGAGCAGAGCTGTGGAATCCTGAAATATATTATAACATATTGGGAAAGCAGCTTGAGGAGATGTTATATACTAAATAACAAATCCCAAATTCCAAATAACAAATAAGTTCCAATGACCCAAATAAAAATGTTCCAAACTCATCAATCAAAGGTTTTATGTCAGCCCAGCGGTTAGTGATGTTTAGGATTTTAGTTTTTGGAAATTAGAATTTATTTGATAACTGGAATTGAATTGTTTGACTTTTCTTGTTTGGAATTTTGAATATTAGATAATTGGTGCTTATTTGTTATTTGGAATTTGGGATTTGGGATTTGTTATTGACAACCCTTCAGAAAATGAGGAGTAATATAGACCCAACTGATTCCCTATAAATGAATAGAAAATAAAGCTCCTTCCCATTTTATTGTGCAAAGAAAAAGTCGTTCAGCTCATAGATCTCATTGGCGGTAAAACCTGACTGGCCGTTAAAGAAAGTGTCAATGGCCTGGAGCAGCTCATCGTAGGATATATCTCCATCATTGTCCCTGTCCACCGGTTTGAATTTATCAGG
>Ga0207797_1002762_pt1 | contig 12038 bp, 9 predicted proteins | sample PRCRCaboRojoPR_6_FD_187275 | JGI IMG/M metagenome (GOLD analysis project Ga0207797, IMG submission 187275) | Marine sediment microbial community from Cabo Rojo, Puerto Rico - PR CR 10% Liquid 1 (SPAdes) | ecosystem: Environmental > Aquatic > Marine > Coastal > Sediment | place: Cabo Rojo, Puerto... | reverse complement strand
CCCGCCGTGGATCATGGCGCGTCCCAGCTCGCGGAGCCCCGGGTCCTCGCGCGCCTCGGCCACGCTGAAGATGGTCTCGTTCATGATCAGGCGGTTCGAGGGGTGGGTGATGTAGGTCCCGTTCTTGGAGATGAGGAACCCGTAGCCGGTCTCGGCGATCTGGATGGCCGAGACGATCTGCTGGAGCCAGGAGAGGGAGATGTCCGCGGTGACCACGCCCGAGAAGACCCGTTTGCCCAGCCGGTTCTTGAAGAAGGGGACCGAGTAGGTGGACATGACGATGTTGCCCGCGCCCTCGTCGAAGTAGGGCTCGCTCCAGACGGCGTGGGAGAGCTCCTTGGGGATCTGGTACCAGTCCCAGAAGAAGTAGTCGTAGGGGATGTAGGTGAACTCGACCTTGCCGGAGGTCTTGTAGACGTAGGGGGCGAAGCGCTCGATGTTGCGGCTGTACTCGCGGGGGGCGAAGGCCACGGCCGAGCCGTAGATCTCGGTGTTCTCCCGGACCAGGGCCGTGAGGAGCTCGATCAGCTGGCCCCCGCTGTAGGAGGCGGCCGTCATGAAGCAGGAGAGGTGCCTGGGCATCTTCTCCACCGAGGCCAGGACCTTGTCGATGCGGTTGGCCGTGGACATGGCCAGGTTGCGGGCGTTCTGCTCGATGTTCCGGACGATGATCCGCTTGGAGTAGACGTAGTTGTACGCGAGCACGCCGGCGAAGATCAGCGAGATGCTCGCGGTGATCAGGAGCGTGAGCTTGAAGGCCAGTCCCCTACTCTTCCACATGACCCGTGCAGTCCCGGTAAAAGGTTTCAAAGGGGGGGACGGTCTCGATCATGCCGTTCGCCTTCAGGCCCTCGGCGACCCGGAGGTAGTCCTCCCGGCGGAGGGTGCCCACGGGGACCCGGGAGCCCTCGGGCCGGATCAGGTCCTCCATCCGCTCGAGCATCCAGCGCTGGTGCACCCGCGTGGCCGGGATGTGGGCCTGCTTGAGGTTGTGCATCACGATGTTCAGGGCCTCGACCGGGTGGTCGAAGGCGTAGTTCCACCCCTCGACGGAGGCGCGGACGAAGGCCCGGCAGAGCTCGGGGTCCCGCCTGCGGGTCTCCTCCAGGGCGTAGATGCCGTCCTCGGGGAAGTTGAGCCCGTGCTCGTGGAAGAAGAAGGTGGTCAGCTCGTCCGGGTTCAGGCCGCTGTTGATGATGGTGTGGTACTCGTTGTACCACATGGCCGAGGCCACATCCACGCCGTCGCGGAGGAACAGGTTCACCGAGAAGGACTGGCGCACCACGTCCACGTCCAGGTCGTACTTGCGGAAGAAGGCCCGGGGCTGGATCTGGAAGACGGGGCCCCAGAGGCCCACCTTCTTGCCGTTCATGTCCTCGGGCTTCAGGATGCCGCTCGCCTTCTTGGCCACCAGCATGAGGGCGGAGTGCTGCATGATCTGGGCGAGGTTGACGACCGGGACGCCCTCGGCCCGGAGCGGGATGGTGGTGGAGAGCCAGAGGGTGGCGAAGTCGGCCTTGCCCTGGCGCAGGCAGTCGTCCGCCGGGGCGTCGGGGCCGCCCGGGAGGATCTCCAGGTCGATCCCGTGCTTCCGGTAGATGCCCTTGTCCAGGGCCACGTAGTAGCCGGCGAACTGGGCCTGGGGCACCCACTGGGGGATGAAGGTGGCCTTCTTGAGCCCCGTCTCCCCGGCGGGGGCCGGGGCCGGGAGCAGCAGGACGAGGAGGGCGAGGGCGGCCGCGAGCGTTCGGCAACGGCCCGCTTCCTGTCCTGGGGATCTGGGTCCGGGCGCAGGGTGCATGGGCCTCAAGCGGGGGGGGGTGTGACGGTCTCGGCGTCCTGGTCGCGGGGCTCGAGGATGAAGGTGAGGATGTTCTCGTCCCCGTCCCTTCGGAACCGGACGTCGTCCACCATCTTTCGGATGAGGAAGACCCCCAGGCCCCCGATCTCCCGCTCCGCCACGGGCGAGGAGACGTCGGCGTCGCCGAGGTCCTCGAAGGTGTAGGGGATGCCCTTGTCCCGGAACTCGACCACCAGGCGGTCCTGGTCGCCGGGCTCGCAGAGGATGCGCACCTCGCCGTCCCGGTTCTCGGGGTAGGCGTAGTTGAAGATGTTGACCAGGGCCTCCTCCACGGCCAGCTGGACCTCCTGGATGCGCCTGGGGCGGAAGCCGCGCCCCTCGGCGCAGTCGGTGACGAAGGCCATGAGGTCCTCGAGGCTTTCGAGCCTGGCTGGTCGTCGGATCTGGGTCATGGCGTCAGGCGTTGCAGGCCGCTTCCACGGAGTCGAAGACGGGAATGATGGAGCTGAACCCCGAGATGTCGAACACCTCCTTGACCGAGTCCTGGAGCGCGGCGAGGTGGAGCGAGCCGCCGTCGGTCTTGAGCTTCTTGGCCAGGGCGAGGATGCTTCGGAGGCCCGCGCTGCTGATGTAGTCGAGCTCCGCCATGTCCACCACGAAGGCGGTCTCCCCCTCGCCCATCAGGGTCTCCATGGCCTTCTCGAACTCCGGAGCGGTCACCGCGTCCATTCGTCCCTTGACCGAAACGACAAAGGTGCTTCCTTCCTTGCGGTTGGATAGTTCCATGGTCTGTTTTCCTTGAACGGCCCGGGGACGATCGGGGAACGACCCCGGGGCCGGTTTGTTGTGTCGCGGGGCGGCCGCCCGCAGGCCGCCGCCGGGGCCACCCGGGACGGGCTGCGCGGTCCACCGAACGTCCTGGAGACGGGGCGGTCCGTTCGCCCGGGGGGCCTTCGAGGCCGGCGCGCCTACGGCGTCATGACCAGCCGGAAGCCCAGGGTCTGGAAGGCCTGGTCCGGGCTGTTCCGCACCCGCGAGGCCGACCGGCAGTACCGGGAGTAGCTCCACCAGCTGCCGCCCCGGACCGCCCTGCGCTCCCCCCAGTCCGGGCCGACGGGGTCGGTGACCGGCTCCTCGGGGTAGGGGGCGAACCAGTCGTGGGTCCACTCCCAGGCGTTCCCGTGCATGTCGTGGAGGCCCCAGGGGTTGGGCGGGTAGCTGCCGGTCTTCACGGTCCGGAGGGGCTCCTCGCGGCCGCACTCGTTGGTCCAGCTGTTCCCGAAGTTGGCCTTCTCGCAGTCCGGCTCGTCCCCCCAGGAGAAGCGGGTGCCCGTGCCGGCCCGGCAGGCGTACTCCCACTCGGCCTCGGTGGGCAGGCGGAGGTCGCCCTCGACCTTCTCGCTCGCCCAATCGGCAAAGGCCCGGGCGTCCTTCCAGGAGACGCAGGTCACGGGGTGGCCGGCGTCCTGCGGGAACCCGGGGTTCCGCCAGTCGTAGCCCTTCCGGACATCCCACTCCCCGTCCTCGAGGACCATGCACCCGGTCTCCTCGGCCGTGCTCTCGTAGCCCGTCTCCTCGACGAAGGCGCGCCACTGGGCCACGGTCACCTCGGAGGCCTGCATGTAGAACCCCTCGGAAAGCGTCACCCGGTGCTGCGTCTCGTCCTCCTCCCGGCCCTCCTCGTCCGCCGGGCTGCCCATGTCGAACGTGCCCGCCGGGATGTAGACGAAGGTCATCCCCGGCAGGGGGGTGATCTCCTTGGCCGGTTCCGCCGATGCCGTCGCGGCTGCGGCGATGAGCACCAGACCGGCGACCAATGCGCCCGAAGCCAAAGTCCATTTTCCTGGCCGCATGACAACCTCCATCGTGGAAGGTGAAACGATCCGGAGAGGGTAGCGGGGAAGGGCCCAAGATTCAAGAAAAAAGCTCAGGCGGGGCAAAACCGTACGAAAACCCGTTTCGGATCAGGCCGAGGACGTCTGAGCGGGAGAGCCCCATGCGCGCCTCGAGGATCCCGAGCTCCCGGGAGAGGGTGGTGCGGAAGAAGGCGGGGTCGTCCGAGCCGACCACCAGGGGGACGCCCGCCCGGAGAAGGCCGCACAGGGGATGGCCCTGGTCCAGGGGGGCCGCGCCGAGGCACTGGTTGCTGCTCGGGCAGACCTCGAGGGGAACCCGGTCCCGGGCCAGGCGCGCCGCCAGGTCCGGGTCGTCCAGGGCCCGGATGCCGTGGCCGATCCGCTCCGCGCCCAGGAGGTCCAGGGTCTGGCGGACGTGGGCGGCCGCGGTGAACTCGCCCGCGTGGGCCACCGTGTGGAGGCCCAGGGCCCGGGCCCGCTCGAAGACCGGGGCGAAGGGGGCGGGGTCGCCCTCCCGCTCCGTGCCGGCGAGGTCGATCCCCACCACCCGGTCCCAGGGGCGGCGCTCCAGGAGGTCCAGGGTTTGGAACCCCGCCTCCGGGCCCAGGATGCGGGGGATGGACAGGAGGAGCCGGACCTCCACGCCGTGGGCCTCCTCGCCGCGGCGCAGCCCGCTCTCCAGGCCCTCGAGGAGGTCCCCCGGGTCCACGCCCCGGGAGGTGTGGAAGAGGGGCATGAAGAACGCCTCGGTGTAGACGATCCGGTCCCGGGCCTGGTGCGCCACGAAGGCGCGTCCCGCCTCCTCGAAGTCCTCCCCGGTCTCCAGGTACCGGGCGAGGAACCGGAACACCGCGTTGAACCCCTCGAAGCCCTGGAACACGTAGGGGTCCTCCGCCAGGGGCGGCAGCCCCTTGCGCGCGCCGATGCGGTCGAGGACCGCCCGCTCCAGGCTCCCCTCCAGGTGGACGTGGAGCTCGGCCTTGGGCAGGGCCTCGATGGGCCGGGTTTCGTCCATGTTGCTCCCTCCTTTTCGCGGGTCGCGGGCTCTTGCCGTTGCTCCTCGGCTTGCCGGAGACTTGCGGTCCCAGTTGGTGTGGGGCTGTTCGTTCCCAAAGGGCTCAACTCGCCCGGGCGCCGGTTCCAGCCGTTGTAGGGCGGCATTTTACATGCCGCCGTTGGAAGGCTGGTGTTCGGGTTTCGAACGCTGTTGCGGCGGGGTGTAAAACCCCGCCCTAGTGCGCCTGGCAGCAGGCGCCATCAGACGGGTGAAAGTCCCGTCCCGGGAGATGCTCGCTCCCGGTAGCCAAAGGCCACTGCGTCACCGCGAGGTGGGGTGGGAAGCAGCCCGAGGCGAACATGCAGTCCGTAGGATGACGAACACGATTCGGCCTTACGCAGCGACGAGCCTGCTAGGGAATGGCGAAGTCCAGACCGGGGCCCGGGCGATGCCCGGAGATCTGCCAGAGGTTTGCCAAGACCCCGCAGTGGGTAAACGGTCCCACGCGGAGATCGAGGTCCCGGAAGCCCAGCACGCTGGTCGGGCAGCGGAGAAGCGGTGCTGGGGCGCGACGGGTGGTTGGTGACGGAATGCGTGGAAGGTGGTGCCGTGCGGACCAGGGAGACCTGCTTGCCGAGAGGTCGATGAGAAGTCGGGCGAGCAGGAGTCAGAGCCCCCATAGTAGCTGAGAAGTCCCGGAAACGGGATGGAGCAAAGGGGGGCAGGAAGGTGGATGCGAGATGTCGACGCAGAACGAAGACAGACCTGCGACAGTGCCGAAGCTGGCTAAACAAGCGGGAGAAACCCGACCCCGACCCCGAGACTGGGACTGGGTGGAACGTTCGGTGTGGACGGATCGCATGCTGGAGGCCCTGGAGAAAGGGGTGAAAGGAGGCGTCTGGTTCAGCCTGGTGGACAAGGTCCACCGCCCGGGCACGCTGAGAGCGGCCTGGGTAAAGGTGAAAGCGAAGCAGGGAGCGGCCGGATCGGACGGCCAGACCATCGCCATGTTCGAGGAAAGGCTCGAGCAGAGCCTCGGCAAGTTGGAAGAGGAGCTGAGAAGCGGCACGTATCGACCCCGGCCCACCAGGCGGGTGTACATCGACAAGCCGGGAAGTGCGGAGAAGCGACCGCTGGGTATACCGGCTGTCAGGGACCGTGTCGTACAATCGGCGCTCCGGATCGTGATCGAGCCCATCTTTGAGGCGGTTTTCACCCGCAACAACTATGGGTTCCGGCCGGGAAGGGGCTGCAAGGATGCCCTGAGAGAGGTGGAGCGGCTGCTGAGCGAGGGCTATGTCTTTGTGCTCGACGCAGACCTCCGTTCCTACTTCGAGAGCATCCCTCACGAACCGCTGCTCGGCGAGGTGCGCAAGCACATTGCCGACGGGCGGGTGCTGGGGTTGATCGAGCAGTACCTGAAGCAGGACATCCTCGACGGGCTGGCCCGGTGGACGCCCGAGACGGGCACGCCGCAAGGCGCGGTGATCAGCCCGCTTCTGGCCAACCTGTACCTTCACTCGGTGGATGTGGCGGCGGAAGCCGCAGGCATGAAGATGATCCGCTATGCAGACGACTTCGTGATCCTCTGCCGGAGCCGCGAAGAAGCGGAGGCGGCGCTGGAGAAGATCCGCGCCGAGGCAGAGGCCAAGGGCCTGACGCTCCATCCGGACAAGACGCGTATTGCCGATGTCCGGGTGAAAGGAGAGGGGTTCGATTTTCTGGGCTACCACTTCGAGCGTGGAACCCGCTGGCCGCGGAAAAAGAGCCTGAAGAAGTTCAAGGACAATATCCGCAGCCGGACGAAGCGATGCAGCGGCCAGAGTATGGAGCAGATCATCCTTGACCTGAACGATGTGCTCTGGGGATGGTACGGCTACTTCAAGCATAGCAACAAGTGGACCTTTCCCCGGCTCGACGCCTGGATCCGCATGAGGTTACGCAGCATCCTGAGAAAGCGCAACAGGATGTGCGGGAAGGGCCGGGGCAGCGATCATCAGCGCTGGCCGAACAAGTACTTTCGAGATCGTGGGCTCTTCAGCCTCGCAGAGGCCCATGCATCTTACCTCCAGTCCTCGTGAGGTGAACCACCGACTGGAGAGCCGTATGCGGGAGATCCGCACGTACGGTTCGGAGGGGGGAGAGCCCGGTCAACCGGGCTTTCCTACCCTATCGCCGGGGCCTTCGTGGGTGTATCGGCGGCCCGGGGAACGCATTGTTTTCGTAGGGCGGGGTTTTAGACCCCGCCGTGCATGTTGAGAACCCTGCGGCGGCATGTGAAATGCCGCCCTACGCCGGGGCCTTCGTGGGTGCATTGGGGACCCGGGGAACGCATTGTTTTCGTAGGGCGGGGTTTTAGACCCCGCCGTGCATGTTGGAAACCCTGCGGCGGCATGTGAAATGCCGCCCTACGCCCGGGCCTTCGTGGGTGTATCGGCGGCCCGGCAAAACAACCCATTGAGGAGCTTCAAGGTGGAACAGGCGCTTCAGGAGAGGATCGAGCGGCTGCGCAAGCAGCAGGGTGAAGAGGGGGAGTTTGCGGACGTCATGGTGGTCGGGGGCGGCGTGAGCGGCATCCAGGCGTCGCTGGACCTGGCCGGTGCGGGGTACCGGGTGGTCCTGGTGGAGACGGGCCCGGCGATCGGCGGTCACATGGCGCAGCTGGACAAGACGTACCCGACGAACGACTGCTCGATGTGAATTCTCTCTCCCAAACTGGTCGAGGTCGGCCGGCATCCGAACATCGAGGTACTGACGTACACGGACGTGACGGACGTGGAGGGGGAGGCGGGGGACTTCCGGGTGACGCTCACCAAGAAGCCCCGCTACGTCATCGAGGACAAGTGCACGGGTTGCACGACGTGCGTGGAGTACTGCCCGGTGCAGTACCCGGACGCGTTCAACCAGGGGATCTCGGAGAACAAGGCGGTGCACATCTACTTTGCGCAGGCCATTCCGCTGATCGCCTACATCGACGAGAGCTGCCTCTACCTGAAGGAGAAGAAGTGCCGGATCTGCGAGGGGGTGTGCCAGAACGACGCGATCGACCTGACCCAGAAGCCGGAGAAGGTGAAGGTGAAGGTGGGGGCGGTGATCCTGTCGCCGGGCTACGAGCCGTTCGACCCGCGGGTCCGGGAGGAGTACGGCTACGGCCGGTACGAGAACGTGGTGACGAGCCTGGACTTCGAGCGTCTGCTGTGCGCGACGGGCCCGTACGAGGGGGAGATCCTGAGGGCCTCGGACAAGGAGCACCCGCGGAAGGTGGCGTGGATCCAGTGCGTGGGCTCGCGTCGGGTGACCGAGGGGGACAACGGCTACTGCTCGTCGGTGTGCTGCACGTACACGCAGAAGCAGGTGATCCTGATGAAGGACCACGACGCGGATGCGGCGTGCACGGTCTTCCACAACGACATCCGGAGCTACGGCAAGGACTTCGAGCCCTACTACCGGCGGGCGTCGGAGCTCCCGGAGACGCGCTTCATCCGGAGCTACGCGCAGGTGGTGGGGGAGGACCCGGAGACGAAGGACGTGCGGGTGCGCTACGCCACGCCGGACGAGGGGGTGAAGGAGGAGTCGTTCGACATGGTGGTGCTGTCGGTGGGGCTGAACCCGCCGGCGGACGCAAAGGCCCTCTCGGAGCGGTTCGGTGTGGAGCTGGAGGGGCACGGGTTCTGCCGGGGGGCGAAGGCGAACCCCATGGAGACGTCGCGTCCGGGGGTGTTCGTGAGCGGTGCGTTCCAGGGCCCCATGGACATCCCGGAGTCGGTGTTCACGGCGAGCGGTGCGGGGAGCCAGTGCGGGGAGTACCTGGACCACCGGCGGGGGCGGCTTACGCGGGAGCGGGTCTACCCGGAGGAGCGGGACCTGTCGGGCGAGGAGCCCCGGATCGGGGTGTTCGTGTGCCACTGCGGGGCGAACATCGGCCGCGTGGTGGACGTGCCCTCGACGGTGGACTACTCCCTGACGCTCCCGAACGTGGTCTACGCGCAGGAGCAGCTGTTCTCCTGTGCGACGAACTCGGCGCAGGAGATCACGGACATGATCCGGGAGCAGGGCCTGAACCGGGTGGTGGTGGCGGCGTGCAGCCCGCGGACGCTGGAGCCCTTGTTCCGGGACACGCTCCGCGAGGCGGGGATCAACCAGTACTACTACGAGATGGCGAACATCCGGGAGCACGACTCGTGGGTGCACTCGAAGGAGCCGGGCGAGGCGACGGAGAAGGCGAAGGACATCATCCGGATGTCGGTGGCGCGTGCGGGGTTCCTGGAGCCGCTCCAGGAGATCGACCTTCCGGTGACCAAGGCCGCGCTGGTGGTGGGAGGCGGCATCGGGGGGATGACGGCGGCGCTTTCCATCGCGAAGCAGGGCCACGAGGTGCACCTGGTGGAGCGGGAGAAGGAGCTGGGGGGCCTGGGTCGAAGGCTCCACGAGACGCTGGACGGGCTGGACGTGCAGGCCCTGGTGGGGGACCTGGTGCGGCGTGTGCACGCGCACCCGGGGATCCGGGTTTACACGGAAGCGGAGATCACGGAGGCGACGGGGTACGTGGGGAACTTCGTGACGAAGGTGGACTCGGAGCGCGGGGAGCGGGAGATCGCGCACGGGGCCGTGGTGATCGCGGCGGGGGCGGAGGTGTACGAGCCGCGGGAGTACGGCTACGGCGAGGACGAGCGTGTGCTGACGCACCTGGAGCTGGAGGATCGGATCGCCTCGGGGGACGAGACGATCCAGGACGCCAAGACGGTGGTGATGATCCAGTGCGTGGGGTGCCGGAACGAGGAGCGGGATTACTGCAGCCGCATCTGCTGCGGGGAGTCGGTGAAGAACGCGCTGAAGCTCAAGGAGCTGGACCCGGAGAAGGACGTCTACATCCTGTTCCGGGACGTGCGGACGTACGGGTTCATGGAGGACGCGTACCGGGAGGCGTCGGAGCGGGACGTGAAGTTCATTCGGTGGGAGCCGGAGGACCCGCCGCAGGTGGAGGCGCAGGAGGACGGGCTGCGGGTGAGCGTGCCGGACGCGATCCTGGGGGATCGGCTGGCGATCGACGCGGACGCGGTGGTGCTGGCGGCGGCGGTGGTGCCGGCTACGGGGGCCGAGGCGCTGGCGGGGATGTACAAGGTGTCGCTGGGCCCGGACGGGTTCTTCAAGGAGGCCCACGTGAAGCTGAGGCCGGTGGAGTTCGGCACGGAGGGGGTGTACCTGTGCGGGACGGCGCACTACCCGAAGCACATCCCGGAGACGATCAACCAGGCGTACGGTGCGGCGGGGCGGGTGCTGACGCTCCTGTCGCACGACATCGTGACGGTGTCGGGTGCGGTGTGCGCGGTGGAGGAGCGGAGGTGCATGGGTTGCGGCGCGTGCGCGGAGGTGTGCGCGTACGGCGCGATCGAGTTCCGGAAGACGAAGCAGGGGCCGAAGGCGGTGGTGAACCCGGTGCTCTGCAAGGGGGACGGGTTGTGCAACGCGAAGTGCCCGACCGGTGCGATCGTGCTGAAGCACTTCACGGACGAGGAGATCGAGAGCCAGATCGACGCGGTGGCGCCGGAGCGGGAGGAAGAGCGTGCCATGGACGCGGCGGTGGGGGACGTGTAGGAGGCGGGAGGGAAGGGGCCCTCACCCGCCCGGGCTCGGTCCCGGCGGGGCAATGGTTGTCAACGAGCGAGCTGAGGAGGAGAAGGCATGGGTGCGGGACAGTTCAAGCCGAACATCCTGGGCTTCGTGTGCCACTGGTGAGCGTACGGGGCTGCGGACCTGGCTGGAGTTTCCAGACTGCAATACACGAGTGAGATCCGGCTGATCCGGGTGATGTGCTCGGGCCGGGTGGACCTGGACTTCGTCCTGCGGGCGTTTGCCAACGGGATGGAGGGGGTGTTCATCGGGGGGTGCCGGCTGAACGAGTGCAACTACACGACGCACGGGAACTACCACGCGCTGAACATGGTGCTCCTGTGCAGGCGGATCATGGAGCACGTGGGTTTGAACCCGGAGCGTCTCCGGATCGCGTTCATGTCGTCGGGGGAGGGGAACCTGTTCGTCGAGGAGGTGAACGCGTTCACGCGGAAGGTGAAGGAGCTGGGCCCGGTGGGCGCGAGCGACGAGGCGGACCCGGCGGAGCTGCGGGAGCGGATTCGGGAGGTCCGTGAGCTGGTGCCCTACATCAAGGTGCAGGAGCGGGAGAAGCTGGAGTCGCGTCTCGAGAGCGAGGCGGAGCACGAGGGCCTGTTCACGGCGGAGGAGGTGGAGCGTCTCTTCCGGGAGGTGGTGTCGTACCACATCGACCCGGAGCGGTGCCAGGCGTGCGGGATCTGCGCGCGGCGGTGCCCGGTCGAGGCGATCGAGGGGGGGAAGAACCGGATTCACGTGATCGACCAGGCGAAGTGCATCAAGTGCGGGACCTGCCTGGAGGCGTGCCCGGACAAGTTCTCCGCGGTGCAGGAGATCCGGGGCGAGCCCGTTCCCCCGCCCATCCCCGAGGAGGAGCGAATCCTCGAGCGGAAGAGCAAGGCCCGGTAGCCGTTGATTCACGATCAAAGAGAGTCGGACCGGTTGGACACATGAAAAAAAACGAATGCCTGCGAGACTGGACTGAAGGCGCTGAGAGCGCAACGGCCCTCACCATCGGCCCCTACACCTACGACGAGTACCTCGATCAGGTCCGCCGGTTTCACGGACACATCGCGCCCGGCATGGCGCTCGGCGGGTTCATGGTGGACCTGGCACTCGAGAACCTGCCCGAAGGGGAGTTCTTCGACGCCCTTTGCGAGACCCGGGCATGCCTTCCCGACGCGGTCCAGCTGCTGACCCCGTGCACCATCGGCAACGGCTGGCTCAAGGTGGTCAACATGGGCCGGTACGCCGTGACCCTGTACGAGAAGTTCGGCGGCAAGGGCGTGCGGGTCCATGTGGACGCCGAAAAGGTCGATGCGTGGCCCGAGCTGAAGGCCTGGTACTTCAAGCTCAAGCCGAAGAAGGAGCAGGACTTCGACCGCCTCATGGCCGAGATTCGGGCGGCCGGGGCCGGCGTCTGCGGCCTGAGGAGCGTGGCGCTGGATCCGGACTTCATCAAGGTGCGTCGCCGCAAAGGGTTTCGTGTCTGCGCCCTTTGCGGCGAGGCCTACCCCGTCACGGACGGCGCCATCTGCAGGGGGTGCCAGGGGGATGCCCCGTACCTGGAAGACGGCCTCCCGCAGGCGGCCGACGCCGACATCCGGCCTGCCTTTCTCAACGTCGTTCCGGTGGAGGAGGCCGTGGGCATGCACGCCCTGAGCGACATGACCCGGATCGTGCCGGGAAGGGAGAAGGGACCTGCGTTTCGACGCGGCCAGGAGCTGACGGCCGGGGACGTCTGCCGCCTGCAGCAGATGGGGCGGGCGACCGTGTA
>Ga0207797_1002761_pt1 | contig 12043 bp, 8 predicted proteins | sample PRCRCaboRojoPR_6_FD_187275 | JGI IMG/M metagenome (GOLD analysis project Ga0207797, IMG submission 187275) | Marine sediment microbial community from Cabo Rojo, Puerto Rico - PR CR 10% Liquid 1 (SPAdes) | ecosystem: Environmental > Aquatic > Marine > Coastal > Sediment | place: Cabo Rojo, Puerto... | reverse complement strand
CCAGCCGCACCCGCATCACCAGCCAGACCAGCAGCAGCCGGTCCAGCTGACGGGCCATGGTCTGCGCAGAGGCCAGGGCCTTCTCGGCCTCGGTCTCCCTGGGAGCCAGCAGGCCGTTGATGCACAGCCTCCATGCCGGAATCAGCTCGTCCATCCCGGGTCGGTACGATACGGTAAGGGCCATCGCTATCTGCTTCGCGGCGTTCCTTTGGCCGCAGGCCGCCGTCTCCAGGGCCAGGTAGAGCCCCAGGACTATCACATCCATGTTGGAGCTGTCCCTTACCACGTCGGCTACCGCCAGAGCCTCGGCCTCGGCCTCGGCTCCATCCGCCAGTGCCTGCAGCAGCCGTGTGGTCCCCGGAAGCAGCAGGTCGCCGCCTTCCGGAACAGGCCTTTCCCCGGTCTGGTAGGCCCAGAAGGCCCTGAACCACTCCAGCAGCCCCCGACTCCGGGGCTCCTCGGGAAGCAGATCCATGCTCTCCAGGTCCCCCAGGACTGCTTCGGCCCTGTCCGGCCGCAGCAGGCGCAGGTGGAGGGCATACAGCCGGGAGAGGCTGTGGAAGCGATATACGCCCGAGTCGGCGCCGTCCCCCGGGGTGACTATCCCCTCTATTCTCTCTACAATGCCCCGGAGGGTGTAGCCCGGAAGCCGCTCCTGGCAGGTGGCCGTCAGGTCGAGGATCTTGGCCACGGAGCTGCGGTCGCCCCGATTCTCTGCCAGCAGCAGGGCCTTCTCCAGAGCCTCCACGGCGGACCTGATGAGGCCCAGATCCAGCATGACCCTGCCCCGGCACCACTCCCACACCTGCTTGGCGTCGGGGCCGGCGGCGCCTGTCAGGGACTCCGCCCCCGACAGCAGCTTGGCCGCGTCGTCCGACCTGCCCCGCACCGACAACGCCAGCGCCCCCCGGGACAGGACTACGGTCTTCTCGGCCGGGGAGGCATCGCCGGGAACGGCTTTCATGGCCCGCCTTACGGTCTCCACCTCCGACTCCGCCGATCCGGCGCGGGGCTGCATCTCGGAGAGTACGCCCAGGCAGAGCCCCAGCCTTCCGGCGTCCGCTCCAGTCCTGATGGTCTCCTCCACCGCATACTCCATGCGGCGCATGGCCTCGGCCTCTTCTTCCTCCATGATGTCCAGCTCGGCGAGTCTGATCTCGGCCAGTATCCGATCCTCGCCCTGGGGGAGCCTCTCCCTCCAGTCCGAGAGGACCTTCCGGGTCACCTCCAAGTCCAGCCCTGGCAGGTTCCTGGGCTCAGTCATCTCCAGGATGTTTCGGATCTGATTGGCCGAGAGGCTTTCCGCAGGCAGCTCCATGATCTGGGGGAGCAGCCTGCCGATCAGCTCGCTGTCCCGCGCCTCCCCGGCGAAGAGGAAGGTGTCGTAGAGGAGGTTGGCCCGGGCTCCAGAATCGTCTGCGCAGAGCCTTATTGCGGCCAGCAGCTCGGATAGGCCGGGGGAGGGATGGCTCAGCACGAAGCTGATCAGGCGGTCGTTCCACATCCGGTCCGGATCCCCATCGGGCAGGAGCAGCTGCAGGGGAATGCCCTCCACCGCGCGCCAGAACCTCTTGCGGCGCATGACGGCCTGTCGGACCAGTCCGTCCTTCTCCATTCTCTTCAGGGCTTCCTCGGTCTGGGAGGGGTCCGCGTCCACGGTGTGGGCCATCAGCCTGGTCCTCAGAGGCTCCCCGGCGTGCACCAGCAGGGCCAGGGCCCTCCTGCCCAGGCCCTCCAGGCGGGTTATGGAGGACAGCCTGATGCCGGAATCTGCCGGCATTCCCCCGGCGCTCCCGGCGTCCACTGCGAACCGCCATTCCGCCCCGTCCCGCCAGAGCAGCCTGCGGTAGGTCATGGACCTGATGGCCGACAGCAGGTCCTCGGGCTCGGTGACTCCGAATCGCTGAAGGGTAACCAGGAGGCCCGGAGGAACATCGTCCGTACCCAGCAGGTCGCCCACCAGATCTTCAGGCTCGGGCGACCTGCGGTCGTCGAGTCTGATGGTGGTTCCCGGAAGATCGACCCGCCCGGGGAGCACGTCGGATCTCAGGCGGATCACGAGGGCAACGCTGTCGCCCGCACCCTCTCTGCGCAGAGACTGCACCAGCTCGGGCACCTGCTCCTGCTGGCGGGGATGCAGGGCCATGCAGAGGCATACCGGATGGACACCCCCGCAGCGGGCCAGCATCTCCGCGGCTCCCCTGGTCTCCGAGATGGCCCCCGAGAAAACGTCCCAGCCTCCCAGCAGCTCCGAGAGCCGCCTGCGGATGAAGTCCCCCAGGTCCTCCGCCCCGGCATTGCCCAGAAGCAGGTAGTGCCATCCCCGAGCCTCCGCCCTGGCCAGCAGGTCGTACAGCATCCCGGCCACGTGATGCCCCCGCCCCTCACGGAGGATGACCACGGGGAGATCGTCGGAAGTGCGCATGAAGCAGGTGGAGGCCCGCATCAGCTGTCGGTGATAGCCCATCAGACGCGACGGCAGGGACTCGGCGAAGCCGACTGCCGGCTTCGTCCGGAAGGTTTCGGTCAGGTACTTCATGACGTGTTCCCGCCGGGAGGTCTGGCCGCTGACGATCAGGGCCTTCAGCTCACTGAGGGTACCTCCGGCCTCGGCGTTGGCTTCCACCATCTCCGACAGGCTCTCCATCAGGCCCATGTGATCCTCCCCGGAGATGTCGCATACCCTCAGCCGCGGGCTGCCCTCTTCGGCTATGAGGGCGTCGAGGGGAACCCCTCCCAGCCCGTACCCGGCCCGCGAGAGGTACAGGTCCGCCTCCAGGTACTGCAGCAGCAGGTCGGGGGTCAGGTCGCTGAGACGGTGCTCCAGCGTGCCTCCGGGGATGTATGCCCTCGTGTAGAGCCAGCCCCCGCCCTCCAGAGCCCGTCCATCGATGGAGAGAACTCGGTGCAGCTCCAGGGGCCGGACAAGCGCGGGGCAGACGATGCTGCGCAGCCGGTTGTATCTCTCAAAGGCGTTCTCCGCCCCTGTCTCGTCGCCAAGGTACAGCGCGATGACGCAGAGGCGGGAGGCGCTGGCGGAGTCTGCCGCCAGCAGCTCCTGGTGGTTGTTCCTCCTGGCCAGCCTGGACTTTACGTTGTAACGGCCATTGATTCTGTTGATCTTCATGGTAGTCGCAACATTCGCTCCCCGTACCGCCCCGGTCAACGCCCCGGTCAGACTTGTGCGGCCTGTATGCTGAGGTTATCTTACTCGCCCGAAAACCATTCCGCCAACATGCCCGAAAGAGACCACAGCCCGACCCTCGGGCCGGGAGCCGGCGGCCGGGGGACCGAAGGAAAGGACAGCCAGTGGCCCTACCCAGGCGGTACAAGGCAAGAGACTCCGAGCCCAGGTGGCAGAGGTACTGGGAGGAGGAGGGCATCTACCGCTTCGACCCCGACTCCGGCAGGCCCCTCTACACCATAGACACCCCGCCCCCTACCGTATCCGGGGCCATCCACATGGGGCACGTGTTCAGCTACGTACAGGCCGAGGCGGTGGCCCGCTACCACCGGATGCTGGGCCAGGAGGTCTTCTACCCCTTCTGCTTCGACGACAACGGCCTGCCCAGCGAGCGCTTCACCGAGAGGGAGAAGGGCGTAACGGCCCAGGAGATGCCCCGCAGCGAGTTCATCAGGCTCTGTCTGGAGGTGACCAAGGGGGCGGAGGCGCAGTTCCGCGACCTCTGGACCCGATTCGGTTTCTCCTGCGACTGGACCCTGCTCTACACCACCATCGACCCCTGGGTGCAGCGGATAGCACAGCGGTCGTTCCTGCGGCTGCGCGAGGAGGGCCGGATATACAACCGGGAGGCCCCCACGCTCTGGTGCCCCGAGTGCCAGACTGCTGTGGCCCAGGCGGAGACCGAGGATATCGAGAAGCCCTCACGCTTCCACGACCTCTCCTTCCCCCTGGCCGACGGCGACGGCGCGCTGACCATAGCCACCACCCGTCCCGAGCTTCTGCCCGCCTGCGTCTCCATATTCGTCCATCCAGACGACCCCCGCCACGCAGGCCTGGTGGGCAGGAAGGCGGCGGTCCCCCTTTTCGGCCACCAGGTGGAGGTCCGGGCCGACGAAAAGGTGGCCATGGACAAGGGCAGCGGCATAGTCATGTGCTGCACCTTCGGAGACACCACCGACATCGAGTGGTGGCGCCAGTACGGCCTCGACCTGCGCATAGCCCTCGACCGCCGCGGCCACATGAACGAGCTGGCCGGCCCCTACCAGGGCATGTACGTGAAGAAGGCCCGCCGGGAGATGGTGAAGGACCTGCAGGAGAAGGGCTTCCTGCAGGGAAGCGAGGACATAGAGCACACGGTGAACGCCCACGAGCGCTGCGGCACCCCGCTGGAGTACCTGGTGAACCGCCAGTGGTTCATCCGGGTGCTGGACATCCGCGAGGAGCTGCTGGCCCGCTGCGACGAGGTCAGCTGGCACCCCGACTACTTCGCCGTCCGCTTCCGCCACTGGGTGGAGAACCTCAAGTGGGACTGGTGCATAAGCCGGCAGCGCTTCTACGGCGTGCCCTTCCCCGTATGGTTCTGCCAGGGCTGCGGCGAGCCGGTGACGGCGGCCGAGAAGGACCTGCCGGTGGACCCCACGGAGACCGGCCCCGGAAGGCCCTGCCCCCAGTGCGGCGGGGAGGAGTTCCGTCCGGAGGCCGACGTGATGGACACCTGGATGACCAGCTCCCTGACCCCCCTGATCAACGCCAAATGGGGGGAGGAGGACCAGCGGGAGGGGCTGATCCCCATGTCCATGCGGCCCCAGGCCCACGACATCATCAGAACGTGGGCCTTCTACACGGTGGTGAAGTCGCACCTGCACACCGACTCGGTCCCCTGGGAGCACCTGATGGTGAGCGGCCACGCCCTGAACCCCTCCCGGGAGAAGATGTCCAAGAGCAAGGGCAACGTGGCCGGCGACCCGCTGCTGGCCCTGGAGCAGTACTCGGCCGACGAGCTGCGCTACTGGGCCTGCAGCAGCAGGCTGGGCAACGACGTCCTCTTCAGCCCAGAGGTCCTGGGGGACGGCCGGCGCCTGGTGACCAAGCTCTTCAACGCCACCCGCTTCGCCTCCTCCCGGCTGGAGGGCTACGACCCGGACGTCCAGGTGGAGCTGCGGCCCTTCGACCGCTGGATCCTCAGCCGACTGACCCGGGTGATAGAGAGGGCCACCGAGGGGATGGACGACTACGAGTACTCCACCTGCGTCCGGGAGTGCGAGGACTTCTTCTGGCACGACCTCTGCGACAACTACCTGGAGATAGCCAAGGGCCGTCTCTACGGCGACGACGAGGAGGCCCGGCGGCCGGCGCAGCACGCCCTCTACCGGGCCCTGTACGGGTCGCTGCGTCTCTTCGCGCCGGTGCTGGTTCACGTAACCGAGGAGCTCTACCAGGCCATATTCCGTGACTACGAGGGCCACAGAAGCGTCCATCTGGCCCCCTGGCCCACCGACCACTACGCCGACGGATGGGCCCATGACCACGGCCAGCGGGCCCTGGAGATCATCGAGGAGGCCCGCCGCTACAAGTCCGAGAACAAGCTGGGGATGGGCACTCCTCTCTCCGGACTCCGGGTCTCCGCCCCGAAGGACCTGCTGGAGGCCCTGCGGGAGTTCGAGCCCGACCTGCTGGCCGTCACCCGCGCGGAGTCCATCGCCTGGGCCGAGGGCCGCGAGCTGGCCACGGAGGTGGAGGGGCCGGCAGAGGGCTGACGGCAGACAGCGGACATGATGAGACCCCGGCGGAGCAGTGCCCCCGCCGGGGTCTTTCTACTCGGAGCCCGCGAGTCGGCTACTCGGCCGTGGCCTGCGCCCTCTCCTCGGGGCCCATGGCCGCCAGCTCCCGGACCCGGTCGGCGTCCAGGCCCAGGCCCTCGGCCACCCGCCGGCCGTAGTCCTCGTCCGCCTTCCAGAACAGCGCCGCCTGTCGCAGCTGTATCCGCTCCACGGCGCCTCCCAGGTGGCCCACAATGTTGTCCACCAGGTGCTTCCGGGCGGTGTCGTCCATCACCTTGCGGTAGAGGTCCCCGGCCTGCACGAAGTCCGCGTCCGCAAGCTCCACCGTGTGCCGCCAGGCGCTGCCCTTCACGTCCACCGGCGGCACCGGCCGCGACCCGTCGGGGTCGGGGGCCCCGAAGGAGTTGGGCCAGTAGTTGGGCCCGCCCCCGCCGTTGCCGTCGGTGCGCATGGCGCCGTCACGCTGGTAGTTCTGCACGCCGCCCTCCACGCCCCGGGGCCGGTTCACCGGTATCAGGTGGTAGTTGGGCCCCAGCCGGTGGCGGTGGGTATCGGGGTAGGCGAAGATCCTGGCCTGGAACATCTTGTCGTAGGACGGCCCCATTCCCGCCGGCAGGTTGCCGGGGGAGAAGGCCGCCTGCTCCACGTCGGCGAAGTAGTTCTCGGGGTTGCGGTTCAGGACCATCTTCCCCACCGGGATCATGGGGAAGTCCCCGTGCGGCCAGACCTTGGTGACGTCGAAGGGGTTGAACGGGAACTCCCGGGCCTGCTGAGGCGTCATGATCTGCGCCTCCACGCTCCAGGAGGGGTAGTCGCCGCCCTCGATGGCCTCGAAGAGGTCGCGGGTGGAGAAGTCGGGGTCGATCCCCCGCATCTCGTCCGCCTTCTCCCCCGTGAAGTTCCTGATCCCCTGGTCGGTCTTGAAGTGCAGCTTGGCCCACACGTAGTCGCCCTTCTCGTTGTACCACATGTAGGCGTGTCCCCCGTAGCCGTTCATGTGCCTGTGGCCCCAGGGGGTGCCCCGGTCGGAGAAGAGGATGGTCACCTGGTGGATGGACTCCGGGGTCAGGGAGAGGAAGTCCCAGAACATGTCCGCGTCCTTCAGGTTGGTCTCCGGGTCCCGCTTCTGGGTGTGGATGAAGTCCGGGAACTTCATGGCGTCCCGGATGAAGAACACCGGCGTATTGTTGCCCACCATGTCGAAGTTGCCGTCCTCGGTGTAGAACTTCACCGCGAAGCCCCGGGGGTCGCGCTCGGTGTCCGCCGAGCCCTTCTCCCCGCCCACTGTGGAGAAGCGGGCGAAGACCTCGGTCCGCTTGCCCACCTCGGAGAGGAAGTTCGCGCAGGTGTGCTCGGAGAGGTCGTTGGTGACCTCGAAGTAGCCGAAGGCCCCGGCGCCCTTGGCGTGCACCACCCGCTCGGGTATCCGCTCCCGGGTGAAGTGGGCCAGCTTCTCGGTCAGGTGCACGTCCTGCATAAGCACCGGGCCCCGCTCGCCCGCGGTCTGCGAGGTAAGGTCGTTCTCCACCACGTTCCCGTGATCGGTGGTGAACCTCCGGTTCTCATCCTTCTTCATTCCCTGCTCCCTTCTCCTCTTCGTGCTTCTCATCTGCGCAGCTGCTGCATATCCCCCGGACCTCCACGTGGGCGTCCAGCACGGACCCCAGCCTGCGGGCGGCCTCGGGGATCTCCAAGTCGTCCAGCTCACTGCTGGTGAAATCGATGGTCCGCCCGCACCTGGTGCAGACGAAGTGGTGGTGGGTCTCCAGGACGGCGTCGAAGCGGATTCGGTCGCCGGTGGTGACCAGGGGCCGCAGCAGCCCCAGCTCCACCAGCTTCCACAGCGTCCGGTAGACGGTGTCCAGCGATATGGAGGGAAGGTGCCTCCGAACGTCCTCATGCACCTCGGTGGCCCCGGGGTGGCCGCTGCTGCGGATCATCCTCCGGTAGACCTCCACCCGCTGGGGCGTCATCCGCAGCCCCGCCGACCTCAGCGCCATCCTCAGCTTGGCCAGCTCGCCCATTTTCCCCCGCAATCAAGATAGGTTAGTAGGTAGTAAATATTCCTGATTATATCGGAGCGTCAACCTCCTCCGAAGCGAGGAAGGGCAGCGCGTCGGGTATCAGCCTATGGGAAGCTCCAGGCCCGAGAGCAGGCCGGGGTTGGCTTCGGCCAGCTTGCGGCCGCGACGGGCGGCCATGTATGCCCCCGAAGCGGAGATGCACAGGACCTCTGCGGCTGCGGAGTAGGGCAGGCCCACAACGAAGCAGGCGACGTAGCAGATCAGCCCCCGGGCTTCGGAGATCTCCCTCCGCTTGCTGCGGGAGAGCAGCCGTCGCATGTCCAGGTCGTACAGCCCCAGCACATGCCGCAGCACCTGTTCCAGGGCCTCCTCCTTGGCCCTCCTCACGTCCTCGGTCCAGTCCTCCATCTCCTCGAAGCGCCGCAGGCGGGACCTGGTGAAGCGGGCGCTGCCCAGAGTGCGGGGATCATGGCCGGTCGCTCCGGTGGCAGAGAGCCCCAGGCCATCCAGGCAGGCGCTTCTCAGCAGCCCGCCCCCGTCGAGGTCGGCGCGGACGGAGCCGCTCTCAACGGCTTCATGGATGAACTTGCAGTAGAGGGCCCTGCCCTGAAGCAGGTCGCCGGAGAACCTCTTCAGCACGTAGACCGTGTCCTGCCAGGGGAAGGACCTCCGTCCCAGCAGACCCGCGTGGCCCGACCAGCTGTAGGCATCCAGGGCTTCGGGGGTGTCCACCAGCTTCTCCTGCATGGGCAGTGTATGCACGTAGCCCAGGACGTCCATGAAGTAGCGGTCCTCCTCCACCAGCACAGAGCGGTAGCGGCCGGCGAAGAGCGAGCCCGTCTTCCCCCGGCGGCGGTTGATGGCTATGGCGTAGCCGGACACTATCCTGCTGACGAAGAGGGTGAGGGGTTCGCGGCCGGTGCGCAACAGGAAGTGGAGCCTGGTGGGGGTCACCACCCAGCCGTAGACGTTCACCTTGGTAGCGGTGGCGGCGGCCTCGATCCTGGCCAGCAGGTCCACCAGCTCCCTCTCCCCCCGGAAGAGACAGCGACCCTCCGCCGCGCGGGTGAACACGTGGTAGACATGTCCGGGCAGACTGAGTCTCTTCAGCGTAGGCATTTCTCAAACCCTATGCCGGAAAGACCCCGATGTCTATACTCCCGGCCGCAGGCGTGAAGGGGTCCCGAACCCCCCGAATTTATAGCTCCCGGGCGACCTGTTACAGCTCGCAGCCTCATTATCAACACCGTGTTTCGGCCCTCGGCCGCAAGCCGCATGCCTTGCGGGTCTCCGTGGGGGATTTGAATGTATGTACCCTACCGGCCGCAGGGCTTGCCAAGGGCTGTGACGGGCCCCGGCCCGCCGCAGTCCCGCGGATTTCCAGAGCCCGTCAGCGCGGGGTCTGAAGCGGATTCCGAGGGTACCGCTTCCCGAAACCTACATCAGAGCTTTGTAAATGGTCAATGCCCCCAGCACCGCCGTGGCCGCGCCAACCACGGTGGTGAACTTTTCCATGCGCAGCCTCTTCACCGTCCACGCCGCCACCGGCGCGGAGAGCACCGCCCCCACCACCAGCACCGGGGCCAGCTTCCAGTCGATCCCACCCCCCAGGGCCAGGTAGGTGACCACCCCCACCAGACAGGTGAAGCTCTCCGCCAGGGAGGTTATGGCCACCGAGCTGCGGCTGTGGACGCCGGAGAGGATCTGTCCGGAGGTGACCAGGGGGCCGTAGCCGCCGCCGGAGAGGCCCTTGTTGAAGGCCGCCAGCACCCCCAGGCCGGTGATCTTCGCCCAGGAGAAGCTGCCGGTGGCCCCCCGCTTTGCCAGTATGACCACGCCCATGGCCAGCACCAGGACGCCGATGAAGAGCTTCAGGTACACCGCCGGGATCTCCACCGCCACGAAGACGGCCGCCACCGCTCCCAGGAGGCTGCAGCCCCCCAGGACGACGGCGATCCGGGAGTCCAGCGACCGGGGCATGTAGCCCAGCTTCCCCATCTTGCGCGCGATGCGGTGGCCGCTGTCGTTGCGGAAGTCGAAGTGGACGTTGCCGGCCCGGTGGTGCAGCAGGGCGGCCACGGCCCCCGTCACCAGCTCGGAGAGCAGCACCGCCGGCACCACGGAAAGCGGCGCGAAGCCCATCACCAGCAGAACCGGGGTCAGCGTGGTGCCGTACCCCATGCCCAGCGTGGAGTCCACGTACTCGCAGACGAACGCCAGGAGGAACACCAGTACGACCGTTGTGATTGCCAGGGAGAACATGGCACCTCCGCAGGTTCATGGCCGCGGAGGCGCCGTCCCTACTCCTCCGGCTCCGGCACCCGGGTCACTATGATCCGGCCGCTACGGAGCACGGCCCACCGCAGCCTGTCCGAGTCGCTCAGGGACAGCCGCTCCACTATCTCCTTGGGCACCGTGGTCCGGCGCCTGCTGCCCCTGATGGTTACAGTGGTCTCGGTGATGAAATAGACGTCGTCCAGCTCCACTCTCACCGGCTACCGCCTTCCATAGCAATTGGTAGTACACCAATATCATTTGGTGTGCAGCCAATGTCAATAGGTTCCGCGCCAATTGATGCTGTCCTTGGCGCGCCCCCTCTCTTGTACAAGAATAGCAGGGCAGGGTCATAATGCCATACCGACACCGGAGGGAGGATCGCCGTGGCCTCTTTTCCCGCGATACACGACCCGGGAATTATCGAGAAGCTGCTGGACGTGATCGAGAGCCGTGACCCACCCGGCGTGGTGGACATAGATTTCCTGGAGTCCGCCGGCCTCCGCCGGGAGACCGACGAGCAGCTGATGCAGCTGCTGAAGTTCCTGGGTTACCTGGACGACAGCCAACGGCCCACCAACCTCTGGCGCCAGAGCCGCGACCGGTCCCGGGCGCCGGCCCTGCTGGGGAACGCGGTGCATGCGGCCTACTGGAAGCTCTTCGACCGCTACCCCGACGCCGCCGAGACCACCGACGGCTCCACGCTGATGTCCTTCTTCCGGGAACAGACCGACGCCGACGAGCGCACCGCGGCCTACATGATCCTTACCTTCAAGGTGCTGTGCGACCTCTCCGACTTCCAGGCCGCCCAGGCCGAGCAGCCCCTGCCCCGCAGGGAGGAGGCCGCCGGCCCGCCCGCCCCGGAGCCGCCGCCGGAGCCGGAGGAAGAAGCCGGAGCCGAAGAGGCCGCCGAAGCCGAAGGGGAAGGCGGGCCCATGGTGCAGCCCCGGGAGATGGAGCCTCCCCCGCAGGAGGCGCAGGCCGCGCCGGAGAAGATCGTCCTGCAGCTGGAGGTGGACGTCTCCGCAGAGCCCGAGCTGGCCGAGCTGGTGAAGAAGGTCCTCCGCAAGAGGCTGGGGGGCTAGGGCGGGAGGGGGTCAGTCCCCGGCCGCCTCCTCGAACTTCCGCGCCGAGCTGTATCCGTCCAGGTCGTAGTCTATGTCCGTGGAGGGCATCTCCAGCCGGTCCAGCACCACCCCCGACTCCTCGAAGAACCGCTCCGCCAGCGTGGAGTGGTAGTCGCTGAAAACCACCACCCTCCGGATCCCCGCCGCCGCCAGGGCCTTGGCGCAGGTGGTGCAGGGCATGTTGGTGACGTAGGCGGTGGCCCCGTCCACCGAGACCCCGTGCCGGGCGGCCTGGCAGATGGCGTTCATCTCGGCGTGGTTGGTGCGGACGCAGTGGCCGTCCACCACCAGGCATCCCACGTCCTCGCAGTGGTCGGCCCCCGGCAGGGAGCCGTTGTAGCCGGTGGAGAGGACGTAGCGGTCCTTCACCAGCACGCACCCGCAGTGCATGCGGGGGCAGGTGGCCCTCTCCGACGCCAGCATGGCCAGCTTGAGGAAGTACTCGTCCCAGGATGGTCTCACGTCGAACCTCCACAGTGTTTGTCCGGCCCGCGGCCCACAGCCGCAAAGATACCGGGCCGGGCCTAGAAGCTCCAGTCCAGCTGCAGGGAGGCCTCGGTCCGCGACCCTCCCTCGGTCTCCTCGTACCCAGACCCCAGGGCCTCGGCGTCCTGCCGCCGCAGCACTCCCACGCCGCCGCGGAGGAACAGCCCCTCCCGGGGCTCCACCGACACCGCCCCCTGCAGCACCATCCCCTCCCCCTGCACCTGGGTGGAGCCGAACTCCCCGGGGAAGGCCAGCGCCGCCACGTAGGCCCGGGACCTCCAGCCGTCGGTGTCGAAGCCCGCGGCCCCCAGCCGCAGAGACAGCCACCTCCGCGGCCGCAGCCGCAGCCGGGTCTCCGCGCAGCTTCCCCGCTCCGACGAGTCGGCG
>Ga0207797_1002760_pt1 | contig 12044 bp, 15 predicted proteins | sample PRCRCaboRojoPR_6_FD_187275 | JGI IMG/M metagenome (GOLD analysis project Ga0207797, IMG submission 187275) | Marine sediment microbial community from Cabo Rojo, Puerto Rico - PR CR 10% Liquid 1 (SPAdes) | ecosystem: Environmental > Aquatic > Marine > Coastal > Sediment | place: Cabo Rojo, Puerto... | reverse complement strand
CCCCACCCCCCTGTTCGACTTCCCCCACACCGTCCCCGCCGCGCGCCTCTACGGGTTGTTCTCCCGGGGGCGGTACTGGCAGGCGGATTGAGGCCTTGCCCGGCCCCCACCGAAAAAAACCGGCCCTCCTGGGAGGGCCGGCCACCTGCGTAGAGGGATTCGGGCCGGTCAGCGGTGCGCGAGATGCGCCAGGGTCTTGAACAGCTCGTTGTACGACACCTCGGCGTTCTTCACGAAGCAGGCGATATTGCCCAGGTTACAGACGCTGTATTGATCCCCCTGCATGGTCCAGCCTTCGGGCGGCGTCCAGCCCCGCATGCCGGAGTAGGAGGCGAACAGGTCGGCCTCCTGGTGCATCATGCGGCTGGTGGCATTGCACATCTCCGACGCCAGATCGGCGTACTCCGCCGGAAGGTCCCCGGCCATCTCGGCCAGGGAGCCGTCGTCATTGAATCGCAGGGCGCCCACCGCCCCTTTGACTTGCAACAGTTCGTCAAGGCTTGCCATCGGCCCGGCCTCCTTCGTTCAAGGCGATTCGGTGCGCTCCGTGTCCGGGGCGGCGATCAGCCCGCCAGGGCCTGAAACGCCCGATCGAAATCGGCATCGGATTTGCGCAGGAAGACCGCGTGGCCGTCCATGGCCACCACGGCATAGTCCAGCCCCATGAAGGCAAAGCCCTTCTCCGGCATGAAGCCCTTCTGACCGGTCAGTCGCGACCAGCCGTCGGCCTGCATGCGGAAGATGGCCATGTTGGCCGAGCACATCTGACCGGCCATGGAGGCCAGGTCGTCGGTGAGATCCCCGCGGAAATCGCTCACCTGGCCGTTGTCGCTGAAGCTGACGGCGGCGATTGCGCCGGGAAGTTCCATCAACTGGTCGAGGGTTGCCATGGATCCACCCCTTGGTCGGTTGTCAATTCGGTTGGTTGCCTGCGGGCCGGCGCGTCGGATCAGGCCTTCAAGGCGGCCATCAGATCATTGATGGAAGCCTCCTGGCGATTGACGACGCAAAGGGTGTCCCCCACCACCATCACCCCCATTTCGGGACCCAGCATGGCCCAGCCCTCGTAGGTGTTCCATTCGGGCTGACGGGAATACTCCCCGAACAGCCGGGCCTGCATCTGCATGACCACGGAGTTGGACGCGCACATATGCGCGGCCATGCGCGCATCGTCCTCGGAGATCTCCCCTTTGTAGGACTCCAGCTCGCCTTTGGGGGTGAACTTGGCCGCTCCAACAATTCCTGGCAGCTTCAGCACTTCTTTTAGCTTCACGGTGACGCCTCCTTCGGCTGGCCCGTTGCCTTGACCCGGTCAAGACCTCCGCCCTTTGCAATTAGTTCGCCACTTTATCGAAAAAGTGTCAATAAAAAGCCATAGAAAACCAGAACAGTATCCTCTAATATTAAACCTTTTTAATGTATGAACTTTGCCATCCGGCAACATTGGCCCGTTTCTGGACATGGCTCTCGATGAGCTGGGATAAAGGTCGTTCAACCCGTTAAAGGTTAGCGGCATGGGCTTTTCCGAGACCGCCACGGTTTTTGTGGGGGAAGAGCTGGCGCGGTACGGCTTCGGCCACGGCCATCCGTTCGGGCCCGACCGCCAGGAGGCGTTCTGGCAGGAGGCCCAGCGGCGCCGCCTGAGCGACCGGGTCCGTACGGCATCGCCGGTGATGGCGGATCGGGCTACCATCGAACGGTTCCACACCGCCGCCTATGTGGACCGGGTGGCACGCCAGTCCGAGCGGGGGGAGGGCTATCTGGATTTGGGCGACACCCCCGCCTTTGCGGGGATCTACGAGGCCGCCGCCTACGTGGTGGGCTCGGTGATGGCAGCGGCGGCGGGCATGGTAGGCGGGCAGTGGGCCCGGGCCTTCGTGCCCATTGCCGGGCTGCACCATGCCCGGCGAGACCGGGCGTCCGGGTTCTGCGTGTTCAACGACTGCGGCGTGGTCCTCGAGGAGCTCAAGGCCGTCCACGGCCTCCGGCGCATCGCCTACGTGGACATCGACGCCCACCACGGCGACGGCGTCTACTATGGATTCGAGGCGGATCCGGCGGTGTGGACCGCCGATATCCACCAGGACGGCCACACCCTGTTCCCCGGAACCGGCCACGCCGATGAGCGCGGGACCGGAGCCGGCGCGGGGACCAAGCTGAACATTCCGCTAACCCCGGGCGCCGACGATGGCACATTCCACAGCGTCTGGCCGCGGGTGGAAGCCCATGTAGAGGCCGCCGAGCCGGAACTCATCATCCTCCAGTGCGGGGCGGACAGCCTGGCTGGGGACCCCCTGGCCAACCTCGCCTTCACCTGGCAGGTTCACGCCATGGCCGCCAACCGACTGCGCCACCTGGCGGACCGCTGGGCCGGCGGACGCCTTCTGGCCCTGGGTGGTGGCGGGTACAATCGGAAGAACCTCGCCGCCGCCTGGTGCGGCGTGGTCGATGCCCTGGCCGGCTAAACAGCCTGGCCGGCTGAACAGAAGGAATCGCCATGCTCGCCCGCCTCGCTGTGCCCTGGCTGGTCGCCCTCGGCCTGGCCTGGGCCATTCCCGCCGGCGCCGGCCCCCTGGACGCCGACGCCTCCCAGCTGCACTTCGTGTCCATCAAGCAGGACCACCTGGCCGAGACCCACCGCTTCCGGCACCTGGACGGCCACCTGTACCCCTCGGGACGGGCCGAGGTCACCATCGACCTCGCCAGTGTGGCCACCGGCATCCGGGTGCGGGACCGGCGCATGCGGGACAAGCTGTTCGCGGTGGAGCGCCACCCTCGGGCCCACCTGACGACGCAGGTGGACCTGGAGGCGCTGAAGGAGCTTGCGCCCGGGGAGAGCGCGCGGCGGGAGATCCGCTCCGAGCTACGCCTGCACGGCCGGACGCAGCCGGTGCGGGCGAAGGTGACGGTGGCGCGACGGGCGGATGGCGGTTTCCGCGTCACCAGCCGCGCACCGGTCGTGCTGAATGCCCGGGATTTCGGGCTGGCTCCCGGGGTGGCCATACTGCGCCGGCTGGCCGGGCTGGACCGCATCAGCTACGCGGTGCCGGTCACCTTCACCCTGGCCTTCGCCGGCCCACGCTGAGCCGGGGCTCAGGCGCTGCGACTGCCGGGCTTCTCCAGGGGCTCGCCGGCGGCGCACTTGGGGCAGTCAGCGGGATCCCAGGCCTGAACTTCAAGGCTGACCAGGGCGTACAGATCCAGACCCGCCACATCGGCCCGGCCATCGGAGCGATCCACCAAGCAGCCGCAGCCGACGAAGTCGGCGCCGGTGTCGCGAATGGCGTCGAAGCATTCGCGGATGGAGGTGCCGGTGGTGAGGATGTCGTCCATGATGAACACGCGCGCCCCGGCGGGCAGCCGGAAGCCCCGGCGCAGTTGCATGACGCCGTCCTTGCGCTCGGTGAACTGGGCCTTGGCGCCCAGGGCTCGGGCCAGCTCGTAGGCCACCACCACCCCGCCCAGGGCCGGGCCCACCACGTACTCGATCCCTGCCGGCAGTTTCTCGGCCAGCCCCCGGCACAGTGTCTCCGCCTTGGCCGGTTCTTGCAGCACCAGGGCGGACTGGAGGTAGCGGTCGCTGTGCAGGCCGGAAGAAAGCTGGAAGTGGCCCTCCAGGAGGGCGCCGCTTTCGCGGTAGAGGTCCAGGAAGTCGGTACCGGAGGAAGCCATGGGAAGAAATTGCTCCTTTGGCGGTGGCATGCGGAAGGGGGTCAGGCCCCGGGGGTTTGCAATTCGGCCCCGATGGCGGCCCAGGCCGCGGCGGGATCATCGGCCCGGGTCAACGGTCGCCCGATGACCAGGTAATCGGCGCCATCCGCGACCGCCTGACCCGGGGTGGCAGTGCGCCGCTGGTCGTCTCCCGCGGCACCCGCCGGACGGACCCCGGGGGTCACCAGGAGAAAGTCGTCGCCCAGCTCCCGCCGCAGCATGGGGACCTCCTGCGGGCTGGCGACCACGCCATCGAGTCCGGCCTCCTGCGCCAGGCGGGCCAGGCGGCGCACCTGGGTTTGGGGCTCATCGGCCACGCCCACCGCCCGCAGTTCCCCGGCGTCCATGCTGGTCAGGACGGTCACCCCGATCAGCCAGGGCCGGTGTCCGTAGCCCGCCAGCGCCTCGCGCGCCGCCGCCATCATGCGCGGGCCGCCGCTGGCGTGGACGTTGACCATCCAGGCGCCGATGTCGGCCGCCGCGGCAACCGCCCCGGCGACGGTGTTCGGGATGTCGTGGAACTTGAGGTCCACGAAAACCTCCCGGCCCGCCTCCCGCAGCCGGGCCAGCGCCGCCGGCCCCTCGCGGGTGAACAGTTGCTTGCCGACCTTGACCCGGCGATTGGCCGGCGGAAGGTTGGCCAGCAAGGCCTCGGCGCCGGCCCAGTCGGGGGCATCGAGGGCGGTAATGATGCGGTCCTGCCAGGGCTCGGCCATGCTGTCTCCGGTCAGGTGGCCTGCAGGCCCAGGGTTCCCCAACGCCGGCACTGCGGACACTTCCACTGCATGTAACCGCTCTTGAACCCGCATTGGGTGCAGGCAAAGCGGGACTGCCGCGCACGCGCCCGCTCCAGGTAGGGCTGAACCACCTCCAGCACCTCCTCGCAGCCGGCGAGGCCGCCCTGCTGGTCCTTCCACATGCCGACGAAGGACCACACCAGCTCGGCGCTCTCCGGATGGCGCTGGAGGCCTTCCTCCACCTGCGCCAGGGCCTCCCCGGCGCCCACTTCGCGGGCCAGGTGGGCCACCAGGGCGGCGAACAGGGCCGGATGCGTGGCCTGGCTCAGGGTGTTGCGGAGGAAACGCCGAAGCGCCTCCTCCTCCCCCAGCCGGTGGTAGGCCGCCACCAGCTCGTCCAGGACCAGAACCAGGTGCTGCGGGTTCTGCCGGACGATCCGCTCCCATTCGCGGATGGCCTTGCGGTCGTTGCCCTTGAGGGTCTGCAGCTGGCCCGAGAGGATGCTGGCGCGCACGCAGGTGCCGTCCACGCCGAAGGCCCGTCGCAGGCTTTGATGGGCCCGGGCGAGGTCATTGCGTGACAGGGCCTCCGAGGCCAGCTCGCAATGGATCAGGCTCTCCGCCAGCGGGTCGCCGTGGCCGCGGATGCGGGCCAGCTGCTGGCGCCATTTGAGCGCCTCACTCCACTCGCGCTCCTGCTCGGTGATCTCGGTGAGGGCCTCCAGCGCCGGCACATACTCCTTGTTGCGCTCTACCAGCTCGCTGAACACCTGGCGCGCGCGGTCCAGCAGACCGGCCTTCTGGTAGTCCAGCCCCAGCTGGTACATGGCGTGATCGCGCTGGTCGCGATTGAGGTTGGGGCGGGCGATCAGGTTTTGGTGGATGCGCAGGGCCCGGTCCACCTCGCCGCGCCGCCGGAACAGATTGCCCAGGGCCAGGTGGGCGTCCACCGTCTCGGGCTCCACCCGAGCCACATCCAGGAAGGCGTCGATGGCCTGGTCGGGCTGCTCGTTCAGGAGGTGATACAGGCCACGGAAATAGGCGGGCGATCCGGTACTTTCCGGCCGGTCGGCGGCCTCCGGTTCGACCCTCTGCCAGCGCCCCCACAGGTAGCCGAGCCCTGCCACGGCCAGCAACAGGCCGCCGGTCCAGAGGCCGTCCATGTCATCCGGCCCCCGATGCCGGGGCCGCCGCCCGGGGCCAAAGCCAGCCGGGGCGGGAGGGGCGGCGGGAATGGGCAAGGGTCACGGGGCCGTGCCCGCTCAAGGCTCGTCCTTGAGGGGCAGCTTGCGCAGGCGCGAGAGCTCCTGCTCCATCTCCTCCATGCGCCGACGGACGCGGCGCGCCTCCCGGTGGCGCACCATGAGCGGGAAGCTGGCAACCAGCCCCCCGGCCAGCACCCCCAGCAGGAACACCACGATGATCACCAGGCTGACCGGGAAGGGCCCCCATTCCAGGCCGAAGTAGTAATTGATGGCCACCTGCTGGGGGTTCTGCAGGGCGAAGCTGACCCCGATCAGGAAGACCAGGAGGAACAGGATGGCGCTCAGGGTGCGTTTCACGGCTAGGCTCTCTCGGCGGTGGGGGCGGCTACCCGCTCAGCCCTGGTCGACTTGGTGGCGCAGGCTCTTGCCGGCCCGGAAATACGGGACCTGCTTGGCCGGCACATCCACCGTCTCCCCGGTCTTGGGGTTGCGGCCGCGCCGGGCGGCCCGCGCCTTGGTACCGAAGCTGCCGAAGCCGCGCAGCTCCACGCGGCGGCCGCGGGCAATCTGCTCACTAAGGTAATCGAACAAGGTGTTCACGGCCACCTCGGCGTCTTTCCGGGTCAGATACTCCAGCCGGTCGCAGACCCGGTCGATCAGTTCGGATTTGGTCATGTTGCTTTCCTGCGCTTGGTCGTCTCGGGGTCCTCAGCGGGGCATCACCGCCGGGTGGCCGTAGAAATACCGGGGCTCCGGCCCCGCCAGCCACTGGGCCCAGCGGGCCCATCCGCGCGGGGCCAGCGATTGCCACCAATCCCGCGGGGGACGCAGCTCGCGGACAGGCGCCGCGGGCCCAACGCCGGCCTCCTGGCGCAGCCAGGTTTCGGCGGCCTCCTGATCGCCCAGGGCATCCACCAAACCGTTGGATTGGGCTTGCCGCCCCGAATACACCCGGCCATCGGCCAGGCCGCGCACCTGGGCCGGGGCCAGGCCGCGCTCCTCCGCCACCAGGCTGACGAACTGGGCGTGCAGCTCGTCGACCATGGACTGCAGGTAGGCGCGGTCGGCCTCGCTCATCTCCCGCAGCGGCGTTCCGGCATCCTTCAGCTTGCCCGATTTGATGATCCGGGGTTCGATCCCGACCTTGTCCAACAGCGGATAGATCCCGCTGCTCATCATGATGACGCCGATGGATCCGGTCAGGGTGCTATCCAGGGCGAACACGCGATCGCCCCCGAGGGCGGCCATATAGCCACCGGAGGCGGCCATGGCCCCCATGGACACGGCGACCGGCTTCTCGGCGGCCAGTCGGCGAACGGCTTCGTAGACGGCCTGCGAGGCCCCCACGCCGCCGCCGGGGCTGTCCACCCGCAGCAGCACGCCCTTGATGGCGTCCTTGCCGCGCGCCTCGTTCAGGAGCTCCACCATGGGCTCGGCGGTGAGGATCGGGCCCTGCAGGTCGATGCGGGCCAGGTGCGGCTGACCGGCCGGCAGTCCGCGGTCGCCGGAGAGCAAACCGACCAGGCCACTGGCGACGAGAAACAGAAGGCCGCCTGTCAACCAGGCGGCCTTCCAGTTTTTGCCGGCGCGCCGGCTCACGGCGCCTTCCTCAGCCGTCATCCTCTTCTTCGTCTTTCTTCATCATCTGTTCTTTGAGGATGTCGCCGAGGCTGGTGGTGCCGGTGGCGGCGGCCTTGTCCTGCTGCTGATGCTCGCGGACGGCCTGCTGCTCCTCGCCCTTATCCTTGTCCTTGATGGACAGGCTGACGGTGCGGTTGCGGCGATCCACGCCCGTCACCATGGCCTCCACGGTCTGCCCGGCGACCAGGGCGCTTCGGGCGTCGTCCACGTGCTCCTGGGAGATGTCGGCCACGCGGAGGTAACCCTCCACGTCGGTATCCAGGTGGATGCGGGCGCCCTTGGGCTCGACCTCGATCACCTCGCCCTCCACCAGGCTGCCCTTGTCGTGCTCGGCCACCCAGTTGCTGAAGGGGTCATCCGACAGCTGCTTGATGCCCAGGCTGATGCGCTCGCGCTCGGGATCCACCGAGAGCACCACGGCCTCCACTTCCTCGCCCTTCTGATACTGGCGCACGGCCTCCTCGCCGGACTCGCTCCAGGACAGGTCGGACAGGTGGACCAGGCCGTCGATGCCGCCGGGCAGGCCGACGAAGATGCCGAAGTCGGTGATGGACTTGATCACGCCCTGCACGCGGTCGCCCTTGGCGTGGGTCTGGGCGAACTCGTCCCAGGGGTTGGACTGGCATTGCTTCATGCCCAGGGAGATGCGACGGCGCTCCTCGTCGATGTCGAGGATCATCACCTCCACCTCGTCGGCGGGCTGCACCACCTTGGAGGGGTGGATGTTCTTGTTGGTCCAGTCCATCTCGGAGACGTGCACCAGGCCCTCGACGCCCTCTTCCAGCTCCACGAAGGCGCCGTAGTCGGTGATGTTGGTGACCTTGCCCCACACCCGGCTGCCCTCGGGGTAGCGCCGCGGCAGGTCGGTCCAGGGGTCCTCGGAGAGCTGCTTGAGGCCCAGGGAGATGCGCTCGCGCTCGCGGTCGAACTTGAGGATCTTGACCTGGAGCTCGTCGCCGACATTGACGATCTCGGAGGGGTGGTTCACCCGCTTCCAGGCCATGTCGGTGATGTGCAGCAGGCCGTCGAGGCCGCCCAGATCGATGAAGGCACCGTAGTCGGTGAGGTTCTTGACGATGCCCTTGGTGGTCTGGCCTTCCTCGAGGCGGTCCATGAGGGCCTTGCGCTCGGCGCTGCGCTCCTCCTCGACCACCGCGCGCCGGGAAACCACCGCGTTGTTACGGCGGCGATCCAGCTTGATGACCTTGAAGTCGAGCTTCTTGCCTTCCAGGTAGCTGGCGTCGCGCACCGGGCGCACATCCACCAGGGAGCCCGGCAGGAAGGTGCGGATGCCGTTGATGTCGACCACGAAACCGCCCTTGACCTTGCCGGTCAGGACACCCTGCACCACCTCGTCGTTGTTGTACGCCTGCTCCAGTTCCTCCCAGGCGCGGGCCCGCAGGGCCTTGGCGCGGGACAGGCGGGTCTCGCCGAAACCGTCGTCGACGGCCTCGACGGCGACCTCAACCTGATCGCCGACGTTAACGGTGAGCTCGCCGTTCTCGTCGATGAATTCCTGGAGGGCGACCAGACCCTCGGACTTGAGGCCGGCGTTGACGATGACCTCCTTGTCGTCCATGGCGACGACTTCGCCCTTGACGATCTCGCCCTGCCGGATGTCCTCTTGTTGCAGGCTCTCCTCGAGCAGGGTGGCGAAATCGGGCTCGCCGGTGGTCTGGGTTGGGGTGGTGTTGGTGTCAGCCATAGAGGGTTGCAACTCCTGGTGAAAATTTCCGGGGCCTCGGGGCCCCGCCGTTTGCCGCTGGCCTCCGCCAGTCAGGGGTCGGACCGCGCTTCCGGGCCTCAGCCCGGGAACCGCTCGGGGAGACGCTGGCGCACCCAATTGAGGGTTTCGGCCAGCACCTCCTCGATGGAAATGTCCGTTGTATCGATAACGTAAGCCCCCTCGGAAGGGCGCAGGGGCGCCGCTTTCCGCTGGGTGTCGCGCTCGTCCCGTTGACGCAGCTCTTCCTGTATCCGATCAAGCGTAACATCAACCCCCTGCCCCCTCAACTGCTCGTACCGGCGGCGGGCCCGCTCCTCGGGGGTGGCGGTGAGGAAGACCTTGGCCGGGGCCTCGGGGAACACCACCGTGCCCATGTCGCGCCCATCGGCCACCAGGCCCGGCTCCTGGCGGAAGTCGTGCTGCAGCTGGAACAGCCCGTCGCGCACCGGCTGCATGGAGGCCACCACCGAAGCGGCCTCGCTCACCTCGCCGCTGCGCAGGGCGTCGGTAACCTCCTCGTCGTCCACGTAGGCCCGCACGGGACCGTCCGCGGTCGGCTCGAACCGGATGCCCAGGGTCCGGGCCAGCTGCCCCAGCTCCGGGGCGCGCGCGGCCTCCAGGGGGACCTGCCGCTGCAGCGCGGCCCAGCCCACGGCGCGATACAGGGCGCCGCTGTCCAGGTAGTGCCAACCCAGCTCCCGGGCCAACAGGGTGGCCACGGTGCCCTTGCCGGTACCGCTGGGACCGTCGATGGTCACCACCGGGGCAGTTGCCGCCTCAGTCATGGCTGCCCTCCTCCGTCATGGGTTCCACGTGCAGACCCGCCTTTGCGGCCACCTCCAGGAAATCGGGGAAGGAGGTCCGGATGGCGGCGGCGCCACCGATCTCGATGGGGCCATCGGCCACCAGGGAGGCCACTGCGAAGGCCATGGCCACCCGGTGGTCGCCGTGGGCCTCCACCCGCCCGCCGGCCAGGGGCCCGCCGTCGATGACGATGCCGTCGCTCAGGGGCTCGGCCTGCCCCCCCAGGGCCTGCAGGCCGTCGGCCATGACCCGAATGCGGTCGCTTTCCTTGACCCGCAGCTCCGCCGCGTCGCGCAGCACGGTTCGGCCCGTCGCCGCGGCGGCGGCGACGAACAGCACCGGGAACTCGTCGATGGCCAGGGGCACCAGGTCGGCCGGGATGTCGATGCCGCGCAGCCCGCCGCCGCGCACCGCCAGATCGGCCACCGGTTCCCCGCCCAGGGTGCGCGGGCTGGCCTCGCGGATGTCGGCGCCCATGGCCTGCAGGATGTCCAGGGCGCCACGCCGCGTGGGGTTGACCCCCACGCCCTCGATGGTGAGTTCGGCGCCGGGGGTAATGGCCGCGGCCACCAGGAAGAAGGCGGCCGAGGACAGGTCGCCCGGCACCGCCAGCTCGGTGCCGGTCAGGCGGCCGCGGCCGTCCAGGCAAACCCGGCCGCCGTCGCGCCGCACCGGGTAGCCGAAGGCCGCCAGCATGCGCTCGGTGTGATCGCGGGTGGGCGCCGGCTCGGTGACGCAGGTCTCCCCCGCGGCGTAGAGACCGGCCAGCAGGACCGCGGATTTCACCTGGGCGGAGGCCACCGGCAGGTGGTAATGGATGCCCCGCAGGTCCCCGGCGGGTTCGATGCGCAGGGGTGGCCGGCCGCCCTCGCCTTGGGCCCGGAGGCGCGCCCCCATCTGGGTCAACGGCTCCACCACCCGCCCCATGGGGCGGTTACACAGGCTGGCATCGCCGGTGAGCTCGCTGGAAAACCCCTGCCCGGCCAGCAGCCCCGCCATCAGGCGCATGGAGGTCCCGGAGTTGCCCATGTCCAGCGGACCATCGGGGGCCTGGAGGCCGTTGAGACCGACGCCGTCGATGCGCACCCGGCCAGCGCCGTCGGGGCCGTCGATGGTCACCCCCATGCGGCGGAAGGCGGCCAGGGTCGCCAGGCAGTCCTCCCCGGCCAGAAAGCCGCTGATCCGGGTTTCCCCCTCGGCCAGGGCGCCGAACATCACCGCCCGATGGGAGATGGATTTGTCGCCGGCCACGCGCACGGTGCCCTGCGGCAGGCCGCCGCGGGCGCGCAACCGGTCAGCCGCGCTCTCGGTCATCACTCGCCTCGGTTGGGGCCTTGCGGCTGGCCAGGTTGCGGCGCAGGCCACGCGCCTCCCGGAAGAAGGCCTCCAGGGCGGGGCCGTCGCCAATAAGGTTGGCGTCCACGGGGAGGCAGTACTGGTCGAGACGAACGCCCTCGCCGGCGACGCGGAATCCGGGGTGCGCTTCGCCCGCGGATAGCGGCGGAATTTGGGAGCGGACGATTGATTCATGGTGGTGGAGTTACTCGGGGGAGGTGATGAGTGGGGGGCACGACGACGGTGCGTTCATCGTCGGGGTCTGTGGGAGCCTGTCCGACGACAGCTACACCCGCACCGCTCTTGAGTACGCGCTCGGTGCGGCCCGGGAGGCCGGCGCCGAGACGGCGCTGATCGATTTACGGAAGTACGATCTCCCCATCTACGACTCCGACGACTCCGACGTCGGGGACGCACCCGAAATCAAGGGGTTGCTCGATGAGGCGGACGGGATCGTCCTCGGGACGCCGATGTATCACGGCACCTTCTCCTCGCCCTTAAAGACCGTTCTCGACTACGCGGGATCCGACCAGTTCGGGGGTAAACCGGTCGGATTACTCGCGGTAAGCGGCGGGTCGTTCACGCGTCAGGCGCTGTCTCACCTCCGTCTCACCTGCGTCTCGATCGACGCCGACGTACTCACCTACCAGGTCGCCCTCCCGAACGCCTCCAGTCAGTTTCGAGACGACCCGAGCGCGCCTTTCGACGATCGTGCCTTCGTCGATTCGGACCTCCGTCGACGGGTCGAGAACCTCGGGCGGGAGGTCGTAAGAGAGGTTCGATCGCGACGCGTCGAGGCGTGACCGTAGCTTCGAACGACGACCGGCGACGGTGGGATTTTTCCCGAATCCCGACGACGTGCACACATGGACGCCATCCGCTTTG
>Ga0207797_1002759_pt1 | contig 12048 bp, 10 predicted proteins | sample PRCRCaboRojoPR_6_FD_187275 | JGI IMG/M metagenome (GOLD analysis project Ga0207797, IMG submission 187275) | Marine sediment microbial community from Cabo Rojo, Puerto Rico - PR CR 10% Liquid 1 (SPAdes) | ecosystem: Environmental > Aquatic > Marine > Coastal > Sediment | place: Cabo Rojo, Puerto... | reverse complement strand
CGCGGAGGAAAGCGCCACTCCGCCGGAGACGGCTACGTGGCGCACTACAAACGGCGCCACGAACGTCAGAGCTCTGAGCGCCTCACTGGTTCCACAAGTCTTGACACCGACCCGCCCCAGAGTACAATGCCCTCACGATGCGCTGATCACGGTGCTGGCTGACCCATTTTTCGGGAGGTGTCATGGCTCACGATGATGATTTTCTTTTTCGAGGCGACTTACGGGGCCTCGATCCCGCCGTTGCTGATCTGATCGACTTTGAGAAGGAGCGCCAGGCCCGCAAGCTGATCATGATCCCCTCCGAGAGCAGCTCGCCGCGGGCCGTGCGCCAGGCGCTGGCATCGGCCCTCATGAACATCTACGCCGAGGGCTACCCCAACCCCGAGATGCGCTGGCTGGACGAGGAGGAGATCCTCGACTACGAGCACCACCTGGCCTACTACCGCCGCTACGGCGACCGGCGGTACTACCGCGGCGTGGAGTACGCCGACGTCGTGGAATCGCTGGCCCGGCGGCGCTGCGCTGAGGCCTTCGCCACCGATTCGATCTCGGCCGATCAGATCTACGTCAACGTCCAGCCCCTTTCCGGGGCGCCGGCCAACCTCGCGGTTGAGCAGGCGCTGCTCGAGCCGGGGGACACGCTGATGGGGTTGTCGCTGGTTCACGGCGGGCACCTGACCCACGGCAGCCCGGTCCACAAGTCGGGGAAGCTCTACAACGCCGTCTCCTACACCGTGGACGAGAGGACCGAGCTCCTCGACTACGACGAGATCGAGGCGCTGGCCGTGGAGCACCGTCCCAAGCTGATCATCGCCGGCTACACCTCCTACCCCCGGCAGCCCAACTGGGCCAAGTTCCGCCAGATCGCCGACCGCGTGGGCGCCTATCTCCTGGCCGACATCGCCCACGTGGCGGGCATGGTCGTCGCCGGCGCCTACGCCACGCCTCTGGGCTACGCCGACGTGATCTCCTTCACCACGCACAAGACCCTCGCCGGACCGCGAGGCGCGTGCATCCTGACCACCGATCCCGACCTGGCGCAGAAGATCGACCGCGCCGTCTTTCCCGGGCTCCAGGGTGGGCCGCACGTCAACAAGTTCGCCGCCATGGCCACCGCCTTCCGCCTGGCGCAGACGGAGCAGTTCCACCGGCTTCAGCACCAGACCGTGACCAACGCCCGGGCCCTGGCCCGCGCCCTGACGGAGGAGGGGCTGCGGGTGCCCTGCGGCGGCACCGACACCCATCTCCTCCTCCTCGACTGCAAGACGATTGAGGGGCCCGACGGGACGCCCCTGATGGGCGGCGTGACGGCCACCATTCTCGATCTGATCGGCATCGTGGTCAACAAGAACACCATCCCCGGGGACACGTCCGGCGCCCACCCCAGCGGCATCCGCCTGGGCACCCCCTGGGTCACCCAGCGGGGCCTGCGGGAGCCGGAGATGGAGAGGATCGCGTCCCTCATCGCCCGCACCATGGAGGCTGTGACGCCCTTCGCCTACACCTACGTCAGCGGGCCCGCCTACCGGGGGAAGATCCCCTTCGACGTGCTGGAGGAGCTGCGTCTGGAGGCCGCCGACCTGGCGGATCAGGCGGGCATCGACTTCGAGCTTCCCTGCAGCGGCTATCCGCACCACTGCCTGGTGCCAGAGCTGCGCGAGCGCCCGGAGGAGACCTCCCTGCTGGAGATCGTGGGGAACGACGCCGCCTCCTTCGTGGAGAAGCTCACGCCGTCCGACCTCGGCGCGTTGAGTCAGGGATCGTGGCAGCCGATCCGGCTTCTGGATCGGAAGGGCGAGCTTCTGAGCCAGGCCCTCGTGCAGCGGCCGGGCTTCGGCTACAACCGCTACCTGCTGGCCGTACCGGCGGACCGGGCGCAGCCGGTCGCAGCGTGGCTGCGGCACCTTTCCGACGGCTTCGTTCTCTTCGACGAGGAACGCCTGGAGGCGAAGCTGCCCGGCCCCATCGTCGTGCGGGATCTCGGTTCAGCCGAGCCTGCCCTGGAGGGCGAGGAAGCCCCCGGCCAGCGCGAGTTCTCACCGTCTGTCTCTCACAAGCCCTACTTCATCGGGCTCTCCGGCCCGGCCTACGACGAACCGGACGGGGAGCCGCTGCCTCGCTTCGACTGGGCCCCGTATGAAGGGCACGAGTCACCGGAGACGCTGAAGACGACGGTGCTGCACGACTGGCACGTCGAGCACGACGCCAGGATGGCGCCCTTCGCCGGCTGGGACATGCCCCTCTACTACACCTCTATCGGCGACGAGCACCGGGCGGTGCGAGGGGCGGCCGGGCTCTTTGACGTCTCTCACATGGGCGTCTTCGATGTCAAGGGCCCCCACGCGGCCTACTTCCTCAACCTGGTCACGGCCAATGACGTCACCGCCCTGCGCCCCGTCGACTTCGGCCCGGGCGAGGCCGAGCCGGGGGAGTCCCAGTATTCCTTCCTCCTCGATCCGCAAGGAGGCGTGATCGACGACATGCTCATCTATCGGCTCAGCCCTGCCCGCTTTATGATGGTCGTCAACGCCTCAAACGCGGAGAAGGACTGGTCCTGGCTTCAGGCCGTCAACCAGCGGGAAGTGCGGATCGACGAGCGCCGGCCCTGGGTCCGGTCCTGTTTCCAGGCCGATCTGCGGGACCTCCACGACCCCGCGGAGAGCTACGCCTGGCTGGTCGACATCGCGCTCCAGGGGCCGCGCTCGCTGGACATCCTCCTGGCCCTGATTGACGCTGCGCCGCCCTCAACGGCCGGCGCGGAACTGCGGCGGCGGCTGCGCATGATGAAGCCGACGGAGCTGATTGAGGCCCAGGTCCCCTCGAGCCGCGCGCCGGGCGGGGTCTACGACCTGATCATCGCCCGCACGGGTTACACCGGCGAGAGGATGGCCTTCGAGATCTTCGTGCACCCGGACGTCACGGAGACGCTCTGGAGCCAGCTTCTGGAGGTGGGAGAGCCCTTCGGGCTGCGGCCGGTTGGTCTCGGCGCCCGCGACAGCCTGCGCATCGAGGCCGGGCTGCCGCTGTACGGCCACGAGCTGGGCGGCACGCTGAACCTGCGCCCCGACGACGCCGGGTTGGCCGGATACGTCAAGATGCACAAGCCGTTCTTCATCGGGCGTCGGGCGTACGCCAGTCACGCCGCGGAGCGGTCGATGGAGATCGTGCGCTTCCGCGTGGAGCAGAAGGGGGTGCGCGTGCCGAAGCAGGGCGACGCCGTGACGGAGAGCCGGGGCCGGGTCATCGGGCAGGTGACCTCCTGCGCTCAGGATACGGAGGGATTCCTGGTGGGCATGGCGTTCATCGATGGGCGTTACGCGAAGAGGGGCACGGAGATCAGCATCTTCCCGCATCCATCCCGCGGCGCGTGGGACAAGCCGTACGAGGAACTGGAGGTGGGCGACCGGGTGGTGATGCACCTGGAGGCGGAGGTCGTGAGCCGCTTCATGCGCTAGGGCTCGCCGCTCCCGACCCCAAAACCGCTCACAGCCCCGTCTCGGGGCGTCGTGTATAAGGTCGTCGCTCGCAGGCTGCCCGCCCCAAACCGCTCACAGCCCCGTCTCGGGGCGTCGTGTGTAGGATCGTCGCTCGCAGGCTGCCCGCCCCAAACCGCTCATAGCCCCGTCTCGGGGCGTCGTGTGTAGGATCGTCGCTCGCCGCCAACCGCCTACGGCTCCCGCCGCGACGAGAACGCCGCCTCCAACCGATCATCCTCGTCGTAGCTGTAGCGCCCGAAGAAGGGCGGGTCATCGGGCGCCATCGCCAGCACCTTCGGCAGCAGGAAGGGTAGATCCTCCACCAACTCGAGCTCGTAGACCTCGCTGCGCGGCACCCACTCCGGCATCCCCTCCTCGGAGGCCCGGACGTCCCGGCTCTCGGCCCTGGCGGTGAAGACGAACATCAGCACCCCCAGATTCTCCTCGGGCTTCGCCGGAATGTTGACCACGCCCCGCAGCCGCAGATCCTGCACGGTCAGCCCCGTCTCCTCCTGGATCTCCCGCAGGGCGGCGGTCCGCACGTCCTCGTTCAGCTTCACGTGGCCTCCCACGCCGTTGTACTGATCGGGCCATATCGTCTTGTCCGGCGCGCCGCGGAGGAGGAGCACGTCGTCACCGTGCGTAATGAAGCAGAGGGTGCGGGGGAAGGCCTGGTATCGGGCGCGGATGATCGTCTGGTCAGCTTGTCCCATAGTAGATGCGGGATGTGGGAGGATCGGGGGACCATAGCTCGGGGCCTGATCCTCGTTCCTAACTGCCGATAGCCCCTCGCCGGACTGCTCGCAGGGCCCGTCTCGGCTCACTGCGTGGAGCCGGGGGCCGTCGTGTGCAACGTCATCGTCGCTTCGTACCGCCGCAGATCCCTCAACGGCGTTCGGGACAGGCGGCGGCTACGAGCTGTTGATGGTGTGGGGGCTTACACCGGATCTTGCTCTAGTCGCGCCGGCGTCCCCCGCCGAGCAGGAAGACGTAGTAGAGCAGCGTCGAGACCGCCTGAGCCAGAGCCGCGACGTAGGTCAGGGCCGCGGCCATCAGCACGCGCCGGGCCTGCTTCCTCTCGGCTCGACTCGTCACCAGGCCGGTCTGTTCCAGCATGCGGAGGCCGCGCTGGCTGGCGTTGATCTCCACCGGCAGCGTCACCAGGGCGAACAGCGCCGCCGCCCCGAAGGCGATGATGCCCAGCCACGCGATGGGGCGGACGCTCAGCCACCAGCCCAACATGAACAGGATCGGTCCCAGCCACGAGGTGAAGTTGACCACGGGCACCAGGCCGGAGCGTATGCGCATCGGCGTGTAGGCCTTAGCGTCCTGATCGGCGTGCCCCAGCTCGTGGGCCACGATGGCCAGCGAGGCGACGGACGGCCGGTTGGCGACCCCTTCCGAGAGGCGGAGTACGTTGCTGCGGGGATCGTAGTGATCCGACAGCATACCTTGGGCCCTCTCGACGTTGAGACGGAGCCCCATTCTAGTCATCATCCGCCGTGCAGCCTCCAGACCGGTGACGTTGGCTTGGTTGCGGACCTCCAGGTACTTGTTGTACGCGTGCCTAACCCACGCCTGGGCGATCAGAGCCAGAATCAACGCCGGCGCGGCGAAAAGCCAGTACGTTGGATTCCAAAAAAGCATCTCTTCCTCCTGAGTATGCATCCCACCGAGCCTTGCGAGGTTCCGACGTTCCCTCGGCGACATGGCGCCTTCTCAGCCTCCGTGACGTCACGCTAACCTTCGCAAGGTTCCGACCGATATTTTACCATAGTCTGGGCAAAATGCCTGTCAACGCCAGCACAGGGCGAGCCAACCGTATGTGAACTCGAAGCCCTCGTTCTCAGGAGCGTCTCAGACGATAGAGCAGGAAGGGCGGGGACGGTTGACGCCGAAGAACGTCCCGAGACGTGGACTCCAAGCCTACCGGGCGATGGCGCCTTCAGATGCGATTGCCCTGACGGCAGCACAGGGTGCGTCTATCGACCGAGACCTCCGGGGTTTTGCGCGGGGCTGCACCCAACGAGCGCGTCTCGCCGTCGCCAAGAGCCCTGGGGCGGGAGCTACCTTGCGAAACCCCGGAGGTCTTTGTCGTCGCGGCAGACACGCGCCACCGACCGCGGACGATCGCCCCGGGGCTCTGGTAGAAGACGGTTACCTCACGACGGACGGGGCGGGGTCGCGGTTACCGGGCGGCTGCCTGGGCGCTGCCCCACGCCCACTGCCCGGCAGCTTAGTCCAGATCGACCTCCTCCGTACGACTCAACAGGGCGGCCTGGATCGCTATGCCGAGCGCCAGAAGGACGACGAAGACCACGGCGACGATGGTGGTGTTCGCCAGCGGCAGACCCCGCGTGATCAGCCCCGCTCCGGCCAGGGAGGATAGGACGATCAGGGCCCAGTCGAAGAGAAGCAGGGTCAGTATGGCTCCCAGGATCGCGCCGACGAGGGCCAGAATCCAACCGATGAGGGCGATCTCCAGGCCCATTGTGTCCAGGATGGCCAGCACCACGTAGCCGCCGGCCAGGAATCCCGCCACGGCAACCGCTACCCTCTGGAGAAGGACGGCCAGGAAAGCCCCGATCACGCCGACCACCGCGGCAATGATCAGGATCACGATCGTCGTCTCGATCTCGAACAGCTGGGGCACCAGGTCCACGGCCACCACGAAGCCCACGCCGGCCACGAAGAGCCAGTAGAGCTGCCTCCCCAGAAACAGCAGCGCTGCGCCAACCAGGAGCCTCACGACTTGCGTCGTCATGGTCCCCTCCTATTCCTCTTCCTCTATGAGAATCAGCACGCCGGCGGCGAAGGCCAACACGTTGAGCACAACGCCGATCCCCTGGATGTCCACGTCCACCAGTGACAACAGCCCTCGACCCACCAGCCAGATGGCCAAGAGCATCATGCCGATCCCTCCCGGCTCACCCTCAGCTTGGAGCAGGAGTAGCACCCCCGCCACGACGGCGAGACCGTTTAGGATCAGGTCGGCACCGGTGAACCCGATGTCGGCCAACGCGAATAGCCCCGTCAGAATGAGCCAGATGCTTAGGACGATGAGGGCGATCCGTTTTGTGATTCCTAGCATACACGCTCTCCTTCACTCTGGTCGTCGGTTGAAAGCCTCGAGCCCTAGTCCGCCGGGGCGCCGGGCCCGCCGCCTCGGCTGGGGGGCTCCTCGAGGCTGATCCACATGACGCGGACGATGCCCCAGGCGATGAGGGCGTAGACGAGCATCGCCACCAGGGATGACAGCTCGAGCACGGAGGCTCCGGCCTGGGGCGAGGCGAAGAGCGGCAGGAAGGGTGCCAGGAAGACGGCCGTCACACCGTAGATGAACTGGGCGAAGCCAGCCTGGGGATTCGCTCCTAACAACTTGAGCAGCACCCGGACGCCGATGAGGGCCTCCAGGATGCTGGTGACCAGCCAGATGATCTGGGTGATCTTGGCCAACCGGTTGCGGCGTTCCCGGTAGGCCGCTTGCCGCGCTTCGGCCCTCTCCTCCCGTTCCTCCTGGCTGCGCGGCTCTCTCCTCTCTCGGTCGTCGTCGTTTCTCTCGGACATGCTGGCTCTCCTCTCGATTCAGGTCAGTCTTCGCGTTGTCCTACCGTTGTCTCTCTCGCCGGACAGCGGTGGTTTGCGCCACCGACCAGGGACTGCCTCGCCGCCTGCCCTGCGTCCACGGTTGGAGTGGGTGGAGACCGGCGCGAAAGCGTCGCGTTAGCTCCCGAACTGGTACCGCTTTGGGCACCCCTTGTCCGACCCGTTCGTGTGCCGGTAGAACCACGTGATCGTCTTGTCCATCCTGCGGCGCTTCCGCTTCCGCACTTCGCCACCGCAAGCGGGACACGTGGCTACCTCCGGGCTGTCCGGCCCGGCGGTTACGATCTTCTCTCCAACTGCTGCCTTGCGCATACTGGATTCTCCCGATAGGTTGATAGGTGCGTCACGCGCAATGCCATAGAACCACGCTTCTTCGATCCTTGGCGCGTCTCCGCGAGCAGAAGGCTGCGTGGCAGCCCTTCCAGGCGGATGAACAGTTGACCGGTTTGGGGACTTCAACTTGCTCCTGCTCGCTATTCTACCATGCAAGAGAACGTGTATCGTTTGGGCTCGGTTTGAGCCGCGGTTGGATTCCGTTGGGCCGGGTTGGAGTTTCGTTGGGAGAACGAACGCTTGACAGGGCACGGACCGGATCTACAATGATACGTCGTCCGCCTCCCGAGATCGTGAGGAGGCGCGTTGTCTTCGATGGCATTCAGGGCAGGAGGGGCAGGGCCGGTCTATGTCTATGGGGCAGATTGAGCGAGAAGTATTCATCGGTGGCTGCGGACGGAGCGGCACCACGCTGCTCGGCGCCATTCTCGGCGCGCACAGCGACTGCGTCTGCCCGCCCGAATCCCACTTCAAGATCGGCGTGCTGCGCACCTGCCGGGCCGAAGACGGCACCATTGACCTGGAGGAAGCGCTCTCCTTCATCCGCATGCATTGGCGTTTCAAGCTCTGGAACCTGGAGCTCGACCCACGCCGGGCGCCGGTCAGCTCCTACGCCGATCTCCTCAGGTGGCTGGTGGCGTCCTACGCTCAGGACCGCGGCATGCACGGCGGCACGTGGGTCGATCACACGCCGGAGAACGTCAACTACGCCCGGCTGCTGCTGGAGCTCTTCCCGGAGGCGAAGCTGGTCCACATCGTGCGGGACGGCCGCGCGGTGGCCAACTCGATCCTCCCCCTCGACTGGGGGCCGAACACGGTGATCGAGGCCGCACCGTGGTGGAGGGAGACGGTGCGCGAGGGGTTGGCCCTGGAGGAGACCCTGCCCGCCGATCAGATCGTGCGGGTGACCTACGAGGACCTGGTCTACGAGCCGGAGCCCACGGTGCGGCGGCTTTGTGAGGGGCTGGGCCTGGCGTACGAACCGGCGATGCTCGAGGCCGACGGCTTCCGGCCCCCGGGGTACACCGCCGCCCAGCACGAGCTGATCGGCGAGCGGCCCCAGCCGCAGCGGGCGGTCCGCTGGAGGAGGACGCTGACGGACCGTCAGGTGGAGATCTTCGAGAGCCTGGCGGCTGATCTCCTCGGCAGGCTGGGCTATGAGCTCCTCTATGGCCCGGAGGCGGAGCCGCCCACGCTCTGGGAGCGCTCCGGCGCCGCCGTCAAGGAGTTCGTCCGCGGCGACATCATCAACGGTATCCGCTGGCTCATCCGCAGCTATCCCCTCTGGCTCTCCTGGGACTTCCTGCGCGTCCTGCCGGACACCTGGACGGCCTACCAGAAGGGGGACCTCGAGGAGCCGCCGGAACCGGTCCGGGGCGACGGGGACGAGGGGTAGGGGCGGGGACTCGGCCGCCGAGCCCTCGACGGCGAAGCTTCACTGTCCTATCACACACCTAGCCCGGCCTTCCCAATAGCTCTGAGCCCCGTCTCGGGGCGGCTAACGCTGGATGGCGTGCGCAGCTAAGCCACAATCTGGCGCCGTTCGACAGGAAGCAGGTCGATCCGGAGGAGGCTCCGGCGGTACGACGCGGACTCTCGTCCGCTGCGAGCGATGATGGACCCAGCCAAGCCTCCCACAAACGAATTGGCTCGAAGAGAGCGTTGGTCGCTTGGTTCGGGTCATCGACTTGACTTACTGCCGCGGCGTGTTATGATGGCTCCACCATGATGACCAGATACGGCTTCAGCGGAACAGATCACGCCCATCATCAGCTCCTGCCACCCGATCCGGGAGGTCGTGTCTGACCTACCTATGCGCGATTCTGCCTGTCTAGCCCTCCCGGTTCATCCGGCGAGGGCTTTTTTGTTGTTAGGTATCGATCTGCTGTACGGATCATGAACGATTTGGAGGCGTGTTGTATGAACGGACGTGAGGATATCCGCCTCTCCCTGCCCAGCAAGGGCCGGCTGGGGGAGGCCGCTCTGGAGCTGCTGGCAAGCTGCGGGCTGAAGGTGAGAAAGTCGAACCCGCGCCGGTACGCAGCCAGCATTCCATCGCTGCCGTCGCTGACGGTCCTGTTTCAGCGCCCGGGCGACATCGTCGTCGGAGTGCGGGACGGGAGCGTTGACTTCGGCATCACCGGCATGGACCTGGTCGCGGAGCGGCGCGGCGACAACGGGCGCGTGCTCGTGGTCCACGATGAGCTGGGGTTCGGGCGGTGCCGGCTCGCCGTCGCCGTGCCGGAGGCGTGGGAGACGGTGGAGACGATGGCCGACCTGGCAGCCCACGCCCGGACGATGGACCGGGCGCTGCGCGTGGCGACGACGTTCCCCCGTCTGACCGGGGATTTTCTGGCGGGTCACGGCGTGGAGCCGTTCGACCTGGTCGACGCCGAGGGGGCGCTGGAGGTGGCGCCGACCATCGGCTACGCCGACGTGATCAGCGACCTCGTCTCGACGGGGCAGACGCTGCGGGACAACCGGCTGCGGCCCCTGGAGGACGGCGTCGTGATCCGCTCCCAGGCGGTGCTGATCGCCAACCGGGCGGCCCTACAGGAGCGGGACGAGGTCCTGGAGACGGCCCGGCTCTTACTGGAGTACATCGAGGCGCATCTGCGCGCCGAGGGCCACCTGGCCGTCTTCGCCAACATGCGCGGGGAATCGTCCCAGGCGATCGCCGCCCGCATGTTCGATCAGAAGACGCTGGGCGGGCTCCAGGGTCCCACCATTTCACCGGTCGTGACCCAGGATGACAGAAACGGATGGTTCGCCGTCCACATCGTCGTGAGCCGTGATTCGCTCTTCGAGGCCGTTGCCGAGCTGCGCGCCATCGGCGGCAGCGGCGTCGTCGTGACGCCGGTGGACTACATCTTTGAGGAGGAGCCCGACCGCTGTCGGGTGATGATGGATGCTTTGGAGGAGAAGAGTGATGTTGAGACTCTATGAGGATTTGGAGGAGGCCCGCCGCACCGTCTTGAGGCGGCGGGATATGCTGGTTCTGGACGAGGTGCCGGCGTCGGTGCGGGCGGCCATCCGCCGCGTCTTCGGCCGGGACCTGACGCCGGAGGAGGCGACGGCCGAGATCCTGGCCGACGTGCGCGAACGCGGCGACGCGGCGCTGCGCGACTGGACCAGCAGGGTCGACCACGTGACGCTGGCCGAGCTCGAGGTGCCCGCTTCGGCCTGGGACGCGGCCTATGAGGAGCTGCCGGTCGACCTCCGCCGGGGGTTGGAGCTGGCCGCCGAGAGGATTCGCGACTTCCACGCCCGGCAGCCCATTCCCTCGTGGGAGACCCGGGAGATGGGCGGGATGATGGGTCAGCGGGCGACCCCGCTGGAGCGGGTAGGCGTCTACGCGCCGGGAGGAACGGCGCCGCTGCCCACGTCGCTCCTGATGTGCGCTATTCCGGCCCGGGTGGCCGGCGTCGACGAGGTGACCGTCTGCACGCCGCCGGGCGAGGGCGGGCGCGTCTCCGCCGTGATGCTGGCCGCGGCCCGGATCGCTGGTGTCGACCGGGTCTTCCGCGTGGGCGGCGCCCAGGCCATCGGCGCCATGGCCTACGGCACGACGTCGCTGCCCCGGGTCGATAAGATCGTCGGTGCGGGCGGGCTGTTCACCACGCTCGCCAAGCGGCAGGTGTACGGCCACGTCGGGTTGGACGGCCTGTACGGGCCGACGGAGACGGTGGTCGTGGCCGATCAGTCGGCCGATCCGGGCTGGGTCGCCGCCGATCTCCTGGCGCAGGCGGAGCACGACGTGCTGGCGACGGCCATTCTCCTCACCCCGTCGGAGGATCTGGCCCAGGCCGTGCAGGCGGAGGTGGCGGAGCGCATGGCGCGTCTGAACCGGCGGGAGGTGATCGCCGCGTCCCTGGATGGGCAGGGCGGCATCGTCCTGACGCCCGATCTCGCCACCGCCGTGGAGCTCGCCGACGGCTTCGCGCCGGAGCACCTCTGTCTTTCGGTGTGCGAGCCGGGGGTCTGGACGCAGCGGATTCGGAACGCCGGCGGCCTCTTCCTGGGTGAGCACTCCTGCGAGGTGCTGGGCGACTACGCGGCCGGCCCGAGCCACATCATGCCGACGGGCGGCACGGCCCGTTTCGCCTCGCCCGTGAACGTGCTCGATTTCGTCAAGCTCACCAACGTCATCGCCCTGGACGCCGATACAGCGAGCCGCCTCAGCGCGGCGGCCGCCCGCGTCGCCGACGCCGAGTCGCTGGGGGCGCACGCGGCGGCAGCGGCCGAGCGCGGGAACGGGAGCGCGGGAGCGTGAGCCCCTTTCCCTACGACACGATCAGACCCGTAATAGTGGGCTCAGAGCCCCCGTCCCCGGGGGCGGATGGTGCCGAATCGCACCCTTTGAGCTCCAAGCCCCCGTCCCCGGGGGCGGTCGCTTTGGAATCGCATCTCGTGAGCTCTGTCAGAGGAGGTAGGACCCTATGCCGATGATCAAACCCGAGCATCCGCATCTGAACGAGCTGGAACCGTACGAGCCGCCCGACCTGGAGGCGGCCGCCCGTCGGGCCGGCGTGGCGGTGGATCAGCTGATCCGCTTGATCGCCAACGAGAACCCCTTCGGCCCCTCCCCCCTGGTGCGCCGCCGGCTGGCTGAGTACGATGAATACCACCTGCA
>Ga0207797_1002758_pt1 | contig 12048 bp, 6 predicted proteins | sample PRCRCaboRojoPR_6_FD_187275 | JGI IMG/M metagenome (GOLD analysis project Ga0207797, IMG submission 187275) | Marine sediment microbial community from Cabo Rojo, Puerto Rico - PR CR 10% Liquid 1 (SPAdes) | ecosystem: Environmental > Aquatic > Marine > Coastal > Sediment | place: Cabo Rojo, Puerto... | reverse complement strand
CACCCGCCGGCCCACCTCGCAGCTCCCGGTGGCCGAGATGAGGGGCACCCGGTCGTCGTGCAGGAGCCGGTCTCCCACGGAGGAGCCCTTCCCCACCACCAGGGAGAAGATGGCCGGATCCACGTCGTTGGCCCGGCAGACGTCGGCGGCGATCCGGGTGACGGCGATGGCCGTCAGAGGCGTCTTGGAAGCGGGCTTCCAGAGAGTGCTGTCGCCGCAGACGGCGGCAATGGCAGCGTTCCAGCTCCAGACCGCCACGGGAAAGTTGAACGCCGTGATGACCCCCACCACCCCCAGGGGATGCCAGGTTTCCCGCATGTGATGGTCCGGCCGCTCCGACTGCATGGTGAGGCCGTAGAGCTGCCGGGAGAGACCCACGGCAAAGTCGCAGATGTCGATCATCTCCTGCACTTCCCCCTCCCCCTCCGCCACGATCTTTCCCATCTCCAGGCTCACCAGGGCCCCCAGGTCGTCCTTCGCCTCCCTCAGGGCATTGCCCAGCTCACGCACCACCTCGCCCCGCTTCGGGGCCGGGATGGTCCGCCACTCCAGGAAGGCCTTGTAGGCCCGGTCCACGATCCGGTCGTACTCCTCTTCATTGACCTGCTGCACCGTGGCGAGCTTCGTTCCGTCGATGGGGGTGAAGACCTCCAGCTCCGGCCCCGAGCCCAACCACTCCCCGTGGAATCCCCCGGAATGGATCGCTTCAATGCCGAGTCGCTTCAGAAGATCTTGCATGGGATCACCCCTTGAATTGGCTGGTGTCAGGAACTGGATACCGGACCCCTCTCGGAACGACGGAGGTGGGGCCGCCGGCCTCCTACCGACTCATCTCGATAGTCTAGCCCATCGGCGGTCCGGGGGCCAACGGAAGGGGTCAGGGGCCAGGGAGGGCCCCCCACCTCCTGCGCCCGGCCCCCATTTCACCGGCCTCCCGCTCCCCCGCTCCTACAACGTGAAGAGAGCGATGATGGTGTAGAGGATCGCTCCCATGCCGGCGGCGATACTGGCCAGGGGCATCTGGGTCGTGACGTGATCCATGTGATCCGAGCCCGTGGCCAGGCTGGAGAGGATCGTGGTGTCGCTGATGGGGGAGCACTGGTCCCCGTACACGGCCCCGCCCAGAACGGCGGCGAAGCAGAGAGTCATGTAGAAGGGGTCCGGATTCACGGCCCAGGCCAGGGGCATGGCGATGGGGAAGACCACGGCGTAGGTGCCCCAGGAGGACCCCACGGCGAAGGCGATGAGCATGCAGATGAGCATGAAGATGGCCGGGAGGAACGCCGGCACGATGATCTCGCTGGTGGTCCGGATGAGGAAGTCCGCCGTACCCAGGGAGCCGGACACCCGGCCCAGGGTCACGGCCAGGGCCAGGATGATGGCCCCGAGGCTCACCCCCTTCACCCCGTCCACGAAGCCCTCGATGACCTCCGTGAGCTTCATCCCCTTGATGAGGGCCACGACCATGGCCGAGAGAACCGCCAGGACGAAGGCCTCGTTGATGGGCACGGAGCCCATGAAGACCAGACCGCCCACGGCCACACCGATGAGGGTGAGGATGGGAACGGCGAAGTCCACGTTCCCGCTCAGGTAGCCCTCGGGGATCTTCAGCTCGTCCAGCTCCTTGCTGGACATGGTGTGGGCCCCGGGGGCGTCCAGCTCACCCGTCGTCTTCACCCTCTCGATGGCCCGCTTCATCTTCCCGAAGACGAAGGGATTGATCTCCAGGGCGAAGGTATAGGTGAAGATGACGGCGAAGATGCCGTAGAAATTGAAGAGGATGGCCTTGTAGAAGAAGCTGATGGCCTCGGCCTCGGTGGCGAAGATGGGGACGGTGCCCAGGACCAGGCCGGCCACGTAGGTGGGCCACACGTTGAAGGGAATCACGGTGGCGATGGGCGAGGCCGTGCTGTCCACCACGTAGGAGAGCTCCTCGTGGGAGACTCCGGCTTCATCGCAGACCGGCTTCACCGTGCTCCCGGCCAGGATCGTGCTGATGGTGCCCCCCTGGTGGAAGACCGTCCCCACCATGCACCCGAAGAGCTTGGCCGTCCGCCGGCCTCTCACCATCCGCTCTCCGGCCCAGCGGGCGAAGTACTGGGCCCCGCCGGTTCGGGTCCACAGGCCGATGAGTCCTCCCAGACACCAGAGGTAGACCAGGAGGATCTGGGCGAAGGACTCCGTGCCCACGGCAGGCAGGAGGTAGGAGGCGATGATGTTGAAGTTCCCGCTGACGATCCCGCCGGCGGCGATCCCGATGAAGAGGGCCGAGATCACCTCCTTGGTCCAGAAGCACAGGACCAGGGTCAGGGCCGCCGGCACGATGGACCAGATGCCGAAATCCTCCACCCCCGGCGGGGAGCTGATGATATCGGTATTCGTCCTCAGCCACATGAGAACGAGAAAGAGGATGGCGCCGATGATCCATCGGGTCGTACGGTTCATGAAAGCCCGTCCGTGATCAGTGGTTCCCTCCAGACCGGCCCGGCTCAACCCGGGCCCGGCTCGGTCTCGCCCCCCATGGCCCCATGGGAGTCCTCAGGTCTCCGGCGTCTCCAGCTCCTTCGGCGGTCCCGTGGGGATGTTCAGGTCTCCCTCCGTCCTGGCCACCCAGATGGCCGCCGCCGAGTCGCCGGTGACGTTCACCGCCGTCCGGGTCATGTCCAGGATCCTCTCCACCCCCAGGATCATGGCCAGGCCTTCCAGGGGAATTCCCAGGGCCTGGAGGACGATGGTCAGGGTGATGAAGCCGATCCCCGGGACTCCGGCGGCCCCGATGGAGGCCAGGGTGGCCGTCACCACCACCGTGACCAGAGAGGTGAGGTTCAGGTCGATGCCGTAGACCTGGGCGATGAAGACCGTGCTGACACCCTGGTAGATGGCCGTCCCGTTCATGTTCACCGTGGCCCCCAGGGGCAGGACGAAGGAAGCCACGCTTCGGGAGACGCCCAGGTCCTCCTCGCTGATCCTGAGATTGATGGGGAGGGCCGCGTTGCTGGACGAGGTGGAGAAGGCGAAGACGATGACCTCGTAGAACCTCTTGAAGAAGAAGATCGGGCTCATCCCCGAGAGCCTCAGGGTGATGGGATAGAACGCGATGGTGAAGAGGATCATCGTCCCGATGGTCACCAGGACGTAGTTCAGCAACGACAACAAGACCGCATAGCCGAACCGTCCGGCCACGGCGGCGATGAGGATGAAGACGCCGTAGGGAGCGATCTTCATGATCATCTCCACCATGACCACCATGCTGTCGTTGATGGACTCCAGGACATCGATGAGGGGTTTTCGCTTCTTCTCCGTGAGGACCGTCAGGGCGATGCCCAGAAAGAGGGAGAAGAAGATGATCTGGAGCATGTCCATGTTCGCCATGGCGGCGATGGGATTCCGGGGAATGATGTTGAAGAGGATGTCCTGCAGCCCCGGCGCCTCACCCAGCTCCGCCATGCCCTCCTGGCTCGTCCCCGCGTACTCTTCGAGGAGATCGTTCTTCACCTCCTCATCCAGTCCCGAACCCGGGGCCAGGACCCCTCCGACGCCCAGGCCCAGGGACACGGCGATGGCCGTGGCCACCAGGTAGAAGCCCACGGTCTTGAGTCCGATTCGACCCAGTTTCTTCAGATCCCCCAGGCTGGCCGTCCCGATGATGAGGGAGGCCATGACCAGGGGAATCACGATCATGATGAGGAGGCGGATGAAGGCCTGTCCGAAGGGCTCCAGGGCCACGGCCCAGTCGCCCAGGAGGGGGCCCAGAAGGGCACCCAGGACCAGGCCGATGAGGATCTTGGTGTGAAGTTGCACGAGACGCTCCTTCTGAACGTCAATCAGGCCGGCGTAACGGTCTCCGGCTCACCCCGAACGACCCCCCAAACTGACGGGGTGGGGCCCGGCGGGCAACTGCTGGAGGGGGAGCCGGGTGGGAGGGGCCGGGGCCGCACCGGGACGGCCCCGGCCCTCACGCTTCAAAGGGCAGGCTTCACGCAGAAGATGGCCGTGGTCCGGCCGTTGACGTACACGTCTTCGTCGACGAGCACGTCCTCGGAATCGAACCACTGGGCGGAGATTTCGAAGGACGGACGGACGCAGAACATGTCGTCCAGGGTCTCGAAGGTGAAGGTGAAGGTCGGACTGCTCTCCGAACCGCCCTGGCTCCAGGAGAAGGACGATCCCGACGGGGTGGGGGAGAACTCCCACTCGAAGGGCTTGAACTCGAGCCGTCCTCCGTCATCCGTCGCTATGGATCCGGGACTGATGGTGCCGTTGAAAGCGAGGCTCAGCTCCGCCGGCTCCCCCAGCTTCACGTAGAAGGAGTGATACTGGGTTTCAGGCTCCAGGAAGTCGAGCTCCGCCTCTTCCGCTCTCAGGGCCCAGCTCCCGTCGGCCTCCACCATCGTTCCTTCGATGAAGTCTTCGCCGTACGCCCTGGCCACGGTCCCGGAGACGGTCACGTACTCGGCCACGGTGAAGTCCAGGGAGTTCGACTCCACCTCTCCTCTCTTCACCACCAGGGGGCCGGACGTGGCCCCGTCGGGCACCTTGACCCGGATCTCGTCGTCCTTCCACGACGTGATGTCCTCTTCGTCGGCAGTCTCCCCGTTGAAATCGATCTCGTTCGCCATGGGCAAGAGCCCCAGCTTCTTCCCCGCGATGGTGACGGTTTCTCCCACGGCCGCCGGGTTCGGCGTTACGGAGGTGAGCTCCGGTTGCACCGGGTCGATGTCGAAGATCAGGGTCTGACGGTCCACCTTGCTGCTTTCGATGAACGCCGTGACCGTGAGGAGGTATTCGGTGGGCTCGTCGGTGTTGTAGCGGAAGGTGTCCACTTTGATGTCCGGGACGTCCAGGGTCACCCTGGAGTTCGGTCCCACGGTCACGTCCCGTTGGGTGGAGAGGCGGCCCACGCCGGAAGGCGCTCCCATGGCCGTGACGTCGAGCCACACGCTCACGTCCCGGGACGCGGTGCGGGAGGCGTTCGTGATCTCGATGTCCCCGGCGGTCTGCAATGTGGTGACCTCCCCCGGTAGGGGATCGCCCAACGCATCGCTGCTGGAACTGCGGAATGAATAGCCGTCGGGTTGGGTGTAGTCCCACCCGAAGCGCCACAGGGAGGAGGGGGCACCGCCGTCCTCGCCCGGCCGCAGGAACTGGACGGCCTGGGGAAGGAAGTTGATGGCCAGCAGGTCCGGATCACTCTCCAGGGCATCGGGGACCACGAGGGTCACGAGCTTGTCGTTCAAGGCCATACCATCGATGAACTCGCTCCAGTCCTTCTTCGTGTAGCCGATCTGGCCGGATCGGGTGCTGGCAGGATCGTGGACGACGAACTCCGAGACGTCGTAGCCCGTCAGGACCACGGCGTGCTCCAGCTTGCTGCTGAAGACGGCCACGGGATGGCCATTGACGCCGATCTCCCGCCAGACGTAGTCCCGCATCTGGTTCTTGTTGACGATATCCCAGATGTAGCGGTCCGGGCGGACCCCGGTGCGCCTCTTCACCAGGTCGGAGATGGCACCGCTGGTCCGGAACTCCACGGCGCTGATGCCGCCCTCGTCGATTCCGGCCCTTCCGATGATGTCGGTGAGGAGACGGACCTCGCCGAAGTCCGCGGCCTGGGTCACCATGTGCACGCTGGCCGCCCAGCAGTAGGGCGAAGCTCCCTGGTTGTAGTAGGGAATGGAGAGCTGGGCCTGGGAAGGCGGGCTCTTGCCGAAGAGCCACTCGAAGAGGCGAACGGAGAAATGATCCGTCCTCACCACGAGAAACGGCTCTCCCTCCACCATCTCGATGGAGGAAGCCTCCACCGTCACGGCCCCGCTCTCCTCGTCCACCACTCCCGCCAGGACCTTCGAGGAGTCGGCTGGAGTGGCCTGGGAAGGAAGGCGAACCCTGATCTCCACCTCTTCAGAAAACGTGCTCACCGGCGCCGTCGTGGAGAGGAGCACCCGACCGGGTCCGTCGCCGGAGGAATCGAAGTACGCGCTGGCATCCTCCCGGACGACGGTAACGGGAACGGAGGAGGACAGCGCCCCCGACGGGAAGACCACCCCGGAACCGTCGGGAAGGAGGACTTCTCCTCCGCCGCTTCCCACCGTGACGCTGGCCGAATCCGCATCCGGCGTGGGGGGATTTCCTTCGTCGTCACCGGGGTCCACGGGGTTGCCCTCACCCCCGCAGGCGCCGGTGCTGAGGGTGATGATGAAAAGGGAAAGGGAGCAGAGCAGGAAGAAAGGGATGATTGACCATCGGCGGGAAGAGCTCATGCCCAGCGTACCAGAGAGGATCGATGAGACGGGTCAGCCCGCCGCGTCGACATCGATCCCCCATTCCCGATCGCGGCGGGACGCTCGGAGCCAGGGGCTTCGGATCACGAGTTTCGAAACCCCGTCAAGAAAACCGGGGAGGGATACTGAGGCCGCATGGAGGGCGGGGCAACCCGGAGTTGGCAGCGACACCATTCGCCGTCACCCATGGTCGGTTTCAGGTTGTGAAGAAGGGCCGTCGGGGCCGGATCCTACCTCAGAGACGTTTCACCTGAAACGCGCCTCTCCCGACCCTGACGGCAGATCCGGAGAGGGAGCTCCGGCTTCGCCACCCTCCCCGACGATTCCCTCCGTGACCACGGCGGCGGCGAGAATGCCCGCCACGTTCGCCGTGGTACGAGCCATGTCCGGTATGCGGTCAATCCCCAGGAGCACTCCCAGACCGTCCAGGGGGATCCCCACCGTTCCCAGGGCCGGAGCCAGGCTCACCACCCCTCCGGCGGGAATCCCCGCCACCGTGAAGGACACGATGAACACGGCCAGGACGGCGCCCCCGATGCTGGCGGCGGGAAGGGGGACCTGGAAGAGCCAGGCCAGGAAGACCACTCCGGCGCCCTGGAAGACGGCGGTGCCCATCCGGCCCATCTGGGCGCCCAGGGGAATGACGAAGCTGAAGACGGAGCGGGAGAGCTTCATCTCCTCCTCGGCAGCCTCCAGCATGGCCGGGACCGTGGCCGCGCTGCTGGAGGTGCTCACGGCGATGAGGAGGGCGTTGGCCGAATCCTTCAGGAAACGGACGCCGGACATCCCCCCCAGGAAGCGGATGGAGGGGAGGAAGACCAGGATCACCAGCACCACGAGCCCCAGGAGAACGGCCAGGATGAACGCCGCCAGGCTCTGGAGCATGGCCCATCCGGCCTGGGCCGTTACCGGGGCGGCCAGGGCGAAGACCCCCACGGGAGCCGTCCAGAGGATCCAGTCCACCAGCTTGATCAGGGCCGCGGTGAGGGCGTTGCCCAGCTCCAGGAGCCGGTCCCGCTCCCGGGCCGGCAGGGCTCCGGTGGCGGCGGCCAGGAGGATGACGAAGACGATGAGGGGAAGGAGCTGGCCCTCGGCGGCCACCTGGAAGGGGTTGGCGGGGATGAGGGAGAGGAGGAACTCCACCGGGCCGGGAATCACCGGGGCCTCCGCCCCTGTCACCGCCACCGCATCGGCGGCGGCCGTGCTGGCCAGGGGAAGCATGAGCTTCATGAGCCCCATGCCCAGGAGGATGGCGATGGTGCTGGTGAGGGCGAAGAAGAGGAGAGTTACGACCCCCATCGTCCCCAGGCGCCGCAAGTCCCCCAGGGCCCCCACCCCCACGAAGATGATGGCCGCCACCAGGGGGATCACCACCATCTTGAGGAGGTTCACGAAGGCGGTGCCCAGGGGCTCGATCCCCAGGGCCACGGCGGTGAGGGTCGGAGAGCCGGTGACCTGGGCCACCAGGCCCAGGAGGAGGCCGGCCACGAGACCGAGAGCTACGGCAACGTAGAGCTTCATGGGACTTCCTCCCGCTTCTCCGGGTGCGGAGGTACGGAGCCGACCGAGGATGAGGGGCGGAGATCTCCTTCGTCCCCGGAGCTGGACTCCAGGCGACCCACCACCACCGTCGCCACCATGGTGCTGGTCACGTTCGTGGCGGTCCGGGCCATGTCCGGGATCCGGTCGATGCTCAGGAGAACGGCCAGCCCGTCCAGGGGGATCCCGATGGTCCCGAAAGCCGGGGCCATGCTCAGCACGCTCCCCCCGGGAATGCTGGGGATGGTGAGGGACACGATGAGAATGGCCAGGGTGGCCCCGGCCACCGCCGCCGCCGGCAGCGGGACCCCGTAGAGCCACGCCAGGAAGACCACGCTGGCCCCCTGGAAGACCGCGCTCCCCGCCCGGCTGAGGCCCGCCCCCAGAGAGATGACGAAGCCGGCCACTCCCTCCGGCACGTCCATCTCTTCGGCGGCCTCCAGCATGGCCGGGACCGTGGCGGGAGAGCTGACCGAGGCGGCGGCGATGACCTGAGGGCTGATGCAGGCCTTGAGAAAGGCCCCCGGCGGTACCCGGGCCAGGAACCGCACCGTGGGCAGCAGAACGGCTCCCACGAAGACCCCCAGCCCCAGGAGAACCGCCAGGACGAAGGCCAGAAGACTCTGGAGAAGGGCCCAGCCGGCTCGGGCCGTCACCGGGGCAGCCAGGGCGAAGACCCCGAGAGGCGCCACCCAGAGGATCCAGTCCACGAGCTTGATGAGGGCCGAAGCCAGGGACTCCGCCACTCCGTTGAGTCGGTCCCTCTGCTCCGGGGGAAGGGTCCCGGTGGCCGCAGCCAGGAGGATCACGAAGAGGATGAGGGGGAGGAGCTGCCCCTCCGCTGCCGCCTGGAAGGGATTGGCGGGGATGAGCTCCAGGAGAAACTGCACGGGGCCGGGAAGGACCGGGGCGTCCATGCCCGTGGCCGTGGCGGCATCCGCAGCGGCCTCACTGGCCAGGGGAAGCAGGGCCCGCATGACCCCCATCCCCCACAGTGCCCCCACCACGGCCGTCACGGTGATGTACCCCATGGTGACGGCCCCCATCCGCCCCAGCTTCTTCAGGTCGCCCAGGGAGGCCACACCGACGAAGACCACCGAGGCCACCAGGGGGAGCACCACCATCTTCAGGAGGTCCACGAAGGCCGTGCCCAGGGGCTCCACGCCCTCGGCCACGCCGGTGAGAAGAGGAGAGCCGGTCAGGGACGCGGCCAGTCCCAGGATGAGGCCGCCCACGAGTCCTGCGGCGATGGCGATGTGGAGTCGGAGGGGCAAGTTCGGTGGTTGGGAGGCTGGAGGTGGAGCTGCTCTGCTTCAGAGGGCTGGACTCCAACCTAGGCCTCCCCCGGAAACGGCGCCAACCCTCACCGGGCCCGTCGGTCCATCCACCGGCCAGACCGCCGGGACGGGCCCGATCTTCCGGAACCCTGGCGCCCCCCCTTGGGACCCGGTGACTTCCGCGTTATTGTCCCGGACGTTTCCAGGACGGAGAGGCATTCGGGACCAGGGCCTCGACCCCGATAGCCCGCACTCCCTTGCCCCGAGCCTCACGAACAGCCCAAGGAGGTTGCAGGCGTGCCCGACTTTCAGACGATCTCGAGAAGAAATCAGGAATGGGTGCAGCAGAGACTCGGGGAGGACCCCGGATTCTTCCAGAAGCTGGCCCAGGGCCAGGACCCGCCGTTTCTCTTCGTGGGATGCTCCGATAGCCGGAAGTGCCCGAATGAGATGACCGGCCTGGGACCGGGAGAGCTCTTCGTGCACCGGAACATCGCCAACCAGGTCCTCCCGGAGGATGGAAACGCCCAGGCCATCCTGGAGTTCGCCCTCCTCAGCCTCGAGGTGAGCCACGTGGTGGTGGCGGGCCACACCCACTGCGGAGGGGTGAAAGCCGCCCTTTCCGGCGTCCGGGAGGGGGCCGTGGGGCGTTGGCTCGGCGACCTGAGAGGGCTGGCGGCGGAGCACGAGGAGGAGCTCGCCTCCCTGCCGGAAGCCCGGGAGAAGGAGGATCGGCTCTCGGAGATCAACGTGGTATCCCAGCTGGAGAACGTCCTCCGGTCCCCGCCTTTCCGGACGGCCCTGGAAAAGGGATCCCCTCCGTCCGTGCACGGCTGGATCTTCGACCTGGCCACCGGACACCTCCGGGAGCTGGAGCTTCCCCGGGAGCGTTGGCAGAGGGAGGGCCTGCTGCCGTAGGAGATCGACCCCAATCCCTTCCCCAGGGTAGGAAAAAGGTGAGCCCTGCAGGGACCCAGGCAGTATCTTCTCCCTCAGGACACTCTGTGGACACCTGGATATCGTCATGGATGTGTGGCTCACCACCCTGGGCAACCCCGGCGTCCGAGTCGGGGAAGCGGAGCTCAGCGCCCTTCCGGGCAAGCCCGTGACCTTCGGCCTCCTGGTCCACCTGGCCATGGAGCGAGAGGCCCCCCGAGACCGGCTCCTGGGCATTTTCTGGCCCGAGAGCCCCCAGGACCGGGCGCGACATACCCTCAGCCAGACCCTCTACGAGTTGCGTCAGGATCTGGGCGAGGCCTGGGCGGATTGCGCCGGAACCACGGTCCGGACCACGGAGGCCCTGCACGTGGACGCCCGGGAGTTCGAGCGGCTGGTGGAGAGGGGGCGGCAGGAGGAGGCCCTGGGCCTGTACGCCGGACACTTCCTGGACGGTGTCCACCTGGTACGGACCCACGCCTTCCAGGAGTGGGTGGAGCGGCAGCGGGCCCGCCTGAGCCGCCGCCACCGAGCCGTCGCCGATACCTTCATCAGGACGAACCGGGAGGAAGGGCGGCTGGAGGTGGCGCTGAAAGCGGCCTGGAAGTGGGCCGGTCTGGATCCCCTGGACGACGGTGCCCAGCATCATCTCATCCAGCTCCTGGCGGAAACCGGCAGTCGCACGGAAGCTCTCACCCACTTCCGCCGCTACGAGGCCCTCCTGGAGGCGGAGCTGGGCCTGGAGCCCCTGGATGAAACCCGGGAGATGGTGGAGGCCATCCGGAGAGGAGACGGCATCGCCCCGCCGTCAGGCCAGCCGGCTCCGGGGGAAGCCCAGGCGGAGGAGCCCCCTGCGGGGGAAAGGGCCCCGGGGAAGGCCCCTCCCGGGGAAGCCGCCGGGGCGGCCAAGGACCCGGAAGGGGACGGAGCTTCTGGAGGAGACGAGCCGGACCGCAAAGAGGGGCCCGCAGGGCCCTGGCCCCCTCCCCTCCCCGCCGAGGCCCACACCTCCACCCCCACCGAGGAAGAGGCCCGGGAGGGCGGTCTCCGGGACCGCCTGGAGTCCGAGCTCGCCCCCTCCCTCCGGGTCCTGCGTCCCGTGGGCCGGGGAAGCATGGCCCAGGTATTCCTGGCCCGGGAGCCCCACCTGAAGCGGCTCGTTGCCGTGAAGGTCCTCTCGCCCCACCTCTACGACAGCACCGAGGCCCGACGACGCTTCCAGCGGGAAGCCCAGGCGGCCGCCCGTCTCAATCACCCCCATGTCTGCACCGTGTATCGGGTGGGAAGTCTCTCCGACGGTACGCCCTACCTGGTATCCCCCTTCGTGAAGGGAACCAGCCTGGCCCAGCGTCTGGAGGCCGAGGGCCGCCTCATTCCTTCCGAGGTCCGTCGGGTGATCCGGGAAGTGGCCTCGGGCCTCCACGCCGCCCACAAGCTGGGCATCATCCACCGGGACGTCCGGCCGGACAACGTCCTGCGGGAAGAGGAGACGGGCCGCCACTTCCTCTGCGACTTCGGAATCGCCGGAGTCCTGGAATCCGGCGAGGAGGGACCGGGGCCGAAGATCACGAAGACCGGGGAGATCCTGGGACATCCGGCCTACATCAGCCCGGAACAGGTGGAGGGGGGGGAAGCCACGGATCGTGTGGACGTGTATAGCCTGGGCGTCATGGCCCACCAACTCCTGACGGGACGCCCGCCTCCCCCCACCAGACGCCCCTCCAGGGGCCGGAAGAAGGAGATCGTGGCCCCGCCGGACCTGGAGCCTCTCCGGGAGTTCCTGGGCGAATCCCATGGGGATCTGGTGGACCTCATCGGCCGCTGTCTGGCCACGAACCCCTCCCACCGACCCAGCACCGGGGACATCGTAAGGAAGTGCCGGGAAGGAGCGCCGGAGGCCGGGGCGTCTGGCTCCACAGGGGAGAAGCCACCTTCCACTCCCTTCCGGGCTCTCCTGGAACGACGGCTTCCGCAGATGATCGGTGGCTACGTAGCGGCGGGCTGGCTGACCCTGG